>Ga0194133_10006297_pt1 | contig 14675 bp, 19 predicted proteins | sample TA2KigOf40mmetaG_FD_155448 | JGI IMG/M metagenome (GOLD analysis project Ga0194133, IMG submission 155448) | Freshwater microbial communities from Lake Tanganyika, Tanzania - TA2015055 Kigoma Offshore 40m | ecosystem: Environmental > Aquatic > Freshwater > Lake | place: Tanzania: Lake...
CCGATCGGCCGGGGCCAGCGGGCCTGCGGCAACCACCTCGCCGACGATCTCATGGCTGAGCGTCAGGGGCGGCTTGATACCGCGTTCGGCCAGCGTCAGCTTCTTGCCGCCTCCCATGTCGTAGTGGCCCTCCCACAGATGCAGGTCGGTGTGACAGACGCCAGCGGCCTGCACCCGCAGCAGGACCTCGGTGCCCTGCGGCTGCGGCGTGGGCCGGTCCACCAGCTCCAGGGGTTGTCCGTGATGAAGTACGCAATAGCAACGCATGAGGGATCCTTGTTGTTGGGGAAATGCCGGTCGGGGTTCGGATGGGGCTGTCCGGGGCGCCAGGCGGTGAGGGGGTTGGCTCAGACCGATCGGGGGGAGAGCCAGGCATCGAGGGCCGGCCACATGCGCAGCTCGGCGCCGCGCCCGGCCACCAGACCGACATGGCCGCCCTTGACGATCAGCTCCTGCTTGTCGCGGCTGCCGGCCCGCAGCACCAGATCACGCGAGGAGCCATAGGGGGTGATGTGGTCGTCCTGTGCCAACAAATGCAGCAGGGGCACCTCAATGGCCGCCAGATCCGCAGTGTGTCCGCCCAGACTCCAAGTGCGGCGCACCAGCGCGTTGCCCCGCAGAAAGTCGCGCACCATTTGACGAAAGACGCCACCAGGAAAAGGGATGTTGTCGGTCTCCCAGCGGCCCATGCGCAGCTGGCTTCGCACCACCTCGGGCTGATCAGCCTGGTTGAGCAGACTCAGCGCCCCGGCCATCTTGCCCAGGGGACGCAGCGCGCGCAGGGCGTTTTGCACCCACTCGGCCGGAACATTGCCATGCCGGGCGAGCAGGGCCTCTTCGTCGAAGTTCGGGCCCATCCAGGCCTTGAGCGATTGCAGCCCGTCGCTGTTGATCGGTGCGGCCATGCACACCAGATTCTTCAGCGGCGCGCGGCGGCCGGCCAGGGCCGCCCACAGCACGGCCAGCAGACCCCCGATGCAGTAGGCGATGATCGAGAGCTCCTTCTGCCCGCTGTGACTGAGCACCTGCTTCACACACGCCGGCAGGCGGTCCAGCACATGGTCTTCGAGGCACAAGTTCTGGTGCTCCTTGCGCGGCCGGCCCCACTCGATCATGTAGATATCAAAGCCCCGTTTGAGCAGGAACTCCACCATGCTCTGGCCGGGCACCAGATCGAGGATGTAGGGCTGATTGACCAGCGAGGTCACGATCAGCACGGGCACCCGGTAAACGCTGTCGCACTGCGGCCTGAAGTGATGCAGCTTGAGCGTGCCCTGGGTGTAGATCGTCTCCTTCGGGGTCACCCCCAGCGGCCCGCTCAGAGCCGCCAGATCAGCGGCCGGTAAACCCAGGCGCTCGAGCGTACGCTGCACTGGATGGGGTAGAGCTCCCAAGAGAGCCGGAGCGGAGCGCATCGGGTTCAGTCCTTCTGGGCAGGCCGGCGCGTGCGGGCGGGGCGGGCCGCCTGCTCATCGGCAGCGAGCGCCGGACTTCTTGCAGCCAGGGTCCGTCGTAAATCGGACAGCGCCGCCGCCACCTGGGCCAGGCCGTCTTCCAGGCGCCCCATGCGTTCATCGAGCACCTCCAGGTCGCTGCGCGAAGGCAGGTTGAACGAGGCCAGGCTGGCTTGCGCGAATTCGGCAAACTGGCGGTGCATGAACTGCACCTCGCTGAGCTGGCGATTGAGCGGCTCTCCCACCCTCGGGTCTTTGAGCAACTGCGTCAGCGCCTCGCTCCACTGCGACTCGCACTGAACAAACCAGTCACGCCAGATCTGGACCGGGCTCAGGGCGTTGAAATCTCTCGATGGCATGGCGGCTCCTGAAGAAAAGACGGCAAGGCCCGGGGCTCAAGCCTTGAGGATGGTGCGGCCGCGGATGCGACCGGCCCGCAGGTCGTCCAGCGCCGATGTGGCCGTCTCCAGGGCCTGCGTGCTCAGGGGCAGATCGGGCAGCACGCCGGATCGGGCAATGGCCATGAGCTCCTGCATTTCCTGCAGGCTGCCCACATAAGAGCCGGTGACACTGACCGCCTTCATGGACACCATGGCCGGAACCATGGGGGTGGAGCCACCGAACAAACCCACACAGACCATCTTGCCGGCCTTGCGCAGGGCGTTAAAGCCAAAATTGAAGGTGGCCGCTGCGCCCACAAAGTCGATCACCGCAGCCATACCGCCCGTGGCCTTCATGAGCGCCTTCAACGCCCCGTCCGATTCGGGGTCAATCAACTCGCCCGCGCCCGCCTGACGGGCCAGCTCCCACTTGCTGTGATCGCGTTCGACCACGATGGGCGCGACCTCGAACATCTGCCGCGCCAGACGAATGCCGGACAAGCCCACCCCGCCGGCGCCAATAATCAGGAGCCGGTCCTTGGGGCCCAGCGGTCCCGCTTTCTTGAGAGCGCTGTAGGCAGTCAGGCCAGAACAGGCATAGGTGCAGGCCTGCTCCTGCGCCAACGGGCCGTAATCGAGCAGGTAGCGCGGATGCGGCACCACGGTATGGGTTGAAAATCCGCGTGTCGGTGGTTCGATTCCGCCCCAGGCCACCAAATAAAGCCCGTAGTAGCAATTGTTACTACGGGCTTTTTACTTTGGCGTTCAGCGTTGTGCACACGACGCCTACGATGCCACTACTTTTCTGCCGCTGCGGGGACTTTGCCTGATGAGCAAGTCACAGACACAGGGCAGGCATATCCGCAGCCTGCTCACAAGCCTCGCCACTACACAGCCACAGACCGTCTATTTGCGAGACGGTGATTTAGTGTTGTACAGGCGCAGCCGTAGCCTGATGTACCAATGCCGCTACCGACTTGCGGATGGCGCTTGGCATCGCCAGTCAACAGGCAAAGCATCGCTCGAACACGCCATTGCTGCTGCGTGCGACCTGTATGACGAATCTAGATACCGACAGCGGCTGGGCTTAGCACACCAAGCACACTCGCTTGCACACATTGCCCGCATTTGCTTGGAAGAACTCAGGCACCAGATTGACCTGAAAAAGACCAAGTCGAGCCTCAATGATTACGCCAGCATCATCGAACGGTATTTCGTGCCCTACTTTGGGGAGCGGATGCTGGAAGACCTGACGTTCACAGACATTCGTCAATTCGAGATGTGGCGCGACAGGCGCTTGGCACGAGCGCCCAAGACCAGCACACTGAACAACTTTGCTTCGGCGTGGAACAGGGTGATTGGCACGGCTGTTGAACGGGGCTTCATCAGCGAACGGGTGCCAGTGCCTCGTCTGACCAGCAAAGGCGAAAAGAGCAAAACCCGACCCGCATTCAGCGAGCAAGAGATTGAACAGCTGTTGGCATTTTTGCCCGCCTGGAGCCAGCAAGGCAGGTTGACTGTTGAGCGAGAAATCCGCCCCTTGCTGCGCGACTATGTGGAAATGCTCTTGTACACAGGGATGCGGCACGGCACTGAGGCAATGGGCATCCGTTGGCGTGACATTGAGTGGCACATGGACAAGGGCGTCAGGTACTTGCGCATTTGGGTCGATGGCAAGACAGGCGGCAGGTGGTTGATCGCCAAGCACAAGGCAGTCGAGGTCTTGAAGCGGCTGCACAGCAGGCAGAAAGATGTTGCTGCACTGTCGTTTGAAACGACGCTTGAATCACGGGTGCCGCACTTGCTGTTCAGGTTCAGCGATGGGCATCAGCCGCACAGTCTTGTGGGCACATTCAGGCGCTTGATGCGGGATTCGGGGCTGGCACTAGATGCCAATGGGGACAACAGGACTTTGTACTCACTCAGGCACACCTACGCCACGCTGGAGATGTTGCGCGGCGAGGTGGACATCCATACGCTCAGCAAACAGATGGGCAACTCTGCGGCAATGATTGAGCGGCACTACAGCAAGCTGACGGCAACGATGGCGGCTGAGCGGTTAGCTTAAAAAAGTACTTGTATATAGACTTGTTAAATATATGATAGCTGGAAGCATATTTCAGTTACAACTCAAACTGCAAAAGAAAAAAATGAAAAACGCGACCAAACACACGCTGGCAGCAATTGCAGTGGCCCTTCTTTCTGCTTGCGGTGGTGGCGGCGGTGGAGGCCAATTTCCAAATGATGTTAAGTTGCCCCAGCCAAGCCCTGCACCTCTTACAGCGTTTGCAACATCGTCCCAATTACTGCCAGACTTGAAGTCAAAGTATGATAGGTTGTGCGGCCCAGCGGCCAATATGCAAAATGCAATCCCGGTTGATTTAAACAACGATGGCCGCAAAGATTTGCTATTGCCAATTTGGTGCTTTTATCAAAGCGGGCAGGATGCAAACGGCCCCGTCACAAACTTGCTAATTGCTTTGATTCAAAAAGCAGACGGGACGTTCGAAGACAGAACCGGGGAAGTGTTTGGTAATGAATATCCGGCAATGAACGGCAAGAATCAAAATTGGGCCATTGCTGATTTTAACAATGACGGCAAACCAGATATCATTTTAGGCACAGACCGCGAAGACGATCGAGCCGTAGTCGGCAATGGCGAAAACATGCGCTCACCGGCAGTAGCTATCATGAGCGGTCCCACCGCTTATAGCATCGTTCCTTTTGGAATCCCTCGATTTGGCGATAACGTAATTACAGTTAAGAGTTCTGCTGACAAATTACAACTGTTAATTATCACAGCCGACAATCAAGTCGAGATGTGGGAGTATAACAAGGGCTGGACACAAATTGCAAATGAATTTACTGCAGTAAATCCTATTCAGAAAAATCCAGTATTCATTAACCCTAGAAATGATAACAAGTTAGATAATACTAACTATCTCATTTACAATGTTATGAATTGGAATTGCAGTGGTTCTGGTGGTGTAAAGGATTATTATAAACTAGATCTGTGGTCAAAAGCATCTGGTTCCTGGGTAAAGGTTGACAGCGTTCCTATGCTAACTGTAAGGTCAGTACCAGCACAGACATCAGGGCCCTCTAACTTTTGGACTCCTACTACCGCTTATGTTACAACGTTTGAAGGTAAAGACTACATTGATATGGGTTTTGTCTATGACGGTTGTAGTTTAAAAATGACTCCAACGTCTGCGCCCATTGGCCTACGTAGTTTCTTAGGCGACAAAATTCCCGGGGGATATACCGGACAGACTAGTTTGAATGCTGACTGGCGTCCTCCTACTATGAAGGTTTTCTCTACAGAAGTAGTTAATAACAAGTTAATCGTTAAGCCTAGTATTTTAACTGAAAAGTTACCTAGTAACTATTACAGAATGAAGTGCGGAGATTTCAACAATGACGGCTATGATGATATTGTTATTGAACTAGGTGGCGGCGGAGCGCTCTATTACTTTAACGATAAAAAGGGCAGTTTTAAACGTCCTAAATCCGGAGTAGTCCCGCAGTATAGCTCGCAGTATTTTTCATTCAACGTATTGTATACCGATATGAACAGTGACGGAATTCCTGATTTGCTATATTATCCAGTGCTAGGTTATAATTAATTCAATGGACAGCCTGTAGGGTCACCTGCACCAAATATAGCAATACAAATGCCGCTATATAAAGCATTGAGAAGCATCACACAAGATGATCTAAATCAATAACTTAGATCTCCCGATAAATACATTATCGGGAGATTTTTATGGGTGGCGGATTCAAGTACGAGGTGCAACAAAGATGAACCCGGTGATGGGTGGCTGGGTGATGCCCTGTCCGTTTGCGTGAACCTGCAGCGATTGGAATGAAGCGAACTTCAACCTATCGTTGCAGACCGAAGTGACTTCAATCCACCCAGTTCTGATCGCTGGCGCAAAGTAATCACATAGCTCCTCAAGCTCGGGTTCTTCTTCCTCTCGGTCAAGGGTGTCTTCTAGGGACACATCCACATCTGCAAAGTCGACCCACACCTCATCGCCTGGCAACACCTGGAGTGGCATACCGATCGAGGACAGCGCTACCTGCGCATCTGGGTCAATGGAAAAACCGGAGGGCGCTGGCTAATCGCCAAGCACCAGGCTGTGGCGGTGCTGGAGCACTTGCATGGCAGGCTACGGGCTATGGCAGGGCGAACCTTGGACGAAACGCTGGCGCAGCGGGTCAAGCATCCACTGTTTGCCTTCGCCGATGGCTACCAACCACCCAGCCTCAACGGCACCTTCCGGCGGCTCATGCGCGATTCGGGTCTGCTCAAGACAGCTGAGGGCCAGAACAGAACTCTGTATTCACTCCGGCACACCTACGCCACCTTGGAGCTTCTCAGAGGTGCGGTGGACATCCACACCCTGAGTCGGCAAATGGGCAACTCGGCGGCCATGATTGAGCGGCACTACTCAAAGTTGACGGCGACGATGGCTGCGGATATGCTGGTTTGATTGTCCAGCAACGGGACGATGGGGGGCGTGTTGTAACGATGGAATGATAAATTGACGTTCAAAATGATTGATGAGGTTGACAGCATCTATTATTACTAATAATTTTACAAAGAGTAAATATACTGAGGAAAGTTTTGATAATGATTAAAATAAATAAATTTTCAGTTATTTGGAATTTTATAAAATTCCTTTTTTTTATTTCTATTGTAAAAACAACATTTGCCCAATCATCTTTGTCCGATGTATGTAAGAACTCTTATGACGGTATTAGCTATGTAGAGGACTATAAGAATGAACCAATTTTGGCAGAAGATAATGGAATAGTTAAAGTTGTTTCCAATAGAATATTGATTGGACCATATCAAAACTGCGATCAATATGTTGTAATAATGCACAAAAATCCAAATGGGAAAATTGTGTATACCAGGTATGGTGAAATACGTACAAATCTGAAAACTGGTGAAAATATAAAAAAAGGAGCAATTATTGGATATGCTGGGAAAACTGGTGAATGGTACTTTGAAACACGTCCGGTTAAGCAACTTATAAATAATAAAATTCCTTATTGGGACATTGTAAGAACAACTGATCCTCAGAAGTTTGATTGGAAGACATATAATTCAAATTATCTAAATACACCACTTGCTCCGACAAGTTGGAATAGATACAAAGCGACAGATTTAAATGATCTGATAAGTGATTCTCTAAGGAATTTCAATAAAGAAGGTAGTTCAATAAAAATCTTCTTAGATATGCCTGCATATCGAATGAGCGTAAGTCTTGAAAATATACCTTTTAAGTGTAATGTTGATCAAATTCTTGAGCCTTTTATAAAAGCACCGGTAAGAATCGGAAATTTGAAATTACCAGAGTCAAGTTATTGCATTAAAGTAAGATCATTAATTGCAAGCAATAATATAATAACCATGCCAGTGCAAGACTCGGTCGCATTCGAAATGCTACGACAATTCCAGAGAGGTGATGAGCTTGAAATTTATGCTGTACATCTATTCATGCAAGGAATAAATGGAAAGGTTGGTAAAATTGGATTCATGATTAATACTTATAACGCCTTGTTTATCAATTAACCATGCTTGTTCAAATTTCATTAAAAATAATATTATGAAATCACTTGCAATTCAAATTTACTTTAGATGGATGCGGGATAGTGGGCTGGCACTGGACGCTCAACAGTTCAATATTTCTAGGACCTACGAGAAGCGCCTTTGAGCGACTTTTTTGTGGGACTGAGCAGTCTGTCTGCGTGGAGTGACTCTGATCGTTCTGCGTTGGATCTGACGATCTGTGGGGCCTGCGCTAGCAGTGAATCTCAGCGTTTATTGCTAGCGCTGCAGCCACGACTCGCTATCAACAAGTTCTGCTGTGCCTTCGCCATTTGCTGACGCGCCTTCAGTGCTTTCTCTTGCTGTTTGTAGTCCTCAGCCTTGTCAGCAAGTGCTTTGACTTGAAGTTCTTATGGGCTGAGCGTTTTCGTCGCCTCTGTCACCTTGATGTTGACCCCACCCCACGGATAGGTATTTGCTTGATTCTTAAGCGGTCACTGGGTCTGGGCTGTGGGCTGCGTACTTCTCCTCGAATGCAATGGGTGAGAGGTAGCCGAGCGCGGAGTGGCGCCGGCGCGGGTTGTACCACCCTTCAATCCAGGTAAACAGCGCAGTCCTGGCTTCGGCTTTGCTTTTCCAACTGCGGCGATTGAGCAACTCGCATTCCAGCGTGGCGAAGAAGCTCTCGGCCATCGCGTTGTCGTAGGCATCGCCCACCGTACCCATGGACGGGCGAACGCCCAACTCATGGCAACGGCTGCCGAACGCCACGCTGGTGTATTGGCTGCCCTGGTCCGAGTGATGGATCACCGACTCGGGTTTTCGGGTGTGCAGCGCCATGTTCAGAGCGGCGATCACCAACTCGGCGGTCATGCGCTCGCCCATGGACCAGCCCACCACCTTGCGGCTGAAGGCATCGACGACCACCGCCAGGTACAGGAATCCATGCCAGGTCGGCACGTAGGTCATGTCGGCCACCCATAGCTGGTCTGGCCCTTGGGCATGGAAGCGCCGATTGACCAGGTCGGGCGCCGGCCGCTGACGCGGGTTGCGCTCGGTGGTGACCGTGAAGCCTCGCCGCCTGCTGACCCCGCGCAGGTGCGCCAGCCGCATCAGGCGGGCCACCCGCTTGCGGCTGATGGCATGACCCGCAGCCTGTAACTCCGCGCGCACACGCGGCATTCCATACGTTTCATCGGATTCGCGGTGGACCCGCCGGATGGTCTCGGTCATCACTGCATTGGCGATCTGGCGTGCGCTGGGAGTACGCCGCAGCCACTGGTAATAGCCGCTGGTCGAGACGCCCAGGACACGGCAGAAGGCATGCACGCCTGCGCTGTTGGCGTCGGCCTGGTTCGCATTCACGAGTTCGTAGACGGCGTGGACGTCTTCTCGCTTCTGGCGGCGAACCAGGCCGTAGCCTTTGCCAGGATGTCGCGCTCTTGCTGCACCTGGCGCAGCTGCCGGCGCAGACGCACCAGTTCCTCGCGTTCGGTGCCGGTCAGGCCTTATTTGCCAGGTAGTGGCTTTCCCCGGTCACGCGCGTCCTGCGCGATCCAGTTAGCAATGCTTTGCGCGGTCGGGCCGAACTCGCGTGACAACTCGGCGGGCGTGCGGCCAGCGCGAGCCAGTTCAATAATTTGTTGACGGAATTCCGCCGGGTACGGCGGCTTGGATTTGGGCACTTCGGACTCCTCGTTCCTAAACGGTAAGGTGTCCGCGAAAGTGGGTCAACATCAACATCAACATCAATGGCAAGATCGCCGCATGAGCTTGCCCGCCGCCGAAGGCCCCACTTTTCCCTGGTCCATCAAGCTGCTGGCCACAGTCATGGTGGTGGCGCTGGTGGTGTCGGGTGCGCCCGTGCTGTGGCGTGACTTTGCGTCGTGGGGCGCGGGTTGGCAGCTGGGCGCCGCGGCGGCGGCGGTGTTCGTGGCGCTGGGCTACATCAACATCCTGATCAGCCGCACCGGCATCGATGGCGAAAGACTGTACTTGCAGGCGCTCGTGCGCAAAGAGGTGCGCATCGCCCACATCACGCACCTGCGCCTCGTGCACATCCCGGGCTTGCAGTGGATCATCGTGCCGCGGTTAATCGTGCGCGCCGGCATGTTGCGTGCGCTGTCGTTTCCGTGTGCCGATGCGCAGGTGCTCCACGCGTTCAGGCAACTCGCGCTCGGGCCCGCTCACCCGCAGTAGCGTGGCCTGCGCAGGACTGCGCGCACAATCGACGGCATGGCCCTCAAATCCACCATCCACAAGGCAACGCTGCAGATTGCCGACATCGATCATGGCTACTACGCCGACCACGCCCTGACGCTGGCGCGCCACCCCAGCGAAACCGACGAGCGCATGATGGTACGCCTGCTTGCACTGGCCCTGAACGCCCACGAACTGCAGGACCTGTGCGCGGGCGACGGCACCCTGGCCTTCGGAGCTGGCCTGTCAGACCCCGACGACCCCGACGTCTGGCTGAAGGACTACACCGGCGCGGTGCGGTTGTGGATCGAGGTGGGGCAACCCGAAGATCGGCCGCTGCTCAAGGCCTGCCAGAAGGCCGACGTGGTGCGGGTGTATGCGTTTCATCATGCGGCCGAGGTGTGGTGGCGTGGCATCGAGGGCAAGCTGTCGCGGCTGGACAAGCTGCAGGTGTTTCGCGTGCCCACCGAAGCCTCGCAGCAACTGGCCGCCATGGCCGAGCGCAGCATGCAACTGCAGGCCACGGTACAGGACGGTGCGGTGACGATCAGTGGCGCTGCGGGCAGCGTGCACATTGAGCCGCTGGCCTGGCGCTGACCGAGCCGCTAGAACACGATGCAGGCGCGCCGCAGCATCGCCTCGAAGATGAGGCGGTTGGTGTCGGCGCGGCCTGCCACGCGGGTTTGCGGCACACGCTCCAGGATGTCGGTGGCAATGCGGCGGTTGGGGCCGTGGCCTGCGTCCGAGGCCAGTTGAATCTCGCACGCGCGCTGCAGCGTCCACAGCCGGTTGAAGGCGGTGGGCAGGTCGGGCGCCAGCGCCAGCAGGCCGTGGTTGCGCAGGATCAGGTGGTTGCGCCTGCCCAATGACGCCACCAGCCGTGGCTGTTCGTCCAGGTTGGTGGTCACGCCTTTGTAGTCGTGATAGGCCACGTCGCCGTACAGCATCGCGCTGTAGAAGTTGTCGTGGCGCAGGCCTTCTTCCTTGCACGACACCGCGCTGCCGGCCGTGGTGTGCACATGCATGATGCAGTGCGCGTCATCGCGCGCGCCGTGGATGGCGCTGTGGATCACCAGGCCCGCGCGGTTCACCTGGCTGGCACTGCCGTCGGTCACCTGGCCATCCAGCGTGATGCGCACCAGGTTCTCGGGCGTCACCTCGGCATAGTGCAGGCCAAACGGGTTGATCAGGTACTCGGTGGGCTGGCCCTCGCGCGGCGGCAGGCGCAGCGTGATGTGGTTGAAGATCAGCTCGCTCCAGCCCAGCCAGTCGAACAGGCGGTAGCACGAGGCCAGCTCCACGCGGGCCGACCATTCGGCGTCGTCAACAAGGGTGTTCATCGCGCGTCTGCAAGGTGAGTAGCGGTAGCGATAGTGTCACCCAGCCTGCAGGTGCGGATGTCGCAACGGCAACAGCGGCGGGGCTTGCAAAGCGCGCCCGGGATACTGCGCCGATGTTGTGGTTTTCCGGAAAAGACGCAGTGCTGTCGCCCCGCTCGCTGGCCTACGGGCTGGCGCTGCCCGTGGCCTACCTGATCGTCGAGCTGGCCTTCAACAACCAGTTGCTGCGCACGTTGGGTGACATCGCGCCCGCCGATGTGCTGAGCGGCCTGGAGTTTTGGGGCCGCGTGATCTCGGGCGTGGGCCTGGGTATCCTGCTGCACCGCGGCCTCACGTCGCGGCTCACGCCCCGGCTGGCGAGCTGGCTGATCAGCATCGGTGTGGGGGTGCTGGTGATATGGCATGTGCAAAAGGCGCTGATCGACCACCTGGTGGAGGCCGCCAGCCCGCAGGACAAGCGCGCGTCGGTGGCGCTGGCGGTGCTGGCCCCCAAGGCCGGGCAGGGCGCGTTGCTGACGCCTGCGGGCCAGAAGCTGGTGACGACGGAGACGACTGGCCTTCATCGCAACATCGTCGAGGCGATGTTTCCCGCGGCGGCGCTGCATGCACCGCAGCGCGAACAACTGCCGCTGCAATGACTGATGACGGCGGGGCACACGCCTGCGGCCGGCATCCAGCCGGCACAGGTGGAAGACAACGCCTACCGCAATCTGATCGTGGCGCCGCTGGTCATCGGCTTGTCGCTGTTCTTCGCGCTGGTCAACCTGAGCGTGGCGGCCTCGTTCGTGGTGTGCGCGCACAAGCCTCGCTGGCGCCCCTGGGTGGCTGTGGTGTTGGTGCTGCTGCTGGTGGAGGTGTCGATGCTGTCGGGCAATGCCTTGCTGGATGCCGAGGGCTACCGCAGCGCTCTGCGCCCGGGCCTGTGGGAGCAGGCGCCGGTGCTGGCCGCCATGGTGGAGTGGTCGGCACGCGCCGCCACCTGCTGGGCGCCCGTGTCGCAGTGGGTGCATGAGCACCTGATGTTCGGCTACGGCTTTGGGCCCATCCACCTGGCACGCTGGGGTGCGTAGGCCCGGGGGGCACTTGCGCGCCGCCACGCCAAAGGTGACGCACTGGTAGAAACCCTGTACCCTATGCGTGTGTCGGTCATGCGCTTACCTTGAATGACGCAAGGTCTGATTCGGGCAGCGGTTCCCCCAACACCGCGCGGCTCCACCGGCACGCAGCGCTTGAAGGCGCGTTCGGTGGTCACACTTTCTCCCCCAGGCAAGCCCCACTGTCGTCCGTTGCCGGATGAGCGCTTCATGCCGTGCCCTGTGCACTTGGCATGACCCCGGGCCAGAACGGCCTGTTCAGCCCGCGCCTTTGCTGGCGCATTGCCTGCCTTCATGACCACTGACACCGGACTTTCCGCCGCCCTGGCATGAGGCCCATTTCAACCACATGCTCCATCACATGTACTGAGGACAGCCCATGGCCAAGGAAGAACTGATCGAAATGCACGGCAAGGTCGACGAGGCCCTGCCCGAGCAACGTTATCGCGTCACGCTGGACAACGGTCACCAACTGGTGGCCTACACCGGCGGCAAGATGCGCAAGCACCGCATCCGCATTCTGGCGGGTGACAAGGTCACGCTGGAGATGTCGCCCTACGACCTGACCAAGGGCCGCATCACCTTCCGCCACCTCGAGGTACGCATGCCGCGCCCGGGTGGCCCCGCACGGCCCGGGCCGCACAAGCGCTGATTATTTTTATTTCCCCCCGCGCCCGAATTTCGGAGGGCGTATTTTTCTGAAAGGCTCCTCATGAGCAACAAACTGTATGTCGGCAACCTGTCTTATTCGGTGCGCGACGATGATCTTCACCAGCATTTCTCGTCCTTTGGCCAGGTGCAGTCGGCCAAGGTGATGATGGAGCGCGACACCGGCCGCTCCAAGGGTTTTGGTTTTGTCGAGATGGGCAGCGCCGCTGAAGCGCAAGCCGCCATCGACGGCCTGCATGGCAAGAACATGGGTGGCCGCGATCTGACGGTCAACATCGCCCGTCCGATGGAGCCGCGCGCTCCGCGCAGCCAAGACGGCGGCTACCGCGGCGGTCGTCAGTACTGATCCGTCCACCCTGATCGCGAGGCGTCAGCGGCTGCGCTGACGGCTTTGCTTCAGCGCGCAGCGAGCGCAGCCTCGACAGCCGACACCAGCTTGCGGCTCTCGGGCGCTGTCATGCTGCCAAAGTGCGCCAGCACCCGGCCATCGCGGCCGACCAGGTACTTGTTGAAGTTCCAGCTGGGCGGCTCGCCGGTGGCGCGCGCCAGCTCGGCAAACAGCGGGTGGGCATGGCTGCCGCGCACCCGCGTCTCGCTGAACATCGGGAACTTCACGCCGTAGGTGTTGAAGCACACCGCCGCCGTCTTGCGGGCGTCGGCGTCCTCCTGCTTGAAGTCGTTCGACGGAAAGCCCAGCACCATCAGACCGCGTGCGGCGTAGCGGGCGTTCAGCGCCTCCAGCCCCTCGAACTGCGAGGTGAAGCCGCAATAGCTGGCGGTGTTGACCACCAGCAGCACCTTGCCGCTGAACTGGCACAGCGACTGCGGTTGGTTGTCCTGCAGCCGCGCAAAGCTATGCCGCAGCAATGAGGGGCACTGGCCAGGCGCTGCGGCAGGCTGAGCCGTGGGCGCAGGTGCGGTTGCAGGTACTGCTGCCTTGGTGGCGGCCGGCGTGCTGGCTGCGGCTGGCGACAGCATGGCGCCCCCGGCGGCACACACCAGCGCAATCAGCGCGCTGCGGCAGGCCGTGCGTCGCTGCGGCCAGATGCGGGCATCAAGGGGTGAGAGGGTGGTCACGGCGCGTACTGGATTTGCGGTACGTCTCACTTTAAAGTGCAGACGGCGAATCGTCCCGCTACCCACAACATGACCCCAAACCTGTCCTTTGTTCATCGCGCTCCTGCAGCACGGAGTGCTGCGGCGTGTGCCTGGTCCTTGGTATTGCTGCTATGCGCTGCCTGCGGAGGCTCTGACGCGCCAGCGGTGGCTGGCACGGTGCTACGGGTATACGCCTCGTCGGAATCGCGCCAGTGTGAGGGCGGTGGGTTGAGCCTGACGACATTGCGCGAACGCCTGAGCGCTGCGGGCCTGCAGGTGTCCAGCAGCGGCTGCGGCACCGACGGCCGCGTGTATCCGACCGTATGCGGCGCACCGGACGGCCGCATAGGCATCTTTGAGATTGCACTCGACGCCAGTGCGCAACTACCCACTTTGCCGGCGGGCTTTGATCTGCTGTCGCAACTGCCCGGCGCCGTCCGTGTGGCCTGCCCCTGACGGTCAGGTTGCGGAACGGCGCCTTGCGTGCAGAGCGCTTCGTCCAGCGCTCAGTCGATCTTCATCCCCGAATCGCGCACGATCGGGGCCCACTTGGCCAGCTCCTCGCGGGTGGCGGCCAGCAGCTCGGCGGGGCCGGCCTTCATGGGTGATGCGCCTTGCGCCGCAAAGAAGGCCTCCATGTCGGGCGAGGCCTGTACCTTGGCCACAGCGTTGCGCATCTGCTCGATCATCTCGCGCGGCACGCCTTTGGGCGCGTACACCGCCACCCACAGCTCGCCCACCAGGCCCGGCACCGCCTCATTGGCCAGCGGCAATTGCGGCAGGGGCACGTTCGGTCAGCGCAACATCCGCGGCCAGGTGTGCTTTACCCCACTGGTCAGCGAAAGAGTTTTTCCCGAACGGGTGCCCATCATCAACGTCGA
>Ga0194133_10006301_pt1 | contig 14672 bp, 4 predicted proteins | sample TA2KigOf40mmetaG_FD_155448 | JGI IMG/M metagenome (GOLD analysis project Ga0194133, IMG submission 155448) | Freshwater microbial communities from Lake Tanganyika, Tanzania - TA2015055 Kigoma Offshore 40m | ecosystem: Environmental > Aquatic > Freshwater > Lake | place: Tanzania: Lake Tanganyika...
ACGAATATTACTAAGCTAGGTCATACAAGAAATATGAAACCAAGGGCAACTAAGGCTAGGTCATTATAATTTCCTGAGAATTATAAGTTGCATTATATATTACTATAGTTGGGGTAGTTTTGGTTCAGATTATTTAAGAGGGGAAATAATGCTATAAAAGAATGGTGTTTAGGTTAATTTGGGGAATTGTGGGTGTGGATTGGGGGTTGGAGGTTGGGTGGAGATCAGTTGTTCAGGAGGGTTTGGTAGTTTTCCCCAAATAAAAAATACACGTCTACTTAATTATTAACGCTTTATTTAGACTCATATGAATACACATAAAAAAAGGAACATACTCTTTAAAAGAGTCAGAAGCTTAACAGTAATCATTTAGAATAGGGGATCCGACCTAATTAAAATTATAGCCTGAGGACTTCCCAGGACAGATTGCACTATAGAAGAAAAACCAGGGTTTCTATTTCTTTTACAGCTGAAGGCTGTTGAAGACAATGGGCCTCACCTGGTGGAAAAAAAATCTTCTATAAGCATCAGAAAAAATTATTATGAGAAATTATCAAGTTTAAATTGCCGTTTGCACTAAGATAACCATAAATAACAATAACAGTTTGGTAAAATATCTGTCTTTAACGATTTTTCTTTTGCCTCTTTTTATCTTCGATCCTCCAGTTTGAAAATCAAATTTCATCTTGGGAGAGTTTTTTGACTGCTAGTAATTCCTCCCTCAATGAAAGAAAATTGTTAACGATAAAGATTTGGCAAACAACTTGAGAGGGTTTATGTTTAGAATTAAAAATCTCTCTTAAACTGTACCGAAGACAATGGCAGATTTTTAGAGAATGAAGTATTTTCAGTTGAAAGCCTGTTCTTAAAGCTTTAACTATTCATAATCTCAACCAGTAATCAACTAGATTTTCTTTTTTCTACTCTTTTACTAATTTTCAACAAAATTCTTTTGAATCAGAACTGAATTAACAAACATATTATCTTTACGAAAACCCTCAGAATCGTAAAACTATTTTAAAGAGTTTTGTTTATGTTCTTCGAAATTTTCGAAACAACCATTGACTTGACGAACAAAATCTAACTTTTTCCTTTTTATTCTGTTGGATTTTAGACAAAGAATGATGGGCTCAGCATACTTGTAGTGCTCACTGCTTGCCCTTTGAATTAGTTCTTTCTCTTTAGTTCTCAAAAGACTTTGCAGGTTCTTTCTTTCTTCGTCTTAAACCCCATTTTATCAAAAGTTTCAAGCAGGGCTCTAAACTTCTATCACAGCTCCTGCTAGATTTTTGACGTTTGTCATCAATAGTTGGTCTATGGTTGGGAATCTTCAATGCATGAGTTTGCTTAGATATTATTTACGACCATTGCCGAAAGAAAAAAGGTATGAAAAAGATATTAAAAAGTTTCCAGAAAACTGACACGAAGAATTAAATTATGTTGTAAGTTGAAGCAAAAATCTGTCTTCTAATAATCCATCTTTTTTAACACCAACCTTTTTAAAAAAGTGAAAATCAAATATATACGATCTCAATCTACACGGAGGAGGTAAGGATCAAATGAAACAATCATCGAGTTATAATGAGCAAAGATAAAATTTTATAAAGCAACTTTTTTAAGTACGTGCTTTTTGTAAGAAAATGAAAGCATGTAGATTCTAATGCTATCATACAATACAAATTTGGATGTTTTCACCTCAAGTTAATGTCAGCAAACACATTTTGATGTTGCATCTTCACATTGTTCAGTTTCATTTTTTTGCTTCAGCCACCAAGTTAAGGAAGGATTTTTATTTTCTCTCTTCCAGAATCTAACCTCATCTAGGCTTTTGTGTAAGAGAAAGGTTTCAACACTTTTTCACAGAGTGTTGCCTGCTCCACTTTTCAAGATTTGAAAATGAATCAAGATTGTCACAATCAGAAGTGAATTTGTTTAACTGCATGATTTATTGCTCTTTTATTGTTCAACCAATGAAGTCATTTCAAATTGCAAAGTATTTTAACTATGAAAAAGCCTTTTCTCAGTTCAAAAGATTCAGCTAACTCTAAACTTTGGGATAAATAATCATAATTTAATTTTGCTCGGTTAAAATTGTTCATTAAATAAAAAATATCATCCAAAATACATTATGCCTTAAGAATAAAATATGATGACATCTGTCAAATTCATTCAGGAAAAGGGAAATTCAAATTTTTACTTTGAATTCAGATGCCATCTTGTGGAAAATCTTTTTCACTTGATGCTCATTTCAAATGTAAATTTCACTTATCATTCAAAAAACTTCAAAGATTTTTTTTCTCGGATCTATGCGAGATCACAAACACCAATCTGAGAGCAGAAAGGTGTGAAAAACGCTTAGAACTGAAAAACTGATGAATGTTGGATGAAATCTGCTACAAAAATGTTCCTTTTTTTATATTTCTTCAAAAAGCAAGAACTTTTTTAGACCGAGCATTTTTCTGTAGATGTCTATGGATGTGTCGATATTTTTAATGCCTATGGATGTTAACAGTTCATTACACCTGTATAATTAACGACTGAGCTAAACAGACCAAGTCTTAGAAGGATTGAATCATCTCATTATGCATCGCTAAGAATTGGCATCTAGGATTTCAATAAAACAATAAGTAAAGAGACCTCCAATCAAACCACAAAAAGAATGCCTCCTCGAAATTGGATGAAATACTTGTCAACCATCGTAGAAAGGAAAATGATATGAGATGCAGCACCCACCACACTCTACCAAAAGATTATGACCAATTCCTACGAATAGAGAAGGAAGCCTTTCATCATATACACCTATGATGATTCCCACAATAAACATGGGAAAAAGGGGTTCCATAACTGGATAAACTTCCCGATGAAACAGGTCAACTTTCCATGGATTTATCTACCGATTCCAATATCCAATGACAAACTCAGAATTGAGTTGAAGAAGACCTTTTGTTATTTTTCATAAATTTTTGACATAACCTTAACTGACAAAATTTCATACTTCTATTGCAAAATGTACTTCTCACCTATGTACGTATGTCGCGCTCGCTTTGCTCGCGCTCCTAACTCCGTTGAGAAGTGCACTTCTCTACGTCTATCTACTCTCGTAGGGATAGGATCGGAAAAACGCTGTGTCGACGCTACGCTACGAAAATCCTGAATGACAACAACTTTTTGACAGTCAGCTGTACTCAACTATAGACATCTATAGAGACTGCAGTCTAGATATCTGTGATATCTGTGACAGCTGATCAGCTGTTGATCATCGATCAACGATCTCTGTTGAGAAGTTTGAGCTTCTCACCTACGTACGTATGTCGCGCTCGCTTTGCTCGCGCTCCTAACTCCGTTGAGAAGTACACTTCTCTACGTCTATCTACTCTCATAGGGATAGGATCGGAAAAACGCTGTGAACTTAACGTGAAAGTGCAGTGAGATCAGCATGGATGACAGTCTGGAAATTGTAGGCAGTTGCATCAACAGTAGTGTCAGCTCATCTACTCTGAGGAGCTATCAAGGCGGTTGGAAAGAGTTTAGTGAGCATTGTCTCCAAAAAGAAGTCGACCCTCTGCAGGTCGATCATCACTTAGTGATGCGCTACCTAGCCAGAAAATCAAAAACTGTTGGTTCTAGCCGGTAAGTGTCAATTGCTAATAACACTGAAAAAATTCGTTGTTTGATAAAACTTTTTTGTGGTCTCTACGTCTTGTTATCCTCCATCAGTCATCATTATTGGGCTAAAGGGCTTACCTTCAGCACTTTCAATAGGTATATCTGCCCCCAAGTCTATCTGCGAATCCTCCCTAAATAAAAAATAACTCTATCAGATAAAAACCAGTTTATTTCCTTACGAAAAAAATGACGATAAAAAGAAAATCACTAAGCCTTCGCTAAACCTTTCCCACAAACACACTTCATTAGTAGGCTAAAAACTAGGGAGTATCTTAATTACTTGGGAGGTGCCCCTGGCACTGCTGGGGGCTTCAAAGGACAGTGCTTTGAGATGTGACCTGTCGCACCGCAATTGTAACACATCACTGCCGTAGCTAGGGTATAAGACTGAGCATATTGTTGAGGTTGAGGTTGTACTTGAGGAAACCCATAAGCCTGAACTGGGGTTGGTGGGAAACCAAACGCTTGATAACCAAACTGGCTATAAGGCGGATAACCTTGAGGGCCTTGATGTAACCGTAGCCTCTCCCTCTGCCGCGTCTTCTGCCTCTGCCTCTTGAGGTACTCGGACCAGCTTGTTCCTTTGTTTCGGCCTTCTGGGTCAACTCCAGAGCCTTCTGATAACGTGCATCGTTATGCATGCCTGCAAAACAGGCTTTTTTGTATAGAAATATTACAAACAACAACTTTGCTTTTACCTTGGCTAACTGCCGACAAATTTCTTGCCATTTTCCAGCCCTGCTCGCATGCCACTTGAACGACATACAATCTCTCTCTCAGAGACCTGTCGACCTTGATAAGTGACACCAAAACACCTTTGATCTCCCTCCTGGTGACCTCCAGCACAGTTTCATCAGCATCTGCCAGCTCCTTAGCTCCTTTTAGCTTCTTTGACGGTGGCTTCAGTGCCTTTCCTTGAATAATTTGCGATTAACTTCTCTTAAAAAGTACTGCGAAATATTGTATGAATATACAAATGAGGAATAAAAGTTCAAATTCAAAATTTACTTCCTCACTTTTCATCAACAAATACTTATTATCAGTCAAAAGTGCCCGATTAGCCGAAAAGTAATTGGTCGACAAGGTTGCAAAGCTTAATCAACAGTAGCCCTAAAAGGCTTCAAGGGTAATTTTTGAAAAACCAAATTAGTGTTTCTTTCAAACTTCAGCACTCACCCCTTTCTATCACTCACTTGTAGAATTGCTCAACTTCACTTCACCCTGAAACTCACTGAAATACCCTTGTTAATTCCCTTACTTTCCTTTACAACTTTGCACTTCGACACTACCCTCAGGCCTAGACCCTCATCCACTTCCCTAAATAATACCCCTCTTGCTCCCCAAGCAACACTCGTACTTTTATTGGCAGGCATACACTTCACCTCATTCCCCCACAACAAAACAGTAATTTCCCACTTTAAGCCAAATATGTGTATCATTCAAACAAAGCCAAACTTCTCAATGCAAAAACGTTTGAATTTTTATTAATTGCAAACAAATTGGAAAGACTGGCATGTGAAAGCCTAAGTAAAAAATAGTATCGAGGTCATTTGATCCAGGAAAATTTTTATAATGTAAGGAAAGGACAAGAAGGCAATCTTCAGCAAATTATATCAAGGTGCATAGGCGAGCCAACCAACCTTTTGTGATGATCAAGACCTTGCGATGCTTAGCTTGCAAATTGACTAGGACATTGTCTTTACGACAGGAAAGGTTTTTGGAATAATATCCTATTTTATCTTTTATGAGCTTTTTACGAACTGGATTGCTCCCACTCGATGTGCTCCTCTGTGCGCCCGTAATAACTTGATCAAAAATGAGACTTGATTTTATGTGCCAAAGAAATGAGCGATAAATTTTGGACCATGGGCTAACTTAATTTGATAGCCATTCAACTGCAGTGGCTGTTCGCTTCATTTATCAAAAGATGGGATAAAGCTCTACACCGTCAGGACAGTTCTGACCTAAAAAAAGCTAATTCAAGAGGTTCGTACCATGAATCAGCACCGATAATTAAAGAAACGGCAGTCAACAGAAAACTTGACATCGATTTGGTTTGACCATGGGATGGTCTCATGCATGATTTCCTTTGAAGTTTAGTAAAAACTACTTATCTGCTTGTTTTAAAAACATTCTTAAACGGTACGAAAAGAAACGGTCTTTCTAAAAGGTTTTCTTTTATGTGACTCTTTGCCCTCACGGCACTTTTACATTTGTTGGAGGCAAAAAAAAAGTTTCTCTTTAAAGTCCAACATAAAGTTTGTTTGCTGTCAGACCTGATAAGATATGTTGAGGACAAAAAAGTCATCTTTTACCCGTGTTTCCTATCACTTGAGTGAACAGGAAGGCTCTTCGGAGACAAAAAAAACCCTTTTCTTTTTGATAAGAAATTATTGTACCCGTGATGTGATCTTCCTCAGTAAAATAGTTTTTAGAAAAAATGTTTTAAAATTATATTTTTATTTCCTTAAAAGTTAGTTTTTCTGCCATTGAGCTTTTTATCAAGAGTGTTTTATATTCACTAATATCGTAAACTAACCCCTTTCGACTTTCGACGTTGGCAATCAAAAAGGATAAACATTAATTACTAATAGATTTATGAGAAATTTTGTGATACAATCTCGTTTTTACACACTTGGTTTAAAAAAGATCTACTAAATGAGTTAGAATTTCCCCAGAGTCAGTCTGCCGTGCAGATCTCCAAAAGCAATAAAGCAATGACCGTCCAATAAAATCTAAGAGGAACTTATAAATTAGATACCATCAAAAACTGCTGACTTCCACACATGTCACAACGTCGAAAACGCATCGACTTAACTTTGTTAACAACATGATAAGTAAGAGTGGAGAGCATGATCAGAGTTATGAAGAGGTTTCGATAAGCGGAGCAAAGATAGACAGTAGATGGATTGCAGATTTTCTCATCTTTTTGTGGGATTCTCCTGAGTATATGCTTTCATGGCAATTGTATTATCTCTAAAAAAGATACAAAGAAAATACTAACCCCTTTGGAAAATAATTTTTTTACTTGAGATGCTTTGAAACAGAAAAAAAGTTTTTCTTGACAGAGCAGTTTTCCTTTTTCATTGAAAAGATGAACTTACAAAGCATTACAAATCATGTGTGTTATAAACTATTTAGATTTGTATAAACATTATTAACTTTTGTTCGGCACATTTTTTAATTAAGACAATATGATCATCAAAGCCGCCCAGTGTGCCTTTATAATGACTACAGAAGTCGCAAGGCGTACTTAAAAAAAAAACCCAATAAAATAATTTTAGAACTGGTCTTATCCAACAAATCTTTTTAATGAATAAGGATTGTTTGTCTGCAATTTTATTCATGCCTTTTGATTTCATTTCTTTTTTCTATCTTTTTCTCATTGAGAGCTTCTTGACGGGTTAATTAGACCATTCTCAAAAAGGAAAATTGAATCGTAAGAATCAACGGTTTTATTATGCTGAACGATTCAAAATACAATAGTAAAAATTCGACTAGAAATAAAATGGCAGAAAAAAGTGTAAAGTTAACATCCATTTTGTTATTTCAGACTAGGTTTTACAAAAAGATTCTGCTAAGATCAAAATCAAACCTAAAGTTTTTTTCTCTGGAAAGTGTGAAGTTGTCTCAAACTCTCAATTTTATTCTGTTCGCTCGTGGAGTTTTGGCTCTTGCCTACTCGAATAAAAATATGTTAGTCGTTGATAAAAGAATTGCGTCTTTCATTTTGTCAAGAATCTTTCATAGCCTAACCTTCCCCATTTTGTTTTATCTGCAAATAGAAAATTTACTATGAAATATTAAAATAGAAAAAGTGTTCCTCTTTCGGTTGGCCAGACTAGGTAAAAAAACCTCTTGGAAATGGAGTTATTTTTTCCAAAACTTTCTGGTATTCTATCAGGATTAGCGTTCTTCACCCAATTTCTTTTAATTTATGTGTTCCAAGGCTTCTATCCTTAAAGAAATTGTTTCAATTTTCATTTCCTTGTTCGAAACAGGCAGGCTGTCCCCCAAAAAAGTTATCAGTGTACGACATACTTATTTTTACAAAGGTTCCAAAGGATGATGAAAGGAAGGGAAATCCAGGGAAATCAACCGACGATTCAACGATGCTCTTTGACAGGGGAAACCAAGGAACTATGAACCGTAGAATATTTATGCAGTATATATAGATGAAAAATTGAGCTGCATTTGTGAACATGAACGCATTTGGAAAAAGTTTGTAACATGTACGTAACATGACGTGTACGTGTTCTTGCGAAGAATGAGCGAATAAATTTTACAAACATGTCATTGCAGTCTTTGATCACGATTGTATGAGTCTTTTTTGGACAAAATTGTTAAAAATGATTCGAAACAACAATCTAAATTTATTAAGTAACACGTTGTCAGTGTAAAATGAAAATGAATTGATCAAATTACTCGTGCACTTATATATTTGTAAATCAATCGGTTCCATGATATATTTTCACAAGGCTGGAAGGTCAAAGTTGCTTTTCCATTCAAATGTGTACTGATTTACCTGATTTACTGTACGTAAACAAACAGATGTTTTGACCTCTTTCCAAAAACGCATTTTTCCATCAGATTTAATTTTTTTTATTTTTTGCAATTAATAGATAATATCATAAAACTTACAAGTAATATTTTTATATTTCCTGTAATGTGCTTGAGCTAATAAAGCTAATGAACTTAAAAGTGGGTATTATTAACGGCTTGATTTTCTCATATTAAATGGGTTTCTAGACTACAAGACTGGACTACAATGGGGTTGCTGTAGCCAAATGGTTAGAGCAACTGACTGAGAACTAGGAGACTGGGGTTCAATCCCCCAGGCCTGGGCAAAATCTTTGACCCCTGGATTTGCCTTTATTAATCATTTTTAGTAGATGATTAATTATCTCAGTCAGGATTGATTGCTGTGCAGAAACTTGATTTAAATGATCTCTTATAAGCATTTATTCACATTTATCAACTGAAAATCGAGTGACTTTGAGACACAACTTTCAGTCAAAAATGAACTGCTGTAAAGTCAACACTACTCTCATTAACGTGATTTAGTGTTAGAATAATCAGTTCTTAACACAAGCTAAAAAAAGCTTTTTGTCTACGTCAGTTTCAAAAAAAGCACCACATTCCACGCCCTTGATTTTCGATGGAATAGATGCCAAGAACACATCAAAAAAATACAGAATGAAGAAATGGTTCACACATTGAGCAAACATACTTATAATGTGACAACCAAGGAAACGAACAACACAGCTCCATTCAGACTTTGAAAAAGAGATTTGGCTTGATTGATGTTACAAAAAACGACAGTCTCCTCCGTCTAAGTCCATGGCTGAACGAAAGCTTTTGTAAGAATTTGTTTACAAATTCAGATATATTTTTTCAAAACAGTTGGGTAGTCCAATCTTCCTTAAAGTGAAACGAAAATATTGAACGACGAAGGTCTTTTGAAGAACTCAAGAGAGAGGCTTTCTTTCGAGGAAAATTAATGGAGGATCCGACCAAGTTTGACGAATAAACATCTGTCTATTATTTTTGCCAATGCAAACAGTCAAGCTACATATTGAAATGCATTTCAAGAGCATTCTCGAGCGAAGTACTAAATGCTGCCTAAAAAAACTTGCTTTTCTCCATTCAAAGTTACTATCATCTCGAGTTTAAATTTAAGTTAAAAATCAACAATTTTTAATTTGTTTTTCATTCAGACTACAAGTTTTCTATTTGAAATAGTTTTATCTATATGCAAAGAAACAGTTAGAAATATTTTTATAGGTTACCAATACTTTAAAGACAAAACCTTTTCTCTCTTTTTAATAACAGCATCATCGTTTCAGCCAAAATCAGCCACCCCAAAAGTTTAGTTTATCAATAGTTGAGATTGGAAAGAGGAAATTTGAATTTTAAAACAGCTGCATCCCTTTACCAACTCACTCTTTCATAAAGGTTGAGCCTTTTGAATAACGAAAAAATCTGAATATGTGTTTTAAAGTACTTTGAAAATAAGAGTGGACCGATAACTTACAGCTAGGCTAATTCATTTACCGCCAAATCGAATTGAACTTCTTTTACCTAAGAACTGCAGAAAATCATTTGGTTCATATCTACTCCTCAAAAGCAATCAAGTTTGGATCTCAATAATTTAAGTTTAAATGTCTTCCTTTATTTCTTGGCTCGTTATTGCTTTCCTTTTTGAGACCAATATTTCTGAATTTTGTCGAGTGCTTAGATTGGTGCTTCTTATGTGTTCTTTTCAACAAGGGTCGCAAAGATTGTCACTAATCAAGCATAGTTCAGAAACTTTAAAGCCTATGCCCTTACAGCTGCAGTAGATAATCTCTCATGTATTGCAAAACTTGTCAGAAAAAATAACTTCAGGACAGTGAAACATGATTTTGGATCTAGGTATGTTCCATTTTTGGGGTCTATGATCTTTCGCCTAATGAAGGTTCGCCTAATCATGTTCGCCTAATGTTTGCGCGCTCGTCGGCGTAATTCGTAGCCCCGCAGGGTTAGGTTAGGTTAGCAATATTAAGCAACCTTTTTTTTGGGGGGGGGGGCGAAACTTGTACATTAGGCGAACTTGTGCATTAGGCGAGCTTGCATTAGGCGAACATGATTAGGCAAACCTTCATTAGGCGAAACAACATAGTATCCCATTTTTGACTTTTTTAAAAATCTGTTCTATGTTTCATGGCATTTAAAGAGAATCTTTTTTCAATATTTTTAGTAGAAGATTGAATATGTCGAATGAACAACTTTGGCCATTTAATTTTCATCTAACTTTCTAAAGCTTTCTCTTTATTTGAATTTGTGGATAGTTTTCTTAATTTTGAAGTACCGCCAATCAAAACTTTGCCTTCTGCCTTTTGCCTTTTGCATTATTCAAATTCAGATTCCTATAAAATAAATAGAAGTTTGGGTTTAAGTAATATGTAATTGAGTGTTTTAGAGATAAATTGAAGTTTTTTTGTTTGCTTTATATTTCAAACTAGCTGAGGGTACCCGGCGCTGCCTGGGTAAAATTTGAAGCATAAAAAATGAATTTAATATAAAACAGAAGGAATTGAGCATAGCCCAGGTTTATTTCAAGATTTGCCTACCCCAGCTTGTCCTTTTTTGCCCACTACTTCACAATAACTATTTGAACTCCCTCACACTATTCCCTCACCTCTTCCCCAACACTCCCATATATATAATCCTCCCAATTTTAACCTATATATATTTTTATTAGTGATAAGTACGGGTCAAATTTTTGTTGCTCGGGTCAGGTCGGGTCAGGTCAGCCATCATTGATTTGGGTTTGGAAAATTTCCTCTAAAAATCCCAAAATTTTCCATTTTGTCACTTTGGATCAAATTTTTGTTGCTCGGGTCGGGTCAGGTCAGCCATCATTGATTTGGGTTTGGAAAATTTCCTCTAAAAATCCCAAAATTTTCCATTTTTTCCCTTTGGGTCAAAAGAAATCTCTTCAGCTCAGGTCAAAAACTGGGTCAAAGACAGGTCAGCCTCTTATTTACTGCTCGGCAAAAGTATGCTCGGCCTCTTATTTACTGCGGGTCAGCGCCCATCTCTATTTTTTATCCACTATTTACTTATTTATTTATCTAAAAAAAGACTATAATCACTTCATTTTCCTAAAGCACTTTTTTGCCTTTTTCAGCAGTCTTTTATTTTATTGAGGCAATACCCCATTCTCAACTTTCTTCTCACTTGCCCACCCATCCTTTATGTGACTCACAATGCACACTTCAACCTTCCTACCCTTTCATCGCATTTTCATTTAAAGGTTTTATTGAGGGATCATTGTTATCTGCATGTAATAATGTCATTCAGTAACTTTAAAAAACTATTTTTGCACTTTTAAAGGACCCCGCTCTAGCTGGGTAGCTCAGGGTCTGAATCCCACTAATGTCTATGGCCTTAAAGACATTTTTGTCCTTGGCTGAGAAAATTTTATTATGTAACCTACCACTTGGGAGCAGCTGGTACTTAAAAGATTTTCTTGAGCAGCCACTGCAATTCTTGATAGACCTGTATGGTCAACCATGGTACCCTGACCTCTAATTTAAAATTTTTGATCAAAATTTCTTTCATTGGGTGGGTTCTTGAGCACTTTTCACTCTATGACTACCATCCAAATTCAGTTCTTCAGGCTGTAGCAACCCTGGGCCCCTTTCATGGCACCCACCCCAGCTCAATTTGTGGTAATTTGTGACCATGGACCCTTTGAGAGATGTTGAACCCAGCGTAATTTGGGCTGCTGAACAACTTGTGTTTAGTAAAGTTTTCTCAGAAATGATTGCTTTAGACCCGTGGAGGGAGTGGACCTTTAACTTTTTGCTTGGTTTTTACGGGAACCTGAGATACCTGTGTCTCATTTGAAAGTCTCTGGTCCATGGTTTTAGGGGTAGCTGAACAACTTTTGTTTAGTAAACTTTTCATGAAAATGACTCCTTAGAGGTGAAACTGCACTGGGCAAACCCTGGGGTAGCTATTTGGAACCCTTAAAGGCACCTGAAGTAAAAGTGACCTAGCCTATAACCATCTCCGATATTTGAAGTTTCTATGTACCAATTTTCAAATCTCTAGCTCTTGCAGTTTTTGAGTCCATTCGCCTTGAAGATTTTTAAACAAACAAACAAACCAACAAACAGAAAATGACAAATATATATGTAGATGTTTCTTTTATTCTTTCAGCAAAAAATCTTTTATTTTAGTGTTGGATGTGTTTAGACTGATAAGAATCAGGATAAAATGCTTTGACAGAAATCGAGAAGGGTGTCCATATATAGCCTTGGGTTGAGCTCGAATTGAGTAAAACTTTATATCGGATCAAATAAAATCGTCCATAAAAGTGGTTATAGTATTTACCTTATTTTGAAAGGATATTTTTTTCTTAAAAGCAGAACATTGAAAAGCAAAATACTTCTATGCGATACTTATCTTTTTGTTTAAGCCAAAAGTTCTATCTGAAAGCTTAGCATGCTAGCCTAGCACATATATGACCATCAATAATCAGAAAGTAAAGCCTATATAGCACATCGATTAGAATTAAATTTAGAAAATGAATACTCTAGTCTTTGCTTTTCACTTTTCTCAAGTCTTCTTGATTTAACAGCTCATTCGTTCCTTTTGGTGAAAGGTCATCTTGCCTCAAAAATTATCCTTGCGGCGAAAATGAAGATAAAAAGAAGACCAAAACTGATTTGATTGCCCTTTTTAAATGTATGACACTTTTAAAGTGTAAGTAAATAACATGTGTGACTTCCAATGTCCGAAACATGAGATGATGTTCACAACCTAAGTGTCACATAAAATTATGTAGCTTTTTATTAATGAAATACTTGCTAGTTGGACCTAATTCACATCCAGAGCCCAGTGTTGGCTCAAATTAGGAGGAAATCTAGTTGCTAGTGGAGATTTTTGGTAAGAATTTAAGAGAGAGGTGTTACAGGGTGGAAGTTATCTATATATATATTTGTCATTTTCTGTTTGTTTATTGGTTTGTTTGCAAATCTTCAAGGCAAATGGACTCAAAAACTACAAGAGCTAGAGATTTGAAAATTGGCACACAGAAACTTCAAATATTGGAGATGTTATAGGCTAAGTCACTTTTACCTCAGCTGCCTTTAAGGGTCCCATATTGCTACCCCAGGGTTTGCCCAGTGCAGTTTCACCCCTAAGGAGTCATTTTCGTGAAAAGTTTACTAAACAAAAGTTGTTCAGCTATCCAAAAACCATGGACCGAAGACTGTCAAATGAGACATAGGTAGCTCAGGTTCCCGAAAAACCTGGTTAAAAGTTAGAGGTCCCCAGGCCTGTGGAGCTTAAAGCAATCATTTCTGTGAAAACTTTACTAAACAAAAGTTGCTCAGCAGGCCAAAATACCCTGGTTTCATGATCTCAAAAAGGGTCCAGGGTCACAAGTTACCCCAAATTGAGCTGGGGTGCCATGAAAGGGGCTCAGGGTTAATGATGCAGCCTGAAGAACTGATTTTGGATGGTAGTCAATAGGGTAAAAAGTGCTCAAGAACCCACCCAATGAAAGAAATTTTGATCAAAAAATTTAAATTAAAGGTCAGGGTACCATGGTTGACCACACAGGTCTATCAAGAATTGCAGCAGTTGCTCAAGAAAACCTTTTAAGTTCCAGTTGCTCCAAAGTGGTAGGTTACATAATAAAATTTTCTTAGCCAAGGTCAATCATATCTTTAAGGTCATAGACATTACTATGGTTGAAACCCTGAGCTACACAGCAAAAAGCAGTGGCCTTTAAAAAGTGCAATGATAGGATTTTTGTAACGTGAATGACATTATTGCTTGTAGATAAAAATGAGTCCTCAGTATAAGCTATAAATGAAAATGCAATTTAAGGGAAAGTAGGGTAGTAAGGGAGAGTGCAGGGAATGTAAAAACTACCTGGGGTACCAGGGGAAAAATTTGAAAGGGTGGTGTGGGGGTATTAGGGGAAAAGTAATGGGAATGATGGATAGTCGGGCTGGACTTGATTAAACTTGACTTTGTATTTTTGTATTTGTATTATGAAAAGCTCCATCGATTATAAAACAATTAATCTTTTCAAGAGCAGTGATGCTCTGCACAAAATTGTGAGAGACATCATACAATAAATGGACGAATAAATAATCAATAAATAAATAAATAATCTCTAAAACTGGTTTCAATTATCGTCGGTGTGTTTAAATCAAAAAAATGTTCTTTTTAAGTTAATTCTTAGCAGGTCTTTTGACATCTCCTTTTTCCATTCAAACTTCAAATCTCTGAGGCAAAGAAGCCTGTTTTGGAAGGAATGTCTGCCAATTTTGGTCCTAGAGGTGTCCATTGTCACCACCTTCTTCGTTCTATCATTGATGCCAATATTTTGGATGAGTTTGTAATACATTGGAGGTCCTCCCGGTCCTAAGGCCAATATTTGGAGAGCCATTTTTGCATTAGAGTATCTCATCCACTTTGCCGGCGATGCTCTTTTGAAGATG
>Ga0194133_10006302_pt1 | contig 14670 bp, 16 predicted proteins | sample TA2KigOf40mmetaG_FD_155448 | JGI IMG/M metagenome (GOLD analysis project Ga0194133, IMG submission 155448) | Freshwater microbial communities from Lake Tanganyika, Tanzania - TA2015055 Kigoma Offshore 40m | ecosystem: Environmental > Aquatic > Freshwater > Lake | place: Tanzania: Lake...
GGGCCACGAGGTGGCGCACGTCGCCAACGGCGACATGGTCACGCTCACGCTCATCCAGGGCGTCGTCAACACCTTTGTGTTCTTCCTCTCGCGCGTCATCGGCTACCTGGTGGACCGCGTCGTCCTCAAGAACGACCGCGGCCCGGGCTTTGGCTACTACGCCACCATGATCGTGGCGCAGATCGTGCTGGGCCTGCTCGCCTCGATGATCGTGGCCTGGTTCTCGCGCCAGCGCGAGTTCCGTGCCGACGCCGGCGCGGCGGACTACCTGGGCAGCCCGCGCTCGATGGTCGCGGCGCTGCAGCGCCTGGGCGGGCTGCAGCCGGGCGCGCTGCCCCAGACCATGCAGGCGCTGGGCATCAGCGGCAGCGGCGGCCTGATGGCCCTCATGTCCTCGCACCCGCCGATCGAGCAGCGCATCGCGGTGCTGCAGTCGCGCCAGGCCCGCGTCCCCGGACAGGTCTGAGCCCCCGCAGGTCCATCGCAGGCGAGTCGTCGTGAGACGACTCGCCTTTTTCGTTCTCCTCACGACGCTCAGCCACGCCGGTTTCGTCGGCGGGCGCATCAGCGTCTCGCTCTCGGCGCTCGGACAGGGCGCCTCTGCGCTGACCGTAGGCGTCCTGATGTCGCTTTACGCGTTGATGCCGATGCTACTTGCGGTCTACGCCGGGCGCATGGTGGACCGGGTCGGCGCCTTCCGGCCGATCGCCATCGGCGGCGCAGTCGTCGCCGCCGGCACGCTGCTGCCCTTCGCCTGGCCCGGGCTGCCGGTGCTGTTTGTTACTGCCGTGGTGGCGGGCACCGCGTTCATGGTGCAGCACATCGCGCTCAACCACGTCATCGGCTTCCTGGGCGACGCCTCGCAGCGGCCGGTGAATTTCAGCTGGTTCGCGCTGGGCTACGCCATCAGCGGCACCCTGGGTCCGCTGCTGGCCGGCTTCGCCCTAGACTACGCCGGCCCGCGTGCGGCGTTCCTCCTCCTCGCGTTGCCGCCGGCGATCGGCACCGGGTTGCTGCTGTGGCGCCGGGGCCTGCTGCCCGCTGCGCAGCCACCGCGTGTGGATGCGGCGCAGCATCGCCTCTCCGACCTGCTGCGCAACCCGCGGCTCTTGCCGGTGTACCTGTTCAGCGCCCTGCTCGCCTCGGGCTGGGACCTATACACCTTCGTGATCCCGGTCTACGGCAGCAGCATCGGACTGTCGGCCTCCACCATCGGGATTGTCATGAGCACCTTCGCGTTCGCGACCTTCCTGGTGCGCCTGGTGATGCCCTCGGTGGCCCGACGCCTGACCGAATGGACCGTGGTCTGCGCCGCGCTCCTGGTCGCCGGCGTGGCTTACGCGCTGTTCCCACTTGCCCAGGAGGCGCCGCTCCTGATGGCGGCCTCGTTCCTGCTGGGCCTGGGGCTGGGCTGCGCCCAGCCGATGACCATGTCGGCGCTCTACGCCGCCTCGCCGCCCGGCCGGCAGGGCGAAGTCGTGGGCGTACGCACCACCATGATCAATGCCAGTTCCACGGTCATGCCGCTGGGCTTCGGCGCGGTCGGCGCGGCGCTGGGCATGGGGCCCGTGCTCTGGGCCATGGCCGCGGCGTTGCTGGCCGGAAGCTGGCTCGCCAAGCGCCGCATCCAACCCCGGCGCTAGAATCCGGACATGCGACGCACCACACTGACGCAGTTCCTCATCGAGCGCGAGCGCGCCAGCCGCATCAACGCCGACCTGCGCCTGCTCATCGAAACCATCGCCCGCGCCTGTAAGGCGATCAGCGTGCGGGTCAACAAGGGTTCGCTGGCCGGCGGCGGCGCCTCCCTGGGCGTGCAGAACGTCCAGGGCGAGACCCAAAAGGCGCTCGACGTGCTGTCCAACGAGATCCTGCTCGAGGCCAACGAATGGGGCGGCAACCTGGCTGCCCTGGCCTCGGAGGAGATGGAGAACCCGAGCCCGATCCCGACCCACTACCCGCGCGGGGAATACCTGCTCCTGTTCGATCCGCTGGACGGCTCCTCGAACATCGACGTCAACGTCTCGGTGGGCACCATCTTCTCGGTGCTGCGCTGTCCGCACGGCGCCGACGGCAAGCCCCGCGAGCCCGACGAGCAGGCCTTCCTCCAACCGGGCAACAAGCAGGTCGCCGCCGGCTTCGCCGTCTACGGACCGACCACGATCCTGGTGGTCACCGTGGGCGACGGTTCACATGGCTTCACCCTGGACCGGGAGACCTTCAGCTTCGGCCTCACCCATCCGGACATCCGGATTCCCGAGGAAACCTCCGAGTTCGCCATCAATGCATCGAACATGCGGCGCTGGGAAGCGCCGGTGAAGCGCTACATCGACGAGTGCCTAGCGGGCAAGGACGGGCCGCGCGGGCGCGACTTCAACATGCGCTGGGTGGCTTCGATGGTGGCGGACGTGTTCCGCGTGCTCTCGCGCGGCGGCATCTTCATGTACCCGCGGGACGCGAAGAACAAGGACGGCCGGCTGCGACTGATGTACGAGGCCAACCCGATGGCGTTCATCGCCGAGCAGGCGGGCGGCGCGGCGACGGAGGGGAAGACGCGGATCCTGGATGTCCAGCCCAAGGGGCTGCACCAGCGGATCGCGGTGGTGATGGGGTCGAAGCAGGAAGTGGAGCGGGTGGCGTCTTACCACCCCTGAGGGAAGTTGAAATGTAACCGATCGGTTACATCCGCAAGCCCCTGCAGTCCTGCCACCTTCACGAGATAAGGCGTCTCGGCCCGCTTCTCCAGGCCCCACTGCGTGCGCGCGCTGTGGTTGATGTGTGAATCAAGCGCTGATCCAGTGTTCGACCGGCTGCAAGAGAAACTCATCCAGTGCAATGCCATCCGCCCCTACCATCAGGCTACGCTGCACCTTGAACGACGCCGCGAACGCCGCACTCCCCGCGTGAGCGCCAAGCGCACGCCCGCTCTTGACCTCAATCGACACCAGCCGCTCTCCCGCCTGAACGACGAAGTCCACCTCCCGATTCCTCTCCCGCCAGTACCACACCCGACACACCCCCGACGCCGCAGCATTGGCCAAATGCGCCCCAACCGCAGACTCCGCCAGCCGCCCCCGGAGCTCCCGATCCGCCCGCGCCTCCGCCGGCGACAAGCCCGCGGTCGCAGTCATCAGCGCTGTATTCAGCACCTGCAGCTTGGGACTGGACCCTCGGCTCCGCGCCTCGTCTCCAGCGTACTTGGACAACCCGCAGACCATTCCGGCGCCCGCCAGCAGGTCCAGATAGTGGGCAAGCGTGGTGGTGTTGCCCGCATCCTGGAGCTGCCCAAGCATCTTGGTATACGACAGCACCTGCCCCGAGTAGCGGCAGGAAAGCTCGAACAGCCGCCGCAGCAGCGCCGGCTTGTCCACCCGGGTAAGCAGCAGCACGTCGCGCGAAATCGAGGTTTCGATCAGGCTATCGGAGACATAGCGCGCCCAGCGCTCCGGCTCCCCCATCAGAGGCGCCGGGCCCGGGTAGCCGCCAAAGTAGAGGTAGTTCTCCACCGACCAGCCGAAGGCGTCGCGCATTTCGGCGAGGGACCAGTGCGGAAGGTGCAGCGCCTCGAAGCGCCCCGCCAGGCTTTCGGTGAGTCCCTGCGCGACCAGCAGCGGCGCCGATCCCAGCAGCACAGCCTTCACCGGGCGCCTGGCGCGCGAATCCTCGTCCCACAGCCGTTTCACCGTCTCGGACCACTGGGGAATCTTCTGGATTTCATCCAGCACCAGAACCGCGCCAGCCTTGCCGGCCTCCAGCCTCGCCGCCTCCCACTGCTGGCGGATCCAGTCCACGCCGCGCAGCATGGGCTCGTCGGCACTGGCGTAGCGCACGGGAACGCGCAGCCCCTCGGTCACCTGCTGCACCAATGTGGTCTTCCCGACCTGGCGCGGGCCGGTGAGGACCTGGAGGAATCGGCGCGGGCCAGCGAGGCGGCGCGCGAGCCGGGCGGCCTAGGGACGCTGGAATAGGTTTGACGATTTACTCAATATACTGAGTATTTTTACTCAATACCCTGAGTAAAGTAACCGGACCGCCAGGCGGCCCAAAATGTAACCGATCGGTTACATTTGCCGGTCTACTGCCCGGCAACCTTGACGAGATAAGGGGTCTCGGCCTGCTTCTCCAGGTCGAACTGCGACCGCGCCGTATGATTGATGTGCCGGCCGTAGATGTGCAGCGACACCGTGGTCGCCTGCGTCTCGTTCCAGACGCTGTGGATGGTCCCCGCAGGCATGGCGAGCACCTCGCCCACGTCGAAGGACTTGCCCGCCACCCGCTTCAGTTCGGCGTGGCCGGCCTTCGAACGATCATCCACCCGCTCGAAGAAATCATTCTTCTCCACCCCTTCCACCCCCGCCACCACCGCCCAGGTGCCGTGGTCGTGCGGCGGGGTACCCCTGTCCGGAAGCCAGGCAATGGCGAACACCGCCAGACTGTGGTCGGGTTCTTCGTGAAGCAAATGGACGCCGAAACCCTGCTGCGGGTCGGCTTCGTAGTGGCCCTTCCGAAGCCAGGCGTCCTTCGAGCGCGCGGCGCGCTCGGCCAGGGGACGGAGCTGCTTGAGGATCTCTCGCTCGTCGGCCCCGGAGGCTCGAATGCGCCGCAGGTCCGCCGCGAGTTCTGCGATGGGATAGTAGGTCGCCATGTTTCGTCCCCCAGAAATGCCACCGGGGGCTCCTGGCCCCCGGCGGCTCGTGCAATCGTGCGGGATTACTTGAGGTGCTTGTTGACCAGCTTGGTCATCTCGAACATCGAGACGGTCGACTTGCCGCCGAACACCGGCTTCAGCTTGTCGTCCGCGTTGATGTTGCGGCGGTTCTTCTTGTCCTGCAGTCCGTTCTTCTTGATGTAGGCCCAGATCTTCTTGGTGACTTCGGTACGCGGCATCGCGTTGGAGCCGATCACGGCCGCGAGCGTCGCGGTCGGGTTCATCGGCTTCATGAATGCCGCATTGGGCTTACGCTTCTTGCCGGCCTTCTTCGCCTTGTTCTTCGCCATCTGATTTCTCCTCTGAATCGATCGATACGGAAAGTGATCGGGAAATTCGGAACCCCGTATTGCCATCCGCGGTGCTGTAGCGGAGCCGCAACGATGCCGAATCCAGAGGAGCATGTCAATCCTTTCGCGCAATTTTTCCCTCCGGAAACGGCGCTACCTAGCGCTCGCTTGCAGCCAGGCCTCGAGCCCCTGCGCGTTCAATTCGATGTCCAGGGCGAAGATCTCGAGCGTTTTCTCCTCTGAAACCGGCCAGCCCTGGCGCGCGCGCTCGGCGAGCACCAGGGCGGTAACGCCTTCTTTCAGCAGAGGGAAACGCGCTTCACCCGCGCCACGGCAGCGCTCGCCGAGCGCGGCGTGCGCCTCGATCAGGCGCAGCAGGTCGGCGCCAAGGCGCTCCACCTCCCGCAGCTGTCCGAAGTGGGCGACATAGACCGCCCCGGGGGCCAGCGCGAGCATCCGCCCCACTGTGCGCCGCAGCGCGGCGGGGTCGAACTGAGACGGGCTGGTCGTCGGGAAGGCGTACTGGCGGCCAGCGTCGTCCAGCTCCCGGTAGGACAGGCCAAAGCTGTCGCCGGCGAACAGGTGTCCGGTAGCGGCGTCCCTCATCACCACGTGGTGGCGGGCATGGCCCGGGGCATCGAGAAACTGCAACGCACGCCCCGCCAGCGAGAGGCTGGCGCCCTCCGGCGTTTCCAGCACCCGCTCCCGGGGCACAGGCAGGACCTCCCCGTAGATGCGGCGCGTCTCGGCCTCGCCGTAGATGGCTGTTGTCGCCGACACCAGGCGACCGGGATCGATGACGTGGCGCGCACCTCGCGGGTGCACCGTGACGAGCGCATTGGGGCATTGCGCCGCGAGGGTACCGGCGCCGCCAGCATGGTCGAGGTGGACGTGGGTGAGGACGATGTAGTCCACCTGCTCCGGCGGGATGCCCTTGCGCGCCAGCGCGGCCAGCGCCATAGGCGCACCGCGCGCGGTGCCGGTATCCACGATCGCCGCGCGGCCGCCTTCGACAATCAGGTGGATGGCCGTCTGCTGCTCGCGGTCGTACACGCTGTCCACGGCACTGATGCCGTGGCCGTAGTCGATCACCGAGGGTGGCCTCACCGCTGCATTATAGAATTCGACCGGATGAACATCGCGGATCTCAGGCAGGAGTACATGCGCGCCGGGCTGGCGGAGGCCGACGCCCTGTCCGACCCATTCGCGCAGTTCGCGCGCTGGTTAGCAGACGCGCTCGCCGCGAACGTGCCGCTGGCGAACGCCATGACGCTCGCCACGGTGAGCGAATCCGGCGCACCGGACGCCCGCATCGTGCTGCTCAAGGGCGTGGAGGACGCGGCCTTCGTGTTCTATACCAACTACGACAGCCGCAAGGGCCGCCAGTTGGCCGCGCGGCCTGCGGCCTGCCTGGTGTTCCTCTGGACGCAGCTGGAGCGACAGGTGCGTATCGAGGGGCGGGTGGAAAAGGTGCCGGCAGCGGCCTCCGACGCCTACTTCGACAGCCGGCCGATCGGCGCCCGGCTCTCGGCACGCGCCTCTGCGCAGAGCGCCGTGGTGCCTGGCCGCGAGACGCTCGAGCGGGCTGTCGCCGAGGAGAAAGCGCGCCACGGCGACCATCCGCCGCGACCGGCGCACTGGGGCGGCTACCGCGTCCTGCCTGCGCAGGTCGAATTCTGGCAGGGGCGCGAGAATCGCCTGCACGACCGGCTGCTGTACCGCCGGCAAGGCTCCGCCTGGACCATTGAGCGCCTCGCTCCCTGACGAGGTGCTGGCGTTCCTGCGCGCGCAGGGTCTCGCCGGAGCAGACGAGGTTCCCGCGGCCGAATCGCTTGCCGGCGGCGTGTCATCGGACATCTGGCGCGTTTCCCTCCCTGGCGGCGACATTTGCGTGAAACGGGCGCTCGCCCGCCTGCGCGTCGCCCAGCTGTGGGAGGCGCCGGTCGAGCGCAACCGCTACGAGTGGCGCTGGATGGAGGCGGCGGCGGCGGCCGTCCCCGGGGTTGCGCCACGGGTCATCGCGCACGATGCGGCCGGCTTCTTCGCCATGGAGTACCTCGGCCAGCTGCCGCTGTGGAAGGCCGAGCTTCGCGATGGCCGGGTCGATGCCCGATTCGCCGACCGCGTCGGCGCCGCGCTGGCAGCGATCCATGCCGCCACGGCAGGAAGCGCCGAGGTGGCGCAGACCTTTGCCACCGACGCAAACTTCCACGCCATCCGTCTGGAGCCCTACCTGCTCGCGACTGCCAGGGCTCATCCCGGCAGCGCCGATGCGCTGCGCGCGCTAGCCGAGCGAACCGCGGCCACCCGCCTCGCCCTGGTGCACGGCGACGTGAGTCCGAAGAACATCCTGGTCGGCGCAGCGGCGCCGGTGTTCCTCGACGCCGAGTGCGCCTGGTACGGCGATCCGGCCTTCGACCTCGCCTTCTGCCTCAACCACCTGCTGCTGAAGTGCCTGTGGCGGCCGCAGCACAGGGATGCCTACCTGGCGTCGTTCGACGCGCTGCGCGCGGCATACCTCGCCGGCGTGCGCTGGGAACCGGCCGCCGCGGCAGAGGGTCGCGCCGCTTCGCTGCTCCCCGGCCTGCTGCTGGCGCGCGTGGACGGCAAATCGCCTGTGGAGTACCTGGACCGCGACGAGCAGAAGGCGCGCGTACGCGAGGTCACTATCGCACTGTTGCGCGACACCCCCACCACCCTTACGCAGGTCGTGCGAGCATGGCAATCATCCCTCAGGCACCCATGGCAACCATCGTAGATCTCCGCGGCCGCAAGGTCTGGGACTCCCGCGGGCGCGCCACCGTCGAAGCGGAAGTCACGCTCGGCAATGGCAAGCAGGGCCGCGCCATCGCGCCGGCCGGCGCCTCCACCGGCACCGGCGAGGCGAAGAGCATCGAGGTCGCCAAGGCCGTGGCGGCGATCAACGGCCGCATCCGCACCGCGCTCATCGGCAGCGACCCACGCGACCGGGCGACGTTGGATGCGCGGCTGGTGAAGCTGGACGGCACCGCCGACCGCAGCCGGCTCGGTGGCAACGCCATCGTCGCGGTATCGCTTGCCTGCGCGCACGCGGCGGCCGCGGCGGCGCGCAAGCCGCTCTGGCAACACCTCGCGGGAGAGCGCAAGGTGGCGCTGCCCGTGCCGCAGATCCAGATCTTCGGCGGCGGCGCGCATGCCGGCGCGCGCGTCGACATCCAGGACTACATGGTCATCTGCACCGGCGCCGGCAGCTTCGCCGAAAGCCTGGAGTGGACCGCGGAGATCTACCGCGCCGCCGGCGCCCGGATGGCCAGGAAGGGCGCCCTGCAGGGCGTCGCCGACGAGGGCGGCTGGTGGCCGGCGTTCAAGTCGAACGAGGAAGGCCTGGCCGAACTCACCGGCGCCATCGCCGATGCCGGATTCAAGGCCGGGACGGATGCCGCCATCGCGCTCGACATCGCCGCCAACCAGTTCTACCGGGACGGCCGCTACCGGCTCGCGGTCGAGAACCGCAGCCTCTCGGCCGAGCAGTTGCACGCGATGCTGCTGCAATGGATCGGGCGCTACCCGATCGTGTCCATCGAGGATCCCTTCGCCGAACATGACGCCGAGGCCATGGCCTCGTTCACGCGTACCGCCGGGGGCCGGGTGCAGGTGGTGGGCGACGACTTCTTCGTCACCAGCGCCGCGCGCGTCGCCACGGCCGCCGCGCAGGGCGCCTGCAATACAGTGCTGCTAAAACCTAACCAGGTGGGCACCCTCAGCGAAACCCTCGCCTGCTGGGACGCGGCGAAAGCGGCCGGCTACGGCGCCATCGTCTCGGCGCGCTCCGGCGAAACCGAGGACACCTCCATCGTGCACCTGGCGGTGGGCTGGGGCGTGCCGCAGCTCAAGGTGGGCAGCTTCGCGCGCTCCGAGCGCATGGCGAAGTGGAACGAGGGCCTGCGCATCGAGGAGGCGCTGGGTTCTGATGCGCTGCCCTATCCTGCCCGCAAGCTCTTTCGCCGCCTCAACCCGAAATGATCCCGGCCTGCCCGCGCCGGGCGCGCTGTGCTATCATTGATAGCATCGCGGCACCCTGGAGAAATCCCATGGCGAATTTGCTGGTCCGGGACGTGGACGAAGCGCTGGTCAGGTCGCTGAAGCAGCGCGCCGGCCGACACGGCCGCAGCGCCGAGGCCGAACACCGCGCCATCCTGGCCGCCGCCCTCGGGCGCACGCGCCGGCGCAGCTTCGCGCAGGTGCTGGCCTCGATGCCGGACGTCGGCAGGAACGAGGATTTCGCGCGGCTCGAGTCGCGCGGCAAGGCACCGCGTGTATTTGGTTGACACCAACATCATCAGCGAGGCGCGCAAGGGCAGGAAGTCGAATCCGGGCGTGCGGGCATTCTTCCGCGCCGCCGCGCGGGCCGACGCGGGACTGTTTCTCTCGGTCGTGACCGTCGGCGAGCTGCGCCGCGGCGCGGAGTTGATCCGGCATCGGGGCGACGAGCCTCAGGCGCGGCTGCTGGAACGCTGGCTGCAGGGCATCCTGGGTGCGTACACCGACCGGATTCTCGAATTCGACGCCGAGGCGGCGCAGGTCTGGGGCCGGCTGCGCGTACCCCACCCGGAGAACGAGCTCGACAAGCAGATCGCGGCCACGGCGCTCATCCACGACCTGACCGTGGTGTCGCGCAACATCGCGCACTTCACCGCAAGCGGCGTTCCGACATTGAACCCCTTCTCCTGAACCCGCCGCCGCGGCGCCCCCTCCCGGTTGGCATGAACATCGTGTTCCACTTCGACGGCAGCTCTGCGCTGCGCGCGCGCCTGGCGTCCATGGGCGTCGAGCTGTGCCCCGAGAGCGACGTAGCCGCCTTCGCCCGCCTGCTGCCCGAGGTGGAAGTCCTCTGGCACGTCCTCAAGCCGGTAACCGCGGACGTGATCGCGCGCGCGCCGAAACTGCGCCTGGTGCACAAGATCGGCAGCGGCGTGAACACCATCGATGTCGAGGCCTGCAAGGCGCGCGGCATCGCGGTGTGCAACCTGCCGGGCACCAACAGCCGGGCCGTGGCGGAGATGACGCTGCTCTTGATGCTGGCGTGCCTGCGGCGGATCCGGGAACTGGATGCCGCGGTACGAAAGCCCGGAGGGTGGCTGCAAGCCTGGAATCTGCAGGACCACTTCGGCGAGCTGGGAGGGAGAACCGTGGGGCTGGTCGGCTATGGTGCCGTACCGAAGATACTGCAACCGATTCTCGAGGCTATGGGCTGCACGGTTTTGTACTGGTCAAGGTCGGCGCACCGTGACAAGAAATGCGCCGACCTCGAAACCGTGCTCTCGCAGAGCGATATCGTGTCCCTGCACATTCCACTCACGCCGGAGACAACCGGCAGGATCGATCCCCGTCGCTTGAAGCAGGGCGCCATCCTCATCAACACCGCCAGAGGCGGCCTGGTGAATGAAGCCGGATTGCTGGAGGCCCTCCGCTCCGGCCACCTCCGCGCCGCCGGCCTGGACGTGTTCGGCGAGGAACCGGTGAATCCGGCCCATCCCCTGCTCGCCCTGCCCAACGTCATCGCCTCGCCGCACCTCGCCTGGCTCACGCCGGAGACCATCGAGCGCAGCCTGGGCCTCGCCCTGCAGAACGCGCGCCGGCTGGAAGCGGGCCAGGCGCTCGAGAACCGCGTCGCCTAGGTAATTGGCAATAGCCCGCGCGCGGTGAGCCGGTAGCGTCGGTCGCAACCCGCCGCGGCGATCTCCGAGTGGGTCACGAGGATCCCTGCCGCCCCGCGCCCCTTCACCTGCTCACGCAGCAGCGCCAGCACGCCGCGCGCGTTCTCCGGGTCCAGGTTTCCGGTTGGCTCGTCGGCCAGCACCAGCTTCGGGTCGCCCACCAGGGCGCGCGCGATGGCCACGCGCTGCAGTTCGCCGCCGGAGAGTTCCCGCGGCGGGCTCGCTTCCCGCCCCGCCAATCCCACGGCCGCCAGCAGGTCCACAGAGCGGGCGTCGATCTCCGCCTGCGGCCGCCCGCGCAACAGCAGCGGCAGGCCGACGTTCTGCGCCACCGTGAGGTGCGGCAGGACGTGGAAGGCCTGGAACACGAAACCAAACTGCTCGCGCCTGAGCAGCGTGCGCGCATCGTCGCCCATGGCGGCGAGGTCAGCTTCGCCCACCCGCACGCTGCCCCCATTCGCCGGCTCCAGCCCGGCGATGATGTTGAGCAAGGTGGACTTGCCGATGCCCGATTCGCCGACGATGGCGGCGTACTCGCCCTCGCCCAGTTCCAGCGACACGTCCTGGAGCAGGAGCCGCGAACCGAAGCGCTTGGAGACGTCCTTGAGGCGGAGCAGACGAGATTCCCGTGGTATTTTCTGGCGGAGATTCTATTCGATGCCACTGTCCACCACCGAGCTTGCAGAAGCGCTCACGCACCTGGAGCGCGGCGACTGGCAAGCGGCGCACGCCATTGTCCAGTGCGACGAGGACTCGCCGCTCTCCTGCTGGGCGCACGGCATCGTGCACATCCAAGAAGGCGACCTGCCGAACGCGCGCTACTGGTACGGCGAGGCGAAGCGCCCGTTCCCGACGAAACCATCCGCAGCAATGGAAATTGGTATCCTCAAGCGGGAGATCGAGAAATGATCAGCGCCGAGCAGAACGAGCTCATGACCCGCATCGGCCTGGGCACCCCGGCCGGCCGGCTGCTGCGCAACTACTGGCAGCCGGTGGCGCTGGTGGATGAACTCCAGGGCGAGCGCCCGGTGCTCGCGCGCACGCTGCTGGGCGAGGACTTCGTCCTGTTCAAGGACGAGCGCGGCCGCTACGGGCTTCTCGAGCGGCGCTGCCCGCACCGCCAGGCCGACCTTGCCTACGGACGGCGCGAGGACGGCGGCCTGCGCTGCGCCTTCCACGGCTGGCTGTTCGATGTCGAAGGCAAGTGCCTGGAGACGCCTGCCGAACCCGCCGGCAGCCGGCTGTGCCAGCACATCCGCCAGCGCGCCTGCCCGGTGGTGGAGCGAAGCGGCATCCTGTTCGCCTGGCTGGGTGCGGGCGAACCTTCGGCGTTCCCGCACTTCGACTGCTTTACCGCGCCGGACTCGCACACTTTCGCGTTCAAGGGCTACTGGGACTGCAACTGGCTGCAGGCGCTGGAGGTCGGCATCGATCCGGCCCACGCCTCGTTCCTGCACCGCTATTTCGAGGACGAGGATCCCGCCGCGAGCTACGGCAGGCAGTTCCGCGGCCGGCCCTCGGATTCGGAGTTGCCGATCACCAAGGTGCTGCGCGAGTACGACCGGCCCGAGATCACGGTCGCGAAGACCGACTACGGCATCCGCCTGGTCACGCTGCGGAAAATCGACGAGCGGCAGACCCACGGCCGCTCGACCCACATCCTGTTCCCGCAGGCCTTCGTCATCCCGATGAACGCGGAGATGACCATCACCCAGTGGCATGTGCCCACGGACGACTACGGCTGCTACTGGTTCTCCATTTTCACCAGCTTCACCGCGCCGGTGGACAAGAAGACCATGCGCGAGCAGCGCTTGAAGACCTACCCGGCGCCGGACTACAAGCCGATCCACAACCGGGACACCGGCTGGGGCTACGACGCCGAGCAGCAGAGGAAGGCCACCTATACCGGGATGGGATTCGATATCAACATCCACGACCAGTTTGCCTGCGAGTCGCCCGGGCGCATTTCCGACCGGACCAAGGAGAACCTGGGTACCACCGATAAAGGCATCGTGCTCTACCGGCGCCTGCTGGTCGATGCCATCAACAAGACTGCCAGGGGCGAGCGAACGATGATGATGCTGGACGCCGCGCAGGCCGCGTCGCTGTCCGGGCCGCCGGCGGTGGACGGCATCGGCCCCACCGGTCGCTGGGAGGACTACTACCAGGAAGCCGACGCCGTGCGCCGTTCGCGCGCGCCCTGGAGCGCGAGGGCCGCGTGAGCCAGTCCAACACCTCTTCCGCGAAGGAACTCCTGAAGGAGGTCGCCGCGCGCGGCCTCGACACCGTGCGCTTCGCTTTCGCCGACCAGCACGGCCTGCTGCACGTCAAGGCCATCGCCGCTGCCGAGGTCGCCGCCGCGCTGGAGAACGGCGTCGGTTTTCCCAGTTCGCTGCTCATGAAGGACACTTCGGGGAAGACCGTGTTCCCGGTGTTCTCCGCCGGCGCCGGATTCGGCATTCCCGAGCTGCAGGGCGCGGCGGACGCGGTGATGGTGGCGGACTCCGCGACCTTCCGCGTGCTGCCCTGGGCCCCCGGCACCGGCTGGGTGTTGTGCGACCTGCGCTTCCCCAATGGCAAGCCGGTGCCCTTCGACACGCGCAGCCTGCTGCGGCGGACCCTCGCGCAGCTGCAACAGGCAGGCTATGGCTTCCTCGCGGGGCTAGAGATCGAGTTCCACATTTTCCGGTTGCTCGATCCGCGCTTGCGTCCGGAGGATGCCGGCCAGCCCGGCACGCCACCCGAGGTGGCGCTGCTGGCGAACGGCTATCAACTGCTCTCCGAATCGCGCTACGACCAGATGGAGGCCGCGCTGGAAATCCTGCGCGCCAACCTGGCTGGCCTCGGCCTGCCCCTGCGTTCCTTCGAGATGGAGTTCGGCCCGAGCCAGGTGGAAGTCACGCTGGGCGCCATGGACGGCCTCGCCGCGGCCGACGCCATGGTGCTGCTCCGCAGCGCCACCAAGCAGATCCTGCGCCGCCACGGCTACCACGCCACCTTCATGTGCCGGCCCAAGCTGCCCAACCTCATGTCCAGCGGCTGGCACCTGCATCAGTCCTTGAAAGCGAAGGACGGCAGCAACGCCTTCATGCCGGGGGCGGGCGAGATCCTCTCGCCGATGGGCATGCAGTTCCTGGGCGGACTCATCGAGCATGCGCGCGCGAGCGCCGCGTTCTCCACGCCCACCATCAACGGCTACAAGCGCTACCGGCCCTACGCCCTCGCCCCGGAGAGCATCCTGTGGGCCATGGACAACCGGGGCGTCATGATTCGCGTACTGGGCGGGCCGGGAGACCCAGCCTCGCGCATCGAGAACCGCATCGGCGAACCGGCGGCCAACCCCTACCTGTATTTCGCTTCCCAGATCATCTCCGGCATGGACGGCGTGGCACGCAAGCTGGATCCCGGACCCGCCGCTGAGACGCCCTACGACAAGCGCGGCAAGGCGCTGCCCGCCTCGCTCGCCGACGCGCTCGACGCCCTGCGCGCCGATGCCGTGCTGCAGGAAGGCCTGGGCGGAACCTTCGTGGACTACTACTGCCGCCTCAAGGAAGCCGAGCTCGCGCGCTTCAACCTCGAAGTGACCGACTGGGAACAGCGCGAGTACTTCGACCTGTACTAGAAAAACAGGGACAGTGCACGTTTTCCAGGATTGGAAAACGTGGACTGTCCCTGTTTTTGCTACACGCCGAGGTAGCGGTGCTGGATGTCTTCCTGCGCCGACAGTTCGGCGGAGGTGCCGCTCCAGACCACGCGCCCCTTTTCCAGCACGTAGTGCCGGTTGGCGACGCGCGTCAGGGCCTTGACGTCCTTGTCGATCACGAGGATGGACAGGCCTTCGTCCTTGAGCGCAGCGATAGAGCGATAGATGTCATTGCGGATCAAAGGCGCGAGACCCTCGGTGGCCTCATCGAGGATCAACAGCTTCGGGTTGGTCATGAGCGCGCGGCCAATGGCGAGCATCTGCTGCTCGCCG
>Ga0194133_10006303_pt1 | contig 14668 bp, 8 predicted proteins | sample TA2KigOf40mmetaG_FD_155448 | JGI IMG/M metagenome (GOLD analysis project Ga0194133, IMG submission 155448) | Freshwater microbial communities from Lake Tanganyika, Tanzania - TA2015055 Kigoma Offshore 40m | ecosystem: Environmental > Aquatic > Freshwater > Lake | place: Tanzania: Lake Tanganyika...
TTTTTAAATGATTTAAAGTTGGCTCTTTTTTCAATCGAGCTTTTTTATGCTTTAGGCAAAAATTGAATCGTTTAGGGAGATTCAAATGGTAAACTGGGTAAAGATTCTTAGAATTCTATGACCTTAAAATTAGCTAATCAGGAGAAATTTAGTTTTTCAACTTTTGAGTTTCTGCACACTACACAATGCCAAAAAAGTTTAACTCTTGAACCATGATTGATTTGTTGACAATTCAACTATTCTGGACCTTATTTTTCTATCACTTTTATTACTGAATTTGTCATGCTAGAGTTGAAAGTCTCTTTTGATAAATTTAGAAATGAGAGAGAGCACACTGCAAATTTTTAGTATTTTTGATTGAGTGAAATTTTTCAAATCAATCCTTGCCAAAATGATCCTGTTGAGATGGGTAATTCGAAGGTGAAAAATTTATTTAGACCAGGGTCTCAAAAATATCAATAGGAAACAATTATACTCAAACTAAAAGCACTCAACAATTTTATTCCGAAAAATTACATCCACATAAAATAAAATTTTACAGCAAAGCAAACTTTAGGATTGAAAGACAGACTAAGGCAGGCTGATGAATGACCTCAATAAAGATAAAGAGAGCTTGTGTTAGGAACTGATTATTCCAACGCTAAATCAAGTGAATGAGAAAAGTGTTGACTTTACATCAGTTCAGTTTTGACTGAAAGTTGTGTCTTACAGTCACTTGATTTTCAATTGATAAATGTGAATAAATGAGTATAAGAGATAATCATCTCATAGAAATGATTAATAAAAGCAAATCAAGGGGTCAATGATTTTGCCCAGGCCAGGGATCAAACCCTGTACCTCCTAGTTCTCAGCCAGCAATGAGCTACAACGACTGAAACTTTGACATCAATGATTAACAGATTAGAATTTTCCTAAAGAAACATTCAAATCTGAGAGTGAAGGACACTTCACATAAATTTTACAATGAATGTTTTTTCAACCTGTGATTAGTCAATTATTCTGTGATTTATCTATCTGGCATTTGTAATATCTAATTTATGCTGAAACAAGCTCTCAGAAAGTTTAATCATTGTAAATGGTTACGAATGGGTTAATAATTATCATTCAAATTCATATTTGTAAATATATAGCTAAATAAATAGCTTTTATCAGAAACTCATTATGCTGAATTACAATCACAGTGTGAATAAAATTATTATTATTATGATATAATGATAAAATAATGCTAAAATTTAGATTTTAACAATTTAATATCTCTTTGATTGATTCATTTTCCATTGAATCTCAAAATTGAACTAGGATTTTCAATTTTTCATTTCTACAAAATATTATTTCAATGTTTCATTCACAAGGTTTAGGCATCTTTCATAAAAAATGTTTTATTTGGTATTTGTTGGTCTAACATTAACGGAGTGTGAAAGTTCAATGGGATAAAATTTATGAAAAAGATTCTCAAGTTGAGATGTGAATGTGAGCTGAGATAGAGGGGAAATTCTTACAATCTATTTGAAGATGTTTGAAGGGTCTACATAAATCATATGTAATGGTCGAATGATTGTCCAACATGAAATGCAAACCCTTTTTTGCAATCATCAAGTAAGATATGATGCATTCATTTCACCAACCTGTCCGCCTTCCTTCGGTTCATCCAGAAATGACTTTTCTGACAAACAACGAAACGCTTCTGCTTATTTGTCAACCAAACAGCTTGAAAAAGTCAGTGAAAATATTTGGATCTTTACAGCCACAGCTTTCAGCTCAAATGTGTGGAAATGTGAATATTTAAAAAAAGATTGCATGATGTATTTGTTGTGTGTGTGGATGGGGGAAAAGGCTGACAAACTAACAAGCAGACATTCGTTCATTTCATTGAGACTGCAAAAAAGACTTTGGAAGGAAAAAAACAATTTCGTTGAAACTTTCTTTAGTGATTCAGCACCGAGCATAGATTCAAGGGTTTATCTATTTTTGATCTAAGCCCAAGAGGAATGACACGAAATGGATCATCGTGTAGAAATCTGTGAAAACTCTCCAACAAAGTCAGCCTTTACTCCCTCTGTTATACTGTAGATCCCACCAATTGAATAACAATGAATGAAAAGTATGGGATATGTTAGGGAGAGCAGAAAAAAAGTTTTAGTAAGTCAATATGAAAAAAAGCAGCATTTCATCAACTCTTACGAGAAGACAATAATGTCAGAAAGAAAAACTCCCGATGGGAAACGATAAAACGATGAAATATCAGAAAATGCCGAAACTTTGTTATGACTTTCACCCATATATTTTTTATGATGAAGCTTTGATAAAAAAAATTCGCTTTTTTCTGATACAAAAAATGATTTTTGAGGTTTAAAATATTGTATTTATCTTACATATGACATTTTCCCATAAGATTTAATTATCATTCCTTGTTCTTTGATTGCTGACAACAAATTGTTGATAAAGTAAAAAACATTATAGCATTGTAACAAAATTAAGCTTTATAGTTACAGAAATTTTACTGAGATTTGTGATCCATGACCTTAGGAAAATATTTAACCACTGATTTTGCCATAAATAGTTATACTTCAATGGAATATTTTCCAATTGAGCAACCATTGGTGTGTAGATCAATTTCTTTAGTATCATAATTATTTCCAAAAATTGTTTGAAGTATGTGGACCTTATGATTCATCTTTCACAGTTAAGACTTGTTGGAATCAACACCAAAAATTGTTTCAAAAATAATAATCATTTGCAGTTTAGATGATTACTCAATAAAATCATTTATAAAAGAGTACCTGAGATCAACTTTACCCAAACAGAGAGGGTTCCTTGATGATTATTTTTAAAATTTAGGCAGAAAAGTTGATGGCATAGTTGAGCATTTAATCCACAAGTTTAGCTCCCAGTTCTCAGTCATGTAATTTTAACCACGGTTCAGCCAGAATTACTTCTTCGAACAATGAGGCCCTCATAATAAGCTGTTAATCAATTATTAATGGCTAAAAAATTTATTTAATCCCCAAATTGCAAAATATGTGGAAGGGAAGCACCCACTAAAAATATATCAAGACTGTTACTCATACAGCCTCCGGTACTGTTGTACGAAAATGCATTAAATGAAAACTTTTAAGCATGCAAAAGGAAATTTTACAAACTTGAAAGCAACATTGTTCGATTAGTTTAATGCTACAAGTTCAGATCTTCCCCACTTATTCATTTTATGGAAAGAAATGTTTACAACAGAACCATCACTTAATATGATTGCAAAAAAAAGTTCCTGAGAAAGTATTCAAAAATGAGATTTTCATCTTTTTGGTTTTGTTTGGATATTGTTAATGTTTTTCCAACATTGCGGTTTCATCCGCCACGCTTAGATTAAAAACACGAATGAGTCATTGCCGTCGTCAGACTATCAATGAAATCTCATGGGATGAGGTTTTAACACCATTTATTTAATCTGAACCATTAATATTCTCAACATAAATTTCGATATCAACTCAGGCTTATTCATTTCACAGGCAGTAATCTAATGATTATCTTGACCAGAAAGCTGCTGAAGACTGAGACTGAAATTAAAAAATTCCATGATCCCCTGGAATATTTTGTGTGGCAAAAAAAAATTGTTATGAACATGAGCCAACTGTTGTTGCCATGAATCATGGATTAATATATCGTGACGCTGGTTGGATAGATTTGATAATAAGCAAAACCCAACTCCTTACATGTTCCATCTCATGGAAAGTAATCCATTTGCTGGAAAATAAATTTTGTCCTTATAAGATATTGTTATTTACACATTATTTATTGCAATAAAGACCCTTAAATTCCATTCTAGGGAAGGTGAATTTCATTTATTGCAGAAAAGTAGATTCTGATGCTCCACAGGAAAAATATATTTGTTGTGCAAAAAAGCAAAATGGTTTGATTACTGAAGACTTTTTGCTTGTGCCAGGACCCTCAGGGTGCCTCTTGATTATCCTTACCATATACTCTTTTAAGTAATGTTTGCGCTTGCTATTAGCAACTGTTTCCCTCCCCCAAACACAAAAAAACTAGTTCACAAGTCGACCAACTCGTCAAAAAGTTCGAATGGAAGCCAAGAAATTGTCGGAATCCCGGTACGGAAATGGCCAAAAAAATATTCTGCGGCAAAATCTTGGATTGCCAAATGTTAAAGTATCAAATTTAATGTTATATTTCTTACACTCAGAAAGATATAATTGTTTTTTATAGGATGGAGGGAGGACAATTTTTCTAGAAAGCTTTCTTATCCACTTCAGATATAGGATTAGCTTTTTTGTCTCTTATCAGACTTTACTTTTGTCAACTATACCTCTCATTCTATTTAACAACCATTTACAGTCTGTGGATTTCCCCCTACCCCCAAAGTGTCTGAGAGTTACCAGTACATCCTTTTCCGTTATCTACCATTATTTCCGTCTCTTTGGGGAGCTGTGGATTCATCGGAACCGCTTTAACCGGAATGATTTGTAATGGACTACAAATCCATAGGGAAAATCCGTATTTGGTTGGCTCTTTAAGTGATGATGAAAACATATCTATTATTAAAAGATTGAACTTAAAAAGCAGACTCCCAATTCCCTCAACAACTGGACGTATTAGTGAACTGAAAATTCAACACATCAAAATGTGTGAAAAAAATTCCTCCACTTTTTTTCTTGAGCTATCAAAAACATCATCTCCATCAAACACTTTCAGATAGGATTGAAAAAAATACTGTAAATCCAGGAAGCAAGTAGGTATATATCCAGCTAGGTGGGGCTTGCCTTTTTTCTGATGTAAATAAATTGAGTGTTTTGAAAAGATATAGACAAGCAACTTTTTCCACCCTCTCAAAATTACACCTTCAAATTCACAAAAAGAGGCTGTAATCAGTTACTTTGAGGTTGAAAATTGGAAAGAGGGGACTCAGTTCAGAGAGGTTATTTTCTCAAAATGTTCTCTTTTAGTGTTAACAGAAAAAGTAAAAAGCTATATACAGAGACATGATTTTAGATGAAGCTCCTGGTTTAATCTACATCAAATCATTTTTAGTTATGTTTCTACATCAACCACCACCACTTCTGCTCAATTTGACAAAATTATGCTACATTGTAATGGGACAAAAGCTAGATTGACAATTGAGCACAGCTGGTATTCTTATTTTTTGGTTAACAATATTAAGGATTCATCCCATAAAGGGTCTTGATCTTGACAACTATGATAAAACAGTCAATTCTCGCTGTAATTATTCAGTTGTGATCATCTTAAGTTTTCTCATCATTTTTTTTCAAATTGAAAACATCCACTTGGTATTCATATGGCTGCTCGTTTAAACTGCAGATCAAAAATCTCAGCTTCATCTCTATATTTATTTGGCATTGTAAGTCCCCGCAAAAACATATTGCTAGCATTATTTTGCAAAGAAATATTGCCAAGCAATAAAATTTGGCAATAAATATTTCGATTTGCCACACATGGCACTTACAATGCTTCGACACACCCATCTTGAGATAAATGTAGCTGTATCAGCACACCCTGAATTGCTAACTGTTTATTTCATTCAACATGGGATGGAAAAGTTCTTTTGATTTGTCTTGAATAATTGAATCTTTTTGCTGCTAATGGTGTACTCTCTATTTTAAAGGATTGGGGAAATTTTTCAGGAAGGGGGAAAGTCATTAGAGATTACAATGTTAGAAGAGATTTCCCCTTCTCCTCCAAAGCAATCATAACGATTTAAGCAAAGAAAATTTCAACATTTAGGGAATTATCAAAGGTTGAAATTCAAAGGTTTTTTAGAGTGGTTGGTTCATCTCTAGATAATTTTTTTGATGTGAAAAGGCTATTTAACCTAAAAAGTACTTATTTCACTCAATAAAAATACATAAATTTGTGCTTTTATCCCTCTCTATTTGATTTACCCATTTTTCAAACTCTTTTTTTCTCTTCAAAACATCCTATTTTGAGTGTTTTCTCCTACAAAAAATACGACCTAGTTTTAAATCTTCGAATTTCATTTAAATTGACTCTCTTGATTTTGTCTTTTCTCTATCCTAAAGTCATATTTCTTGCTACAAAAACATACTCGGTTCTCAAAGAATTTCCAAAGACAGATGAATAGCATCTTGTTCATTATTCAAACGTCACTTAAAACATTCTATGTGAATCAAACCTACCGTGAATTTGCATGAAGGATACAAACGAAGGGAATCGGGATGATGTGGTGATGATACATAAAAGAAAGAGTTGGTTGAAATCATCCAAGTGAATGTTGTGAATCTCAGATAAAGAATGAAAGAGTTGTTTCAATAGAAATCTTGGTGTCAAAAAATGAATTTCCATGATTGGAACACATTTTACTAACTTAAACTCTTTGAAGACAGTATAGTTAAAGCTTTTCTACAGAGCAATAATGAAAAACATCTTTATTTTTGCAAAGGGTTACATAAAATCCTCGAAAAATCGGTAAATTCTGTTGGCTTGTAACGGGGAATTAGTTTTTTTTTACTGCGTAAACAAGGAAGTAAAAAGATAATCGCCTTATCTTGGGAGATTTGATGATCAAGGTTTTTCTTAAAACTGACTTTTTTCTCGTCACGGTTGAGTATATTGGTTGAGAAACTATTCCACTCAAATAATAAAATACTTCTTCATTGGGGACAGAAAAACTTTTTACTATGAATGTAGTTTAATAGTTGCAAATATTGGACTCTTGAAGATAAACTTTTGCTTTGATTCTAAAAGGAAAAAGTTTTTTTTTATTTTCGACGATAAATTGTTCAAGCTCAATGTTCACCTAATTCTAAAAAAGCAATTTATTTTTATGACTTCAAAAGCCTTAAGAGTGCAAATGGTGAAAATAAATAATAATTGAACTGCTTGATTATTGTATCTCAAAATTACACTTTTCACCATTTAATATGAATTATGTTCGGTGATCGCTGTGGCCTAATGGTTAAAGCACCTGAATGAGAACTGGGAGCTACTGGGGTTCAATCCCAGGTCTGGGCAAAATCTTTGACCCCTGGATTTGCCTTGATTAATCATTTCCAGTAGATGTCTTTCTCATTCAGGATTGATTGTTGTGCAGAAAACTTGATTGAAAATTAATTGTCTATTAATCTTTGACTCTTAATTATAAGAAAATACAATCAAGAGACTGTAAGAAAGACCTTTTTAGTGAAAGGAATTGTTGTAAAGTCAACACCGCTAGGTGTTAGAATAATCAGTTCCTGAACAAAAAAACTGTCAATCAATCAAATATGTTTAAAGAGTTTGTGGAAGATTGGGGTCGCCATGGCCTAATGGTTATGACATCTGACTGTGAACTGGGAGGCTGGGGTTCAATCCCCAGTCGGGGCAAATCTTTGACCCCAGGATTTGTCTTTAAATAATCATCTAAGATGATGGTTACCAGTCAGGTTTGATGGTTGTGCAGATCACATGAACAAAAAACCTAATTGAATTATTAAAAACACAAAATAATTACATCAGAAAAATACCATTCCCGAAATTTAACCAGGTATATTTCAGATAACTGCAAGACACAATAATAGTGTAGGGAATTGTTGTAAAGTCTATTACTATCGGTATTAGAAGAATCAGTTCCTCAACCAACTATAAGCTGTCAATCAATCAACCAAGATCTGAAGAATGATTGGAAGGTAGTTTTTAAAAATTTTTAATTAGAAGGTATTTTATCAATGGGTTGCAATGGCTACTCGATTTGGATAAAAAATTAAGAATTTAAAAATACTTTTAATCAATTGCTTGCGTTGTTGTTTTTTAATTGCTTTTCTGAAAATGAATGAATGACCGTCAACTAGATGTGATTGAAACGATGAGACCAATAAAAAGAGCACTTAATCCATGTCATTAAGTTGAAAATAGACGAGGCTTTCCCTGCATGGATACTATAGAAACTGAAATGTAAACTGGACCAATTAAAAACTGCCATAACCGTTGGCTTGGCACCACTCTACTTGTGCAGACATAAAGCGTATTATGGGAATACTTGAAATTTTTATGCTGAAAGCAAATTGGAAGCAATGCTAATCACTGTAAAGAAAAAATGAAACCATACACTTTTTTGCCTTTTTGCTATTTCAGAAAGCAGCATCAAACATCAAGTACATCATGAAGGAAAATTTTCAATTTAAAAAATTGAGATCAGTGGTTTTTTCAGCACTTTCATCTTCTCTTATAGCCATCTCATCCATTTAAAAGCTCCATCTTTTCAGGAAAAAAATAGACTGGGAAGGCCAGAGAAGATGAGATTGGTTCAATTTCCTCACTAATTAATAAAATTCAAAGATACTTTTTTTGAACAAAATGGTAGACTGTTGATGCATTTTAACAGTGCCAATTAAATATGAATGCCATTGTAGATTTTTTTTCTCTGAAAAAAAGTTCAGATCGAAGTAAGGGCGTTGCATACAAACTCGGTCGTGACACCCACTCGGTGGAATTAGAACCCAGTCATTTAGAGGAATCAAATGCAAGAAGCAAAATAGAGTTGCTAAGATTTTACCAAATGAGGCTTAAATTGTGGGGAGATTTTTGCTTCTTGACACTAAAATTCATAACAATTTTTGAGCATCCTTTATCTTTTAACAATATTCTGTGTCCAAAGTAAATTTCCAAACCAAAAAATTACCTTAAGCCAAGCTCTTTAATGATTTAGTTAAAGTTTTAAAAAATATATTGTGTTTGATGACCTATTTAACCAAAAACTTCATCTGATATTCATTTCTGATATAACCGACCCATTTTTGGTCTGAATGTGTTTTACAACTTACATTAGTTTCAGTTTCTCCAATATTGTTGTCATAATTGTTGGCTCGTTGGAGCTTCAACCCACTTGATGGCTGTTGCCTAAGAAAGTGCCAAGAAATGGTGGAGGAAAAGTGGAAATGATTTATTTTGAAGTTGTGCCAACTGTTTTAAGGAAGCCAATGAATATTTAAGAGAGCTTTTTGCTTCAATTGTTGCAATAACAAAACTGTATCTATGTCACATGTTAATTTAAGGCTCTGAATGCACTTTTTCAGGGTGGGAGATTCGTGAAATGCACTTTGAGATAGTTGAAATGTAAATTTGTGCGCTACACAAACAGATCTAGAAACCTGAACAAAATTTGTTTTGGCAAACATTTTTTTTCGGCAAAAGTTGACATCTTCTTTCACCAATATGCGTGAAAAAACCCACATCCTTTCTAGAAGGAAAAAACACTCTGACAAAAGAATGGAACCTTTGAATGAAAATTCTCAGTTTTTTTTCAGCATCTGATGACATGATGATGGTTTGAATTTTTCTTGATTTTTAACAAGCTTGAATAAAATGACGCCGAGAGCTCTAAATATTCAAATTTCTGGGTTAACGAGTGAAGATGATCGCACGCGAAAAACTTTTCCGGATTGCATATGACTTTGGAAAGTTGATTGAAAATTCCAACTGCTGCTATTTGACATGCAAAACTAATTTTGATTTCAACTTTGAACGACTTCTTTAGAAGTTGTGAAGGATAAGATAGTAATCAAAAGGTTGAGAAGATTGCTCAATGTATTTCTTTGAAATCTGGAAAAATAAATTAAAATTTTGATGCATATAGAGAATCACATCTGAATGTTGAATTTTTCTGTTGCTGGCAAGACTGTAAAAAAGATAGAAGGTTGTAAAACATTTGCTTGTGTCTGAAGTCTAACGAGAGAGAAAAACCTTCAGACCATTAACTTATATGAGTATTGGATTATGGATATGTTTTTGCATCGATTCACCTTGTGCTGTAGAATGGCATAACAAGTAGTTTTTTTTCTTCATCGATATTTATGGTTGTGGGTGGTTGTCGGCAACATATTTATCTATTCTCAACACAATTTTGAATACCTGTCAAGGGTTGCACAGAAAAGTTGTACAAAACAAGTGTGGATATAATTACAAATGAAAACTTGATATTACCAGGCCTTTTCTCATGCATCCTCGAAACTTTACACTTTTACTAAGCTTCAAATTAATAGTTTCAGTTTGAGGATGTAGAAAAATGATTACCTTACTCTTAATTATATGCCCATAAGAATGGTTCTGACCTTCCTAGTTTTCTTTTTGTGTCATATAATTCTGTAAGTAATGCCATGATTTCAACTTTATTTTTTTCCCTAACTGACTATGAGCAAAGAGACTGGAGTTTGATCCCCTGTCTGGACAGGATTTGCTTAAATTAATCATCATCCCAAATAACTACCTCATCTTGTTTATTTATTTGAAATTTTCAAATTCAATTGGGTTATTGTAAGGCACAACTTTCAATGACAGGAATTATTTTGAAGTTAATGCACAAAGGTTGTTAAAATAATAAGTAAATTAACAAAAAGATGTCAATCCGTCAATTTGTACATTTTGAAAGTAAAGAAACAACAGAAAAACCTCCCTTACTGAGATGAATTACTTAAGTTTAGGAATATTCTCAGCTGAATTAGTTATTCAATTTCATCTCAATATGAAATTTTTAAAAGATTCTGAATGGAAGAAAGATATAACAAAGGGATTTCTATTTTGCTTGTTTCTACTCAAAAAAAAGAAAGTTTCATTTTATCATCGTCAAGATAAAATCTTTGAAAAGAAAGTTGTTTGACTCTTTCTCACAAGAGGGTGGGTGGAGAGTTATTGTAAAATATGAAGAGTAAAAACTGTTCTTCATTTCATACCACCTAAACATTTTCGTTCTTTCAAAGTTTATGGCGAAGAAATAATCGCATCATATCTTAAACCCAATTTTTAGTCTAATCTTGGGGTTGTCTGCAGATAAAGCCTCCCATCTGAACAAATGTGGGTGTAAAAAAACCACTTACAGAAAAATTGTTGCAGTTTTATATGACAATAAAAATAATTGGGTTTTGTAGCTACCATCATCATTATTACTATTGCTCTACTCGACAAACTGAATGTGTGATGATTAATGATTGCTCTTTTATTCCATTTCAGTGCCAATTACAAATGTTCAATCGGTAGCTGGAATGCTTACCAATCTTCCCTGTAACATTACCCCAGCAGTCCAAGGTGATAGGGTTAATCTTGTTCTTTGGTACAAAGATGGATTTGGAAAGCCACTATTCAGGTAATGTTTTCATTCTATGTTAATCAATATTTAACTCCCTTTAAATGTTTAGGGAAATATATAAACATTATTGATTGTATGTATACCTAAAAATTTCCCATCATTATGGGCAAGAGAAGCTGGACCAAAGTAACAAATTTTGCCCGGATTTTGACACATGCTTTAGGAGTGTTTTAAGCGTGGCCAGGATGGCTATTAGATGTAAGGCAGTATGATTCACAAACTGATTTTGTTGCCATTCTAAGTAGTCTTAGATTAGACTGAGTCGATGAGTTTTTGTTGTAAATGTGTCCCAAGATTACTTGGACTACAAGATATTGAGGATTCAGCGATCAAATCGTACACTATTTGGTCCTTTCTCTTTTACAAAAATACTTGAACCTGCAGATGTAGCATCTTTGCCTTATTAGATTATTTAAAAGTATATTCCTGCTGTTTGGTATGGTTTCTAAGTTTTATCCATCAACAACTTACTCTCGTCCGAAGAAGTAAATACTGTAAAAATAAATCGAATTTTGTCATCAATCGAAGATTTGTGGCCTTCTAAAAAAACCTCATTTTGGCTCTAGGGCGTCTGAACCCTTACCTAAATCTGCCTTGACCAGTGGTGTTTCCATAAAACCAAAAACAACAGCACTTAATTCAGAATCACAAAAGGCTGGCTTTGTTTTGAATTGTCCTGACAGTTCAGAAAACGAGTTAAACAAAAATTTAAGTAAAAACAATCTCATTCAAAACCATATCATTAGAATATGAATAATCATGATTTTGGGAACAGTTTAATGGATTAGAGAGATGCTTTTTAAATCATCCTTTGAGGATTCAAAGGATATAATTGTTCAAAATGACCAGACACCTTTTTCATTTTTTAGCTGGGATTTGGGGCTTTTTGATAGTTTTTTTTTACCAATCCAGGCCCAAAGGCTGGTACCTGGGTTTGGACTACTGACAGTGCAATCCTTAGATAGAATTCCCAACTGAGTTCTGTACCATTAGGCTACAGCGGCCCCTTGAGAACTTACTGTTTGAGAATGGATGTTTTGCAAAGGGATAACTCAGGTGATGACCATCATCCTACAAAACATAAACCAGTTGTCAAGCCTTGTTCACAGATTTTAACATTTATTGGGCTTCCAAAAAATAAGCCATAAATCAAACAATTATGAAAACCAGACAATAACTCAATCTTAAAAATAAAACATTTGTAAAAAACGATAGTAATCCATAGAGAATAGTTGCAATAAAAATCCAAGTATTGTTGATTTTCAACAACCAAAAAAAGAGTTCCATCTATCCAAACAATATCAGACATCTCTCAAGATTCAATAATGTCCCTAAAAATAGATTTTTTTGTTTTCAATTTTTTCCTTACCCATCCGGGATTTTTCTCCATCCTCCATTGACAAGATATCTCTTTAGCGAAGAATCCGTTCTTTCAGTCAGTGTTTAATCTTCAAATAATTTTTTTTCAAGGGATGAACGAACGCCACGAGAAATTTTTCCAGACTTAAGTGCCTCGATAGAAAAAAAAGTTCCCTATTTGAAATTTATCGCAGTCCCGAAAAACCATAAAGATAGTCATCTATTACAACAATTATGATCTACTACAGAGAAATCTTCAAATTTATAACATTTTTAAAATATTGATGAAACTTTTTTTGCCAAAAAAAGAAGAAAACTGACTTAACATTAACTTTATTGCCTTTTCAAAAAACCACAATCATTTCAAAAACTTTGAAGAAAAATGACTTTTGATTAATTTGATTCTGTTTTGTTGCCTAGCAAAGTGATAATTTGGTTCTGGATTTAAAGTCTAACTCATTGTAACTTCCAATAACTTTTTATGAAAACCTGTTTTCGAGCTTGAAAAAACTTTTTCTTTCTTTTATCTACTTTGTAGCGAAAAAAATCCCCTCTTAAATTGTGAAGACAACATCCTTTGCAGTTTTACTCTTTCCCCCTATTGCAAATCCAGCGTCGTTGGGGAACATATCCAACGTAGTTTAACATCAACAAAAAAGTTTTTCTGAATACTAAAATTAGCATTTGTACCATAAAAGTTTTTTTTTGCAAAAACTGGTTAGCTACGAATAACTTGGTTGCTCAGACAAAGTTTGTTTTTAGTTCAGGCAGTGTGGAAAAGTTATTCGAGTCTGGATTTTCATCATAAGGTTTGGGTAAATTTACTCACATTAAATCACATCCAAAGTCAAATAAAAAAATCGCTGTTTTTATGAATATGGAATCAATACAAAAAAATTTCAGTTCCAAAAAATTATTTCAAGATAAATCTGAGATGTAAAAATGGTCTGTTTCTGTTTTTCCCAGCCAAGCACTATAATGTTTAATGAAAAGAAAAAGCCCAACATTTTCATAGAATTTTTCTTTTGCCAATTATTTATTTGACTTAGATTTGCCATTATTTTTCCTATACGAATACCAAAGTTTGATCCTGAGAGAAATCCTCTTTGATAAAAAATATTTTGTCGATATTGAAGAAAATATTTACTGTATGTGTTTTGTGATGTGGTGGTGTTTGCCTAACAATTTTCATTATTGAACACTTTTTCTGGATTCTTTTTTTTTAAGTTCAATTTTTTATCTCACTTCAGATTACAACAAAGAGAGTTCTTTGATTATGAACTGAAAAGTTCAGGTAACTAATCTTCACTGAACAATGGGAAACCCCTTAGCTAGGGTTGTAATTGATGGCAAAGAAAGCTTCTAGTGATTTGATAAAAGTTGAATTGAAAATATTGAAAAATTGTACTGTTAAAAAATTTCAAATTGAAAAAAGGCTGCTTCTCTTGATATCAAGCTGATTACCTCAAATTTTAGCTGTTAAGATCCAGTATATTTAAGTCAAAAGCTTCATGAGACCCGTGACTTTTTTTCAACACTGACCTCATTTTCCCCCAAATTTAGCCTTTGTTTTTGTCATCCTTGGTTTTGGTTGGACGTGTGAGGAACATACAAAATAGAATTTGTTAACGAACTGTAGATGTCATCAAAAGAAGAGTTTTGATTCAACAAAAAGTCTGTTATGATTTCAAAATCCATAAATCCTTTTTATTACACATGGTCGGTTTTAGAGCCAAAATATCTCAGCTGATTTGCTCCATCTTTGATGTTGTGTGTCTCACTGCTTTGATCAATTTGGGAAATTAGGTGTGCGACCAAAACAGGATGGCTGTCTTGATTTCAAAGAAAATTCCCTGCTTTGTAAAGGAGTTTAGTCTGCGGGTGGTTTGTGTGTTGTGTGGATATATAAAAAAATATGCTTGAGAAAAAAATTACCCCCAGCATCTGTCCGTCTGCAGAGCTTTAAAAATGATACGAAACAGGTTTCGTTTTGCATGAAGGAACACCCTCAATTATTTTCAGTAAAAAAAATGCTTAGAAAGCTGAGCTTTCGAATCTCTGGAGCTGTTGCAATAAAGAAACGAAACCACTTTTTTTTAAAAAAAGTTTTCAAACCAAACTTACAAAATAAAATTCTGAATTGAATACTCAAAAGTTTTATTTTCAAAAGGTTCAAATTTCATTCAGATTTTCTTTTCATTCTCA
>Ga0194133_10006305_pt1 | contig 14666 bp, 14 predicted proteins | sample TA2KigOf40mmetaG_FD_155448 | JGI IMG/M metagenome (GOLD analysis project Ga0194133, IMG submission 155448) | Freshwater microbial communities from Lake Tanganyika, Tanzania - TA2015055 Kigoma Offshore 40m | ecosystem: Environmental > Aquatic > Freshwater > Lake | place: Tanzania: Lake...
CAAGAAGTGGCGTTATGAAACATTAGATGGTGATGGCGATGACATTCAAAATTATCAAGAGAGCGTAAGAAGAAAAACTGCCAGCGATGTTAGCGTTTCTAACGCCTGCGCCGTAACCCCTGCTGGACTTCAAGTTTTCTATCGAGATGAGTCTCAAGGAATCATTCTAGGTGCAGCTCTTACTAAAACTGGTTGGATATATGAAATTGTTGATGGAGACCGGCAGAGTGAAGGAAGAACAACCGCAGATGTTGGATTCTCACTTAGCGCAGTAGCTAGTGGAAAGAGTATTTATTTGATTTATGACTCAGTTCTAACGCTCTCCTCAAATAATGTTGCCACTCAGGGTGAAGTAAGACTTGCTAAGCGCAACTCCGTCTATCCAGAAGATTGGAGCTATAGCACTCTTGATGGTCCAGATAATGGTGTTGCGGTTGCTGGTTACGATGTTTCGATAAGTAACTCTGGAAATAGGATTGCAGCAGCTTGGCTCGCTACTAGTGGTCTGCGCCTACCTAACGCTGATGAAGTTCGCTTTCTTATTTTTAATGAAGATGACTACCCAAGCCGTTTATCTCCTGAAAAGCATGGCACTCCTGGCTCCCCGCTATTAATAGACAGCAAAGGAATGGTTTTTGGATGCCAAGATCGAATCTGCTCAGTGGGGTCTTATAGTTCTACACCGAAATTAAACAATGGCGCCATCCTTAACAACGTCAAAGATAGCGCCATAGTCACAATCAATAAGGTCCGCTACGCGGTGACCTCGATTTCGAAAAAGTTAGTTCTTGTAAAACTCTAAGTACTACTTCTTATTTCTGCGTTGAATACGAGTCTTCTTCAGAAGTTTTTTATGCTTCTTCTTGGCCATTCGTTTACGGCGTTTCTTGACTACTGATCCCATAATTACCCACCTTTCTCTCCAAAGAGTACCGTTGAATCTGCATGAAATGGGCCTGCTCCTATTTCAACCGTCACGAATTCAGGGGATAGAACTTTAAGAGAATGCCACTTTCCCACATCAGTGGAAAATGCATTCCCAGAACCTCCACGCATTATCTGACTTTTTAAGAGTTTTCCGTGATCATCAAAAGTCTGAGATTCCGCCTCACCTAGTATTGGTATAAGTACTTCAGGTCTATGGGGATGGCAGTGAACTTTGTCCTCATAGGGTGAGATAAAGGCTAAGTAAGTCACCTGCATAATTTCCTCAGGCTTAGGATGTAGGCACAATCTTCCTTTGCGGCTTGGATTCTCTCTCGCCTCAGCAATTAGCTCAGATATCAGTTCTTCATCTATTCGCAAATTCCATGATTTACTATGGAATATTTGTTTACCTGTTTCTACTGCAACCTCGGAAAGTCTCATTTCACCTCTTCCATATTAATAATCATTCTCCCAACTGCACCTGATCTTAAACTAGAAATTGCAGAGTTTATTTCTTGCAAAGGAAATACTTGGGTAGGAAAATCTGAGAAATCCAATCTTCCTGCCTCCATTTCATTAAGCAGGTAGGGAATGTCAGTTTGAGGATTAGAGCCTCCGCCTTGAGAACCGACCAAAACCTTGCCAAAATGTAGTGGAAGTGTGTAGATAGAACTTTTCTCTCCTTTCTTGGGGACTCCCACCAAGATTACGCGTGCCTGGGGGTGAGAGAACTCATACGCAATTTCTATACAAGAAACTTTGCCAGTGGTATCAATTGCGATATTCGGTAGATCCTCTCCGTATAGGTGACGAAGTGATTCAAGACACGAGTCCTTATCCTCAAATTTGACCGTGTTGAAAGCTCCTAGGATTTTAGCTAATTCAACTTTCTTTTCATCGATATCTACTAGGGTTGTGTTTTCTACGCCCATAGAATTTAAGATTTTCAGCATAGTAAGTCCTACCCCACCAGCCCCAAAAATAAGAATTGAGTCACTTTTAGAGACTTTAGCTTCATTCCTCAATACTCCGTAAGCTGTCGTCAATGCGCACCCAAGCAGCGGTAACATCGTGCTTGAAATAGATGTTGACCTAATGGTTGTGACTCTATTCTCTGATACAACTGCATACTGATTAAATGTTGTGACCCACCCAGCGTTTAGATCCTTTCCTCTCCATTGATACCTAGGGGGTGATGACTGAATTCCAATTCCTGGCCTCCAGTGCATAATGGCAAAGTCACCAGACTTAACGCTTAAAACATCTTTTGCAACCTCAATCACTTCACAGAAGCCCTCGTGGCCGAGTAAATGTGGTAGGAACTTGTCAGGCCCTTTAATTGCATCAATTTCATTTATCTGAGCACCGCAAATACCGCTTGTAATCACCCGGACTAAAACTTGTCCTGATTCCAAAGAGGAGGGGATTAAAAACTCATCAATAATGAGATCTTTGGAGGTCTCATTTAGAATTCCAGCTAGAGCTTTCATAGAAGTAGAGCAATCACTCGAAAAAGATAAATTCGTAATCGCCCGTATAGCCAAATTTCTTGTAAACCCAGATCCACTCATCTACATCCAAGATTGACTCGGCTGTTAAAGCCCAGCATTCTAAGTTAAACATTTCAAGTTCATTTCTGAAACTCTCTACCATGATATAACCAGACTTACCCACTCGCTCTACTTCTTGAACGGCTGTTTCAAGCTCGTAGATATGAAGGTTATGAAAAGTGCCAAGGGAAATTACAAGATCAAACTCGTTATCAGAAAAGGGAAGAGGATCTTGTGCTTTTCCTAATCTGAAGTCACCTCTCAATTCTGGATGCATACTCCTAAGGCCATACCCGGAGACATCTATCCCATAAATCTGAAGTTCAGGCTCTAGGAGCTGCATTTCATAGAGAAGAAAGCCTTTACCGCAACCAACATCAAGTATCTTCTTATCTTTTCCCAATGAATATCTCTCAATCAACTTCTCTGCGACCGGTTTCCATCTGCCGGGGAGGTATTTATACCCACCGTATCCATAACGCCGATCTCCATCCCAGTATTCAGCTCCGTATTTCTTAGCCACAAGCATCGCTTCAACCTTATTGTCATTCATCCTTGCTAAATAGTCTCGCTTTGTAGACATGTGCAGAGGTGTCACCAGATTAATTTCAGAGCCCATTCATAAACCCCGATTTGCCCTTACGCACTCAACCAAGCCTATTGCATCGAGCCCATGAGCCTTCAGATGATCTTTCTGACTACCGTAGTTGTGAAGATATCTAAATGGCAAACTCCTATGAATTAGTTTCTTAATATCCCACTTTTCTTGCCACGCTATTCTTAGCACTTTGGAAAACAGACCGCCAGCAGGGATATGCTCCTCTGCCACAATCACAACCCCGGCTTCTTTATATAACTTAGACCACGTTGACTGGCTAAGATCGGTGAATTCTGGAAAGTGAATCACAGTAACATTAAGACTATTTTCTTTCCTTAAAATTTCGATTGCACTTAAACTCTCGTGAATAAGAATTCCTGTTGTTAAGATAAGAATTTCACCTTTAGAATGCCCAAAGACTTTCGGTGCTGCAGGAGTTTCTTGAATTTCTGACGAAAATATCGGTTCGCCACCTTTCCCAAAACGTACATACCAAGGTCTTGGATCTGAAAGAGATATATAAATTAATGCTCTCATCTCATTGGCGTCACCGGGAGCAAAAATTCGCATTTTTGGAATTGTTGACATCAAAGACAAGTCTTCTATCGCAGTATGAGTTGGCCCTAGTGGGGCATAAACCATTCCACCCCCATTGGCAAGAAGCCTTACTGGTAAATCATGGAGGGCTACATCCACAGCAATCTGCTCAAAAGCTCGGCGTGTAAAGAAATTAGCAATTGTGTTGACGTAAGGAATAAAGCCCTCTTTTGCCAAGCCAGCAGCAAAACCGATGAGGTGTTGCTCCGATATTCCCTCCATAAAGAACTGGTTAGGCAGCTCCTCCTTCATTTCATTAAGAGTTCCTGCACCAAGATCTGAGCCAACAAAAACAACACGTGAGTCTCTCCTGGCCAACTCATGGACGGTCTTTAAAGCAACCTGCCTCATTTACGCAGCTCCGCCCGCAAAACTTCTATCTCTTCCGAAGAAATCTTTGCTTTGTGGTGCCAAATCGAAGAATTCTCAGCCTGCGCAATTCCCTTACCTTTTATCGTATACGCAATCACGCATCTTGGCGTAGAACTAGTGGAAGGTTTTCTTAAAGACTCTTCGATTACTCGCTCATCATGTCCGTTTATCTCGATTGTTTCAAAACCGAAAGCCTTCCACTTTTCATTTAGCGGGTCCATGTCCAGAACCTCGTTGACTTGCCCCGATGCCTGCATATTGTTAAAGTCAACTATTACAGTCAAATTATCAAGTTTGTGTTTGCTTGCATGAGCAGCCGCCTCCCAAATAGAACCCTCATTCAACTCGCCATCTCCCAAAAGAACAAAAACTCTCCAACTCTCATTTCTCATCTTTGCAGCCTTTGCCATTCCCACACCTACAGACAAACCGTGGCCTAATGATCCAGTAGAAAACTCAATTACTGGAACTGTTGTGCTCTCTGGATGCCCACCAAATGCAGATTCGTATCGGCAATAACTATCTAAATCTAAATTTGCTAGGAGACCCAAATCCTCTAATACCACATAAAGACCAAGGCAGCCATGACCCTTGCTCAATAGAAATCGATCTCGCATTGGTGATTGATTTTTGATTAAAGTTGAATTCATTACCTTCCTATACACAACATCAATTATCTCTAAAATTGACAACGCAGGTCCAATATGTCCTCGGCCACCTATTTCTGTAACGGACAAGAGTCGTTCTCGAAGGCTTTTTGATCTCTCAGGTAAAGGAAAGGTTAGAGCTTTTCTATGTAATGACCGCTGTTTCACATTAAAACCCTATCTCAGATCAATCAATTTTTCGTATATAGACTTCAAGTCTGACAAAGAGGCTATTTCTAGGTAAATATTTAATTTATTCTCAATCTCAAATTTGGCGTCGTTTGGTATTTCATTCTTGAGTCTTCTGGCAACAATTGTAGCCCACTTTGCTGCAAAAAAGGGAGTCGACTTGAAGAGCATTTCTCTTTTGATATCAAAACTACTCTCTGCCATCTCAATACTTCTCTTCAAAGTTTTCTTTGAAAAAATATTTTTCGGATGCAAGAGATAGTCGTTGATCATCTTTATTGCCGAATCGCGACCGAAGAATTCTAAATCAAGAAACCAATACCTTCCGAAATACACAATTATATTATGGGGTCCTACATCCGAAAAGCTATAGGTTAGACTACTCTCTGGAAATTTTAATGGTTCAAGCATCTTCAATCTCTCAAGAGTTTTCTCAATTCGCCCTTCTTCCCGTAATTCTTCTCTTTGCAAACGCAGCTCAATTTGAAGTATGACATCTGAGGTAGAAAAGGATGCATCAACAGCTTCCATAAAATTTGGAGACTCTACATAAATCCTCTTCAAATCTTTGAGGGCCCTAAATATCTCTCGGTTTGTTTTTTTGTCCAACCTTGGATTCTTCCCCGGTAGAAACTCTAGACAAATCCCGCCCTCGGGAGAAAGTTCTAGATCTACCTTAGGTACTCGAAAAAATCCCTCTCTTCTTAAGAATTGAATAGATTTAAGTTCTCTTTCTCGCGAATGATTCGTTCTTTCCGTGTCACCTTCGTATACCTTCAATACATATCTCTTGCCGCCAAGGCGAAATTTATATAGCTTGCTGTTTCCCCCAACTTGTTTTTTGGGCTCTGAAACCTTAATTCTCTTACTTCTTAGATCCTCGAGGAATTGCGCCGCCTCAGACATAATGAAGTATTTCACCGAGTTCATAAATCGCTGTAATCTTGCTTGGGACCGACTCATTAGATTTTCCTTTTAGCCAAAATCCCTTTACTTCGCGAGGAAACTCAGGCTCTAGAAAAACTTCCAGTAAGTCATCAACAAAGTATGTAGCTCTCTCTTGTTTTATGCGTGAAATCTTCTTGCTTCTGTCTTCCTCCAAGAAGAGGTCCCTATCGAGATTGAATTCGATTTCGCCGAGCGCATCCGCAAGCCATTCTCTTGCCGGGGAGTGTAAATCAAGAGAGCTTTTAGCCGAGCGATTGCTCTTATGACTAACGATAATTACAGAAAATCCATGACTTTGTAGTGACTTGAAGATTTCAATTGCTCCATGAGCTAGATTCGCAAAATTTAGCCCTTCTGTGTACAACCATTCTTGGACAACTAACCAATCGCCAACATTATCTTTCTTTTCACGGTAAAACTCTTTCAAGCATTCCACTGAATCTATCCGACCTAATTGATTTTTTTGAACCCAGTATTCAGCAGCTTTATCATAATTGATAAGAGTATTATCCAAATCAAATCCAAACTTTCTATCGGTAGTCAATTAACATCCAACTCCTTCATACGCTTGATATTGAAATAACGAGAGTTATTTATAGAGTCGGTAAATTTGCTTTCCTTAAATGCATTTACTAAGTCTGCTACAGCCTTACCCACATTCCTTTTGAATTCAAACCCCAATTCTTCACAGATTTTTTTTGAATCAATACGGTAGGAGCGGAGATCATCAGTTGGCTCATGCACAATATTTGTAACTCCGGTATATCTTGAAACTAAATTAGCTATTTGATCTAAAGACAAGTTATCAGCTCCCACATTAAAAATTTTGCCGTTAACCAACTTGTCAGAAGAATTGAGTATTAATAAATACGCATCTACCATATCTTCTATATGGATATTAGGTCGATATTGGCTTCCTCCAAATACCCTTATCTTTCCATTATTAATGGCGTGATTAGTTAAGATATTCACTGACAAGTCGAACCTCTGCCGGGGGGACCACCCACATACCGTGGCAGGGCGAAGCACGGTGCATGAAAAGTCATTTGATTGATAGTTATGAAGTATCCCTTCACAGATTGCTTTGAATTTTGAATAGTCCGTGAGCGGTTCGAGGGATAACTCCTCAGTAACCCTCTCCTCCTCTTTCACTCCATATACGGAAGAAGAGGAGGCATAGATAAACTTTCTCACACCAGCGTTTCGTGCAACCTGGACCAAAGGTTCGAACGCGTCAAGGTTGATACTTTTCCCAAGTTTAGGATTAAGATCAAAAGAAGGGTCATTGGAAATACAAGCAAGATGGATTACATCAGTTACTTCGTGCATAGCCTCAGTTAGGGCCGACAGATCTCTGATGTCTAACTCCTTTACATGAAGAGCTTCGTCTGAGATAAGATCCAGGACTTCTTTTCCATACCAATAAGTATCTACAGCTACTACTTCACATTCTGACTCCAAAAGTCGTGGAACTAGTCTGGCGCCCACATAGCCTCCAGCTCCTGTAACCAGCACCTTTCTGTCTTTCACTGTTTTCTTCCAATCAAGTCAACAAACCGTTTATATACTTTTTTATCGCCACAATGTCGAGTGCTTTCTTATGGCCTAATTGTGAAACCTCAAAAGCCGCAACCACGCTTGCAAGTAACCCTATTACCTCTTTTGGGGCTCTCAAAAATGATAGCATAGAGGCAATTGCTAATACGCTGTCCCCTGCCCCCACTTTATCGACCACCTTCGTTGCTAGAGCTGGCGAGAGAAACCCGTCCCCTAAACTATCAAAGGTCAAGAGACCCTCTCCTCCAAGTGTCACAACTGTATTTCTACATCCTTTTTCTTTCATAATCTTAGGAACTACAAGAGAATAGTTCAAATCTTTTTTTCGTAATTCGAGTTCGAGTTCTCCACCATTCAAAGACAAAAAATCTATTCTTGGATATTTCGAAAAAGTGTTGAAGCCTCTATTGCCCGCATTTGATTGTGCGTTTATAGCCAAGAACGCATCTGATTCACATATTGACTTAATGATTAATTCGCCGAAGAAACCATGCCCATAATCTGCCAAAAGGAAAAGGGTTGAGCTCCTGAGTTTTTCTCCTAAGCTATCCATAATCTCCTTCTGTAGTTTTTTTTCCATAACCTCGGGATTAAAATCGTAATACTCAAAGACTCGATTTCCTGATGCCACATCTACAAATCTGTGCTTGAGAATGGTTGGATCATTAGTCATGCGTATATAGAATTGTTCAAATTCAATTTTCGCGTTGGTTTCATCAAGCAACGCTCCAAAGTCCTCTCCACAAGTTGAATACACGTAAGTCTTTTTTGACCATCGTGAACATGAATCTGCTATCGCGAGGACTCCTCCTAAGAACTTTTGAGTCCCAAATCTATGAAATGCTAGAATAGGGTCTTTAGATGATTTTGATAAAGGCATACATTCTGTATAAACATCAATTATAGTTTCGCCTAGTATATTTACTTCGATTTCTCTGAGTTTATCAATCCAGCTAATTATTTCTCCCAAGCTATACTTTTCCTTGAAAATCTTCACCCACGCTCTGACTTTATCGTCCTTGGGAGTTAGATAGTTATTGATTAACATTGTGCTGCTAGAAGTGAATCCATCAGTAATAACTAATCTACCGCCGTTAATTTCGACCTCGGCCCTTTCAAGATCAATCTTTCCTGTTATGTCGTCTTTAGAATTCCTATAGTCAGGGCCTTTCACGTAAAAGTCAGGCTTTATAGCCTTGATCGCTGGCAAAGCAGAATCTGAATTGACTATGTGGACATAATCAACAATTTGCATCTCAGCCAGGAATGAAGCGCGCTGATTCTCACTGAAGTATGGGCGATTAGGACCTTTATTAACATATTTATCTGCTGTAATACTTACAACTAGTATGTTTCCAAAACTCTTCGCTTGAACCAAATGTTCAAGATGGCCGGGATGCACCAGATCGAAGACCCCATGACAAAGCACAATTTTTGTCGGTAAAGATTTATCACGACGGCGAGCGGATAAAATATCTGAAATCTCGCTGCTTTGAAGAATTTTGTCCATACCCTATGTATTTCTGTTGTCACTCAAGAACTTGAACCAAAGTTCTGTTTCTTTTTCTATGGTTTCTGGTGTCCAAACTGGAGCATCGTTCCAATCTTCAATATGCGAAATTATTAAGTTAACCCCTATTTCGAAACTGACTTTAGGGCTCCATCCCAAAACTTGCTTAATTTTACTAATGTCTGCAAAAGTACAATCAGGCTCACCTGGCCTTTTTGGGATCTTGACAGTTTTACCACCTAAATATCTGACAAGTTGATTGATAGAGTAAGTGCCACCTGATCCAACATTAAAAACTTCGCCGCTTATTGGACTGTCAATAGCATTAATAAATGCATCCACGACGTCTGTTACATAAGTGAAATCTCGCGTCTGAGTACCATCCCCGACAACTGTCAATGGTTTGCCTGACTTTCTTTGTGCCAAAAATACACCAAAGACAGCCCCGTAAGTCCCAGAAGTTCTTGCTCTTGGGCCATAAACGTTGAAAAGTCGTAAGCTAATGACGGGCAAATCATAAACTTTTCCCCAATGAAGAACTAACTCTTCTGCCTGATACTTTGTTAAAGCATAAGGATATGCAGGTGCAATTTTTGCACTTTCAGGTGTCGGGAAAATCTCTGGAATTCCATAACAAGAAGAGGAAGCGGCATATACCAACTTTCTTGGCCCGCACTCGCGAGCAAATTCGAGCACTTTTAATGTGCCCTCAACATTTGAATAAAAATATTCTTCTGGATTTTTTATCGATGGAACTATATCTGCCAACGCGGCTAAGTGAAAAATATAATCAAAATTACAGGCACGGATAGGATTTTGAGGCAAAGATATCTTTCTTATATCCATCTCAATAAATTCAAACTTTTCCGTTTTTAGGTGATCAAGGTTAGTGAGGCGCCCAACACTTAAGTTATCTACTCCAACCACTTTAAATCCGAGAGAGATCAGCTTCTGGCATAAATGACTTCCAATAAATCCAGCTGCTCCAGTCACTAGTGCCTGCACGTATCATATACTAATGGCTGCCGTAGCAAAGAAGTCGATATTTGGAGAATAAATATGGGTAAATTTCTAAACCATCCAATGCGAACCGCAATTATTACAGGAGGTTCACGTGGCATAGGCTTAGCCATCGCACGCGAACTCGCTGAAGCAGGAAAACATGTAGTTCTTATAGCTCGTGATAGAGAGAAGCTTAAACAAGAAGTTTTTAATTTGAAACAGAGTGGAAAGCAAGCAAGTTATATTGCAGTTGATTTTCTTAATCCTAATTACTTAACCGCCATTAATGACTACCTTACAGCTAATAACCTTCAGCCAACTATTCTCATTAATGGGCTTGGAGGAGGCTTCGGCAGCCAAACTTTTGACACTGTTGAGAAATATCAAGAAATTATGCACTTGAATTTTTTTGTAGCGACGAATTTAACCACTTATTTAAGTGAATTCGCTTTTTCAGCAAGTTTTGGCCGCTTTCTATTTTTAGGAACACTGGCTATCAACCAAAAGTCGGCGTCGGCCCCTTACGTGGCAGCTAAGTCTGCATTGATTAGTTATATGAAAATCATGGCAAAATCGTTTGCTGAAATTAATGAGAATGTATTGGCTGCGGCTATCTCACCTGGTGCGATCAATGTAGCTGGAAAATATCTAAACAAACTTCAACTTTCCAATAAAGAGGGCCTTGATGCTTTCCTGAAACTTAACAGAGTCAGCGCAGGCAGACTGGGCTCACCCGAGGAAGTAGCGAAAGTTGCCACTTTTTTATGTGGTGAGGAAAACAACTATCTACATGGATGCAATATTGAGATAGATGGCGGTGCCTCCAATTGAAGTATCTTATTGTTGGTGGCGGAGGAAATCTTGGAAAAGGTTGTATAAAGGCATTTAATAATTTAGACATCCAGGCAACCAGCTGGGACATACTTGAAGATATTTTTAATCTTTCAGCAACCTTTCTATTAAAAAATGACTTTAATCTTGTTGTTAATTTCTCTGTAAATGTTGATTCTAAATCTGTTCTAGTAAATCCAAATAATGATGACTTCAAGGTTAATGTTTTGGGCCTCTTTCACCTGATCAAAGTGTGTGAAATGGCAAAAATTCCACTAATACAGATTTCTACTCGAGAAGTTATCGGGGCTCGTGATTTTCGAGTAAATAAGAGTGACAAAGATTCCAACCTGAATCAGGTATCCGAACAAGAACCTTGCCTACCTAAAAACTCGTATGGTAAGACGAAGTTAATCGCAGAGTGGCTACTATCTGATAGACCAAGTTCTGCGGTAATTCGACTTAACACATGTTACACAGATGATTGGAGGAGTGGTAAAGGTTTGATTGGAAGCCTGGTTCGTAAATCTAGAGTGGATGGTGTCGTCACGCTCGACAATGGAGGACGTGCATTGCGAGACCCACTACATATTGCAGACTTGGCTGGTTTAATTTCAATAGTTTTCGAGAAATCATTTTTCGGAGGTATTATTCACGCTGGAGGTGGTTCGGAAAATATATTTTCACTCAATAAAATCTGCACCATGGCAAACCCTACAGTAAAGATTAATCCTGGAGGAGAAAATGACGACTACGGCTTTCTGATGGATATTAGCCTTGCCCGTAGTATAGGCTGGTGCCCTAAAATACTTTTTCGAAAATGGATTAAAGAAACTTAATCGCCCTCTAGTTGTGCGATTTTTTTGTGTAAACATTTAGTAGGGAACTAATCAACTAAAGTAAGCTCATAGAATTTGATCAACAGAGAGGAGGTTTTTATTTCTACTTAACACCTTTTAGTCGTATTGCCTTAAGTTAAGATTTTGCTGTAATTTATCTCTATGGGAGAAAAATCAGTCACATCACTTGTTTTTGGTGGTCATTCCCCAATTGCAATTGCAATAAGTCGGGAGCTTGCACTCGATAGCCGGGTAGTTCACATTTCTAGACAAGTTGATTCAGACCTGTGTGACAAGTTTTTGGACCTTAAAAATATAGAATTTTTCCAATGGAATAGATTTGTTTTAGAGGATATTTCAGAGCAATTAGTTTTTCTTGGCAAGGCCAAGGTATCTAATCTAGTCTTCGCACATAGATACCGGGGTAATCCTCTTGAAACAACAGAGATAGAACAATTTATTGTCGAAGTTTATTTTCCTTATCTGACAATTATGAAACTTTACGAAAATTCACAGTTTAATGAAACTGCTTCAATTTTATTTGTGACTTCACCCGCAGCTCGATATGTGGTTCCAGATCAATCCGTTATGTATCATCTTTCAAAAGCCTCAATTAACCAGCTTGTTAGAATTCTATCGGTAAAGTTGTCACCCAGAATCAAGATAAACGCAATCTCTCCTGGTAGCTACGTACTCAAACCTAGAAACGAAGAGTTTTACTCTGCATCAACTTCACGAGGAAAGCTAATTAGAGAATTCCTACCTTTAGCTGAAATTCCCTCCGTTGAGGATGTTGCTTTGCTGGCTAAATTTTTACTCAAAAATAATTTGTTGCTTAACGGCACGATCTTGGACCTAAGCGGTGGTTACTTAAATAAGGAAGTCTCACATGTTCTTAATAGCTTTCTAGATCGTTAGAAGCCGAGGGTGAGGTAAAGGAATTAAAACACTTCCCTTGAATCCATTTTCTTTAAGTCTTCCTAAAAGAACATTTGTATGTTGCCAAGCCAGAATAATCGCATTACGGCATGATCTTACTTTTGCATGAGTAAAAGGAATAACTTGAATCGCGTAATAGGGAGAGAACCTTCCAATCTTCACTCTATCGTCATCTACCAGAAAGTTGAGATTTTCTGCAATTTCGAATTCATTAATTAAGTAGGAAGTGCTAATTGAGGCCCCAATCCCCAAATGGGCCTCATTGACAGTTGCTAGTAAATCTAAAGTTTTTCTTTTTGCAAGAGTGGTTTTTTCTCTCAAATTTGCTACACCTATTTCGTTAGAGGGCCAAATCCACTCCTCTCGTTGCAAAATATATCCAAGCCGAAAAGTGTCTAGGGTCTTTATTTTACGACCACCGATGATATGGATTGAACCTCCTTTATACTCGCTTCTACGTGCGTAATAAATCTCCAATCCCAATTCATCGAATATCTGCTTAATATTTTTTAGAGAAAAGTAAAGCAGATGGTCATGCCCAATATAGTCCCACATTCCAACTGAAAATTGGTCGGGATGATATCCAGTTACAAGAGAAACCATTCCGGTATCAGATAGAAGGTTCTCTATACCCTCCATAAAATCCCGAACGTTTGGTACATTAGCAAGAGTGTAATTAGCAGACACTACGTCTACACCGTTTGGATATCGTTTTACTAAATGTTCGCTTATACTCTTATTAAAGTACTCATTCAGTGTTTCAATCCCACGACTTCTTGCCGTTCTTGCCGGTAATTCAGACGGTTCAATTCCTAACACATTATATTTAAGTTTGAAAAAATAATTGAGAAAACTTCCATCGTTACTACCTAAATCTATTATATTTGATGTTGGGAGCCCAGATCTTAAATCCAATATTTTTTTGGCAATACCGTTGTAGTAATTATTTAATCCAATTGTGACCCCAGATTGATAAAGATAATGATCATACTGACCTGAGATATCAGTTTCATCAGTTAGTTGCAATAAGCCACACAAATCGCAACTAGAGATTCCAAAACTATGCTTTTTTTCGGATTTTGCTGCACCTTTATCCTCTCGAAATAAGTCTCCATAGGGGGCAGCTTGTAGTTGCCATAGTTGACTTAAATTTGCAGACCCACACCAACGACACTTGATCATAGCCCGCATTGTACTTATGTATGATGGTTTTACGCACATAGAACCTCTCTTTCTAAATAAAGGTGTAATTGTGGGGCAAGTGTCTACTTCTTTTAGGTGAATTTAGACTAAAATTTATCTAAACAATGATAAAAATAATTTTTGTCCCCTTGCCGGTAGGGGCATTGGGCCATCAAATAATGGATGCCGAGCAGATTTTATTTAATATCCAGCAGTATAAGAAGATGCACAAAATATTGGTGTTTGGTATTTTTCTCTCTAAGCCAGCAAATCAATACCACTCTAAACTAATTCGATCCGAATTAATTATCTTGCCAAAGTTCCCTCTACTTTATATCCATCGTATTCTCATGCGCTTGTCTAACAGTTACTCTAAATTAGACGCAAAAATACAAGGTCGCGGTATGGAGCATTACTCGAAACTTACTCACTTACCAAAAAGCTCTATTTCAGAAGTAATGACTTTTGAAGAGGAGCTAAAAGAAGTCATTGATTATTTTGGCCAGCTTCCCAAGTTAATTTCCTTTGTGTGTCGAGATTCTGGTAGTGACCTCTTATTTAGCACTACACTTGCCAAGGAATGTGCCTACAGAAATTCAAGTTTAGAAATTTTTTCCCAAGCGCTTCATTACTTACATCAGGAAGGTTTCACCATTGTTAGGTTGGGCAGACATAATAATCTGCGGATGAAGGGCTTTTCTCATTTGACCGAGATTCAAGACATTCCCTCTCGTAATCCTGATAAAATGGACTTTTGCATCTCCAAATTATCAGATTTCTTTATAAGCACGGGAAGTGGTCCCGATATCTTTGCAACCTTCTTCCGAAAACCAATTTATTTCGTTAATTCGCCCTCTGTAGGTTACCCACAATCTCCTTGCATCAAATCTTGGTTTCTAAAAAAACTTATGGTGAGAGAACACAAATTTGAACCCTATATTAAATTGGACTTTGCTAAGGCTATATCTTTCCTCGTTG
>Ga0194133_10006306_pt1 | contig 14662 bp, 12 predicted proteins | sample TA2KigOf40mmetaG_FD_155448 | JGI IMG/M metagenome (GOLD analysis project Ga0194133, IMG submission 155448) | Freshwater microbial communities from Lake Tanganyika, Tanzania - TA2015055 Kigoma Offshore 40m | ecosystem: Environmental > Aquatic > Freshwater > Lake | place: Tanzania: Lake...
CAATGCGCGCTGCTCGTCTTGGATTTGTATCAGATACTGTTAAGGAAATTATAACAGTATCAAGTGGAGCTGAAGCGGTCACGTTCCTAGAAAGTTCTTCAGCACTCATCTTTAATTTTAACTCTTTAACGACTGGGCCTAAGTTGACAGGACTATTAATGATCTGAGCATAAGATTTGACCCTTTGTTGCGAGAAACTAGACCCCGTCAATAGGGCAGAGATATCAACAGATGAAGCTGGAGTCGAGACAAAGAGTTGAGCCGATGATTTGTAAATCGGAGTCATGGAAATTGATATCAAAAGAGAAATGAGGAGACCCAGCAGAGTTGTTACAGCAATCAAACGCCGTGAATGCAGGATCAACCGCCAGTAGGCGATTATTTCCATCACAGCCTCCTACCCCAATTAATCACCCGGCGCCCACCATAATATCTGTTGCGCCTAATCGAACCCAAAGCGTTACCTGGCGCGGAACTTTCGAGGGCTTCTTGGGGCTCGCCGCTAAGGTTGGGAGCATGAAAATCGCTCTAGCATGCCGCCAGAACAAGGCCCGGTCGCCCTTTGCCGAGTTAGTGGTTCGCCATCATTATCCCGACTCCCTGGTTTGCTCCTTTGGCATCGAGGTTACTGACGGTGAGCAGACCTCTGAGTTCGCCGCTTCGGTTGCGACTCGTTGGGGATTGGCTCAAATGAAGGAGCTAACGACATCAATTGAAAAGTTTCTAAACTCAAGATTTAAACCAGATTTACTAATCGCAGCCGATCAAGAAGTTTTAAATTCAGTGAAGCATCTGAAGAGTTTAAGTGAACACCGATCTTTAACCGATGAGCATATTCATCCTGAGTTACACGCAAGTGATCCAGATGGAATGGAGGAAACGCAGTTTGAAAGAGAGCTTGCTAAAATCTCCAATACTGTTCTTAGGACAATTTATGAGTGGCAGGGCCTCAAGAACAGATATCAAGTGATTGCCTTTATACCACGAGGTACTACAGATAACTCTCAAACCATTGCTCATGCTGTCTTTGAAGCAAAAGCCATTGGAGCAGTGATTATTGATGGAGATTGCAGGGCACCGCATGACATCGACCTTGTGGAGCAATATCTAAAACCAATCGATTTTGATTACACCTTGGCGATGCACAGTCCACCACCAAAATTAAGTGTGGGTGAAATTTTAAGGCATAGTCGTGAACTAGACAAACCAGAGAAGTATTTCTTAAGTCAAAGCTGGAAAAAACTTATCGATTTCTACTCCAATAGAGGTCCGGTTGTAATTATCACTTCGCCGAGGCGTAGCAAATCTCGCTCACTTCCGGACTCATTTCTTGCCTCTTACTTCACAGACTCAATTAACGTGATTTCGAGTTAACTTTGCGACTTAAGCCAATCCTTCTCGCCGTTACGCTTACTTTGGTAGCTGCCTTAATCGCAATTGGGTTTAATCTGGCACAAGTTTGGACCACCTATAACAAACTTTCTGAGTCTAAGTTAAGTCGCGAGCAATTTATTGAAGTTGGCGATGATCTACACCGCGATACTGAAGATCTCCTTCGCTACTTATCGCTCCCAGTTATTAAGCAACTTTCGCAATTCGCTGGCCTTGAAGTATTTGATATAAAACCTGAAATTCTTTTTTCGGTTAAGCACTTCCCAGAGCTAGCGGGATTTGATCGTCCTAAGCGATACATGATCTCCTTTCAAAACTCAGCCGAAGCCCGTGGAACAGGTGGAATTCTCGGCGCTTACGCCATCATCGAAATTAATCGTGGGAAGCTCGAGGTAATCAGAGCTGCATCAAACGTTGGCCTGCAGCACCTTACGACACTTCCAGTTAAGCACTCCGATGAATACTTTGAACTCTATGGAAACAATCCCGGTATCTGGCAGAACGCCAACCTCTCGCCCCACCTTCCTTACGGAGCACTTAACTATCTAGAACTTTGGCGCCTGCAAACTAGTGAAGAGTTAGATGGCTTTATTGCCACTGACCCAATCGCCCTTAGTTACTTTTTAAACGCTGTCGGAACCGTTACTTTGCCAGATGGATTTCAAATTACCTCTGAAAATGTGGTAGAGGAGACCTTGAAAACTGCTTATAAACGCTATGAATCTGACAATATGGCTCGTAAGGAATTTCTCGTAACGATAATGAAGTCAACTTTCGACCAACTCTTAGCACGCAAATTCAACTTTAGAAAAATGCCAGAAGCGCTCTCTAAATCAATAGAAGATAATCGATTTTTACTCTTTGTAACCAACAAGGAAACACAAATAGAGAATGAACAAACAAGGTTAGCCGGCTTCTTGAAAGAGGAGGTCAATAACGAGTATCGAGTGGTTATTCAAAATACTGATGCCAGCAAGCTCGATTACTATTTAGACCGAGAGGTAGATATAGAAACTCTTACCTGCTCGCCAAACCCAACTACCCAAGTGACGGTCTACCTTAAGAACCGAGTGGTAAATGCCCGAGACCTACCTCCCTATGTGTTAACAAGAGCGGATAAAGGAAAACCAAAAGAACTAGTAACAGGACAACACCGATTCAAGGTCTTCATTTACGGACCCTACAAATCAGAACTTATTGGAGGATCCCTCGGATCAGGCTCGGTTGGCAACGCTCGCAATGGTTTCGAACGTGGCCGTCCAATCTTCATCGAGGATATTGATCTCGCTCCCGATACAAGTGAAGTAATCGTTGCCCAGTTTAAAGGCGGTACCGGTAGCTTAACTTTCATTTCCCAACCTCTAGTGCGCCCAGAAATAATCAAAATGAGAGATAACTGCTAGTAAGCACCGCGTCCCTTAAATACCGCCCCGATAGTTGCAATAATGATCCACAAATCTCGAGTGAAACTCCAATTAACCATGTAGTTCAAATCAAGAGCCACGCTCGTCTGCAGATCAAGATCTGAACGTCCACTAATCTGCCATGGACCTGTCACTCCGGGTTTGGCGTTTAGTCGACGCTCATACATAGAGTCGTACTTCTTCACTTCGTGTACAAGTGCAGGTCTCGGTCCAACCACCGACATGTCATTTATTAACACATTAAAGAATTGGGGGAGTTCATCAAGGGAATACTTTCGCAATATACGTCCAATGGGGGTTACCCGTGGATCCACCTTATCCTTAAAAATCACATGATCTTTCGCATGAACATTGGCCGCTGATGAAATCAATTGATCAGCATTCTTGACCATTGAGCGAAACTTATAGAAATTGAAAACCTTGCCATGAAGCCCAACTCTCTTCTGAGAGTAAAAAACGGGCCCGCCACTCGTGATGAGAATGAGTACTGAGATCACGAAGTAAACCGGACTAAGAAGTACAAGAACCAAAACAGCAAATACCACATCAAATGATCTCTTCAGAATTCTCTCGGCAACTGAAATCTTTGAATGAGAGAATGCAAGGAACGGGATTCCTACTTGTGGCTTTGGGATTAACCAATATCCAAGATTTCCAGAGTCCAAGGGAATCCAATTCGTCTTAATTCCCAGGTCCTCACAGTAATGGACAAATCTGGAGAAGTATTTATCACTTTCCATTCCAGGTAGTAGCAATATTTCATCGATGGGAGTGAATTTGAGAATTCTTTCGAACTCATCTAGCCAGGTACTACTAATCTCGGCGCATTCCATCCTTGAAACGACGGCGTAACCCAACAAACGATTTTTTATGATCCAATCGCTATATTGTTGAGATTCGCGCGTTGTGCGACCGACAATTATTAAGCGAGTAGAGAACTTCTTACGTCTGATTAAAGGTCTCAAAAATAATAAGTACAAGAGAGTACGAACCAATATTAAGTTAATAAAACCCAAAAGAAGAAGTGTAATGAATACCGTTCGAGAGAAAGACGCGCGTGTAAGAAACGATAGAAAACCCAAAGCAAAAAAATAACCTATGGACCGTTTTATAAGGCTCTGTAAGTTCAAAATGAAAAGACTGTCGTGATTCAAACTATAGATGCCACTCACGCCAAAAGTTAACAACCATCCAAGAACGACGAAACCAAGAATGAGTTCGTAATCAAAAGCTGCAATAGTCGGTTGCACCTCGGATTCAAAGAGAGAGGAGCGGAATCGAAAGTTATATGCGATAACAGCAGCCGATAGGAGAGCCAAGGCATCCGCGACAATTAGCGCCACACTGATTGTGACTTTATGTGACCTTAACTTCTGTAACGTAAGTGACTCAACCACGCTTAGATTCTATGAGAGTGTTGACCCAATCTAAGTACTTCCTTCTTCCAATTTCTGCATCAAGGTTTTTTCTCGCAAATTCGAGACCTTTAGACGCCAGTTGTCTCCTCTTTTCTGGATCCTGACTTAAGTCCTCTATGGCCCGGGCGAGAAGCGACGGTTTTTCTGCCTCCACGAGTTCGGCAATTCCATCCAAGAACTTCCAAGTTGCTCCGCCTTTTGGGACGGCAGCTAACACTGGGCGCTCGCTGTACAAATAAGAAGTTAGTTTGCTTGGCAGACTCATCTCCATCTGAGTGCTTCGTTCATTTACTAGCATTAAGTCTGCCGCCGACAACAGAGCCGAATACCGATCATCTGCAACGGCCCCCATGACTGCAATGTTTTTAAGCCCATCACACAGCTTTCTCAAATTGGCTTCTTGATTGCCATGGCCTACCAGATAGATCTTTATCTTTGAATCACGGCTTAGGACTTTGGAAGCCTCAATCACATTCTCTAAGCCTTGTTTTGCTCCCATATTGCCACTGTGAACTACGATGAAGGCCTCCTCGTTCCAGCCAAAAGTTAGCCTTGATTGCAGACGGTCCTTAAGCTCAATAGTGCGAGCCGCATAATTAGTAATATGAGTTATTCCAGTGGGCTCGACACCGAATTCCGAAATTATTTTCGTCATAACAGGCGAAACCGTTACCACTGTTGACGCCGCTACGATAACTTTTCGTTCTACACGTCTTGCGGCGGCATAGAACAGATGTCCACCTTTTAATCCAGACTGCCTAGCACCTACTCCTGACAAGTCTTGCACAACTACCCCAAAAGGAATTCTAAGGTTTTGAGCAATCTTTTTGCCGACGAACCCGGCCGCAACTGCTGGAATGAAGGCAATTACTGCAACAAATTTCTGTTCCGAAAATGTCTTCATGACCTTCAACAAATTAAAACAAAGTGAAATTTCATAGAAAACCCTATTTAGTGCATTCATTTTTGCAGGAATAAAGTGCCTAACACGAACAACCGTAGTTCCGTCAACTGTGCTCTTACCTTCACCAATGTTTTCGAACTCTTCTGGAACTTTCCACCATGGATAATGCGCCAGACCTGTTAATACAGTAACTTGGTACCCGTCAAAAGGAAGAGTTCTAGCTAGGTCAGTTGTGTAGATTGATATCCCAGTCGGCTCGGGCCAGAAGTTTGTGGTTAAAATCAAAATTTTTTGCATTAGCACTCTACGAATTTCGATTTTTGGTCAGAACATCTATTTGTAGTAAATCACCATTGCCAGCCATTGTGCCGCGAAAAACGTCGATAACCTCGTGGTCACACGTGGATAGGTAAGACAGTAGATCAAGTAGAGAGGCCTCATCCTTATACATGGGAATAAGGGAAATCTCTAAGAAGCAATAAGGGATATAATGGAGCGCGTTCCTTGCGCCTTGAAGCACTTCAAATTCAAAACCCTGCACATCAATTTTTAATACCAATAACCGAGGGTTTAAGTTGAGTTGTTTCACCTGGATATCAAGAGTTGAAATTTGTACTTCCTCGACTTTAACCGTATTACTTTTGGGAAAGTGCTCCAAATGAATTGTGTTCATGTCAAGAAAAGAACTACTGAGACCAGCATTTCCGCTTACGTTGATATTGAGCTTACACGACCTAGATCCCAGGCCAAGCCTGTACGCACTCCAAGGTTTATTCTTGCGTGAGGTACTTCCTAGGATCTCAAAGCTTTCCGCAACTGGTTCAAACGAAAAGATATGTCCGCCAAAACCGTGGCTGCGCAAGTCCAACCCAAATTGTCCAATATTCGCTCCAACATCAACGACCGATGAACCCTCAAGTCCGTTTAGAAGCCCCACTAGTCGCTTAAAGGAATTGTTGGTAATTCCCTTTAGCCCATGAAGTAAGCCCTTACTTTTTCGAAGAAAAGGACTTAGTCGCAAAGTGTGAGGAATTTCCACGCGTGAATGGTATCCGAGGCAGAGCAGCAAAGGCCTATGCCCTTTTTTCATCTCTCGCAATCACATTAGACAACCAGTAATACCAAGCCCTTCCGAACGCATAATCAAATCCTGCTCTGCCATCTAGGAAACCAAGCTTAAAAAAATATGCATAAATGAAGAAAAATAGACCTTGAAACTTAAGAAGTCTTAAGCCTCGATTTGGACGACTCTTTCTACGATAAACACTAGATCTAACGTCGGGTCGATTCAGTAGGTAGCCTTCCCATCTTGCATACCTTATATGCCTCTCGGCCCAAGAATGGAACGGATCATTATCGTAATGAACTAGGCCATTTTTGAATTTGAATGTCTTACCATGAATTTTTGGTTGATAATGTCCCTCTAGCTCTCCCATTCCGGGCGCCTCTAAATCATCGATAGGCTCAAAATGAGTTTTGAGAGGATCAAGGAGAACGGTCTTCCAGTTTTGGTGCCCAAATCTAAGCAACTTACCCAAGAAATAATAATTCAGTCTTACAGATCCTGCAGCAAAGGTTTCTTCTCGCAGAGCAAGAAATTCTTGAATCTCACTTACTAGTTCAGGCGTGCACCTCTCGTCAGCATCAATGAACATAATCCACCGCGTTTTAAATTTACAATTATCTAGAACCCACTGTCTCTTCTTAGGATAGTTGCCATCCCAGGAGAAATTGACAATGGTGACATCATATGAGCGAGCAATTTTTAAGGTTTGGTCCGTACTTTCGCTGTCGACAATCATGATTGAATTGAACGATTCAAGGGAAGCTATGCATTGTGCAATATTATTTTCTTCATTTCTAGTAAAAATAACCGCGGTAACTGCCAGACTTTGCTTTTTGTCAATGTGGTTCATTCAATGCCCTTATCCAATTCTCTATAACGTTTTCCCACGCCAAAAACGGTGCGCAAGCTTCACATGAATTCACATAATTATCATAATTGCTAATAACCCTTCGTATGGCAGCTGCAAGTTCAACAGCTGAGAGCTGCTGAATTGTTATACCCGCCTTATGGGCATCAACAAACTGATGCATTGCAACAAACCTTGAAACTATTACAGGAGTCAATGACTTAATAGCCTCAGCCACGGCAATTGCAAAATTTTCCCCCGTGCTTGGCAATAGAAGTATGTGAGCTTCACCAAACGCCTCTTCTTTGTCTCTATTATTTACATACCCCATGAACTTAACAGAAGATTCAATTCCCAAAGTCCTGCAGAGATTTCTCAACCTTTTTTTAAGGATTCCGGGTCCATCTCCATAAATTCGAAGTTCATAATTTAAGTCTTCTTGACTTAGAATTGCGAGTGCCTTGATGCATAAGTCTATACGTTTTTTCTCATGAATTCTCGACATACAAACCAGGACGATAGGAGAAGTCGAGATGTGTTTTTTCCGAGGCAAGAAATTCCTATTATGTGGAACACCGAGACCGACAACTGACACATTGAAAACAATGTCATCTAGATGTATTTGTTGGGCCTCCGCTTCTGATGCAACTAAAAAATGTATTTTACGCTTACGCAAAAGCTTCAAAAGAATAGCTCTAAAGATGTTTTTCTGAAGTGGTGAATTCTTTAAAACATGATCTGCCAGCGAACCATGGGGCATGACAAATACTTCGCTTGCTTTAGAATAGAACAAGGCCACTAATGTCGCATATGTGTAAAAGCCGTGAATCAACAAACAATTAGAATTGCGCAAGGTGTCCCGTGTTGCTTTTTTCGGCGGACGAAATCGAAAACCATTTTGGTTATTTAGGAAAGTAGCCTCAGTTACGAAATCCAAATTAGGAACTTCACTACTACCGAATACAATAAGTGGAAAATTGAAGCGCTCCCTCAGAAGAGGGAAAGCGTTTTCAACAACCTGCACAGGGCCGCCGATTGAGTAATTAAGCGAACAGGACACCTGAACCAATTGGAGCACCACATAATGATACAGGCATTTTCCTATCTATAAATTGTTACAACTACTACAATTTGAGCATGGCCAACAGAGGTTCACTTTACATTTGCCAAAGTTTCGAGATGAAAAAATTAATGAAATTGACTTCTTATGTACTGATATCTCGATCTCTCAGAATGCTTCGTTAGTCCGTTGAGAGAATGTTATTAGTATGAAGTTTTTGGTTCTGTGGTCGCATGTTTCTGACTATTTGCTCGCCCAATTAAACGGCTTGAAAGAAATGGGAGGTGAGGTTCATTTAGTTTGTTTCACCAAGTCTCCTGATGCTCCATTTGACGAATCTTACTTTCACTCAAAACTCAGTAGCTTCTCTCAAAGTGAGACATATACTGCCGAAGAAATTTTGAGGTTTACGAATGAGATAAAACCGGATGTAATATTGGTTTCAAGTTGGCACATAAAGCCTTATACAAATGTCTTAAAAAAAATCGACGGTCGCGTATTACGCGTTTTGTGTATGGATAATCAGTGGCGATTCACATTTCGGCAAATGTTTGGTGTTTTGCTAAGGCGTTTTTATGTTGGAAAGAAATATGACGTTGTCTTTGTGACAGGTAGTAAGGCTGCTAAGTTTGCGAGATTCTTAGGATTTAGACAGGCGGAGATTTTGACGGGTCTTTACTCCTGCAACACCTCAAGTTATTTGGAATTGAATCCTAGCCCAGTGAATAGGGAGTTTATTTATGTCGGTCGCTTAGTTAAAGAGAAAGGCTTAGAGGATCTCTTGATAGCGTATTCAATCTATCGAAATCTTATTGAGAATCCTTGGACTCTAAAAATTTTGGGAAGCGGCCCCAGAAAAGTGATGCTTGTCGATCGCGCCTCTCCCGGCATCGAGTTTATTGGATTCATACAACCTAGGGATTTGTCAAACTATTTGGGAAGAGCCTCGTGTTTTGTTCTTCCTAGTCACTTTGAACAGTGGGGAGTTGTGATGCACGAAGCTTCGGCTTCTGGACTTCCGATTATTTGGACCGATGTCTGCGGTGCGAAAGAGGCGTTTGGAGTTAACGGGGAAAATGGATTTGAGGTAAGGTCGAAGAGTCCTGAGCAACTTGCCAGGGCCCTATTGGAAATGAGCAACGTCAGCTCAGAGGATTGGTACGAGATGTCTAAACGAAGTAAGGAGCTAGCAACTACGAATACTCCAGAAATCTGGGCCTCAAAGCTCATCGTTTTCTGCCTCCAGTCTTTAGAAGAAAAAATGAATCCAATGAGATGATGAATCTTGATTGTGCATAAATTTTTTCAAGTTATAGCGCTACTCGGAGTAGTAGGCATTGGTTGGACAGGCCTTCCATACAATATTCCATATATCTTCATTAGCCTAATCATTATCTCATCTGTTTTTTTCGGACAATCCAAGCGAACGGGAAATTCAGGACTCTATGCGGGCCCACTAATTTTGAGTATTCTCCTGTCAACTTTCATCGCTATATTCCTGGCGGAAAAAAGACTTTCGGCGAGTAACTCAAGACTGCAAATCCTAGAGGAAACTCAAAGAATTTATAGCGTTTCCAATAGCAGCCCCAGCGAATTCATTTTGTTAAACCTTGTCGCGATGAGTAAATGGGTTGCCGCTCTGGTTTTCATTCCACTTCTCTTTACATACCGCTCTGACAGCTTATCTATAAACGCCCAAAAAGTTATAAGATTTTGGACTCTTGGAGTGGTTATCAATTCAGGTTTTGCAATCTTAAATAGCCTTGGGATTGGTATTGACTTCGAAAGTAACGATTTAGCAAATCAGAATTTAAGATTCAGATTCTCGGGACTCTCTATTCATGCAAATAATCTATCGTCTCAAATTTGCTTGGCATGGCCTTTAGTCGTCTACCTAATTCAATTATCAAGAAAGAGGTACCTTTTTCCACTATCTTTTTCCTATTTTTTTGTAACAATTATTCTTACCGGTTCGCGCGTAGGCTTGAGCACCTTTACACTCATAACACTTCTCATTTTGTTCAATCAAAGGCAATTTATATCAAGACGCGCCTTGGTAGCATCGTTAGCGATATTGGCTCTAACATTTTTCCTTTTACAAAAAATCGATTTGAGATTTGGTATTGCTAACTGGAGAATATTTTCTGATGCTGAAGTTCTCGAAGCAAGTAACAGAGGGCGTTCTGATTTGACAAAGCAAGCAATCCATGACTTCGCGAACAATCCTTTTTTCGGAATTGGTCCCCAAGCGTTTAAGTCGGGTCACAATATCTACTTGCAACTATTGGCATCACTGGGGCTCTTTGGATTTTGTGCGTTTGTATTCTTAATTTTGAAATTGTTCCTATCTACTAGTGTTGAAATTGAGAAACTTAAAGCATTAAAGATTTCAATATTTTCTTTTCTTATACACGGAATATTTAGTAATAGTTTAACTGACTTTTATTTGTTCATACCCTTTGGAATGCTAATTGCCATGGCAAAATTTAGTGAACGTACTCGCTCTAACAAATAATACAATTACTAGTGGAATTCAAATACGTATAATCTCTAACGCAGATTTACGTGTTATAAAATGGTGAAGACTGATTTTTTGGCCTTGAGTCAAATTGGCCATAAAGGTCGTAGACTTTAGCGGTGAGAAGATACAGTTTTTCCCTAATGGCAATTCCTCTATCGAGGATAGTTTACTTTGGACAGATTGTTGCTGGAGTGAGTAGTCTGGTATCAATCACTGTTATTGCTAATTCGATGGGAGCTGTTGCTTTTAGTTATTGCTCAACTCTTCTGATGGTTCTGATATTTATGATGAGCGTAATTGATTTTGGTTCTTGCGCTTGGGCTTCAAGAGAGTTGGCAGCTAATAGAATTTCACAAGAAGAATACTTAAATGTGATGGCATTAAAGTGGAAACACCACATATCTATATTATTGTCATTACCCGTCGTATTTTTTGTCATTCGAGAAGGATTAGAATTCTCTCTGCTTTTATTTTTGTATCCAGCCTTATGGAATCGTTATAATTTCATTCAACAACACCTTATCGCTAAGAATCGCATCAAGGTTTCCACTGCACTTCTAGTCTTCGAGAGACTTTGTTGGCTACTCGCCCTTCCGCTAGCGCAACTCAACGTGAGACCAGAACTAATTTTTTGTCTTCCAATTTTATGTGGTTTACTCTTTCACAACTTTCTTGGATATAAGTGTATTAGACTCATTAAACAAGCGAAACCTGTTAGAAAAATCTCAAATATAGAGTTGATCGGCAAATCCAAATACCTGGGAGTCACAAGCTTGTCAGGGGGCGTTTCAAACCTAGACTCCGTCGTTTTGGTCGCTTGTTCTAGTTTGGCGGAGTCTTCAAGTTATATATTGGCTCAGAGATTTAGGAATCCTCTCACTATGGTTTTCACTGCCGTTGCGACGCGACTAAAGCCCATTGCTGCTTCTGAAGATCATAAACTCTTAAAGGTGACTCTGCTTGAAGAAGCTAGGTTTATGATTTTGGGAATAGTAGGAGCTTTGATGCTTGCCACATTGCTTCTTATCTACTCTCCTATGATAATTAGTAGTTCTTTTGAAAACGTTGCAGGTACTTTGTTTATTGGAACTCTCGTGTCAATTCCACTAGGAATTGTACTGTTGACATCTGGATTGCTGAACTCACTTGGCGAAGAAAAATTTGTGTCTAAGGCAAATTCTCTTTATTCGGTAGTGATATTGTTGGGGATAGGATTTTCCGGATACAAGTTTGGCGGTGAAGGAGCCGTGTTAACACTCTTATTCATCTTGCTCGTCTATGCAGCCTTAAACGTAGTTAAACTATGGAATTTAATCAAATAGCATGAAAATTGTTCGTATTGATTTCAACCATCCTTTAGTTAAAAATGCGCGCCTTCCTGCAATTATGAGATTTATACGTTGGCAAATCAAATCTCGATTGTTTCGAAGAGTTTATATAAAGGCATGGATCGGAAATTCAAAGTATTACGTGCGTAGTGGTGAAAAAGGTCTGACTCAAAATATCTACGCGGGCTTAAGCGAGTTTTCGGAAATGGGATTCTTGCTGCACTTTCTTCAAAGAGGTGACGAGTTTATCGATGTGGGTGCGAATTCAGGTTCCTATACAATATTGTCAGGGGCCGTCGCTGGCGCAAGAACTCTTGCTATTGAACCGATAAAGGATTCCTATGATCGTTTGGTTGCTAATATTGAGCTCAATGGATTAGTTAGTATTTCACAAGCAAAAAATGTTGGATTGGGTGCAAGCCGAGGTTTTATTGAGATGACATTTCAAGAAGACTCCACGAATCATGTAGCAGTTCAAGGAGAGTCAATCACTGAAGTCGTTCAGATGATGATGTTAGATGACTTCATTGAAGAGTGGAATCCGATTCTATTAAAAATTGATGTGGAGGGCTGGGAGAGAGAGGTTTTGAGAGGGGGCGCAGCCATGCTTGCCAAGGACAATGTCAAGGCGGTCATCATCGAGTTGAATGAATCTGGGCGTAGGTATGGAGTGCAGGACTCTGAAATTGTTGACTTGCTTCATTTGTGGGGTTTTGAAGGTTATGAATATGACCCCATGACGCGATCTATAAATAGAGTTGGTGGGAAAAACTTACGTAGAGATAATTCCATATTTCTGCGAGATATCGACTTTGTTCGCCAAAGACTACTTTCAGCTCCGATACATAAGTTATTAAATACGTGGATTTAAGATAAGTTATTAAATACGTGGATTTAAGATATATGTTTCCAGATCAATGGCGTCATTTACTCGCAAAAGAAAAGTGGAAAGATTGCAGTTGTTTAGTCTTTTCATTTGGCTTGCTTACATACCTGTTTACTTCAATCCTTGTCATAACTTCTAAGAAAGACGTGGCGGGTGCTAATTTCGATTCTCAATTTTATCTCTCAAGCTTTTCTAAGATAGCGACTAGTCGGCAAGTAATTTCATCTGACTCTTTTGACGTTGCAAGTAGCCCAATTTTTGTTCATGTTGTTGGCTTCTTTGCTCCATCAGAAGACAAGTCTTTAATTTTATATGTACATTCAATTTATATATTCATGGCAATGTGTTCAATATTACTAATTGTGAAAATGTTGCATAGGATTCAAATTCAGAAAAGGATTGCTTTGACATGTTTGATTACATCTTCAGGTTACTTTGTAGCACCTAGTATATGGCCGACTTCCGATACCCCAGCAACGCTTTTCATGATACTGGCCTTCTATTATTATTTCTTTAAACCAAATCAATGGATTTTCTCTCTATTCTTGTTTGCTCTTCTTTCCACTCGTCAGAGTTTTGCATGGCTACTCGTAAGCTTTATAGTCTTAGATATAACTAATATTTACAAATGTAATTTAAAACAAATAGCAACTTTGTTTGCAAAATATCTTCCATCAGTATTGTCACTACTTGTTACGTATTTATACTTCGATTTTCGATTCACTCCAAAAAATTATGAAAAGCTGCAAGAATACAATGTCTATCCAATACCAAATTTTATGTCTCCTCTTCAAATTGGGCTAAATTTGACTTTAATTTTAACTCCAGTCTTGGTTTTTCTGCCATATGCCTTTTTCAAAAAAAGCCTTTCTCGAATGGAAAGAGTTTCATTGCTAGTAAGTGCCTGCTTAACATTTGGTGTAATTATTGATCCACCAAACGGTCAAATCCCATCTGGCTTGAGCTGGCTTTCAGTATTTTTTGGTGTTTATAGTTTTCCACTTGTACTCATATCATTGTTGGCTTTTGCCGGATTTGCGCTATTCATTGGAGCGCTTTCAGGAGCAAGTGAGCCTCTGAAGAAGATACTCTTTGTAGTTTTTTCATTGTTTGCTTGCTCTAGTTTATTTGTGTCAATTCCATTTTTGAGGTATTTCGAGATTTCTACCTATATCGTTCTCGTTTTGACATTGGCCGCAATCGATGAAAAGAAGTTGACAAGAGGACCTTTGTGGCCGTCTTTAGGCGTGTGTTTTGTAATTATAAATGTCTTCAAAATTCTAGGATAAATTGCAGAGGTTGAAAACAGAAATGGGAAGTGCTGAAAATTGTTTTGAACTTAGTCCATTCCGCTAGTTTGGAGTGTGACGAGATTCATACAAGAGTACTTCTCGTCAAGATTGTGGAAAAGAATTAAGTTACTTCTTAGTTGCCCAGAAAATTTCTGCGATTTCATCAATCTTCGAGATTAGCTTCTCGGCAACAGCAACATCATTTGTTCCCTTTGTGCCGGTAGCGCCAGCCAACTTGGTTGCCTCATTGAAGAGAGCATGGAGTTGTGGGTAAGTCTCGAAGTGGTTTGGCTTGAAGTAATCGGTCCAAAGTACCCAGAGATGTTCTTTAACTTGATGTGAGCGCTCTTCCTTAATTGCAACAGCGCGTGACTTGAAATCTGGATCGCTTGATGCGGCGTATTTCTCCATGCAGGCCTTAACTGAAAGGGCTTCGATCTTTGCTTGTGCGGGATCGTAAACGCCGCATGGAAGATCGCAATGTGCGTAGATAGTTAGCATCGTTGACTCCTCTTTCTTCGAAT
>Ga0194133_10006310_pt1 | contig 14653 bp, 8 predicted proteins | sample TA2KigOf40mmetaG_FD_155448 | JGI IMG/M metagenome (GOLD analysis project Ga0194133, IMG submission 155448) | Freshwater microbial communities from Lake Tanganyika, Tanzania - TA2015055 Kigoma Offshore 40m | ecosystem: Environmental > Aquatic > Freshwater > Lake | place: Tanzania: Lake Tanganyika...
CTGAAATTGCTTCTAAGCCTTTTTCGTAGAGCAATTGTACGTCACCTGAATTAAGAACAGAATTCCATCGAGCGACGTCGTCAATAGAGCCAGTAAAGTAATCTATATTGGTGCCTGGATCTTTTTTTCCTACGCCACCAATCATAAAATCAGCGCTCGAGGCTAATTCTTTGATGTCGCTTCCCACAGTTAACGAAGAATAAGGGACTGTTGTCGAGATTGTCTGGCCGTCGACATAGATCTTCGCACCTGATGAATCTGCAGTGCCATTGTACGTGCAGACAACGTTGTGCCATTCGCCGTCGTTGTAGATGTTGTCAGAAGACTGAACTCTAAGAAGATTTGTATTAAACGACTGAATTAGGTCTAGCTGTAGATAACCTCCTGCCAGCTGTATCGAATAACCCTTGTAGGGGCTTGAATAGTTCATTCTAGACAAAATAGTCTTGGTGCCGGGCGCGTCGCTCTTGAACCAGGCGCTGAAAGAGAAAGAGTCAGTTACACCATAGTTTGCAAAAGGTCCATCGTCAGCGAAGATCAATGTATTTGTCGAACCTGAAAAGAAAGATGAGCTAACGATAAGACCGGGCGTAGGCCTCATCTGATTGGACGTCTTATACGTGAGATTTTTATTCGATTGGGCGTCAGTAACAGTGTCACCAGTGCTCTCATCTAGTTTCCACACGTTGACCGGATCTGAAGAAAGTTTTAGTAGTGTATACTGAGTAGAATATGAGTCGAGAGGCGCGTAACCAAATTCAATCTTGCCATTCTGGTAGAGTGCGGCTTCGAATGTTAGCTTTATACCTCTATACTCATAACCCATCGAGCACCAACGGACTACGAGAGCTTTGCCATCGACAGAATCGTCTACGACAGCATACTTCATGCCGTAACTACGCTCATTGTAAGGTTGACTTTTTGAGCTCACTTTGCCGAACAAAAAATTTTCTTTTTGGCCTGCGATTTCTGCATTGGATCCTGAGAAGAAACTCACGAATGAGTCAAGGTCTCTATGGGTCATCATTAAACGATCGAACCACGGTGCTAAAAGAAGATCGTCGCTTGTAAATGCTTGCTTTATAGCAGAGTTATCAAAAGAGCTACTTCCGCTGACGAAAAATCTATTATTGTAGATCGTCCCTGTGTTCTCTGTTGGGACGTTTGTGGGATCAAGTAGCGCCAACCAGCCGTGTGGTCCTGCGATGAAGTCCCTATACGTTACGCCGTCAAATGTGAAGTCAAAACCAATTTTTCTGATGGAAGTATTTCCGCCAGGCACATAACCCGTATAAGGCTCTTGTATGTGTTCTACGTAGCCATAGCTGCTAGAGAGTATAGGGCCAAATTGCTGCCAAACCAAGTCGTTGACGGGCTTAAGGCCAACAGATTTTTTAAGTGGGTCTGACTGAAAAGTAGCGACGTACTTGTCAAAATCCCTTGCAGGAGGCTGACGTTTTATTTTTGGTGAAGGCATTATCGAGCTATTCCCCCATAGGCAATAGAATCTATGCCCTGGACACTATTATTATACGTAAAACCTGTTCCACTTGAAAATTCATTTTGCCTTAGATATGAAGCACCAAGTTTTGGTAGATTTTGAATTGCAGCTAGAAGGTCGCTGTCGTAGGCTCGAGTTGATTCAAATATGTCTCCTCGAGCATATACTTTGTCAGCAAAGGGTTCTAAATAATTCGCATCAGTCATGAAGTAAGGTAGAGATGGACCAACTTCTACCGTAGAATCTCCCGTATCATTAGACATAGTTAATGCTTCTCCTGCATCGAGAAATGGCTCACTATTCTGATGATTTGGTAAAAATTCGTGGACATTACTTACTAAATCACTTTGCTTTTTTTGCAAGGGGTCGCTGTTAGAAAAATTTGCCTTGATACCTTGTGGTTCAGTAGGAAAAAATATGCTAAAATGAGAAATGATAGGTCTAATAGGAAAGGGCTCTATGATTCCATTTAGAATGTAATTTTCTCTTTGATTAGCGTCTGATGTTACTATGGGAAAAGTTATTACATTTTCAATAAGTTTGTCAGAGCCTTGAACGTTTATAAATTCAATGGGATTAAATAGATTTAATTCTTGAAAAAATTGATTGTCTGTATTGTTATTGTCTTCATTAGTCCCAAAGCAGACAGACTTGATAATATGCCCAGGAGTACCCGCCAAAATCTTATAGAAACCTGCGCTCCATTGATTTAGATTTTTTATCTCCGTTCCTTGCCTGAACTTATCTAGACTTGCGCTAGTCAAATAACCTGATTTTGAAGCTCTTGTTTTTCTTGATATTCTATTGAAAAAATTGCTTATCAAGTTTGAACCTGATAAAGCTCTTGGCTCAGAACGATCAATAAATCTTCTATCGAGAGACAGTTCAATCTGTTTTGAGCTTACAAAGTAATCTTGATCTGAATCAATAACAATGTACGTAACATCATTAGACGTTTTACTTTCAAATGCGACGTGGTCTATCCACTGGCCATTATTAAGATTATTTGGTTGAACTGGTTGTTTTGGTGGCAAGGTGATGCTCCTAGTATTTCTTTAATTCGCCAACTATTTGTTGCAATAATAATTTATCAGCTTTAATTTTTTGCTTATCTCCCAAATAATTTTCACTGTGCCAAAATTCTCTCTTGTGTCTTTCAAGCATATGAGATTCTATGACGAAATTTGTACCTTTAAATCTAGACTTTCCTGGGACTAACTGATCTATAAAGGTAGACACTGAGCTATCAAACCATCTATAAAATTCCAAAAATTTTCTAAAATTAATGTTGTCATCTAGTCTGTTAAAGTAGACATCTCTCATGACCTCAAGACCAGAATAATCTGGTGCGAACATATTTTCAGGTTTGCCTAGCACGTCGCTAAGAATGTCAAAGTCTGAAAACATGTTGACCATGTCTCTATCTAGCGCATCGGACAAAGAAAATTCTATAGACAGCCTAAGATCATCTTCTGGTTCTTCTCGTGTGAAGCCCTCATTGGATGAATACGCTGGCCCTAAGATAGCCCAAGAATTTTCAGTTAAATTTTCTATCTCTGTGACGCCTCTGATTCTAACTTTTTCTGAAGTTGAAGCTTCGTCAATCTTGGGGGTCAAGAAGCTGTAACCTATGACATCACCAGATACAACAGCTGATGATCCGGATCCAAATAGCGATCCAGACATAACGTTGTTATTGTAGCTATGATCTACGAATACGATATTTCCATTTAAATCAGCATTTCTCTCTAGCTGTTTTGAAAATGTGTCCATCCTTAGCTTCTCAAAAGATCCAGTAACGTTTTGCGTAAAGTTCCAGTTAATTCGAGGATCAGCAACACCGACTGATTTAAAGTTTCTAACGTGCTCTTTCCATTCTTTGTCATTAATGAACTTTGACCAGAATCTAAGACTTGATGCCCAGCCATTGAAAGCTGTTGTCCTCGCTTCATTGTCAACTTCTGATGTATTGTTTAGAAATGGGTAAAGTATCGAAGTATTAAAAGTTTGACCTTCACCGATTGCGATATACGAGCCGGATGCATTGTAAGATCCTGTTACGACTTCAAAAACATTGTCTTCTGTAGAATATTTTTCATAGAAAAATTCTGAAGTCGTGTATGATTCATCTACATCTCCGTAATTGGATTTTCCAGCTCTTAGGTAATAGCTTGATGAAAGATAGTCTGAACCAAAATTATCAGATCGCTTTCTTGAAAGTGAGACGTTCCATCGCTCACCATCAAAAATACCAGACCCAGATAGATCTAGAGTTAAAGAAAGTGTAGGAGAAGAAGCGCTTGTTCCCGGTCTTATGTACGCCTTTAATTTTGCTGGTGTTGATATTGTCTTTTTAGTAGCTACAACATTTGCAACCAATCCTGGGTTTGCTGCTGTCTCACTTCCTGTCACAAATAGACGCAGTAAAGATTGTGGTGCTGACCCTATCAGATCTGACTTATAAGGTGGGAATTTGTAGAGACACTCTGCTGTCCAAGATCCTGACGTAAATAGACCGTCTGAGGGATTAGATGTTCCAACTGTCTTTCCATTTGATTTAATGAATTGCCCCTGTGGCGTCGGATAGCCTGGTTCTACTCGAGAACCTGACAAGGGAGAAGATATAGCAATAGAAGATCCGCTAACAAAATCTACAATTGCTATGGGCTCAATCTTTTTAGATCGAGCAACGCCAAGCATCTTAGTTGATTGACCACCATACTCTCTAATTCTTATGCTGTTGTCGGGATCTATTCCCACAGATCGCAAGAAGGATTTTATGCTGTGAAGAGTACCCTTAGACCTAATAAAATCATTGACATTTAAAATTATTCTTCTTAAGATTCTTGCGCTGACAGTCTTAAAAGCTAGACCATGGCCGTATGTATTTTCCGTATTGTCGTCTTCTGTATATTTGTCAAATGAAGAATTATTGAAAAAACCCGGGAGATAAAATCCGTAATTTTTGATTATATCATTGAGAAAATTATCTGGTACTGTATCAATAAGATCGTAATCTACGGTTTTCAGAGTGCCAAATGAGTCAACATAAAGCTTTATATCATCAAAAAATTTCGACCAGATGTAAAGGAAGGTTAGTATTAAATGAGTTGACCCTATCACTCCCTCGCCAGGAATTCCTACGCCGCTATAAGAATTGCCTATGTTTCCTTTTTCATTGATAAATCCATCTTCAAAAGCGCCTTCTAATAAATAATGCTTTGGTATTAGCTTAACAATTAAGTTTGGATTTGCTGCATCATATTGACTTGCAGAAAGAAGAAGATCTGCATTAAGATCTTTGAGATCTTGATAGGCTGGGAATAGAACTACAGTAAAATCTCTTTTTTCATTCTTTATCGGATTAAGAATGTCTGATGTTACATCTACTCTGAGTGAACCTGTAAAATTATTTATAGTTGCATGAAGAGAATTGCCAGAACTATCTAAAACAATTTTATCTACCGAGGTAATCTGACTTGAATTTGAAAGGGGAGGAGGAGGTTCATTAAATCTGTAGTAGAGCTTTAAGTCGGGCGTAGAATATATGCCTCTAGTCGCATACAATTTCTGCTTCTCTTCGCTTCTTACACTATGAAAGAGGCGCAGCTCATCAAGTGTACCGCTAAAAGTTTGTGTGGGTGTTACAAGTGTATTTCCGGAGTAAAAAGAGCTACCTGTTCCAATTAAGAAATTTGATGAATCTATGTTAAGTTTGCCAGCAGCAACAGGATTTGATCTTGACACTCTTTTTTCATTGACAAAAAACTCTAAAAAGACCTCAGGATTATTTTCTTCTCTATTGAAGATTGCACAGACGTGATTGTAGATACCTTTGTTTAAGATAGCTGTTGTTTCGGCTCTAACAGATCCAGAAGTTATGCTAAAACTTGCAGTAACAAAATTGATTGAAGGGCTTTGCTTCAGATACAACGTAAAGCCATCGGAATCTGTCGAAGTTTTTTGAAATAGTACTTGGTCCGAGTTCGTAATCTTAGGCAGATGGACCAGGGCTTCTATTGAAAAAGAACCAGTAGCTCCGGGATTTATTGTAGTTTCACCTTTGTTGTTTTTTGATATATCTGGATAAAGATAGCCTGACTTGTCGACCACACTTATCCATGTGCCGGCCGTTCCGTCAAAGTCCTCGCTCGCCTGTGTTCCTGATAAGTGAAGCGCGCCTGACCAAGTTGGAAATTCTTCGTACAGATATTTTTCATAACCCGTTAACTTATCTTGAAATTTTTGAACTTCAGAGACAGACCCATCAAAAGGAAAGCTATTGATTAGAAGATTAAAAGCTTCATTTACTTTCACTTCTGCAGATGAGAAAAATGTATGATTCTCAAATTTTGACCAGTCGATGTTTAGCTGCTGAGTGCTCTTTAATGCCGTCTGGAGAGGATCAAATTTGAAAGAATCCTCGTCCCTAATATCAATAATTCCATCATAAATAATAAGAGTCTCTTCTGATGCTTCGACTGTTTTTGCATCTTGCGTCAAAGCTTTGACGAAAGAGGGCGAGCTAAAAGATCCTAATTTCATTTGTGTGTATTACTCACTGTTTGACTCTAAATGCCGAGGATGCGTCTTGATATACTGACTTCACACCGTTGATCTTTACCATTATATCAACAACGTAAGTTCTATCTACGTCGAGATTACTTGAATTAAAAACAAAGAACATACCGTCAGAATCACTAGAAACTTTAGTTGAATTTTTTGTTTCGTCGAACGGTATGACTACCTTGCCTGTTTGTGCATCTCTGATTGAATAATAAACTTTTTCTAAAACAATTCCTGATAACGCCACAGGCATTTTTACCAATTTAATGTAGGGATTACTGTCGTCAAAGATGAATACTCTAGCAGAGATATCTTCGTTGGACGAGTAAGCATCCTCGATTCCTGTAACACTAACCCTGTAGAACTTTTTCTTAGTAGCCGAAGATGATCTTGTGGGCTTCTTCATCTCTACTTTGCTGCCTGAAACAAAAACCAGCGTTGAATCATTCGATATCCATACAGGCGTAAACTTTACAGACCCAGATTCTGCTATTCTTGCTGCGATTGTAGCGTTAGATGAGGGTATATTCACAGTCGACGTATAGGTTCCAGAAACTGAATTAGATCCAAGTGAAAACTGAGAGCCAGAGAAGGTAAGAGAAAATCCACCAGTCTCTGTCACAAGTTTTAATTTCAAAGAGTTTGAACCTGTTAATTCACTGCTACCCGATTTTAGATTAATTAGATCGCCTTTTATGTAGTTGTATAAGTTGATCTTGCAGTCAGTATCAAACGTAAGATTTTGTGTGTCGTCTGTGATAGAATCGTCAAATCCAAAAACTAGTCTTGGGTGCTTTGTTTCGTCATAGGCATGTCTACTAGCAAATCGCTTAACAAAGTAAGTGTTTGAATCCGTCTCAATAGATCCTGAGTAGGTTATTCGAAATCCTCTATCGGGAAGTTCACCTGTCAGTGTAGCAGACACTATTGATGTGACATCAACAAGCAAGTCTTCAGTGCCCTTGGTAAAAATTTGTTTTACTTCGGTGTTGCTAATCGATAGAGACCCGGTGATGTAATCACAAGTTTGAGTGGAACCTCCACCAGAACTACAGCCTTCAGAATTCCACAGCGTGCCCCTGGAAGAAGAAAGCCAATTAGACGCATCTACATCAGAATAATAAACTAAATCCTTGCCTAAGCCTTCTTCAAATGATGCTGAGAGCGGAAATACGCTGACTGTAAAATCGCTGGGTGTTGGTTGTCCACCGTAGACATCTTTTAGAGAAACATGACAAAAGAATGAGTCGTCTGCAATATCTACGCTGCCTGAGAACCAAAGATCTTTTAAAGTCTGTAGGTCAAAGTGAATCAATATTCTAGAAATCTCATCCGTTATACCGGAGCTATCTGGGGCTTGATCGTGCAATTTAAACAAATCAAGTGTGCCTGCCAGACCGACGTTACCTGAAACTCTTGATTTGGAAGCGATGACTTTATTTGTAATGTATGTGTCTTTGTCAGATTTGAGAGTTCTATACATTTGAAATTGCCTTACCAATTATGTTTGCTTCAGGATAACGTACTTCAAATATTCCTCCCGGTGGTGGATAAATTATCTGATTTCTAGTATTTGCCTTCACATCAAATGTGCTTGAAGAATATTGTCTATTTTTCACAATACCATATAAGTTAGAAACTGTCACATTGTCAACTGCTAGAACTCCTCTGTGGGACAGAATTGTTGTAGTAATATCAGATCTAACAATCGGCTGATTTATATGCATATTTTTTATATTTAATTGATTCTGAATAGATCTTATTATGTCTTTTAACAAAGTCGTCTTGTTATAGCTGGGATCTGCAATGATCTGAAAGTATACTTCAAGATTTATCACTTCTGCATCAAGAAGATCAATTGCATCTGAAATCATTCTGTAAGAGTTAAGGTAGCGTTTAAGATTTATTTTGAGAACATCTGAAGACTGAATGAGTCTGCCTTCAGGTGATCTAGAAATAACGTGTAGTCTAGAAGCAAGAGGATTATTTGGATTATTTGACACAGAAGCACGAAACACTCTACCGAAGTTAGAAGGCATTGTGTAGACTCTAGCTAAGAGATCTTCTTTTGTAACGATTCTTTCCTGAGAGCTTCTAAGCGTAGGAATTATTGCCAAAAGTTCATCAGAAGAAGGCGCGTCTTCTCCTCCTGACGCGGGTGAGGAATTGAACGCCTCTAATGATGTTCTTACTTGTTTTTGTAGTGAAAAATCTGGATTTTCTGGAAATATTACATTAGACGTGACTATGCTTCGAATCGTGCCGATCTGCACATTGTGCGATAAACCTCCGCCATGACGATACACTATTGACAGTGTTGTATTTTGAGGCCCAACGCCCAGTGTAGTAGTCTGAAGAAGTCTTTGAGGATTTACAGCTCTTCTTGAAAATGTTTGCTTATATCTGAGTGGTATGGCAAATTCTGAGGGATCAGGAATTGCATCATCGTCAAGAGAATCTGCTGTTCCACCGCCAAAAACCAGAGTAGTAGTTCTATCATCCAGTGAAGTTCTACTTATGTAGCGATAGGGCGCAGGAATCACCCTTAGTGAATCTTTTGCGTAAACGTCCCGCTGAGTGACGTTTACAGTGTTCTGATATACGACGTCATGTGAGAGACCATCAACTTCATAGTAAATATTTCCGTTTGAGTCGGATACTGAGATGATGCTTGTCACATTTGGATTTAGTAGAGTTACTCTTTTAAATGGTGTAAAAGCACCTACCTGTACAGACTCTGAAGTTTGTACACCCGAAGAGCACAATCCAGACTTTTTAAGAATCTTAGACACTATCACGTTGTTGAGCCTTCTGCCGTTAGAAACTTCTACGTCGGTGTTTAGCTCAATAGCTGATGACTCAGCATTGACCTGCCAGAATTCAACATCTTCAATTAAAATGAAAGAAGTGCCGTTGTCTGCTTTGACAATAGTGCCAGCTTGAACGGTTGGCAAAAGCGTAGGATCAGGTGAAAGGTCTTCTAAGACCGGAACTTCTATATAAAAGTCTATGGAAACGAGAGCTGGGGCAGCACCCACTACTTTTACTCCTGCATTGCGGAGCGCTTGTTCAATATTTTTAGTCTCAATTGCAGTGTCCGGATTTAGCTCAGTGTATAAATGATCTAAATAGAAAGAAAGATTATCACCAACGTAGGCTGCCATGTCCAAAAACAGACCACCCAGGGATGCTTCAGAAAAATCTTTTATTCTATCTGGGTAGTATTGCCGTGCATATTCAAGCAATACTCTCCTAAAACCGTCAAAGTCTCTAGCCAGGTAATTCCTCTGGCGTATGGTCTTTAATGCTTCTTTGTTATCCGTAAATGCCATTAGATGTCACCCCAGCGTCAATAAATAGACGCTAAATCATATTACATACAAAACAATTTGTAATGATCTATTGTTTTGCTCAACTGCGGGTATGCTGTAAGTGATGTTTATCTTAATGACTGCTGTGTTCTTATTTTCTGTTCTATCAATGACTGATTCAAAAGTATTTAAAGTAACGAACGGCATCCAACGAGTAACGGCATTTCTAATTCTCTCGATAGCTTCATTATCAAAATCTTCTTGAGATGTAAATTCTGTCGTGAGAGGTCTCAAATTAGCACCAAAGTCGTAGACACCTAACCGCTCTCCCCAGTTAGTTAGTAGTAGATTTCTAAGATTATCAGCAAATTGATCACCTAGGTTGTAATTCATGGCAATCAACCCCTCGCCTGTAGATCCTAATTCCATGGGAGTTTTTATTCCAAAGGGTATTCTAGACGAGTTGAGAGCTTCAACTGCTCTCTGCTCCAAAGTTTTACCTGAGCTCTTGAAACTATAAGTTGCCATTTGAGTTAATTATCACGTATTAAGAACTTATGGATTGTAAGTGCCTCTGGCTTGATCAGGATTGCCAAATGCATGATAATAAGGTTCTGGGGTTTTCTCATCAAAAACTATTCCTGCTTGATAGATGGGACTATTGCTGCCCGCCTTCCAAGATAGAGTATATGCATCTTCCACCCACCTCTTGAATTTTACTTGTTCCGCAGGATCAGCTGTGCCATTTGGAACACAGCCGCCCAATACTTTGAGAAGCTTAGAGACGCTAATCCACCCGGGTATTGGCCGAGGTGGTTTACCACTCTTGACTTTTTGATTAGCACCTTCTCCAAAGTTTCCTGCCATTTGTGCACTGCCTGATTCATTAGTGCCAGGATGCCAAGATTTTCTAAACCAGCCATGCTGTTGATCAGCAGGCACACCAGTAGCTAATTTTTTTAATGCTTCTTGAACATCCGCGTCATTAGTATTTCCTGCAGTCAGCTTTACTTTTTTACCCTTTACAGTAATTTCGTCTCCAATTGCAATATTTGTATTTTTCGGTACACCTGCTGCTCCTTGACCCGCATCTGCTGTCAAGATTATATTGCCTGTGACTGCAGAACCTAGCGTGTCGCCGCCTACTATTACACCCGTATGATCTACTGATCCACCGGAACCGACGAAATAAATGTCGCCTGCACTAGGTTGCCTTCCTCCGCCCGACGGCACCCATGCTCTTAAAAGCTTGCCAAATATCATGCATCCTACTGGTCCTTTTGGAATGATTGTACCTTTTCCATCAAGCTTAGGTGTATTCTGTTGACCTGCTTCTTGCGCTTCTTTTATTGGTGAAGGTGCTTGCTTAGACGATGCCGGTTTGCCTGTAATATCAACTTCGCCCCCATTTGCGGAGTCCCAACCTTTACCTAGCAGAACGTCTATCATAGTTGGTGTCAATAGGCCGCAAGTTGTAGCAATTGTTCCGTACTCAGTTTTTTCAGGTACTTCTTTTTTATAGCCTTTTGCAAGTATGAAATTTGGAAAACTAGCACCCGGATCTCCTATGCTGCTTAATCCTACAGAAGATGCTCCGGGCGTGCTTAAACCTGCTGGTGATGATAGAAATGCCTTGGCTACTTGAATCATTTTTAAACCTGCCACATCAGGCACAGCAAATTCAACAACTTCAGCTTCAACATTTGTGACTTTAAGTTTTATCTTGTTTGAACACAAACCCGTCGCGCCAGGCACACCCCCGTCGCCTATAGTCATACCAAGTGCGACAACTCCTGTTGCTTGTCCTACATATTTAGCTAAGTCTTGTTGAATAGCTGACTTTGTGTTTTCACCTTCATCAGATTTACCAAATATACCTGATTTTTGAACAGCTTCTATTGCAAAATCCAAGTTAGGTTCAGGCGCTACCATTCCAAGAATCTTTGCCGGGTCCTGCAAAAGCTGTTTTAATACTTCGCCAAACGCTTTTGGAATTCCAAACTGTGGACTTTTCCACAAATCATATTCTATTTTATCAACAAAGGGTTTAGGAAATCCAGGTGCCGCTATGAGACTATTGATGTTGGCTATCTCTTTCAAGTAGGCTGGATCTGGTACATAAGCTGGTAAAGAAAAATTTGGCAGAGGAGGTTTTATTATTGCGTCAGGATCATTTGGTGGCAGACTTAACTTAGACATCAAGTCAAGAGGTGTTATTTCTAGCATCAGCGCAAGAGAGACGGGATTGATGGAAGGAAGATTTGCAAAGTTAAATTTAATAGAACCTGTGATGGGAGGATTTAACTTAACTGCAAGCGCTATCGGATCTACGAAGGGAGGAGGCAAAGAAAAATTTCCCTCCATGTTAAGAGAATTAATGGCCCCTTCGTAGGCTCCAAATACCTCTTTGTGAAATTCCGGAAATTTTTCTTCATCAAGTATGTCATCAGGAAGTTGGTGTTTTTTGTCAACAGGGGGTGTTTTTTCTGTACCCTTTTCTTGAGCCTCATTTAGTCTTTCAATTATTGCTCGCTTAGCTTCTTTTGTCAGCTTTCCTGAAGCATTTAATATACCAACATTTTCCATTATCCCAGGCATTATCTTGCTCCTGTCACTAATATCTTGCTAGCCCATGTGCCCTGCGTTGGTATTCCTGTACCACCAAATTTTCCTCCCATCGTATTAAGAAGCGGTGGCGTTGCAGGATTTACTGATTTTTGAGCGGGTGTATCAATCAAAGTAGCTGGAAAGTCTGTGCACAATAGTGCTCTATCTGCAGTGTCATCTCCCAATTTTATCATTCCCTTTTCTGACGGCTTAATGATGACATCTCCATTTGCTTTTATTATGATTGTAGACCAATTCGCACTATCATCTGACTCGTTCATTATAGATTCATTGACAACATTTGTTCCCGTGGTGAAACCTTTTACAATGAATTGTAGATCAGACCTGGCGATGAGACGCACCTTGTCTGTTTTTAGAACTATAGCTGAATCTCCGCTATTAGAGTCTAGCACGTCAAATTCGCCTGAGTTAAACTCGGTCAAAGAGTAATTTTCGTCTACTTTTGTCCTCTGCGATATCTGTACTCTACTTCGATCATTTACTACATCGAAGTCACCTTCTTGTGGAACTAATTGATCTTCAGCTTTTGCAAGTTCTTGTTTTATAGGAAGACCCGGGCTGTCTTTTGTTGATTTTAATATAGAAGTTGTAGCTACTTGTTGCCCAAACGTTGAGATTGTCTGACCTCTACCTACTACGAGATCTATGCTTCCTGCACTTCTCGTAAAATAACTAGCAGCTGTTAGAGATGGCTTTGGGCCATTGACAAAATCTCCGCCCTCTGAGAACGTACCAATACTAGAAATTCTATCAGTGCCTAAAACGATCAAAGAGTTATTAGATCCTTCTAGCACTATGTCTGATGGTCTTTTTTTAAATCTTGGGATTGCTTCAAACTGAACTAATTGAGAACTATCTGATTGCGTAACTAACAGTTCAAAGTAGTCTTCTTGCACAGTATTCGTAACAAGAAGATTGTTTACATCCGCATTTCTTTCACCGTAATTAACTTTAATTACTCCATTTCTGAGTTCGTATCTTGGGTTAGTTTTGCCATCATTTTTAGAACGTTCGACCTTTGAAGTTCTATCAATTCCTGCAAAACTAGGGTCGGATGCTCTTGATGGATGTGTATGATTGACATCATCTGCAATGTGAGGCTCAGTGATTCTGCATATCCAATACGCTATGTCTATTGGATTTATTTCAGGGTCCTCTATCATCGACCAAACGCATTCTCCCGGTTTGCAAGGCAACGAAAGGTGAGAAGAAAAAAATGGAAATAAAAACATCGGAGGTTGATCAGACCTGATCATTTGACCCACGATTGTATTTCTTGGTAAAACATTGGCGTACTGTATATTTGAGACCCCTAGCACGTCTTTAAAATAGTCGATCTTTTTTCTATCATTTCCTAAAATTGCACGAGGATCAGATATGACGTCTAATACGACCATGCGTCGAAATGTAGGCATGGTTGAGGGAACGGTCTTAAAATGACCGCCGTGTATACCACTTTCTACGAAACCCTGTATAGGGTCTACTGAATGTAGTAGATCTTTAGGATTCCACATTAATTACCTTCTATTTTCCTAAATATCTCTTCTGGGTCTATCTCATCACTAGCTTTTTCTGCTTTAGATATCAATTCAGATAGTCTAATTAGCTGATCATTTGATTTGCTCATCTTTTCAATGTAAGATGACAGCGTCTTACCGTGCACGGCGTGCTCTGTGCTATCATTCTCTACAATTTTTACTAAAGAACAAAAAAGAACGTAAGCGTTCTGACGATCTACAACCGCATTTTCATAGATCTCTTTCCACAGCTTCTTTTTCTTATCAGAAACACCGTCTATTTGATTGAGTAAGTCAGAGAAGTCTTTGGTCTTCTGCTCTAACAGTAATTCTGCAGCTTCAATAGATTTCATGTTAACAATTATTGAGATTTAGAAGATTCTACCTTCAACTTTTTATAGTAACTCTTTATCGCTTGCATCGTAGTTGTCATTTGCTTAGGCGTGAGACCTGATAATTCTCTCATGTAGAGAAGTATTGCGCTCTTATTTAGCAAATCAATATCGTCTAAATTTTCAAAAACAGTTATGATAGAGTTAATGCAAGACAATTCATTTTCTGACTTAGCTTTCATTCTTATGTCATAGAGCATCTTAACTATCTCTTTGCGATTTGCAAATTCCATGCCTGCATCTTTAAAGGGCAGATAATTGTATTCTTCTATTAGACACGTATCGTAACTAGATAAGCTCTCTGGGTCATCTAGACTCACAAGCTTTTTCATCTTCTGAGATTTCTGTTTAGTCTTAATAATCAGCCAGTTCTTTGCAACAACATTGAAATATGAAAATGCATTTGTGCCTCTTGTCTCATCAAATTTGTGAATTGTCTCAAACAAGAAATTAACGCAATCAACTTTTAGATCTTCATATGAATCATGCATGCTAGTAAACTTGTAGATGTTGATTAGATTCTCTACGAGCTTTTCAAAAGCTGGCATAATCTTCTCTACGTAGAGCTTGTCCCTATCTTTCTTTGATTGCTCTACTTGGAATTCTACTATTGCTTTATGTGTATCTTCATTAAAGTATAGTTTTAAGTTGGCTTTTTCTTCTTTCTTATTAATAACATTAACTTCACTAGTTACATCAAGATATAAAGTTTGCTCGTTGACAGAAATTGTGTCAACT
>Ga0194133_10006313_pt1 | contig 14648 bp, 15 predicted proteins | sample TA2KigOf40mmetaG_FD_155448 | JGI IMG/M metagenome (GOLD analysis project Ga0194133, IMG submission 155448) | Freshwater microbial communities from Lake Tanganyika, Tanzania - TA2015055 Kigoma Offshore 40m | ecosystem: Environmental > Aquatic > Freshwater > Lake | place: Tanzania: Lake...
CAAGGTCTGGATACCGAGCGCCTGGTGGCCGTGGCCGACATGTGGGGCGGGCCCCTCAAACAGGCCGAGGGCATCCGCTTCTTTAGTCAACCCGGCTCTGACGATCTGCCCCTGCCCACCTGGTACGCCATGCAAGAGGAGGGCTGCCATGTCTGATCGCCAAGCCCCCCAAGCGCCCGCGCCACAGTTCGCACCCGTGCCGGCTTCGTCGCTCAAGTACCGTCCGCGTGACTACTTTGGCCGCTATGACTTGCAGACCGAGCTACTCACCAGCGTCAAAGGCTATGCCCGGCGCCAATCCATCAAGCAGGCGTTAGAGCAGGGCACCCTGGCCCAGATGCCCGACTACATTAAGGCCCCCGAGCTGGATGCCACCGACCGGCAGATGATGGGCCGCCTGCATCCCATGTTCATGGGCGGCGAATACCTGCCCCGGCGCAAAAGCGGCGAGGTGGAGATTGCCCGCATTAGCATCAAGTCCACTACCTTTGATGTCACCGTGCTCTACGCCCGCCCCCTGGGCCAGCGAATTGCCTACCGCGTGGTCGATGAATACAGCGGCGACACCCTGGCCGAGCCCAACACCCGCACATCATTGCGGCCGCTCACCATGGGCCAGATGATCAAGTTCTTTCTTGGCGCCTGGGACCTCATGGAAGTGCTGCAAGGCAACTTTGAAGATGGCTCCGACGAGATGTGGGACTTCTTCAACGCCGAGTCAGAGTTCTATCCTTGCTTTGACCAAACCCTGCGCGACATGGTGGACGAGCGGTTCCCGCACGGATTTAGAACCGTGCAGGAGGAGTGAAGGGTAGCGGCCCACGGCGGGGCTGGAGTGATTTTTCAAGACAATGCAGTCCATGCCAGCCCCGCCAACCCTTTTCCTGGACTTCGACGGCATCCTGCATCCAAACCTGGCAGACCCCGGTCAACTCTTCAAACAGGCGCCTTTGCTGGCCGACGCGCTTGACGGCCACGCCCTGCAGATCGTCGTGTCTTCGAGTTTATGGTTCCAATTCGAACCGCCCAGCTTGCGCAATCACAGAAGGCTTCATGAACTGATCCGATTTGGCCCCTCTGCGCCGAGTACCGTGCCGGTGCTGCATGACACTGGTCGATCAACATTTTGCTGACTGCGTACAGGCTGGAATCCGTTTCCGCCAATATGTCAAGCACCATGCGGGTTTGTAGGGGCTCTAGATGTGTTTCCCCACATGCAAGCCGACTCTGCGGTGCGGAGTTACAGGTCAAGCCCGAACAAACTGAATGCCATTAAAGGCCGGCGCAGTACCGGCATGGTGAGCGGCGTCGTGATACTCCGCTGATCTCGGTTGCTCCGCTCCCGCCCCTTCACCTGTGGCCCTGATTCGTCGCCACACCAAGACCCCACCGTACCCCCACCCCCTAAATCCTGTTCTGGGGGTCTATCCCCGCATGCGCGGGGGAACCACCAGCGAGAGCAGGGCAAGACGTTGTTGGTAGGGTCTATCCCCGCATGCGCGGGGGAACCTCGGCCTTGGTGATTTCCTCCTCATTCTTCTTGGGTCTATCCCCGCATGCGCGGGGGAACCGCTGGAGGGGAAGCCGCAGGTCACCCGGATGCGGGTCTATCCCCGCATGCGCGGGGGAACCCGATTAGCCCATGCCTGTGCAGTGTCTTCGTAGGGTCTATCCCCGCATGCGCGGGGGAACCGTCGCCACCCAGTTTCTCGAGGAAGAAGTCGAGGGTCCATCCCCGCATGCGCGGGGGAACCACCTTGCAAGGGTTAAAGAGCTACCCTGTGGGGGGTCTATCCCCGCATGCGCGGGGGAACCTGAAGCCGTTGGACAACCAATCAAAGTGGTCGGGGTCTATCCCCGCATGCGCGGGGGAACCTTGGCCTGGCTGACCCAGGTGATGCCGGCTCGGGGTCTATCCCCGCATGCGCGGGGGAACCCGGTGGGAGGAGTAGGTGCGGCCATGGTTTAGGGGTCTATCCCCGCATGCGCGGGGGAACCTCATTGCAGCCTGGGCCTGGGTTCGCACCTGGGGGTCTATCCCCGCATGCGCGGGGGAACCCCTGGCCCTGGCCTATTTCGACGTACTTTGGAGGGTCTATCCCCGCATGCGCGGGGGAACCCACCTGGGCATTGAGAACGGCGTGGTGCTGGTGGGTCTATCCCCGCATGCGCGGGGGAACCGCCGAGGAGGCCCAGGACTACCCGGCAGAAGGGGGTCTATCCCCGCATGCGCGGGGGAACCCAACCCCCATGCAAGCATCACCCTCAAAATGTGGGTCTATCCCCGCATGCGCGGGGGAACCGGTTGGACTACCGCTGGCTGCTGCGGAGGCGAGGGTCTATCCCCGCATGCGCGGGGGAACCGACACAGGTCTGGCTTGGAAACTGCAAGGTTGGGGTCTATCCCCGCATGCGCGGGGGAACCGCTGGCGGTCTTCCTCGACCTTTAATCCTGCAGGGTCTATCCCCGCATGCGCGGGGGAACCTTTGAGAATTTTGGCCTGCCTTTTGGTATCGGGGGTCTATCCCCGCATGCGCGGGGGAACCTCAAAAATCGCCGCCCAGCCAATCGTGCCCCAGGGTCTATCCCCGCATGCGCGGGGGAACCTTCACGCGCTTGCTTGAGCGCCATCCGGTCATGGGTCTATCCCCGCATGCGCGGGGGAACCCCATTGCCACACTCATACCGACGCAATTTCTGGGGTCTATCCCCGCATGCGCGGGGGAACCAAAGACCAGCACCAACCCCCACTTTCGGAGCCGGGTCTATCCCCGCATGCGCGGGGGAACCGATGGCCGGGCTCCACAGCCGAGCCATCAGTTCGGTCTATCCCCGCATGCGCGGGGGAACCTCTAGATCATAAATCCTTGATCTAGATACAAATTCCACTGTCCGCATCTAATTTTTAAAGAGCAAAATTCACGAACCTGAACGCGCGATCCACATGCCGTCCATTTCCACCAATGTTTTCGCGGAAATTCCCAACTGAGCCAAACCCACTCCGCTGGTAGCCTCACGCTCCCGCCAAATCATGACGATGCTGCCACGTGGTTCTGCCTTGTGCCACTCCGATATGACGCTCCACACACGTTCGCGCACCCTTTTGCTCATGCGTGGGCTGACGTAGGTACACGGAGCCACTTCCAACATCACCGATGCCAAAAAGCCGCGAAAGCGATCGGCCACGTCACGGGTCACTATCGTCACGATACTCATGCTTGACCTCGTCCATGCGTAGCACTTGCTTAATGCGATCGATCATGGATGGAATGACCGACTCTTTACGAAAAACGCGGGCCGCCTCCCGACGCACAACACGATCCATCAACTCGCCCGATTTTTCGCTTTGCTTGACCGCCGTGAAGGCAATCACGAGCGTGATGTGATCCCGGTACAGGTCTGCAATGTCCAGCACGAAGGCTTGCCCTGAATCTTCATGGATAAAACCCAGCTGAGGAATCGCCGCAACCGCTTGAATGGAAATGGCCGCAGCTGCTTGCACCGCAGTCGCAGCATGGTTAATGGCCTGATTGGGTAAATCGTCATCCTCTGGGTTGGCGCGATCAAAGCGTCTGCCATCCCACTCGATACCAAACTTTTCAGCCATCAATCGGTAAGTCGCTTTGACCCGACTGCCTTCAATGCCACGAAGCGTATCCAAATCGCGATGCGGCAACACTTCCCCCAGCCTCAGGGCATACATACGGCGGGCTACACTGATGCGACGCCTAGGATTACCCCACAACTCAGCTTGCCTGCGGGCTACGTCTGATCTGTCAGGCATCATGGGCGGCGCGGTGTAGCTTCGTACACCATCAACCCCAACGGCGGCCAGCAAAGTGCCGTGCCTTGCGAGCAAACGCAATGCGTCGTGCGTGACGCTACTACCCGGGCCCAGCAAGATCATAGACACAGCTTGGTGGGGGATTTGATCTAGAGTGGGCGTCAGCGAGTCTTTGCCGCGCGCAAAGTGCAAGCAGCCATGGATCACGCACAGCTCGCCTCGCTCCAACCAGATCAGCCCGTGCCTGTCGGCATGCGGCACCCGTGCCGTTTCAAGCCCGAGGCGGCCTTTCAGCACAGTCAGTCCCGGGCTGCCGCTGCGGGTTTGAGCAAAAGCATGCCAAAGCCGAACGCCCGGTGCCGACCAATGCCGCGTGCCAGCAGTGCGGCAAAAGCTGCACTGTCGCGCACTTGCAGCAAGCCCGTGAATACCGCGTCTGGGCCCTGGACTGGATGCTTGGGGCGTGCGCCTTCAGCCTGTGGTGCAGACCGACGCACGACGTTGCGGAGACTGAACTCAGTCATACGCACATCTTGCAAGTCGGCAACACCCCCAAACTGCCGTTTGAGCCAATCGCCATATACCGCCTCTCGGGATGGCACAGCATCGTGCATGCGTTGAACTGCCGAAAAAAATGCATCCAGCTCCTTGCCGTCTTTGCGCACTACAGGCCTTACGCGAACCTCGAACGACAACAGCCGACCGACCTTCCAGCGGGTTGGAAATGGCCGAATAAGCAAACCAGGCGACTGCGCCGTGGCGTCGAGGCCCAACATAATGGCCACCTCGGGCGTGGCCGTCGCCACAGCTTCACGCATAGCCTCGGCCTGCGCAGAATAGGCCAGCAAGCCTTGGCCAGAGCGGAAGCTAAATGGCTGCGGCGCTAAGCCTCCAAATGCGGCCCTGAGGGCGGCATGAAATGCATAGCCCAAGTCCCCCTGCCCACGGTCTGGGATCAAACCTTGGCGCTGTGCCCAAGGCAATAGGCAGTTGAGGTCAGGGCGCAGATGGATCAAGTGAAAGTCTTGGCTCATGCGATCCCCTGCCCTGTGATGCGGTGCGGCTTAAAAAGCAAGACGCCCTCGCGCACAGGCCGCCATCCGCCATGCACGCCGCTGGTCCAATTGCGCTCGTCACATACATCTACCTTCCTGGCTTGCTGACCTGGCAAACTACCCTCGCCATCTGGCCATTGAGCACGGGTGTCGTACGAAATAGCAGGCTCAGCTGACTGCAAAGCACCCAGAATGTTGTCCGCCTCCACCCAGCCGGCCATCAAACGGCCTGTCGGCAAACAATTTTTCCGGCCCACAAACAAAGGGCGGGCAGGCATGTCCAGTGCCGCAGCCAATTCCTCCAAGGTAGGTGATTCGTCGGCGGGCTGCAAGCGCAGGGCAACCAGGACGTTCATATCGGCGTGGTAGTGCCGGTAACGTAAGTGGGGGCCTGCATAAGTCCCCGCACCGCCCGCGCGTTCCTCCGCGACGCCACGGGTGGTCCAGCCTCTGTCATTGGCCTGCAACTGCGCCGTTTGGAAATCCACCAGGCGCTCTCCGTCTGCATCCAACCTTGCTCCCATCACTATCCGCTCCTGCAAGCGGTTGTGCAATATGTCATCACCCCGGTCCCAGCCCAAGGCATTGGTCATCAAACCCGTGATCATCGACAAAGCCGGGAAGTCACGGATGACGCCATAGTTGTCTATGGTCTCACCGCCAAAGGCGATCAACGGCGCCTGTAGCCTCATCAACAAGTGCCGCGCCATCTTAGGCAACCTGCGCAGCGCCGCTCACAATGCGGTCTTGCACCCACTTGGTGAGGCTGGCCAGTGAAAGCCGTTCGGCGCCGGGCACTCGGCAATCGTCCACACTCAAAAATCGGCGCTCGCTCGACGCGCCATAAGCGGCATCGTGACGGCGCAGCTCGTCAGCCAGATGCTCAACCGCGCGCTCACGGATTTTTTCACCACCGGTATTCAGAGCATTTTGGAAGGCCCCCGCCAGGCTGCGAGGCTGCCAGTCACCCGCCTCGACCAGCATCAACTTGGCCCATTCAAATGGCGCGGTGCTGCCGCGCTTAGCCCCCGGGCTGACGGTTGCAATCAAATGCAGCAAATGATGTACTACCTTGGCTGCCAGTTCGCGTTGATCTGCCCCTACCTTGAAGCAGTCTTCAATCTTTACGCCTTCGAGATTGGCCACCAACTGCGGCACATCCACCACCACATAGCCGTAGTACAGGCCCGAGGCCAATTCAGTGTCGAAGATGCCTGCAGAGCCTTGCTCACCTGACTCGCGCAACAGATCGTCGACCACCGTGAAGTAATCGTTTTCCACTTGAGCTTCATGCACCGTAAACGCATGGGCCACATACACGGCGGCGTCCCGGCTGGTAAGCACGTCTGAGGTGACCATGCGGCCGAAGAGGGCAGACTCCAAGCCGCTACCCAACTTCATGGCCTCAATGTTCTTCTTCTCATCTTTGTCTTTCAACCATGCGGCAACAGCTTCCTTTAGGGCTTTGGGATCGGTATGGGCGCCTCCCAGCGCCACACATTTAGCAATCAGGTAATCGCGTTCAGCCTTACCGAGCAAAACTGCCTGGCCCGTGCTCAACGCATCTTCACCTTGCGGGCTCTTCCCAGCTTTGTCCAAAAATCCCGCGTTGCGCATCCCCTCAATCGCCGCCTGAGCCAATCCTTCACTCAACCCACTCTCGATCATCATGTCTCGCATTTGCCTGGGGAGCTCACGCGACCGGATGGCCATCGGCACACCCAAGCTAGATAAAGAAAACGCATCATCCGCCACACGCCAGTGGCGCTTGAGGCACTGCGATGAAATACGTGTGCGAATGGCGTTTCCGTAGGGCAAACGTTTAGCCAAGCCAGCATCATCTCGGTTGAGCAGCGCAGCGGGGTAGTTGTGCAGCGTGTGAATCTGAATGAAACGGGGTAGCGTTGTCATGATGAGTGTCTTTGGTGAAATATATAAAGAGTTGATCAATTGCCGCGAGCGATGGTACTGAAATAGTCGCCTGCGATGCGCAGTCGCAGAGCTTCAGCCTCTTCTTGATCAGCGGCTTCTTTGGCATCGTTTTTGTGGATGAGTTTGCTCAAGTCATACCAGTTTGGTCTGACCTGCTTGCTGGCCAATAAACGCAACAGACGCGGTACGATTTGCAAGAAAGCATCGCCGCGCGACACCAGCAATTTAGTGACACGGGCCTCAGCAACACCAGCGGTAGCCAGTTGATTGCCAATGCGCCCCTTACCGTCATGGCCTGCTAGTGCCATGCCATGGGCTACCAAAGCCCAGCACTTCCAAGTGCTTGGATGCCATGTTTCGGGCGACAGCCCTGCCTGGATCAATGCACGCGACAGAGCCGCAATCTGGTGCGGCCGCATGGCATCTGGATCGAGGCGGGCCAGCGCCGCACGGGTGCCAGGATCGACCCGGTCGATAAAGCCTGCGAGCTTGCCAATAGGATGACCATTGACAGGTGCCGCCCCAGGCACTGCGGGTTCTACTTCGGACTCTGGATGTTCAAGTGTGCTCATGGGTCTCCTTGTAGAAGGGTGTGGGTGTACTCGGCTTCTTGGCTTTCAAAGCGATCGCGAGGGAGGGCAATTTGTTGCCGTGCATCATCGAGCGCAGACGCCCGAGTGCTGCAGACTGGGCTCGGTATCGCAGCTGAGCGCTGCGCGGACCTGCGGCGAATGCGGAGAGTAAAACAGCTTCAGCGCGACCTGCCAACGTCACTAACCATTGACTATGAGCAGTTTCACGGTCAGCGGATTCGATCTCTTCGATGAGTTCGGGGAAAAATAGCGCATCGCATTGCGACTCAAAGGGCTGGGCGAACAAACTGGCACGGTCCTTCACCGAGTCGCTTGCATCTTTGTCTTTGCCGCTGTCATCCTTGGCCCCATTCCCAAACAGGGCTACCAGGCTAACCCAGAGCATTCTCTTTACGTCTGCGATCGCAGCAATGCGCCCCTCCGCCAGCTTGGCCAACTCATCGGTGCTTTGGGCTAGCAATGCCTTGCGAACCGTTCTTGAGACAGGAATGCGCCTCTCGTGATAGCCCTCTGTCTTGCCCTGGCCCCTGGCCACCCCCTGGGCAAGCAGGTATACCCCCTCGGTGTCATCACTCAGCAGCCATCTCTGGCCGGTCGGCTTCGTGAATTTAGCGCCCAACAAAATATCGGTAGCTAACTTGTAATCAAAACCACGGCCGCCAATAGTCAGCGCCTTGGCCTCAGCACCATCTACCGGCATCCAGGGGTCACCTGTGACGCCATTGAGTTCTTTCGCTGAAATCCGTGGCGCTGTGCTCCCGATGGCAAATGCACGGAGACCTTCGCGAGTTTTGACCAATCGGCTGCGGCGGCATACTTCAATGTACCAAGGGTCGAGACTCGCAAATGACAAGCTATCGCCACCGGCCCATGGAATTGTCCAAATCAAGGCATGGCCGCGGGCCTTTGAAAAGCCAAATGAATCAATCAGCGCCTGCCTGGCTCCAGTGACGGCGACGACATCACGAACCCACCGAGCCCCCCATCCGCCGGCGGGGTGAACACCGACGCCACACCGATTGGCGAAGCCACCATTCATCCGCGAAATACCGTAATTCCCGGCCCCCAAAAATCCTTCTTGGGTTTGAAGACTGACTAATGCATAGGCCCACTCCTCGGGCGTGCTGCGCGTCATCCGCGCCGCCTTCAAGTCATGGTTCTTTGAGGTCACCAACATGTCTAGTTCGTCTGCGGCAACCAGGCAGTTTTTCCAGTTGCTGATGCTGCCGCTTGGCTCAGGCGCCTGCATGAAAGCCGGTCTATTCGCCGGGCTTACCAAACACCAAGCAGCCCCATCGGAGTCCTCTGGGGTGAGCGCCAGCAAGGCGGCGCGCCATTGCGATGCAGATGCAAAAAGCTCCCCCCGCCCGGCCCGGTGTAGAGCGAGGGCGGCCAGCTGCACCGAAAATGCATGCCACGGATGACGCTGATGTGGGCGCAGCGCCGGAAAGTCGCGCACGCCATCTCGCGCCATTGCCACGAACAATTCGGGTAGCGTGGCCGCTACACGCTCACCGGTATCGGCACGACGGTAATGCAACAACCGCTCATCAAGCAGGTTGCCGAACAGTTTTTGCTCACTATCAAAAGCACTGCTTTGACTGGTCACGAATTTGCTCCGTTCTCGTGGTCGGTAATCCGCTCCAGGCCTAAGCGGCTGTAGCGGTAAGCGGCGGTAGCGCCCAATGTGAAGTTAAAGCTGCCATCGACTGCCGTGTGTTGAACCACAGGGGGCGCGTCTGGCAACTCACCTCTGGGCCACATGTGGTGGCGGATCGGCAGGCGCTGTATCGATCGGCCAAAAGGTCCTGGCATCGGTGGATCAAAGGTCACCAGGTAATCGGTGGCACCCAGACGACTCGTGACCCGCTGTTCCCCGCCCGGGAACAGCAATTTGTTGCCCGCTTCGTCTTCAAAATGTGTGTCAAAGGGTAGTCGATGGATCGCGGCAACGCCTTTTTTTGCTTGCAGCTCGCCATCTACGTTTTGACCATGCATCGCCCAATCGGGTCCCAATTCTTTTTCCAGTGCGGTCAACACTTCAGGATGCGTCGCCTGCTCCACCAGCGCCCGGTTGTTCTGTGGAATGAGGTGGCTGTCTGCGTCAATGATGAGCCGCTTGGTGGCCTCCAGGATTCGCAGGTCCATGTAGATGCCGCCCCCTTTATGAAATCGCCCCAAGCCATGGCGTGATTTTTTGAGACAACCGTCTAAGCTGCGGCCGGCCGGGACCAGAACGACGGCCTGAGCCTGTCTGTAGTTTTCGGGCCGCTCTGCGGGTGCTCGGTCATGCCTGTGCAATCGGCCCACGCGCTGCAGCAGTACATCCATCGGGCACAGGTCGGTGATGAGCAGGTCCGCGTCGATATCCAGACTTTGCTCAAGTGTTTGCGTGCCCACTACGATGCGGGCTTGCAAGGACTCGCCGCGGTGCTTGCCGATTTGCTGCTCCACCGCCTCATCGAGCTTTGGGCGGTCTTCGCGACTGTAGCGGCTGTGGTGTACCGTTGCAATGCCATTGAGATTGAACAAAGAATCTTGCAAGCCGGTTTGCTGGGCAATGCTTTCAATGACGCGGAAAGTCGCAAGTGCCGTGGGCACGGTGTTGCGGATGACCAGGACTTTGGCGCCCTGTTTGGCCGCATTTATGGCTATGGCCGCAATGCGATCCGGGTCGTCTATGCAGTCGTTGACCTGCCAATGCACCCGCTTGCTTCTGCCCGAGTCGGGTAAGGCCTCAATAGCCGCCCCATCTGTGAGGGCAGGGTAAGGCATAGCAATGGCCTGCGCTAAGGTGGGCATCGGCACATCGGGCGAAATGAGTCGCTGGTAGCGATGACGCGCGCTGGACCCAAGCGTGGCGGACAGGAGCAGCGCGTGGCCACCCGCGTTCAAATGTGCCTTGAGCAGGTGTGCCAGCAAAGAGGTCATGTAGGCATCGGAGGCGTGGACTTCGTCAACCACCAACAAACTGCGAGACAACAAGCTATGCCGCATGTGCGCATGCCGTACTTGCAAAGCACCCAACAAAGCCTGATCGATGGTTCCCACGGCCAGCGGCGCGGCCAGAAAACGCTTGCTCGATTCGGCGGCCCAGCGAGTATGGGCTTTTTGATCATCGGGATGATCTGCCCACAGCACTTTGAAATCTGGCAGCTTCTTGACTTCATTGCCATCTGCACTTTCGTAGCCTGCCAGTGCGCGAACCACGAGGGGGGGCTCCTGTCCAGTGTCCCGCCACATGCTTGCGGCAAATCGCAGCGTGCGGTTGTAGAGCTGGCTCGCGGCTGCGCGGGTGGGCAGCGCGAAGTACAACGCATCGACATGACCTGCTTGATAGAGCTGTGCAAAGCGCCACAAGGCCGCCTCGGTCTTGCCGCTGCCGGTCTCGGACTCCAGGATCAGCAAAGGACCTGAGCCCAGATCGGACATGCTGGCCTGCATTGGACGGGGGGCCGGCAAACTGAAAACCCGACAAAAGTCGAGCTCACGAGGCAAGACGCTACGCAGCAGCGATGGATCAAAGCCAACCGTCTGAATAGCCTCTCGAGCACGCTGCCACACTGTAAGGTAACGATCCTCACCAGGTTCCGTATAAGGGAAGAAACGAGTATCTGACGCAAGCCAGTCGGCGAACTGGACTAGGCCCGCGAACAGATGTCCAAATTCTGGGCAATCGGGCAGCAAATCCGCACTCGGGCAGAAGGCCAAAGGAAACCACGGCTTCAGGCACCGCCCGATCTCGCGCAGTGTTTCTGTCGGTTCATAAAGCACCAGACCCGCGTTAACAACCGGCCCCCAAATCAATCTTGGACTGCTCAGGCCTGGATCTTCTACCGGGCGGCCATGGTGGCTTATGGAGGCTCGCCAAAGGCTTAGGCAGGCCGGACCCCAGGTACTCATTTCCTCAACTGGCAACTGGGACAGCAGGACCTCGTCTCCGAAGATACAGAGGGCTTCGTTTGAATGACCCGCAGCTGCTGGCCAGCCCGGCGGGGCCGCGCTCTGGGTCGCAAGCCATCGCTTGCTTTGGAAGCCCGCGTTTGCCTTGCCGACATCGTGCAAGAACGCCAGCACCACGAGGCGCATAAAGTTAGATTCATCCAAGGGCCGTCGCCCCGCTTGCCCCACAGTGGCCAAGGCTCGTCGCACAGATCCGATGCTTGCGGCCGCATGAAAGCAGGCGGCCACATCCAGCATGTGGTCCGTCAGAGGGTGCTCGCCCCCTTTACCGTCCAATTTACCCCAGGCTCTCATTTCTAGAGTCCTAAAGATTGCTAGTTGCCTTTGAGTAGTGTTTAGCCAGTAGTTCCTATTTCACCAGATTAGCACAACCACCAAACAACTCCATCACTTGTTTGGGTGAAAAGACACCCCTCTCCCTGAGAGACAGGGGTGTCGGACAGATTGTTCAGCGCAGCATTCCACAGGGTTACCGGCAGGCTGTTCAGCCGCATCACCTTTTGACGGCCTGCCGGAGCATTACATCCCGTACGACGTGATTTAACTCCGGTTCAACCTCGCCCATCAAGGCTGGTTTACGTCCACGAGTACGGCCCCCCTGCATGAAGCCAAGTGCATGACCTGCCATCTCAAGTACTGCCAGCCTGGCACTGGCAAGGCGGCGCTCCTTGCGCATACTGGTCGTTTCTTGACCGTGGACAAGGCGTGCCTCGGCACAACGCTGCCGGCCTCCTGGTGTCTTCGGGCCAGTACTGTGGCCGCCATGCAGCTTGCAGACCCGTTTGCCCTTTGTGGCTGGCCGACGGCATTGCAGCCGGGTGCTCTTGGCCGTCGCTTGGCACTGGGTGCAGCGGATACGACCGCCTGCGGTCAACATTTCAAAGTTCTTTGACATCAGATCGCACCTTGTTACGGGCTTCGAGCAAGGCGATAAAAATTTTATTAACCAAGGACCTCAAGGATCGAGTTCATTCTCTTGGGTTGTGTTGTGAACAATCTCGACCTGTGCTCGCTGCCCAGGAGCACGCCAAACCTTGATCAGTCCGGCCTGCTCCAGCCTCGGCAGCGCGTCCCGATAGGCGTCATCTGACACGTTGAATAGGTTTAGAGCCTGCCGCGTCATCTTGATCTTCTCCGGAGACCTCATGCCAGCCAGCCAGAAAAATGCCAGAGCAACTTGAACAGCCTTTCCAGGTAACCTTGTAGCGGCGGAAATCCATGGCATTGGTACCGGCCCCTTGATAAACAGACCCCCTTGCCCAGCGGGTTTTAACCCTTGGCTCGGTGAGTATCTCAGCCTCATAGTCGGCACTAGTCTGTCATTTGGGTGCATATATATATAAGACAGTTAAATAGACTGTACGGGATGGGTTGCAAGCCAGGCCTACCCTTGGCACGAAGCCAGCGGTTTGGACTTGGCGCGTTCGATCAAGTTCATGACCCTGCTCCACATCACTTCGCCGCGCTCATCCATGAATCGGTCAGGGAACCGGACAATCTTTGCGTCGGTGTGCAAGGTGAAGCCGTCGAGTATGTCGGCACTGGCTTTGGCCATCAGGTCTTGCGCGTACGCTACGGTAGCGTCCAGTGTTGATAGGGGGGCCTCGATAAGCAGGGCGTCGTGGACTGGTGCGCAGACACTGACTCCGGCCTCGGTGAGGTAGATGCACGCCAGGCGCAGCATCTCGGCCCCGTTAGCCTGCATTGGAAAGTTGCGCAAGCTTCGGGGGTTTGACGGGTGCGCCGGGCGGATTTCCCAGCCGAACACCGTCCACAGCCGCCCATTGAGCTCTGCTTCGTCGACCGCGGCATCTGACCACCTCCAGAATTTGGGGTAGGTGCTCCGATGCAGTCCCAGCAACTGCCGGGCACGCGCCTCCGGTTGGCCGATCCGTTGGGCCAGTGCCTCTGCCCCCATGCCGTATTGAACAGCAAGCACACAGGCTTTGAACTGCTCACGCTCAGCTTTATGGGTCTTCTTGGTGGCATCAGCAGGGACTGCACCTGCTTGTTTGGCAAAGGCAAGGTATGGATCGCCGCTACGGTAAGCCTCTTGCATGGCTGGGTCGCCGGACAGGGCTGCTGCGATACCGAACTCCTGCTGGGCATAGTCGAGATACGCAACGCCAAGGCCCTTCTCTGGCTTGATCAGACCGCGTAACCAGACCGACGGGCCGAAGACAAATTTTGCGTTCGAGGGTTGATTGCGTCCGGTGCGCGAGGCAAAGGGGGACAAAAGGCAGCGATTTCGCCCATCGTCACCAACCGTAAGACTCGCCAGCCGCATTTCCGACAGTCCAGCGCGAAGCTCTCGGATCGGCGCAACCACCGGGAACGCCTTTGCCTGCTGGCGAAACGTGTCGTCATCTAGAGCCAGTGCGCCTGAGGCCAACCTTGGCCAAGGGATATTGTGGCGTACCAAGTACGCCTCCCAGCGGGCGACCTTGAATCTCTCGCCGTCAAACACTCCGTACTGTGCATCAATCTCGGCAATCAACTCAGCCTTGATACTGGTCCAGTAAGTAATGCAGTCTCGCAGCGTCTGGGTATCAATGGGGGCGCCCACCGCCTGCATGTGTGAGACCGCCTTCATATAGCGTCCTCGGAGTAGGGCGCGAGGCCAATCAATATGCGAGTACATGAAGCGCAGGAGCGGACGCATCGCATCGACATCGCTTTGGCAGTAGTCCAAGATCGCCTCCTGTTCAAAGCTCTTCCATGGCTCGCCCCTGAGCACAAGGTCGCGCATTCTGTCCTTGAGGGCTGGCTCCATTGTTGGAAACCCCAGGTGCGTAAGTGCACCAATGAGGCTCGCGCCATGAGGCATGGGTTGCCCATTGGTACGGCAGCGGAACTCGACGTACAGATCAAGCAGATTGGCGGGCAGCGGCCAGCCCAGTGAAAGGAAGCAATCCATCTCTGCGCTTGCAAAGTAGGCAACCACCAGTGCATCGTTGTCATGGGGGAACGGGGCTTCCCGCATAGCTCGTAGGTCACTCAGGCAAAAGCGCCAGACCTGACCGGTGATGTACTCCCGAACCACGAGGCACACCGGTTGGGGCGGATTACCCTCCCGGTGCGCCTTGGGGTGAAACTCGAAGTCGATCAGGAAAATGCCTTTCGGGAATTGATCGATCGCCCTCATACCTTCCCTTGAAGACCTTGGATCACCGGGTGGTCCAATTGATCAACGATCTTGCCTTTGAATGCGAGGCTCACGAGTTCGTCAATCTTCTTATCAGGCCAGTCTGGTGGTTGCAGGGCGGCTGTTGCGACGAAGACGTCATAGACATCAGCAGCCATGTTGGAGGCGATACGGA
>Ga0194133_10006315_pt1 | contig 14647 bp, 4 predicted proteins | sample TA2KigOf40mmetaG_FD_155448 | JGI IMG/M metagenome (GOLD analysis project Ga0194133, IMG submission 155448) | Freshwater microbial communities from Lake Tanganyika, Tanzania - TA2015055 Kigoma Offshore 40m | ecosystem: Environmental > Aquatic > Freshwater > Lake | place: Tanzania: Lake Tanganyika...
CAGCGGAATTGTCGAATACCTTATTCGTGTTCAAAGGTAGATTTTTAGGTTTGCTTTGAGATTCGATTGACAAAGTGTCTGATTGAATCCTTAGATACGTGAAACGGGTAAGGCTCAACGATTTCTATTGACCTACCTGTGGCTTAGGCTGGCTGAGTGGAGAGTGGTTTGGATTGGAGGCTTGTTCTGTGTTTCCATCCATCTATCCAACTGCTGCACCGCTGGATCAACATTCAACAGAAAGGCAAAGCGAGCAAACCTTTGAGTCTCAATGGGATGCACCACTCAAAATTTACCTTTACCTGGCATGCTGTAGTGCAGCAGTGTCCGATCAAAAAGTGTTGGAAAAAGCACAGCTCGGGTTAAAACTACTAACTTGTAGTAAGAAACTATTATTCAAAGTACCTAAAACCTTCTCTTCCGAGCCTTTGCTGACAAGTGACCCACTCAGTATGAGAAATCGGTGAAATAGGTTAGCTTCAACCTAAAGGGCCACGATTTTGTTTTCGTGATTCATTTAAAATATTGATTGTAGTGCTTCTTTGGAACCAATAAGTGGGTCTGTCGAAAAGATTTGATTTGTCATCGTGACCCCCCTCTTGCGACGTTTAGTCGGAGGAAGAAGACACAGTGAGCTGTCAAAGATGGCTTGGACTGCAAGAAACTTGTTTTTCAATGTCCTCGTGGTGACTTTGGTGGCTTCAGCCTTGGTCGAAGCAATTCGTTGCGGCCACAGTAGACACAATCGAGCCGGCCGTCACCGCCGGGTACCCGATCCGGGTCCCGATGGAGGGATGCCCACCTTCGGCGACAATCGCGGCCAGCAGCAAAACAAGCACAAGCCGGTCTTTGATAGTTGTAAAAACTACCAGCCAGAAGTAGCCGAGGAGGCAGAAAAAGGCAAGTCATTTATTTAATAACTCAACCTTACCAGTTACCACCCTTTCAGCCCGTGACTCACCATTAGTCACACCAAACTGGCATGTCGTTTTCGATGAGATTATTTTTATTGCTTTCTTCTGAAACCTGATCCTCTCCGGTTTCACGTCATCCCCCGACGCCCTTCATTCTTTTATACATTCTGATATCAATTTCAGTAGAGAAAAACGGAGTGCCAAACTCTTATTTTGAAAAAGTTTGAATGATCCAGGCGTCATTGAGATAATATAGGAATTTTTTTTGACATTCATTTTGAGTTTCTGTAAAATAAACTAGTCTAGTTAAGATCTTTTCTTTGTTACTGACCCTCACTAACTGAATCGCTCGTGATAGATATTACGTTCCAGTCATTTCAAAGCCTCTTTGCCTCCGTATTTTACAGATTGAAATATAGGTCACCTGCGATTCAAGTACAACATCATGTCAAATTTTGCGACGAAACTTCTATGAAGTCTTTTTGTTCGAAACGTTTGACTTTCATCTCCTCCCACAAAAATCTAATGTCAAGCAAAAATCAAATTTTTGCTTGACATTAGATTTAAGAATGCGGAGATGCTATTGGTAGGCTTCAAAAACTATTGATATCTTTTTGTGAAAAAAAGATTTCGAAACTGAGAAAAAGTTTTGCAAATGTGAGATATTCCGTAAACTTGTTGATAAATTTAAATTTGCGTCGAAACTTATTTGTAAAAGTTTATCTTTTGTAAAACGGACACAACATAGTTTTGTCGAAACTGTGGGTCGATATCTGTTTTGCAGTTTAGTTGGCAGAAAAGCAACATCAAAACTCAAAGTTTCATCAAACAGTATCGAAAACTATTCTTTTTTTGTTTGGAAAGTCAATAGCTCGGCAGTCTTTCTCAAAAGTGTGTATTCGATTCTAGTTGGTTTATCTTTTTCTGAAAGAGGGTATATTCGGAAAAATCTGTTTGGTAAAAACGGAGTTGACTTTTTACGGCAGAGTTCAGAAATTTCGTTTTGCTGGCAATCAAATTGTTTCTTGGCTCTTGACAATAGTCACTGATTCGAAGAATGACGCACAGTCCGGAAAGGCTTATTTTGCTATGCAAACAGAGTGAGATGACAAACAAGCTCTTAGTTTCAACATTTTGTGACTAATATTTCAAACAAAGCAAAAGTAGATTGGAATTGTCGTTTTTTGACCGATTTTTACAAGGTTTTAGTTGATGTTCAAATATAGTCCTGATTCTTTAAACAAGTAAGCGAAAAATAATGAAATAATCGTTCTAGACTTGATTGTTCAATAATTTACTCTTTCTAAGTTCTTTTTTAGTCTGCATTAGAAATGCCGATAATTATTGAGATAAGCTTTTAGTTGTGCAAAGGAAATTTTTGAAATGCAGATTTTACAAACATTTTTATGAACGTCTGACTGAATTTTACTCCTCCAAGCAACTTAAAAAAATTAGCACTTAAAGTTCTTATAAGCATTGAAGATGACTAGACTGATTTTGAAAAGTTATATGACGTTTAATCTATTAAGTCAAATTTTTGAAAGTGGTTTATGATTTAATCACAAGACTAGTAACAACAGCGACAAGGCATGCATTGTTAAACATTAACAAGAATTGCACATAATTGGTCGTTATACTCATCCTCTGAATCCTTAAAAGACTATTCAAGCAAGTTGCCACATTCGTGGCTTTCGTCTATCGGTCAAGTAAAGTCAAACGATTTTTTACCTAAAGTGAACAGAAATAGCGTAACAAAGGATCGAGAAACAGCTTCAATTTACATTTATATTTCAAGCTCCTTCGTAAACAACATTGTTTATTGTATAATTTTTTATTCATATTTAACTTTAAAGCTTATATTCCCCTAGAAATTTTCAAATACTATTTTTGGTCTGAAGTTTAAAAATTTATTTGTAGCTAGAACCCTGAAGTAACTAGACAAGAAAATTACAGGCAGGGGAGCAGAAACAGTCTCAAATTTTTTTCTTGAACTAAGTCCAGATTTTATCCCTCTTGAAAAACTATTTTCAAAGCAGTATAACAGGACGTGTCAAGTAACCGGAAACGCGCCCTACTACGGTTGAAATAAATTCTGTTGTAGTTTTAACACAAAGCAGATGGGACGAGGCTGTGATCATTTTGGTGAAAATAGCAAACACCTGTTGAAAAAAAATTCTTAAACTCACAAATTTCATTAGCTATAGTGAATTTTTTTGCCTTTTAGTCTCAAATAATTAACTTATTTTTCTAAGAATATTTTTATGTGTTCTGAAAATGTCTAACTTTATTCGGGGGTTTTAATAAATTGACTAGAAATGATGTTTTCAAATGTTTTATCATCTTTTATTTGAAAACGAACGACATCCTGATATAAAGATATTAAATTTGCAATCTAATGTCTCACCCGTTATTTCAACGAAAATGACCAATCGCAACCCAAGGGCAAATGAAACTTTGAAACTAATTGATCCGTCCAAAAGAAATTGAGAGTAGTTTGGTTGAGATAAAATTGTTTTCCTAAAAGAGTGACGCATTGTAAGTTAGACATATTTCGCTTTGAAGTTACGTATTCTCATTTGACTTAACAATTTCAATCATCTTAACTTTTCAGGAAAGTTCTCTCAACAAGTGTAAAGATCTTAGCTGACAAAATAATGCTTATTCACCTCTTTTGGTTCTTTTCCCTTACTTAATCCCTACATTCGATCGAGTCGCAAAATCTAGTAACATGCAAATATTTTGTCGAAATTTCTCAAGAATAGCAGGGGCTGACATTTATATTCAGTCACGGTAAATATTGCCTTTTGGCTAGAAACCGATTTTGCCAACCGATTGTGTAAGTTTTTTGGGGGTAGCAACTGTAGAAAAATCCAAAAGAAAACAGATCACGATAATATTGATTGATAAGAAGGAAGAGCAGAGATGATTCCAAGAAATTGGTCAACATTTGCAGCAACTTATTTCATTTAAAATGTTTGATGCAGTCAAAATCAAAATTTCAATGCAAAGTATCCATGATGCAATAAAAAATTACTTTGTAAAATCACTTTTCCCTTTCAACATATTTATCAATTTCTTTGAATGTGTAAGTTACGAAACTCTGTCTGTTTTTCAGCTTTTCAAAGAAAGATGCAGCCATAACAGTTTTTACAAATGTGATCAAAATTACAGCTTCAAATATACAATGAGTGTTTAAACAAAAAGACTGAATTGAGATAGTTTTGATTGAACTTTATCATAGTCGAGAAAAAATGAACTTTTTTACATTTATTAAGCTATTTTTATCCATCATAATTTTTGATTTTTGAAGAAATACAAAAAATAAACATAAGTTAAAAAAAGCATCTTCATTTACTTATTTTGATAAGAAAATAATTGTACTTTTAAATTTTGGTATATGGATATAAGTAGAACAATTTGTAAGCTGAACGTGATTGACTGCCGTGTCTTAATATTTTTGTATTTAAGTTTTTAAAATAGCGTGCGTCTGTCCGCCCATACAAGGGAGCTAGAGGGCTGAAATTTGGAAGGAATAATCATCATATTGGTGGCTCAAAATTTATTAACCAGATTTTTGATATCTTGTCTAGAAGCTCAGATATTTAAGTTCAAAGTTATGTATTGAATTTAGCCAGACCCCCCCCCTAAATGTTGAGTTTTATTGCAAAAAACAGCTCTTTGTTGTTTGTTGTGCAATTGAATCAATTAATTTAACATGTTTCCTCGGGAGGGTTAGGTATTTTTCCCCGCACAAAAAATACCCGTCTACCTGGTTCTACTGTTTGACTCTTCTACAATTCTATTCTCTGAAAGTTGCGTCTCCAGTTACTTGATATTTCATGGCTATGGTGGATACGTGTAGATTGTTACCATCAATTTATCTGGATAACAATCGACCCTCAACGAGACAAATTTTTTTGGATGGTTGATGAGAGCAAACCCAGTTGTCAAATGTTTTTGCTCAAGAGAGATTAAACCCCAAATTTCATTTAAAGCTTTTATTACGGATTCATTATCACAACAGCAATATTATTTGACGTTAAAATTTCTAAACTCTCAGCCGGTGGCTATTATTGATTTCAAAGGAGTAGAATATTCGCCCTTTAAAAGCAATTACCATGCATTTTGAGATTGAAGCCTTTAAATTTGTGTCAATGTAGACATCAGAAACACTTAATTCTTGCTTCAAAATTTTTTGACAATTCACTCGCTACGAAAAAAACCAGCGTTGATCTTTGAACCTTTAAATATACTCATACTCTTAAAACTGAATATCTATTGAAGAAACCTATTCAGAATAATGGAAACAATTAGTTTTCATTTGTCCCTCTGGGTATTTTTAGGCAGAGGATATAATATTTTGAATTGAATGAATGTTCAAACCATAAATTATTGACATAAGCTTATAACTAAATCGAGCACCTGAAACAAATTAAAAAAATTCTGACAAGCAAATTATAAACTATTTTGAACGAAATGTTGTACCCATAAGAAATGAAAAAATCTAATAGTTAAAGCTAGCAAACACAGCGCATTTTTGGCCAAAAATGTTACAATCTAGGTAACATCTTGGTCTGAGTTTCTTTTTGGGTTAATGACTTTTGCTTGAGTGACCAATTCGAGCGCTGATTTTATTTTCGACGATATTCAATTTCTGAAGTTCCCACTGTAAATGTTAAAAATTTCAGTTCAAAGTGTGTTTAGGTTTAGGTAGCTTCATTTTTCATTCTTTACATCTTAAAGAAATTGCTTCAAAAAGCATATTTCTTTTAATAAGAGAGTGCCAGAGGACTAATAATTTGGTGTGCACTTGATTTTTTTATTTTTCTCACTTCATATAATGATTTATAAACTATCCCACACTTAATTGTCTTATAATGCTTATCGCCAAGACAATAAATCTATTGAAATTGAAAATACGTTTTTGTTTTGAGAGACTTCAATCGGTTTAGGATTTTTGGTTCCAAAAACAAATAACTATAATCTCTCAAGCGTTTGATTCGAGATTAAATAGGCAATATGTATTTGTATTTTAGAAATATCTGCATCTTACAATTAAATTGACAAAGCAATAAATAATTATACTTTTTAATCCTTATTATTTAAATTTGAAGTTGATGGTAGAAGACTTGAATTCAAGCTATTTAAATTTTTCTCTTTAGTTTCTGAGTATTCTATCCCAAAAGTTGACGTATGCAACAAGCATTAACTTGTCCTAGTGTATGACAGCTTGAAGGCTGTTTGACAACAGCTAGTTTGCGCGATTTGAAGAGTAATAAAATTCTTTTTTGTAAGAAACAAAACTTTTTTGTCCGGGTCTTTTCGTAGTTTGCGTAAAGGCTAAAGTTTTGATAAGATTCTTATGTTTTGAGAAAGATCAATTATAAACATCATCTTACTAAGAAAGATATTTTAATTTTTTTGTGTTCTGGAAAAATTTGAAACCTTAGAGCGAGAGGATAAGTAGAAAGATTCGAAAATCTTTTCAATATAAAAACCAATTGTACAATTTTAATTTTTGGACTGCGTTTTAAGTTTTTTCTGCTTGTGCTTTGCTTAAGAAAATATAAAATGCTATAGTAAAATTTGAGAGATTCTGAAGTCATTTTTTTACTTTGACTCTTGAATTATTTTATGACAATTTTTTGAAGTCGTGTGGGTTTTTATTTCATAAGGTAAAATTTAGCTTAGTGATATTAGCAATTGAAGTGTCATTAATAAAACAAAGCTAATAAAAATTCTTTTAGTTTTTCTGTCAATTTTTAATTATCAAGCAAAATAAAAACTAGTAGTTTTGATCAACAACTAGACCCCTTGATCTATATGTCCGCACAATCGGGAAACTTGTTGTGTTTTTTCAAAAGAATTGATTCTCATGAGAAGAGAAGCGTGTTTTCTCAGCCTGTTGGCTTAGTGTAATGGCCGATATTTCTCGTGGGAACATTAGTTTAATGCTGCCTTTTGTTACTAAAACTTTAATTCCATTATTTGGTGCTGAAAAAAACTTGCAAGGTTTTGTTGCAGTACAATACTGTGGGTTTGTTTTTGATTGACTTATTTAAGCCGATAGTCAATGGGAAGCTTAGATAATAGACGTTACATTGTGGTTTAAAACTCAGAAGTCGTATAATTTCTCAGTTTAATCAAATTTTGATGTCTTGGAGTGGCCTACTGTTGAACTGGGATGGATTAACTTTTTTTGATAATTTTTTAAGTACGCCTTGCGACTTCTGTAGTCATTATAAAGGCGCACTATAGAAATCTTAATCCTCCATATGGTTGTTTAAAAGCTGATCATTCTGCAGCTAGGTTTTTAATAGAACTTGATGGTGTCATAGATTTTTTTATAAATTTGAACAAATGATAATGTAACTTATCATCAGTCATCACACGAGTCTACTTAAGACGTAAAAGTTTGCTCTTCGCACAATTTTCCCTCACATTAAAATAAAATGAATAAAATACCGTTGAGTTTGTATTCATGGCTGGGTTTCAAACACTGGCGGCTCAATGCAACCTTTGACCCTAGATTGCCACAAAATAACAAAGATTTCCCAGCCAAATCAGTCTTCAATGAAATTCGAAGGGCGTACCTACAAAAAAAGCATAAAAAGATATTTAAAAAAATACAAACTAAGTCACTAATGCTGAAAAATTATATTTAACTCCTATTTACTCAATACATGAATTAACTCATGATTCGATAGATAGAAAGATAGCTTTTATTAAGAACTCATTATGCAATTTTTAAAACAGTAATGTAAGTAACAATGCCTTTACAATGGGCTAAGTAATCAGATTTTTATTATGAGTTTTAGGGAACGAAAGCACACGGACGGCATAACTCTTATCGATTCATAGGTACGACTGGGAAAAATTAAAAGTAAGCAGAAATAATTCGTTCCCATTCAAAGTTACTCCTGTCCCCCTCTATAGTTCTTTCAAGGTTTTCTGTAAAATAGATTCAAAAGTTTCTCTGTAAAAATTTTGCTTGTGTCTGACATGACCATTAAAGTCACGGCCTTTTTGGAATTACTTTAGTATTGTATTTTTATAAACATAAGCCAAAAACATTTGCTAAACTCGAATTTCAATTTATGGCCCAGAGTTACTTGTAACACGAATAAATGACCAGTTTGACACTTTAACTTTAATAGTGCATTTCCTTTTTACTTCTTTTGTACTCCTTCCAAAAAGGTTTGATGGCTTCTAATAAAATACTTTTGCAGTTTCAGGGAAATTACTATAATAGGTAACTCAAGTAAATTGCTGTGACCATTGAACACACTTCTAAAAGGATGTATAAAGCTGTGATATTAGTGTACAATCAAAATTGTTCATGGCTCAAAATGCATAAATTTTGAGTTTAAACTTCCAAGCAATCTGGCTTGTCTGATCTCAAACTTCATATTTTGGTTGCGCTAAACTATAATGTGAATTTATTTAAACAATTAATTTATCATTCCATATTCATTGCTTTTTAACAAAGCTCTTAATAGTGGCCTTTTATATAGCGTTTATTAAAATGTTATCTGTAATCTCATTTCTTATTTTATTTTTAGCAATCTGTTCAATTTAAAGAGCAAATAATGAAAGGGATTCTAACAACGAAATTTGTTTGACTTTGTGAAGATAATAAGCTCTAACATCAAATTGACATTGACATTTGACTGAAAAAAATCAAATTACTCGTCCATCTTAACAGTGTCAGAGCTGGTGAAAATCAAATTCTATTTTAAGGCTACGCAAGAGCAAATAAATATAGGTTTCTTTACTTTATTGAAATAGTTAACAAACAGAAGATTGTTTTCATTCAAATTAATTTAGATCCGACTGAGTACCTTTTACTGATTCCTGATGCTTCTCCAATTGTCTGGTTTTTTCCTCAAAATCATAGCAATTCAAATACCAAAAGCGAGAGGGAGAAAAATTACTGAGAAAATTGCAATTTGGAAGCAGGGTAAAAAGAAAATGGATAAATGAATTCAAGACGCTATGCACTCAAGATTGTGATATAACGTTCAAATAAAGAGGCAATATAGAACGCAATCAAGGGATACTTTAGTTTATTACTTCAGTAACTTGGCAACAGTAACTTCTGTGGCAACCCTTTTTTTAATAGCCATCAATCCTTGCTGAAAACCTCTTGTCTTATGTTAGCCAATGACATATCAACCCCTATTTTCCCTTCCCATTCTACACTCATCATGCCGGTTTCGGCTTAATCTCTACGCACGCCATTAGAGTTGATAGGACTAATTCTTTGGAGACTTATAACGAGAATTAACTATAACACTATTTGTATGAAGAAGTTTAAATAAACCATAACATTTCTTTTGGAATTCTTCTGTCCTTTTTTCAACTAACTGAAAATAGTTTTGAATTCATTTAAATTTATTAAATTTAATTGTGTAAACGAAGTGCAAAACTTTTCTAAATTATTGTAGCCCTTTCAAAGATAAAATTTGAGTACATTTTTCCGCCATCAAAAGTTCATCGACGAAAGCAGGAATTGAAATTCCGTGAAATGATTTGGTTTATGAATAATGAAATTTCAAATTAGCTTGCTGTTGCTTCTTTTGGCTATTATAAAATTCTATTAGTTTTTCGTGTGAAGTCTGGAAAATATTTAATAATATCAGTGAGCTAAGTATTTCTAAAATTTTTTTATTACCATGTTCCAGATATTTCTAAATTTTCTATGTGGCTTAATGTCAACTGAAAGGGTACTGAGACATCCGGCGTTCAAATTTCAACATTCAGAACTCCTCAGGGAATCTAAGAATACTTAAAAATTTACAAAAAAGGGTCCTCACTCAGAATTAACCACACCATCGATTTGGTTTACACGTAGGGGTGGTTGCAATCGAATCTATGATTCATGATTATGGGTCCTCAAGTTCCTTTTGTTAGATCGATTTTTTTCATTCCAACCTATTTCTATTTGGCACGAAAGAAAAGCTGTGGAAGTTTTCCATTTTATGAATACATTTATTCTTTTGATTTTGTATCTCGTTTATTCAAAAGTTTTGTGACTACCAAAGGTTCAGGTCCTAAAAATATTTCATTCCGCCACGGTTTGAATGTATCTCGTTTAAAGTTTTTCATAAACTTTTATCAGAAACAGAAGAAAGCCTCCATCTCACTTAAGAAAAATATATCGTGACGTTCTAAACCACCTTTTTTTTAGAGACATTATTATGAAAATTTTTACATATCAGCATTTTCCATTTGATTTGCATTCCTACCTTTGCAGACGAAACAAAACAACCTTGCCAAGATCTTTCTTATTCCTGTTTTTTACCTTTGGTTGTTTATTTGGTTTAATAAGAGATTTAGATGTGAAAAGTGACCAGATTATCAAACTGCACTTTAGCGTTGAGTAAAAAAATTTCCTTTAATTCAATTAAATTGGAGCAAAGAGATCGGATAGGTATTGGTAGTCAATATTTCTTAGACCTATTTTCCATATAATATTAAAAGTTAATTCCAGACCCACTTTTAAGGTACTTGCCTCGTTTGGCCGCTTTTATTTTTCTTCTCGACTCTTGATTGATGTGTTTTTAAATAGTCTCTTTGGGGTGTACATTAAAAGATAAATGTTAAAAAACAGGTTATTAATAGTCAAGTTGAGAAAAGTTCAATGACATAAAATTTAGTCAAAGTTTACTTCTGACTGTTTTTATATCATATTTGTCCAACTTTACTTTCGTTTTTTCCACTTCCCTTTGATGAAGATGAATCTGAAATGTACGTAACTTTTTTTTGAAGGTTAAAAAGGCAAATTTTGTCGAAAAGTGAAGCAAATCATGAGAAACTGATGCTTAGGGTGACAATTGATTAAGATCCTGATCAAAAAAAGAATTTCAATTTTTGTGTATTTTCGCGTGTAAAGTGGCACTTTTGGTTAAAATTATAATGTAAATAGAATTTTTTGGTCGGAATATTTGTTGGGAATCAAAAAATCCTTTTATCTGAACTTTTCATCAGTGTAGTTGTCAGTGCCCTTTTGCAGATAAATTATTCTATGCTGTTATCAACCATGTTTTCGTAACTGGGTTTTAAATTTTAGAAGATTTACTCGTGGGTTTTCATACTCTTTTTTTAAAAAAAGTTGCAAATAAATTGGAAAACCCCATTATTTCTATCCAATCATATTTTTATTGTGAAGTACCACAATAGTTATCAGATTATTTAAAGGTTTTTATTGGAGTTCCCTTTTTATTGTCTTAAATTTAGCTTTGATAAAAACTCCCAAAAATTAAATTTTCTTATCTTTTAGTTGGAGAAAAATTTTCGATTGTTACTAAACGATTCTTTAAATTTTTTTAATGTCTTAAGTAAATTTGGTCTTGAATCTCGCACTATATTTGTGTCCTGTCTGTAACGTATAAAAATTATTTCCAGAAAATGTCTTTTCATAAGTATTTTACATACTGGTGCATAATTCCATTAATCACTGGTTTTCTGTTACAGATTTCAGATACATAAACCTAGCTTGATTTAACGAGTGGTAACATGCAGTGTAGGGCAAGACTTTTTATATTTCTAGAAGTTAAGGGAATGGATCTTTATTATTTATGACAAATTAGAGGAGTTTTAAAAGTTTAGTTAATTTTTTTTGTTCCTTGTATTTTAAATTTCAACGTCCTGCCATATATTTCACAATCCAAAATACATTTCATAATACTTATATCAAAAGACTACGCAGTTGAGAGAATGCCTGGGGTCATAATAGCGAAATTCCATTCATGGCTTGGTTGAAAAGTTTTTTTTGACATACATATTTTTTAGAAGGATGAAGGAAGATGTTTGGAAGTGAGGTACCTTTGAGTGGATGAAAGATTATTTACACTCTTTTGACTTATGCTACCAAGGCCTACGATATGTCACCACCAATGGGGTGAATTTCTTTATTGAAGATATTTTTCCTTTTTTAGTATATGTTAATATCTACATTATCAATAACTTTGAATCAGTTAAAGTCATGTGTTTACTCTACAAAAAGTATTACAAGCGGCCAAGGATAATTTCAAAATAATTGGCATCCTGAATTGCGTTGCCCTATAGTCAAAAATTAAAAATGCATGGGTTTACTTCAATTATTGAAAATAACAAAATAAAATGTAACCTTTTTTGAAAGATGCCTAGAAAAATTTAAGCTTTTTTTGTTCTCTTTAGCCTCGTAAGAAGTCTCTTTTATCGCCAGCGAGCGATAGACCAGTGCTGGAGATCTCAAATTATCTTCATTACGTGAAATAGTCTAAAATTTTGTGCATTGAAAATGATTTTAAGTTTTTTTAAAAGTACGTCTCTCGAAGGTAATCATTAAGATTAGGCCAAGGTGATTAGCTGGTTACTGTTACGACAATCTAGAATCTGAAATCGACTTTTAACTGAAAACTTTCGATTCGTACACATTAATCTTTAATCATGTTCAACAATAAACTTTTTCAATCCCTCACTTACATGTTAATATCATATTTCTTACAGGTAAGGAACTTCCTCGATGATACACCAAAGTTCTATATAATCATGCAACCAACAGTAAAATGAAATTAGTGTTATCTCAACCAAAAATATATTCTCCCAGTTTATTCAATGGGATAATAGGTGGAATTTATATAGATTAGCAGAAGAAGATTGCAGTTCAGTTGAGTCACAATAGGTAGGGCCACAAGTACAAGATCACTTGGAAATAGTTAAGGACAATTAGGTCAGACCTGACCTTTTGAAATTTATTACCTTTTTAAATGCTTTTGTTTCTTGCTTGTTAGTTCTAAGGCATGAAACTCAACAAGATAACTTGTGTAAAGAAAAGCAACCATAAAAGTGGCTTCCTAAATCTGAAGCTTTTGAATACATGGAGAAGCTTTAGCTACATCGAAATGGGAACAACTCTTTCTTTTCCATATTATATGGACTAATTAGCAAATAGTGGAATGAAAGAGGACTCCAAATAGTCACCAGCTAGATCTCGTGTAAGTTAACAAGTTCGTCTAATAATGTGAAGTACAATTGTCAACAGCTGAAGATATCAAAAGTAAACAATTTGTCGATTTTATTTTAAACTTAAAAGCTCAGATATGATCTGTTGATATAAAAAAACCATTGATTTATTTATTGATCGGCAGCTTATATTAAGGAGCTGATTATTCCATCATTTTCACCAATTTGCCAAGTTGAATGCTGAAAATGTAAACTTTACAACAATTCCTGTCACTAAAAGTTATGATTGTCACTTTTTTATGTTTGCAAATGAATATATAAGGGAAAATTTTGATGATCAAGTTTCTACACAACAATCAATCCCTACTGAGATAATCATTTTGTTTTAATAAAAGGTAGAACTCCTGGGTTGAAAGGATAACACAGTTGAATGCTAACTGATTTATTCCATAAGGTACACATACATATATAGGTACTGATGAGCAGACTGGCAGGCGGAGGGTCTGTTAGCTAGGCAGACCCATGGATGATGAAATGTTCCGAAGAAATTTCATCAGATCTTTTCTGGTGACAATTTCTCCGGAAGGATCTAGTTAGATCCGGTCAGACCAGGATAGGTCGAGAGCGTGTCCAAAAGGGAGGAGCATATCGCGGGCCGGCCGGCTCATCAGTTTACAAAGGAATGTTAATTAACAAAATAATTGACGTCATGCGATAGGATATAATTGGAAATTGGAATAAATGCAAGATAAAATAAATAAAGGAAATTCGAGAGATAAAGTGAATTTACTTTATCGTGATGACTAATTAAGGCAAATACAGGGTCAAAGAATTTGCTTAGAATGGGGATTGAATCCCGGTCTCCCAGTTCTCAGTCAAATACCATCACTTTTAGGCCACGGTGACCCCTTTAGTAGTTTTATGCATTTGTAGAATTGTGGTTGGAATTTACTTTTTGTAATTAGTCATTTTAAACGTTATTTAGAAATTCTTCTCAAAAAATTTAATTACATAAATTAATTTTAGCCTCTTTGACTGTAAAGTTAAGCAAAAAAACTATGTTAGCTTAAAATTTTCCCCTTGGCTTTTTTTGTGATTAAACCAACGACAGATTACTTGAAACTAAATCAAAAATATAAATAAATTATTTTTGCTTAACATAATCTCTGTCGCCCTTAGTTACATGAGCACGAAATGCAACAATCATCGAATTGATTCCCTCACATTTAAGTGAATCTGTCACCCCAAATCTACTTGCTTCACATTGCCTAGGGCAAACAATCAGCTCCCTTCAAGAAGGGTTCATTGCATGAGTCACTAGATGAAAATATTGCTAATAGTTTGTGAGTGTGATTACACTTACAGAGGGTGACACTTAAACCTCATCTCATAGAAATCGGAAAGTAGTGATTACCACATACTCTTTCAACTGATCGTATATTTCACAACAGAAAAGAGACGACTGAGCAACGAAAATGTTGCATTGGACTTAATAAAATTAGAAAGCCAGAATATCACAAAGGCTTCTCTGCAAAACTTTCAAATACTTCCATATGCTTTTAGCTAATTAACTTATGGGTATTTACATCTAACCATCTGGACATTTTACGTTACACAAAATTTTCTCTCTTGTGACCCATTTGGGTTTTGGAGTTTGGGGTACCCTGGGGTCAAGGGGTCAATTTGGTGGGGTCAGGCTTGTGTTAAGAACCTTCCCTGAGTTGGTGGAAAGGTCTGTGCAAAATTTGGTGGAGATTGGTCCAGCGGTTTGGAAGAAAATAAAT
>Ga0194133_10006316_pt1 | contig 14643 bp, 11 predicted proteins | sample TA2KigOf40mmetaG_FD_155448 | JGI IMG/M metagenome (GOLD analysis project Ga0194133, IMG submission 155448) | Freshwater microbial communities from Lake Tanganyika, Tanzania - TA2015055 Kigoma Offshore 40m | ecosystem: Environmental > Aquatic > Freshwater > Lake | place: Tanzania: Lake...
GCAAACAATTCTCTGTATAATTATCATTATAATTGTAATGCATATTATGAGAATAAAATCTTAAAATCTAAATCTATCTTACCCAAAGTACCAAAAAACTGTCTTATTTTTCATTTGGGACAACCTTTATGTAACCCTGCCAATCAAGAAAAAAGTGAACTGAAATGTTTATTGCTGGAAAGGAACAGGATGAACATGGCAGCAATATCAGGAGGTACAATTATGGTTGCCACCTGGGACTTTAGTTAAGTATTCTGTTGGAGAAAACAAGTATGAGAATTAAAGACAGGCCAGCAAAATTGCTTGAAATGACTTATTTATTGATAATAGGGTGTAATGAAAAATGTAAAAAAACCAGAAATACAGTGAAAAATACACCAATCCTGTCACAAAAATGATAAAATGTATGAAAAATAAATTTTTGATTGATATTCTGGTGAGCAAAAAATTACCACTTGGCATACCACAGATTGATTGGTACTACATCATAGATAAAATATTTATAAGTTACTAAAACCAAGTGGGGCAAGCTTGTCAGAGTGGATACCAGGCTGGTAAACTTCCTGAGGTAGTGGCTGAGATTCTTAAGGCATACATAACCTAACCACACTGGACAGAAAAAGATTTTCTCTGACTAGATGTGGACAAGTTAACTAATTCGGTAGATGATCAAATCCTATACTGACTCTTAAAAGATTCTAATGCAACCCTACGCTTATAATTTTCTAGCCATCCTCATTTTCTTTGTAGCTTTTGATGATTGCAACCACGTTGCTATGAGTCTCAGCCAAACGGTCACGTGGTATAACATCAATTTTAGGGTATTGAGTTGTTAAACTTATCTAGAAAAAAAATTTTGGAAACAAATTAAACACAAATTGGTTTCATTGATGACCCTTTTTTGTTACCAAGGCTGACATTGAAGCAAGAAGAGTATCAAGTATTCCTGTTAATGACCCTCTCACATCTGGATTGTCTGGAATCATATTAGTCAATTTTAAAAACTTGATGGAGAAATTCAAGTAATATAGTTCAACTTTGAATTGGAACCAAAGTTTATACTTACTAATTCCCTTTTTTACTTCTTGGTCTGCTTGCAATTTCATTTGTTCACCTAATTTACGTAACTTTTGGCTAGACATAAAAAGGTAAGTTGCTGCAGATGATGGGTTTGAGGTTTGCTAAAATATTTCAAATGTATAAGCACAGAAAGTTTTTTCAAAAGCCCTTGAATCGTGAAAACCATACCCTTGGTTTCAAGCTTGAAGAAGGTTTTGAAGGAACAATGGAAGTCTTTTGTTGGTCAACTAGAAAAATGGGCTGAATTGAAAACTTTGTATTCTCAAGTTTGAGAAGAGAATTAAATTTCAAAATCTTACTCTGTTTTGGCTTTTTTACTTTAACACGACGGCGCCAGAGGCGTCTCTCGTGATTGTTCATTGCTTTCCATTCACTTTTCAGGATAAGATAAAATTCAGTGTCTGACAAACTGGGTTTAAAAAAGGTTGGAAATAAAAAGTAAAAAATTAATGCTGGCTGAAAAAACATACTTAGGGTTCTGCTTTTCGTACTGAATTCGTAATTGTTGTTCAAACAGCTTGAATGCATTTGCATCGCATAGTCGAACACTTAAATCATCATCTGAAAAAGTAATTTGTGATCAAATTTTATTGATGCTGAACTAATAAGTTCATTTTTATGCATTTTTTATATACTTTCTGTATATTTTGTGAAACCAAATCGCTGTAAAGCTTTTTACCTCGATTGTGATTATTGAGTTTGAGTTATAACAAATCTTGGCAAATTTCTAAGCTGAAGTTCTTACTTTAATACTATAAACCTGCTAAGGTACAAATTTAGAAAAGATTATTCATTCTAAACAGATCGAATAAGTTTGAACTTTGAAATCTGGGGAAAAGTTCAACTTTTGAAAAGCCTAACTTTTGCAATGTTTTCTAATTTGTCCTCTTTGAAGCACCATCAAATGCATAATTTCTACAACAAATTAGTACAAACAATCGAGTTCTTCCCTAAATAAATTCAAGTTATGGTAAAATAATTAATCGTCATTTAGTTTAAATTTCAAGCCAAAATAAGGCCAATAATTTAAAAAGTTTGCATTTAAGAATTGGAATTTGAACTTCTGTAACTAAATAATCTGCCTCTGGATTCTTTTGTGTTGTTATTTTGTTTGGCATTAATTGTTTTCTGTACCTACAGCAACTTTTTTTCTACGGTTACTTGCAGAAGAGACGAGCTTTGATTTTTTGCCTTGCAACAGATTTTTTTCAATACTTTCAGGTGCTGTCTTTCGACTTCCAAGGGTTGAAGAACGAAGTTTTGGTGTTGAACTAAACCAAAAATAAAAAAGCCCAAATTAAAACATTAAGCCAGATAATTGAATATGCCAAGCAAAGGTGTCCTTTACTTCAAACATGATGAAGAGGTTGATGGCCCTGGTGAATGATCTAGAGAGGAATTCACCTTTTAGTTAATGTACAAACAGGTCTACACTGTCAAAATATGCTGTAAAGGACTTACCTTTTGCTTTACTTGAGTTGGAGCTATCCAAGAAAGCCTAAAGGTATAATAAAAACCTATTTTGCTCTGTAATTTTTCGTGGTTTTTTTATATACACTTAATGAAATGTATTGTTTGAAGTAATAACTCTTACCAAACCTTCCAAGTCATCGTTTAAATCAAAATCTCTCAAGTTTGGGTTGATTTTTCTTATCCTTCCAGATTTTGAAATAGATCCATCCATGTTTGGAATACTTATTAAATAACGATGAACGAAATTAAACCAACGTCCAAATTGTTTTTAAAGTTCGAAGTTCGAACGAAATTCGAATATTATTTGTTTACGTTTGTAAGAAAGTGGCAAAGTGGACTCTGGACGTTTATTAGCGCCACCAACACATAAATAAGGTAGCGGACGCAAAAAAAACTACCGTTGAGATTTTTCTGATTATTGGAGGTTATTCGAACATTTATTTTTATGAAATGCATTTATTTTTTGTTAAGTTTACAGTTAACACCAGCCGTCCTTTTCTGCTTTCAACCTGATAGCCCGTGTTGGAGTCTTCTGAAAAAAACCTTTCTTGGAAGTGGCTCCACCTCCGCTTTCAACTGGATAGCAAGTGCTGAGGACTCACCTTTCCAAAAAAACCCAGACTTTTTGGATTGGAAAATACTCATCATATTGTATTGTAACATCTACTTTTGTGAGCAGTAATACTCCAGCATAGGCTCTGACTTGTGGGCAGTAACTCCAGAAATAGACTTCTGGGCTGTGATAGAGTAGAGGTGGAACGGGCCAAGATATTTGTGGCCCGAATCGATACCGGGTCACTCAAGCTGAGGCCTGGCACTAAGAGAGGCTCGGACCTAAACCGAACCTTAATATTTTGACCCGAGCTTTTACTAGTTTGTTTGTTTGTTTACGTAGTAAAATTTTTATTAGCTGACCTGACCCGAGGCTCGAACCTTGGCCCGTCCCACCTCTATCATAGAGGTGTAACGGGCCAGCTGATGAAAATTTTACTACATAAACAAACAAACCAGTAAAGGCTCGGGTCAAAATATCAAGGCTGGGTAAAGGTTCGAACCTTTTTTAGTGCCGGGCCTTAACTTGAATGACCCGTTATCGGTTCTTGGCCACAATTATCTTGGCCCGTTCCACCTTTAGGCTGTGCCAACAACAAATTCAGCATTCTTTTAAGCTGTGTACAACAAACCTTTGATCAACACATTCACCGGTGGCTTTTCATTCCCATTTCCTCCATCGCGTCGGAGCAAAAACCTCTAGTGAGGTTATAACCACCCTTACGCCAAGTGGGTTGACGAGCGAGTGAAAAAATTACCAAAAGGCTCCAGGAGGTCCTATTTACAGATAATTATTTTACACTCCACCAATCAGATTAATTCATTTTTGAACACACATTTTGCGTTACATTCTTTTATATATATAGATGAAGAATAATAGCCTGAGGTACATCGTGTGTCCAGCTGTGACCAATGAGCAGTTCAGGACACTAATGCGCCCTGAAGCCAACTGCTGCCCCATGGATCTCCTCGTCCGGAAGCTTTTACAAAGGTGAGACAATCAAGTCCCAGTTTAGCCTGGAATCCAGTATCTTGATTTAAATTTAAAGATTCACTTTTTTCAGCTTTTTCCCCTCATCGAGGTCATCAAAACCATATTCAATTGTGTTTAATATTACCCAATTCAAAGGTCATTAAAAATTTATAATAAAAAACACTGTTCAGAAATCTTATACTTTATATTTCTTCTAAATTTTGAGCCATTTTGGGTAGAGAAAATAAAGCAGTGCAGCCGCAACAGCGATCATGGCAACTAAGAACACTACACATGTAAGGATCCAGACCCAATTGGACATTCTTCTGGGTTCTAAATGTGGGCAAAAGCAGTCATGTTCCTCATGGCAAATCTTTGAGTTGTCTATGGTCCATTTTCTCTTATATCTGGAGTCTTTTAGGACCAACTTGTCTGCTCTCTTCACCATTTGTGATAAGACTTTGCCCTTTTTATGTGCAAACCAAGGTTCTGGGCTTTTCCTAATGCAGAGAGGTTTGAATGCTGGATCACCCTTCAGGTTGGCAATATCAGATAGCACGCCCGAAAGCTGACTGCAGCTCTTCGTTGAAACTCTCAAAGATTCTTTGAAAGAAAGCCACTTATGGCTCACTTTGACCTTTGCACAGGGATTGACTTCTGCAGCAAAGTAGGTCACTTTTTTGGTCACCTTTTCTCCAGTCAAAAAGTTTACAGTTTTGGAAAATGTTGGATGTAGGACAACATTCTTGGGATTCAATTTTGCAGCCTCCAATACAAACCTAAGGGCAGACTCTTTAGCAGAAAGGTCTTCTTCTTGATTTTGAGTGTCAGCAAGGCACCAGAACTCTGACTTGAGGTGCAAAAATTCCATAGCGCACATGCGCCTAAACAAGATGACCGCAGACACAGTCACAGGTTCTGGGGTGTGAAATTGCGAAAGGCTGCTCGTAGAACAAATGTCTTTTTGAACTTGCACCGGGGTTGCTGTGATTGGTGGGACTGCACAGGGTGAGGGCATCAGTTTTGGCAAAATCACTGTGCTTGTTCCGGATGTCAATGACGGGGAGGTCACATGGAAACTTGACTGACAGCTGGCCCATTGCTCCTCTGAATCTGCTTCAACTGAGGCTGCCTGAGATTGAGACTTTGGACCACACGGGGCACAAGGAGGGCAAGGACGGCACTTCTCCGGACACGGGTTGATCCAAAATGCAAAGGAAGTGGAAATGGCTGCAACTACAATCCCAACCAGAGGCAGTGCCAGATGGGGAGTCTCATACTTATGGTAAACTCCTAAAAAGACCACAGCAGCCACCAAGAGGACAACTTGAAGGATGGGATGAATTTTTTCTTGCATCACTAAAATTTTTGCAGTAAGACTTATATGGTTTTTTGAACAATGACGATTCAAATTCAAATTTATGACAATTTGCAGAAAACAGCAATCATCTCAACAAAAGCTGAGCTGAGCTTTTTTTCATTAAGGATGGCTTTCATTTAAACTTTTTGTTTTAATTTGAGCTATTCAAGACACTGTAACACTTCTTTATATTAGATGAGTTGCATCAGAGTATGACTTTAAAAGTTCAAACCCAAGCTACACCCTGAACTTAAAAGGTAAGTATTAATGGTCTGAAACTGAATGAGATTTTATTCTTAATAAACTTTTATTACCATCTGTCTGAATCACAGTGGGCTAGAATTTCAATATAATTATTAAAAACCATAAGAACTCTTCTCGAGGATCCAAAAATTTTATACAAAACGTGCCTGGGAAGTCTTTAGGTTGACCTGAAATGATGTCAAAATTGTAAAAACTGCAACATTCACATTAAAAAAATGATGTTCGCATCATAATAAAGAACATCCCAATAGTAGTGAGATGAGCTGAATAGGTGACACGATCTTGATATGGCAAGCAGAAAAATTGGAGTAGACTATCAGAAAAGTCAACCACAGAGTGCAGCTTGCAAAAAAAGAGAATAAATTATAACCTCACCAGTCACCAGCTCAGATGATTTGTCTTCTTCATTCAACAATGAGGGAGATATTTATCACAGTGAGATATTGTGCCACAAAGAGTGGCCCTATGAAGTTGGAGTAGGTTTCCCAGAACCTACTTTGTTCATGTTGGACTTAACAATTTGTTGAAAGATATATTGAGCTGCGTTGACATCATCGACCTTTCCAGTAACAGCAAAGATTGCGTGCTTTGCCCCAACTGCGGGTTTAGCAACGACAATCTTCGTATTCGTATCATTGGCGATTTCTTCTACAACTTTGCCAGACATACCAATGGTGTACTCCATCATGGCCCTTGGAAGTTTGAAGTGAATAGTTTTGACACCTATAGTTTATGAGATAAAAATTAGAAAACCCGACGAGAGTGCGTCTAAAATGATGATCACCTGGGCCCCCTTTAACGAAAACTTCATAAGTGTCCAGAGTTTCACCCCACGTTCCATGATCAGGAATGGCATACTGCAGCTTCCTTCTGACCTTTTCAAGCCACGTCTCTCCTATACAAAAGAATAAGGTAAATCACTAGAATAGATAAGTGCTAGCTTTAACCATACCAGGTGCCACAACATCTTGTTCGTACAAAGAATCATTAACCATGGGAAGAGCAAGCTCAACCCTCAATCTGATCCCCTCAATCGAATGTTCTCTCTGGCTCACGACCAAGTCAACTGAGTCATAATCATCAAACTCGACAAAACCTAGAAGTGAATGTGTTACTGCGAAGCACGAACCAAAGATAAGGATTAAGTCATGTTTACCAAATTTTCTTTTTGGCTCGTCTTTGTTTGGTATCCGGATAGCTCTTGTGACAAATCCAAACTCGCTGAAGTATTTGTAGAGCTCACCATCGTCAATACCATCTTCCAAGCCACCAACAAAGATGGTTTTTGTTTGATGACTAAATTCTACCCTTGGCCTGGACAATTCCACACGAATACGTTTTCCCTGAGATGATCAAACTGAACTGAGAAGTTGTCATATTAATATATTGCATTCCAACTTTCAAGCACAGCTGTGTTTGAAAACTTGCGAATTGCGATGAACAGTGCACTGCAGGTACAACATTAAAGATTGAGGTAGGCCGTAGGGCCAGGGATTGGCTGCTAAACTACTATTTGTTTTTGTTACAGGCGCTCGCCGCTCAGTTAGAAACGCGTTACACGTGTTTTGTATTTTGATAGCGTGGGTTGTTCAGTTTCCGGAAAATTTGTACCATAGATTTATAATTAATGGAACAAACTTAATCAACGTACCAGAAACAAGAAAGTATAGAAATCTCTATATATAAAAGTGACTGTTTGTATTTATGGACCTACCTATGTCCACTTTTCACGCCCGAACCGCCGGACCAATCTCCACCAAATTTTGCACAGACCTCCCCACCAACTCAGGAAAGGTTCTTAACACAAGCATGACGCCCCAAACCCGACCCCGGGTTACCCCAAACTCCTAAACCCAAATGGGTCAAGGGAGAGAAAACTTTGTGTAACGGAAAATGTTCAGATGGGTAGCCTCATACTATTTAGTTAATTTCCCGGGCAGCGCCGGGGCCCGGTTGGCTAGTATAGAATACTTTGAAAGTAATATTAGTTAATATTGAACTCATCTATCGTCCAATCAGTGTACATTTTTGAATGAGATGACGTGTATCTTTTACCTGAATGTAGTGCTTGTTGCTAATGACTATTTTCTTGACGACTCCTAGAAAGTTTATAAAATAAATTATCAGCAATTTAAAATATGAAAAAAAAACATTTCATATCATACCATAATCTGCAAAATCGACAAAGCCAAAGGTTTTTTTAACTCCAGTTGATTTGTCCTGAAAACAACAAATTAGGCACATCAAAGCAAAACAAACATTTTTACAGGGTAGTTAATTATAAGGGAAATATGATGAATTCGTACAATCATTTACCTGTATTTTAACAGCTCTGATAACTTTTCCAAAAGCAGAGAAATATTGCACCAAATCATCTTCTGTAATAGATTCTTTTATAGATGCTACAAAAATGCTCCGCTTAAATTGACAATCTTCTTCAAGTTTTGCAACGTAGTCTGGTTCAGATACCTGAAGCCTGAAATATGAAAGATTAGTTAGGGACTCGTCACATTTTTTTGTTTCTTTTTTTCTAGTAAAACCTTTGTAGATCTGGTATGGCAAGTCTCGCTTCAATCTTTTTTCCTCCAACTGTAAGCTCTGGTGCCTCTAATACAGCCTCCGCCATGAATGAGCAAGCAAATGTGATAAATCCAAAGCCACGCGATTTTCCAGTATCTTTGTCACGCATCACCTAAAACATTGTTTTTACTTTATTCTGAAAAACTAGTTAAGGACCCATGTAATTCCTGTACCTGACAGTCAATAACTTGTCCGAATTGTGCGAAATACTTTTTCAAGTCTCTCTCCACTGTTTCTGTTGCTAATCCTCCAACAAAAAGTTTTCGCTCCTCCCTCAAATAAAGCATTTCCATCTCTTTTTCTTTTTTGAGTTTTTTCATTTCTTCTTTCATCTCTTCCTAAAAAAGTATCAATTTGCAGCGGATTCTTTGATCAAATCTAAATGTGCTTAGCTTACTTTATTACAGAGCTTTTTCTTTTTAGCTGCATCTCTGTGAGACACATCGTACATGAGCGTTTCATCCTCCCAGGTCCAATCGTGCTTTTTTTTCTTCACTTTTGCTTTGGTCATGTTGACACCTGGTGGTAGAGAAGTTGATTTTGATGAGGGACCAGCCACAGGCTCCATTATCTTTAGACAAAAGCTCAAACGAACCTAACACAGCAGAAGAAATTTGAGAAAACATTAAATAGTCAATTGAGAGACAATATTTTTTAAAATAAATCAGTACGCAAAATATACTCATTTTGTTCTTGATATGTTTAAATAACTTACGAATAATACTTGAGGCTTTTGATTGGGAATCGCAGCTTCTTTCAAGGTGTTGTTAATAATCTGTCACAAATAAATTGATCCGTGTTCAAACTTCAAATTAATTACTGATTTTTCTCTTTGGTCGAGAGATTTTTTGTATTTTTTTTGGTAAATTTGTTTGTTTGTTTGCTTGTTTTACAGCAGTTTTAATAATTCCAAAATAACCTTTGCCAACAGCAGCAACATATTTTAACTACCGCTTCAAAGGTTGACTTTTAAAGTATCATAAATAATTTAAGTACGTGAATAGAAACTGTACAGCATTCAATTTAACCTTTCAAGACATATTTTCATAGATCTAATGTAACAACTAAATATTTAAGATTCACAGGTTTATACACATTTCATGATTTCAACGCGTTGGAGCGAGTCAAGGTTCATCGATAGTTTAAAATAAAAGTTGTCTGGATTTTTCGCTAAGTCGTCTCTAAGCTAGTGTTTTTCTGGACAACAAACCAAAAAGTTTATTTTCTTTTAGTTACTAGTCTACAGCTGACTTTGGACGTAGAACACGCTTTTTTCTTTGTAAATGTTTACGACTTTATGTAAGTGTTGAAAAAGTGAAAAATTTCTGGCCAATATCAAACTGTCAAGTTGCAAACTTGTTATGCGTAATTGAGTTGGTTTGTAAGGACAAAAAGAGTGAATATAGATTGCCCAACGTTGGAAGATGACATTGTTCAGAAAATTTTGTCAGCCTGGCTAGATTTTGTTCGTATTCAACCTTCAAAATGTCTCTTTCAATTTCACCTTTTACAAAATGGTTCAAAAACCTGACAGCTTTACTTCTTTTTTGTGTTGGGTTTGTAGCTGACCCTGTTTCCTCTCATGATGATCCTCAGTTGATCTTGATTTCAGGTAAGTAAGGTCTTTCTGTTCCTGTTTAAGTGAGATACTTTTTTGTCAACCCAAAGTTGTTTTTCAGATGGTCCTGCTGTTCTTGACTCTGTTATAAGTTTCAGTGCTCATCTAGTCAATGCAGATCACATAAGAGGGCCATTTTGGTTTAGATGGAGTAAGTTTTTTCAAAGAAATTTGCCTTAATTTGTTTACCTAACTACTGTAAATTTAGTAAAACTGAGAATTAAGTTTCATTATATTGGTAGCACTTTATTATTTTAAAAATAGATTCTTCGAAACCTGTTTAGAGGTACTGTTCAAACACGAACCATAAAGAACTATGCTTTAAAATCACAAACTTGTTTTTTGTCTCATCTCTAGTAATACTCTCTTAAATATTCAATATTTTATCTAAAGAAAATATTTATCTTTTGTAATTCCTTTTGCTTCTTTCTGGTAGATTTGTCCTTTTTTATAATCAAATTCAAAAAATACAAGTGTTTCTGAAAGGCAACTTTCAAAACTTTTATTAACAATCTGCCAAGTTTTAACAAAAAGAAAATAATTTTATTTCATTTAAACTGAACATCATAAAAACGTCATTATCAGTCTCTGCAGGATATAGTTGTTTTTTGAGGCCTTATGACATCTAACTTTTTTATTGTTGAGAGACTGGAGTTAGATTTCTCTTTGTAAGACCCCACCATGGGAATCCAAACAAGATTCTTTAGTATAAAATGAAGAAATGCAATGTCCACACAGTTAGTCTTTCATGATCAGAGATAAACAAATAATGTTAAGTGACTAAAAGGCATAACATTTAGTGATATGAGCTATTATAAAGTCAACAAAAGAATTGCTGTTGTGTTAGTTAAATTTTTACTGTTACAAGTATGACCTTGGAAGGGACCTGGTCAGAGTTGGACTAAAGGAGCCATTCTTTCCTTATTAAAACTGGCATCATGACTTTCTCAATCTTTGACAAACTAATATTTTCACCCAAAATAACAAAGAGTTAGTCCTCTTATTAAAAGACCTAAACTTGAATTTTTTTAGCTCTCTAAAGCTTGATCTTTTTATCATAGAAGTATTCGCTCATTTCCCCTAGATACTCCTAATTCACTTTTTGATATTTTAACGTGGCTTTGCACGTTAAAGTTATTTCAAACAGGCTGCCATTATTGTTTAAAGTTTGTCCGTGATCGTATAGTGGTCAGTACCCTTCATTGTGGTCATTTTAAACAGACTGCCATTGTGGTTTTCATTCTCACCTATTGTTGGTCTTGACGCCAACATTTTTACCCTCTTCAAATTCGGCCAGAAAGTTTTGCCCACATTTTTGTATATAAAGCTGTGCTCTTACGTCAATAAACAGTTCAGTATTGATTCTTTTCTTGATTGGGAAGGATATCATTGGGTTTATGCTCATCTCAACCCGATCACAGCAACACACTCGTTAATTTTATAAACTTAATTTTTAGTTAATTTTTTTCTCAAAAAAAGCTCTAACATGTATGTTAGTGTGCTGGAACAGATATAATCAATGAATTGAATTGAATAATCAGTTTGTTATCATAAACTATCAACTTTCATTTTAGACGATGATGCGAGCCCAGGACATTTTCTAGAGGAACAAACATCTTTGCGAATGATGAATCACACCTTAAGTTACTCCTCCAGGAAATATGAAGAGAAAACTTACACCATGACTGTTTCTGTTTTCAAAGAAAAAGCATTCTACAGGTAAAATATGTTGATTTAAGTATACATATTGGCCTTTTTTTACTCACCAGCAAGTTCATTTTCAAGGGAAGAAATCGCCAGTAATAGGACCGATTACGAAATTACTAAACAACTGAATGGAGAAATAGCCATTCATCAGCCATCTTCAAAAGGAAAAAATGTTTCCAGCAAGGAAAATGTGAAGTTTGAGGTAAAAATGCACGATCCCTCAGGTAAATGTCTATAAAAAATTAATATTTCGATGTACTACAAATTTAATCAACCATTATTTTTAGGATTTCTTAAAGACTCTTCTATAGAATACTTTTGGTTTATTAACGATACTAATTATGGTCCCACAGAACAGTCAGCATTTTTTTACAAATTTTCCAAGCCTGGTAATAACAGCAAGCTCTTTTCTTAACTCTGAAACAGTGATCTTTGAGAACACTTTTCATTCGTATAGGTATCAGTTCCATTGAAGTCCTGGTACTGGCCAAGGTGGGCCCTGAGCCCGAAGTTACGAAACAAATTGGTGCATGGAAGAACGTAAGCGAAAAAATTAGGTATTTTTTTATTGAGACATAAAAGCAAAACCGAATTGAGATAATTATGGGTATAATTGTTTGACTTTCAAGATCCGCCTCCTCCCTCTCAAGAGCGATAGATACTACTGCACCAAATCCAACTGAACCTCCCTATGTCAAGTCTGGTGTCTTCAGAACAAATGTTAAGTCTGTCATCCCGATGCTCAATCTCTCTGTTTCTGGTGACACCTGGTAAAACATACTAAAAATTTTATTGGCTTGAAAATCCTGAAAAACTATCATCATTATACTTTTCAAAATTTCTAGGCTTAAACATGGGAAATTGCTAAGACTAAATCTTCGTTGTGATGGATCAGGTCCCTTCAGCTTTTGCTGGAGCATAAAGGATGCTCCCTACAACATTACTGGGAATGAGACATGTCTGGATAGTACTGAAACTTATGACGAGTGCAACATCGAACTGGTCTGGTATTTTAGGAACAATGGCACCTTTGACATTTTGACAGTGGTGGGTGAAAATCAAAAAGTTTTATTTTGAAGTCTTCAAGATCTAATTGACTTTTGAAAAAATTCAGATTGAAAATGGAATCAGCAAATTAGTAGAAGTTGTCCACATCAATATTTACCAGGTAATCAAAGTCGATAACTTGATAGATTACTTTCTGAAATCTGAACTCATTGACATGTTTGTGTACAAACTACTCTCCTGAAAAGTTTTCTGTCATGTATAGTAGAAGCTTGAGGGCAAGACCTGCTACAAATAAATGAATAAATATATTCCTTGGTTTTAGGTTCACCATCAAACACCTTTGTCTCTAGTTGTTGTGCCTATTTGCAGTTGTCTAGTGGCTGTCATAGCCATTGGGTCTGGAGTTTTTGTCTGGACTGCATATAAGAAAAACATGCCTGTGGAAACAGCAGACTTTGACTTTAATTCTCCCGATGAACAGGTTTGTCTTGCACCCATTTAATAAATTCTCTTATTTTTAGATATAAATTTCTTTGAATAAATGTTGCAGCTGGAATACAAAACTTTTTGGGAACGTTTACGAGATTCCATGATAAATGCATTCAGTAACTCATCTGATGACATTTCGAACATTTCTTCCGTTTCTTCCAGGTTTTTCAATGATAATAATAGTTGTTCTGAACATCCATGGTTTCAGTTTTTTATTTACATATAAACAAGATCCTAACATACTGGTTTACTTTTTAAGACATGACGTTTTGCCAGCCAACATTCATTATGGAAGTATCAGATGAAGGAGCAAGGATCATCTTTAAATGGATTTTTGAGCTGGAGTCACTTGCAACTGTGATCTTTTATTTAGTCAGAGATTGTAGCCATTTTAGTTTACCAATTTATTCTAGGGCATTTTAGGTATTACAAAATTCAAGTATTTCAAGATTCATATTTGTCTAAAATGGCAGTAAACTTTCACTTTGCAAATTTACATCCTAATTTTCGACTCTTTCCAGTTAAAATTACTAATTATGCCTTCATTGTTTATTTTTTTTACAATTCATGCCATTTAATCCAAGATCTTTGCAGAAGTAGATTTTCATCCAGACAAATAAGGTTGATGGCCACTGCTGGTATATTTCTCAAACTGTCCCCTAACCCTTCTGTGAAAGTTCAAATGCTTTTTCATAAATGTACTTCAGTTTTTTTTTATTTGTCAGAATTATTATCAGATCTATGCTTAAATCTCAGAGAGCCATTAAATATTATGTAAATAAAGACAAAATAAAAGTACAGCAGATATTTGTATTAATTACTTAAAGTACTAAGGTCGACGTGGCTGGGAGGTCAAAGGCACCTGGCTGAGCCCTAAGGTTGAGGGTCCAATCCTCAGCCTATGCCAGCAATTTTTCAACCAGGGATTGCAAAAAATCAGCAAGGCACCCTTTGTCAGAGTAATGGTAACCTGCAGTGCCACTTATGAAAATGATCGATTACATCAGTTTGAAAGGACTGAAAGGTGATCAAAGCCTTGTTCAGACAGATAGGCATTATGTTAAAATCAGTTCTAGCCAACTGGGCCCTGGGAGGATTTGGAGGGACAGGGTGTTGGGATGTAACAAGGTTTGAACCATCTCCCTTGGCCTGGGCCCATGGTCAATGCAGAATGTTACATAACCTAATTCAACCTTCCGGGCCTAACCTCTTTCTGCATGGCCTAACCCTGCAGGGGGTCATCACCAAAGCCTAACCTGGGCACGGGTCAGGCTCAATATAGGTATGGGCGGACTGGTAATCTTATGTACTGAAAGTGACCATCTATGTGGAAGATTGGATATGAAAAATTCCAATCAACTTTTCAAACCAAACAGTTGTAAAAAAAACCTCCAATTTTATTTTGCATTGTAAGGTATTTGTTGAACAAGATGTTAGAGGACAGATGATGCCATTTCTTTCCATTTTCCCACCATCAACTGCTGCAATAGTGTCTAACTGTTTCAGAAAGAGCAAAAAAAGTTAAACTTTTTCCTCCAA
>Ga0194133_10006317_pt1 | contig 14641 bp, 11 predicted proteins | sample TA2KigOf40mmetaG_FD_155448 | JGI IMG/M metagenome (GOLD analysis project Ga0194133, IMG submission 155448) | Freshwater microbial communities from Lake Tanganyika, Tanzania - TA2015055 Kigoma Offshore 40m | ecosystem: Environmental > Aquatic > Freshwater > Lake | place: Tanzania: Lake...
GCCAGTTGTGCATGCCAAACACCGCTTCCATTGGACACCGCTCGAACAAGCCGTCGTCCATCATGGCCTTGGCGCCACCGCGACCTTCTTCCGCGGGTTGAAAAATCACGTAGACGGTGCCGTCAAAATCACGATGCTGAGAAAGATAGTGCGCCGCGCCCAACAGCATCGCCGTGTGGCCGTCGTGCCCGCACGCATGCATTTTTCCGTCGACACGCGAGCGGTGCTCGAACTGGTTATGTTCCTGCAGTGGTAGAGCGTCCATATCCGCACGCAAACCAACCGCACGAGATGAGTTTCCCGCCCGAATCACGCCGACCACGCCGGTACCACCAAAACCGCGTATCACGGGAATACCCCATGCCTCGAGCTGTTGCGCTACTAGCTGCGAAGTTTGTGTTTCTTCATAGGCCAGCTCTGGGTGCGCATGAATCGTGCGCCGAATCTGTTTCAACTCATTGTGAAACTGCAGAATAGGATCGATCAGCTTCATAGACGGTTTGGAAAAATGGAAATGCGTTAAAGGAACCCGGGATGTGTAATATTAACCGCACCCCGGAAAACAGCCTGCTTGCCCAATCGACAACGATACTGCCTGCCTGACCATGCAAACCCGAACCATACGCGCAGCTTGTCCGCACGACTGCCCCGACACTTGCGCCATGCTGGTCACGGTAGAGGGCGACAGAGCAACCGCTATCCGTGGCGACCCGGATCATCCGAACACAGCCGGCGTGCTTTGCACCAAAGTATCGAGGTACCTTGAACGCACCTACCACCCTGAGAGGTTGCTGTATCCAATGCGACGTGCGGGGCCCAAGGGAAGCGGGCAGTTCGAACGAATCAGCTGGGACCAAGCACTCAATGAGATCGCCGAGCGTCTGCAAAGCGAAGTCCGCAAGGACGCGCGTGCAATCCTGCCGTACAGCTACGCCGGCACCATGGGCGTGGTGCAGGGCGAATCGATGGCGATGCGGTTCTTCAACCGACTCGGTGCATCCAAGCTTGACCGAACTATTTGCGCGACGGCAGGTGGCACAGGCTATCGGTATACGATCGGTGCAAAAATCGGTACCGACACCGAACAATTCGAGCATGCCAAGCTGATATTCATCTGGGGCGGCAACCCGATTGCGTCAAATCTGCATTTCTGGATGCGCGCAAAAGAAGCCAAGCGCCGTGGTGCTGTTCTGGTGGCTATCGACCCTTACCGTTCGCTAACCGCTGAAAAGTGCCAGCATCATATTGCTCTGTTTCCGGGAACTGATACCGCACTCGCGCTAGGTGTCATGCATGTGTTGATACGAGACGACCTGCTCGATCATGACTACATTCACCGCTATACCCTGGGCTTTGAGGAGTTGAAAGAACGCGCATCGGCATGGAATCCCGCGCGCGTCGCACGTATTTGCGGCGTGCCTGTCGACCAAATCGAAATGCTCGCCAAGCTTTACGGAGAAGCCGCAATAAACGGTGCGCCGGCTGCCATCAGAGTGAATTACGGCGTGCAGCGCAGCCACGGCGGTGGCATGGCGGTAAGGAATATCAGCTGCCTACCAGCATTGGTTGGCGCCTGGCGCCATCCGGCCGGCGGCGTTCTACTCTCTTCGGGTGATAGTTTTCCGAAACAGACAGCACAGCTTGAGCGTCCCGATCTGATGCCTGACGACCCATCTCGCTCCCCCCGCACCATCAACATGAGCACCATCGGTGATGATTTATTGAGGCCTAGCTCAGCGACATTCGGACCAAAAATCACGACCCTCATTGTCTACAACTCAAATCCGGTTGCAGTTGCGCCTGAATCTGCCAAAGTGGCGAAGGGCTTTGCGCGAGATGACCTGTTCACCGTCGTGTTGGAGCATTTCAAAACCGATACCGCTGATTACGCGGATATCTTGCTGCCAGCCACAACACAACTCGAGCATGTTGATGTTCATGCGACCTATGGCCATCTCTACATCGTCGCAAATAATGCTGCGATCAAACCGCTAGGCGAGTCGAAACCTAACAGTGAGATTTTCCGATTGTTAGCTGCACGGATGGGGTTTACTGAGCCCTGCTTCAGCGACACGGACGATGAACTTGCGTCACAAGCCTTTAATCCACGTAGCACCACTGCGCCGGGTTATGACTGGCAAAAAATCAAACAAGCGGGTTGGGTCAAGTTGACCATGCCGGCAGCGCCATTTGCACAAGGCGGCTTCCCCACGCCATCTGGTAAATGCGAGTTTTATTCTGAAAAAATGAAGCAGGATGGTCTTGACCCCCTACCCGCTTACATCCCGCCGCACGAATCTACGGTATCTACCCCGGATCTGGCGACACACTACCCATTGGCAATGATCTCGCCGCCCCAGCGAAACTTTTTGAATACCAGCTTCGTCAACTTAAAAAGTTTAAGAGACACTGAGGGTGAACCCCATTTAGAGATGCATCCGGATGACGCAAGTGACCGTCATATCTCCGATGGCGATATCGTGCGCGCATTCAATCAACGTGGTGACATGCGACTCAAGGCCAAAGTAACCGATGCAGCTCGCAAGGGACTAGTCGTTGCGCCGTCCATTTGGTGGAAAAAGCTCGCTCCCGACAATAAAAACGCCAATGAACTGACGAGCCAGCGGTTAACGGATATGGGGCGTGCACCCACCTTTTATGATGTGCTGGTTCAAGTTGAAAAAGTCCCGGTGGAATCAGCTTGATATGCAAATAGCATGGCGATATGTCCTGCTGATCGCCATCGTAATCAGCAGCACGGCATGCACCCATCTAGCCTACTATGCGCAGGCAACCCATGGTCAGCTAAGTGTCATGCGAAGCGCAAAGCCCATCGATACTTGGCTATCTGATCCAGCTGTTAGCGCTGACCTCAAATACCGACTCGCACGCACGCGCGAAATCCGGCAATTTGCAAGTTGCGAATTAGGTTTGCCTGATAATGGCAGTTACACTCGATATGCCGATCTGAAGCGACCTTTTGTTGTTTGGAATGTGGTTGCAACGCCTGAGCTATCGATGAAGCCTGTGCAATGGTGCTTCCCAGTGGCAGGCTGCGTTGATTACCGCGGCTATTACGATAAGCAAAACGCACAGCGATTTGGCGATGAATTGCGTGCCGAGGGTTACGAGGTACGGGTTGCAGGCGTGCCAGCTTATTCCACCCTGGGCTGGTTTGATGACCCAGTTTTGTCAACCTTCATTGCCTACCCGGAAGCAGAGGTGGCACGCATGGTGTTTCACGAACTTGCGCACCAGGTTGCTTATGCGCCCGGCGACACGCCCTTCAATGAAGCATTCGCCACCACAGTCGAAGGAATCGGTGTACAGCGATGGCTGGATGCAAATGCAAACGAAGAGACTCGTGAACGTTATCAGCAATTCCGCGAACGAAAACAGGACTTCATCAAGCTGCTAAGCACGTACCGCCTAAAGCTTGAAGCTGTATTCGCCCATGAAATTAGCGACAGCGACAAGCGTAAACAAAAAGCGGCATTGATCGCGTCGCTACAGCAGGACTACCAGAAAATCAAACAAAACAAATGGCAAGGTTTTGCTGGCTACGACCAGTGGTTTAACGAGCCCATCACTAACGCGCATTTTGTTTCAGTTGCCGCCTACGAAGAGCTTGTACCTGCATTTAAGTCGCTTTTCGCTCAATCAGGTAATTTACCCAAGTTTTACGCTGAGGTTAAAGCTTTAGCTAAACAAGACAAGGCAAAGCGGCAACAGATCTTGGCAACGCTATTGGATTCAGGGACAGCGGCGAAGACCGTCGTGCCAACTGCTGCGGCGCAGTAATGCTTTTGGGCCAAAAAATTACTGTAAATCGTGGTATTGCCGCCAACCGTGCTGCAGCCCGCGATTGATACACAGATCAAGCAGACAAGCCTGCCAGATTCCGCTACGATCAGAAAAAAATATGCCGAACCCTAGATAGCCACCACCCCCATGGCTATCGCTCTTCGCAATCGGGTTCTGAATACCTGACCTATTAACAAAAAAATCAGGGTGCTTTATGGAGAAAATCTGGATTCATTCCTACCCAACGGGCGTACCTGCTGAAATAGACTATACCCGCTATCGTTCACTCGTACAGTTGATGGACGAAGCATTTTCCCAGTATGCAAATCGAAATGCATACGCGTGTATGGGCAAGTTTATTACCTACGCTGAAGTTGACGCACTCTCAAAGCAACTTGGCGCTTGGCTCCAGGGACAGGGCCTCGCGCGCGGTGCGCGCGTCGCGATCATGATGCCGAATGTTTTACAGTATCCGATTGCATTAGCCGCCGTGCTTCGCGCTGGCTACATCGTAGTCAATGTCAATCCGCTTTACACCCCGCGCGAGTTGGAGTACCAACTCAATGACTCAGGCGCTGAGGCCATCATCATTCTCGAGAATTTTGCCCATACCTTGGAAAAAATCATCGCAAGAACGAAGGTTAAAACGGTGGTATTGGCGAGTATGGGTGAGATGCTCGGTACTGCCAAAGGTTTATTGGTGAATTTCGTTGTTCGCAATGTAAAAAAAATGGTGCCGGATTTTTCACTGCCGCAGGCAGTGAAATTCAGTACCGCCTTGCGTGAAGGCGCGTCCATGCGCTTGCAGCCAGCATCACTGGGCCACGACGACATCGCATTTTTGCAGTACACCGGAGGCACGACGGGTTTATCCAAAGGAGCAATGCTGAGTCACCGTAATGTGATTGCGAACCTCTTGCAAAACGAAGCGTGGTTACAGCCAGCAATGGATAAGCCGCCCAAGGTCGAGGCGCTGGTATTTGTCTGCGCACTGCCGCTCTACCATATCTTCGCGCTGACCGTCTGCTGTTTGATGGGTACGCGAGTAGGGGGCATGAATATTTTGATTCCCAATCCACGTGATATTCCCGGATTGGTCAAAGAGCTTGGTAAGCATCGGTTCAATATGCTGCCCGCTGTAAATACCCTCTACAACGCATTACTGAATCACCCTGACTTTGCCAAGTTGGATTTCTCATCCCTCAAGCTATGTAATGGCGGCGGTATGGCGGTACAAAAAGCCGTGAATGATCGCTGGCGTGCGGTGACGGGAAAAAGCATTATCGAAGGTTACGGCTTGTCAGAAACAGCACCGGTCGCCACTGCCAATCCCGCCGATGCCGACGAATTTACAGGCACGATTGGGTTGCCTTTGCCATCGACTGATATCGCCATCCTTGATGATGCCGGCCAAGAGCTACCAATAGGCCAGCCCGGCGAGATCGCAATTCGTGGCCCGCAAGTGATGGAAGGCTATTGGGAAAAACCGGAAGAGACGGCCAGAGTCATGACGCGCGAGGGTTTTTTCCGATCGGGTGATATCGGGATTATGGATGAGCGTGGCTACGTCAGTATTGTCGATCGCAAGAAAGACATGGTGCTGGTGAGTGGGTTCAATGTCTACCCGAATGAAGTCGAAGCGGTCGTCGCAATGCACCCGGGCGTATTGGAGTGCGCTGTCATTGGGGTGCCCGATGATCAAACCGGCGAAGCAGTCAAACTCTTTGTAGTAAAGCGAGATCAGTCACTGACCGCTGATCAGATTCTGGCGTTTTGCGAATCGCAACTTACTGCGTACAAACGACCCAAACAAATCGAGTTTCGTCGTGAATTACCTAAAACGAATGTGGGGAAGATTTTACGTCGCGAGCTACGCCAAGCTTGAAACCTAAAAAATGGCTTGCATTGTCGGTGGCTACTGCTTTTATTTTGCAAAATCTTCCATCGTAGGTAGAGGCTGCGGCTTTCTGTCGTCGCCTACTTTTACATACGTTAAAGTTGCCTCAGTGACTTTCACGATCTCAGACTGCAAACGATTGCGTTCGGCATAGACCTCAACATTAACTGTCACCGATGTCGTGCCCGTCTTGAGGATGCGTGCGTAGAAAGACAGCAAATCACCTACAAATACGGGTTGCTTGAACAAGAATGAATTCACCGCAACCGTGCCCACTCGGCCGTTAGCGCGGCGCACCGCGGGGATGGCCCCGGCGATATCCACTTGCGACATGATCCAGCCTCCAAATACGTCGCCATGAATATTGGCATCGGCAGGCATCGGCATCACCCGTAGTGTAGGCATCCCCTCTGGTAAGCGGTTGCTGGTCGCGTCTTGCATCTCTACTCCTGAAGCGAGGTGTTGGTCACGATAGAATCGCAACTTTGGTCTAACAGACCAAGCATAACCCAGCCACCCAAGAGTGGCCGACTCTGCATGCGCCATCGTTCCGGTCTTCAATCCGACCCACCCGCTAATCAGTCCACTCGAAACGACTGGGCTACGCTCAAAACCCTCATACCCTATATCTGGGAATGGAAGTGGCGCGTGATTTTCGCGCTGGCTTGTCTGGTGATGGCCAAGCTGGCCAATGTCGGTATTCCAATGGTCTTGAAAGAGATTGTCGACAGCCTGACGCCGACCACGCAGGCCGAGCATGTGGTCTTGATACTTCCCGCGGCGCTATTGATTGCCTATGGCCTGCTACGACTATCGACCACGGCATTTACCGAGCTACGTGAATTCTTTTTTGCACGGGTTACCCAGCGAGCCGTACGCAATATTGCACTGAAAGTATTTCGTCATTTGCATGCACTCTCACTTCGCTTTCACCTCAACCGACAAACTGGGGGCGTCACTCGCGATATCGAGCGTGGTACACGCGGTATATCGACATTGGTGTCGTATACGCTGTTCTCTATCTTGCCTACCTTGGTTGAGATTTCATTAGTTCTTGGCTATCTATCGATACAGTACGACCTGTGGTTTTCTGTGATTACGATGGTCGCCTTAGGCATTTATATAGTTTTTACCGTCGTTGTGACCGAGTGGCGTACGCATTTCCGCCGCACTATGAACGAGCTGGATTCAAAAGCAAACGTACGTGCAATTGATTCTTTGCTTAACTATGAAACTGTCAAATATTTTGGTAATGAAGCTTACGAAGCCAAGCGCTATGACGAAGGCCTGCAGCGCTTTGAACTCGCTGCGGTACGCTCACAAAATTCGTTATCCCTGCTGAATACCGGGCAATCACTGATTATCGCTACTGCTGTCACCTTAATGCTGTGGCGTGCAACACAAGGCGTGATCGCCGGCACCATGACCTTGGGCGACCTAGTGCTTGTCAATGCATTCATGATTCAGCTCTACATACCATTGAATTTTCTTGGAGTGATTTATCGCGAATTAAAACAAAGCTTAGCAGACATAGAGCGTATGTTCGCTTTACTGGATCAGCATAAAGAGGTGGCCGATACACCGAATGCATACCCAATAAAAGTTGAATCGGGCGAGCTTGTATTCCGTCAGGTTGACTTCAGTTACGAGCCAAATCGCCAAATATTGTTTGACATGGATTTTACAGTTGCGGCAGGTACCACGACTGCCGTAGTAGGGCATAGCGGCTCGGGCAAGTCGACACTCGCCCGGCTGCTGTTTCGTTTTTATGATGTGAACAGTGGCGCAATCTTGATCGATGGTCAGGATATTCGTGATGTTACCCAAACCTCACTACGGCAAGCGATCGGTATCGTCCCCCAAGACACCGTCTTATTTAATGACACGATTGCCTACAACATTGCCTATGGCAAGCCGGGCGCTGGGCAGGAAGAAATTGAAGCATCGGCACGCGCCGCATTTATTCATGACTTTATCATTAGCCTCCCCGAGGGTTATCAGACCATGGTGGGTGAACGTGGCTTGAAGCTATCCGGTGGTGAAAAGCAACGCGTGGCGATTGCAAGAACCCTACTGAAAAACCCGACGATTTTGGTGTTCGATGAAGCCACCTCGGCGCTTGATTCTCAGGCAGAGCAGGCCATACAACAGCAACTCAAGGAGATCGCGCGTAATCGAACCACACTAGTTATTGCGCATCGCCTATCAACTATCGCTGATGCGCAGCAAATTCTCGTGATGTCGCAGGGGCGCATCGTTGAGCGTGGTACCCACCCTGAATTACTCGCCAAGCATGGGCTGTATGCCGACATGTGGGAGCGGCAACAAGTACGTGGCGATGAGTTAGGTACTTCAGACGTGGTTGCACCCAAAGTACTTGCGAGCGGCCTAACGAGGTAAGTTCGAAACCTTGGCTTGTGGCCCGCTCCGGTAAAATCACCATCTATGGACTCCCCCACGACACTCACGCTCACCCGACCCGATGACTGGCATGTGCATTTGCGCGACGGCGTGGTACTAGCAGACGTCGTTCCGCACACAGCTAAGCAGTTTGCGCGTGCCATCGTCATGCCTAATTTGAGGCCGCCTGTGGTGAACACGGCAATGGCGGCGGCTTACCGAGACCGGATCCTGGCCGCGATGCCCGAGGGTGCATCCTTTGAACCCCTGATGACGCTTTACCTCACCGACAACACATCGCCGGATGAGATTCGACGCGCTGTAGATAGCGGCTTCGTGAAGGGTGTAAAACTGTATCCCGCCGGCGCGACGACTAACTCGGATGCGGGCGTCACCGATTTACGTCATTGCATGCGTGCGCTGGAGTCCATGCAGGAGAGTGGTTTGCCATTATTGATTCATGGCGAGGTGACTGACCATAGCGTCGATGTATTCGATCGCGAGGCGGTTTTCATTGATCGTATCTTGCAGCCGCTTAGAAAATCGCTGCCTGAATTACGCGTGGTATTCGAACACATCACCACCAAAGATGCAGTTGATTACGTGCGTGATGCAGAGAGTGATATTGCAGCCACCATCACAGCGCACCACCTCATGTACAACCGCAATTCGATTTTTCAGGGGGGTATTCGGCCGCACTATTATTGTCTACCCATACTCAAGCGAGAAATCCATCGTCAAGCTTTGGTTGATGCAGCGATCTCAGGTAACCCGCGCTTTTTCCTTGGTACGGATTCAGCGCCGCATCCAAAGGGATTGAAAGAGCACGCATGTGGGTGCGCAGGTTGCTACACCGCGCTACATGCTATGGAGTTATATGCTGAAGTATTCGAAGCCGCCCAGGCGCTCGACAAGCTAGAAGGCTTTGCGAGCTTCTTCGGCCCAGATTTTTATCGCTTACCGAGAAACCAAACGCGGGTCATGTTGAAGAAAACCGAATGGATTATTCCGGCCGAACTTAGTTTAGGCGACACGACCTTAGTGCCGTTGGATGCAGGCCGCACGCTGGCCTGGAAATTTATTTGATGCTACAAGCCGCGCACACCCCAAGTTACGAACCACGCTGAGCAATCTGCCTAATGCCTGTGTGACCAGCGTCACAAAACGTACATCGCGAATGACTTACCATGCACCTATACATCGCGAATCACATAAAAAACACCATACCCAAATTAAGTATCTCGTACTCTCACCGCCAACAAATATCGGTCAGCGATGTCGCCGGCGGCGCCAATGAACCTAATTCGTCAGTACCATTGGCGCACTGCATCACATGTTCAGAAGCCTTTCTGAATCCCGATCATGAAAGCATCCGAGTTACCACTTTGCGTCAAGCTACTATTACTTGCCGCGTCATTATTTCCTGAATAGGAAGACGGTATGCCGTCGGTTGCATGGTTATAAGCAGCATACAGCTTGGTACTTTTCGATAGCGCGTACACCGCCGAAAGATTAATAATCTCCGGGCTACCGGTGCTGTTGTTGTGCGCGTAGTTAATACCCAAGCGAGTAGATGGCATCACTTCCATATCCGCACCAATCACAAAGGTGCTCGTGCTACCGCCCACTTGTGGGTCGAAGTGCACATAGTTAGCCGCTAAATTGACTGGCCCGATCGGGAAGCTAGTACCAAGCAGATACTGGCTGTATTGGGCATCGCGATCCGAAGCGGCTGCCACTACTTTCACGCTGCCGAAGTTGTAGCCGATATTGCCGGCAACCACGCGGTTTTCTCCCGCCGCACCGGGTACACCGCCAAAAGAGTACAAAATACTTGCGGTGAGTCCCCCCAGGCTTTCACTCGGCAAGCTGTAGGTCAATGAATTCGGGATGAAGAAACCATCGGTGGTGCTGAACGCTGGGTCGGCATCGGTGCCTCCAGGATAGGCAGCAATGGTGCCGCTGGTTACTGTGCCGTCGCGGTGCATTAGCAGCGCAGGTACGTAGAAATTATTGCCAGCGAGCCCGAGCGTCGACGTGTACGCCGCGATGAATGGCGATAAATTCAGGCCCGCCGAAACCGACCCGAATGACCCGCCAATACCCACATTAGCCATCCTGCTGAAAATGCCGCCGGTGCCGCCGTTAGCGATTGCACCATTTGTTGAACTAAAGCCGCCTTCCAGATACAAATGGGCTTGCATACCATTGCCCAGATCTTCGGTACCGCGCAGCCCCCACACCGACGGTGCCCAGTTGCCCTCGCCCAGGCTCCAGCGCCGCTCTGAATTCAGACCGATACCGCTAGCCGTTACCACCGACGCATCAATATTTCCGTAGATGTTGATACCGGACTCCGCCCTTGCCGGGCTGACGCTCAGCAGCGCCATCGAAGCAATCGCCGGCGCAAGAAATCTTTTGTTCATCCCTAATCTCCAGTGGTCGACAAAACGCCGACCAGTCTGGCGCGATCAGGATTTCAGATTAGGTTCAGGCGCAACCGGCCAAGGCCAATCGATTGTGGGTACGCAAAGGAGAGACGACGACTTAACGTTCGCCAGCGCGTAAAGGGATTTGCAGTTGGAACATCAGGTTGAAGCTTGGCAACGCCACTTGAGCCTCGTAGCCATTACCCAGCTTCCAGCTTAGCGCTGGGATCACGCCGGGGGAAAAGCCATTGTGATTAAACGGCACCTTGTCTTTCCACTCACCGACATAGCCGTACAACAGGCCGGCAGACCACTTCGCCGTGAGCTTTTCGACTCCAAGGAAATTTGGGTACGCGCGACTCCAAGGGTAGGCATAAACCGTGGGATCGCCATAGGAGTTTTGGAAGTATGCAAATCCCATCACGCTATTGTCCGCGTCATAGCGCTCGATCCCCAGTAACCAGACGTGCCGGTGCTCCGGTTTGGGGTACCAGTGGTGCATATAGGGCGACACCGACAGGTACCAATTACCCGTGGTGGCTGGCAGCGGCGGTAGCGGCTTGGGCTCAGGCTCGTCGGCAGCAAGCGCCGCTTGGCTGCTGAATACGGTGGCGAGCAAAAACGACCAACAAGCAAGCCGCAGCGGTTTGGGAAGCAGGAGTTTCATACGGGAAATCTAGTACAGAAGTGCGCATTATAGCCGCGTGGAAAAAGCCATCCCGAGGGGTGGCTTGGATGATCGATTTTGATTCAATTATCGGCTTTGATTGAGACGCTGGTAAGCAAAGGAAAAGCGAAATCAAGCACGGGGTAACGCAGGCAGAGGCGGAAGAGGTATTTTTCAACAATCCGCTGCTAATTAGTGCCGACTACAAACACAGCGAAGCAGAGAGCCGCTATCTGGCGCTCGGCAGGACCAACAAAGATCGTGGCCTGACGATCATCTTCACGTTGCGGCAAGGCAGCACATTGATTCGAGTGATTTCAGGGCGCGATCAACATCGAAAAGAGAGAGATATCTATGCCAAAACCAACCAAGACCCAAGCTACCGGTAAAACCAAGCCTTTACCTAAGTTCCGTGCGGAAGCAAAAGAGCGTGAGTTTTGGGAATCCAAAGCCAACGATGCAACGGTTTATTTTGATTCGTCAAAAATTGTGGTGGCCAAGTTTAAAAATCTCAAGCCATCGACGACCAGCATTTCATTGCGCTTTTCAGATAGTTTGCTCGACGGAATTCGACAACAAGCCAACAAATTGGATGTGCCTTACCAGTCTCTAATGAAAGTTTGGCTGACCGAAAAACTTCGTGAGGCAGATAGTCCCAACAAGTTACGCTGAAGTTCGCTGGCGAATGAAAAAAGTGCTTTCAGTGGTTTTTGTATTGATAGCCGGCCTGAAGAAACGATTCACCCTAATTTGACGATAATCAGATTGGGTATCAACCCGTGCCATGTCAAAGCGAATTAGCGGTAGCCCATCAGGGTCGCTGAGTGGTCAGTGGATTGAGCCATCCAATATCGACCAGACGTTGTCCAAAGAATTTCACGCCTTCGACCGTATAGTGGCCATAGTCATAATGTAGCGGGTAGCCTGTTTCGTTCAGTGCGAAGCACTCTTGCTTTTTTACTTCGCAACCATAATCCCATTTATCAAGATAAATCGCATCATGCTGCAGCGTGATTGAGCGAAGCAGATCATTCACCGGGGCCACCTCTGGCAAGCGGTTCGCCCAAAATGCGGCGCGGATATTAGCGTCGGCCGGCGGCTGCATTTGGTTCGCCCAGAATAATCGATGCAATACCGTCGGGGCGTTGGGGTACTCGACCGTGCGCCCGGTAATGACCACTTGCTTGCCTTTATTTCGGTAGTAATTGATGAATGCGCCAGCCGCTTTGGCGGCGCTTTCATCCCAACGTACACTGATTAGCAAGACATCTGCTTGTTTAAATAACACCGGACTTATTTTTTCAAGGTCGCAATCGTCGCCAGCGTCGCCAGTCGCGCCATATTGCCGTATGCAATCGAGGCCGTAGATCGGGTGTCGAAAAACAAACCTCCCTCTAAATGAATCGCGGTACGCGTACAACACATTGAATAAATCTTTTGCATGCGAATCGCCCACCACCAGCACACGCCGTCCGGGCTCATCACCGAAGGTTGCTAGTGTTTCAGTCAGAGCTGGGTTGCGCAAAAACAGCGCATAGCTTTCCATCTGCTTTTTCTTCCAGTTGCGCAGCAAAGAATGATGCGCCGCTGGTTGGTAGATCAAGCCTAGTGTGCCGATACTGACCAGCATCAGTAAAGCAATAGTACCGAAGGTGAATATGGTGCGCCGGCTGAACCGCGTCTTTTTACGAAACGGCCGCTCGACCAAAAAATAACTCACTGCGCCCATGCCAATTGACAGTAACGCAAGCTTGGCAAATAACGGACTGTTTGGCTCGAACACGCCGAGAATTCGGCCAATAGCAAACAGTGGCTGGTGAAACAGGTAGGCGCTATAGCTTACCAAGCCAATTGCAACCAATGGCCAGCTTCCCAGCACACGACCAGTTATCGTATCGCGTCGTGCGTACACCAAAACGAGTGCAGTACCGACCGTAGGTAGCAGGGTGTAAATACTTGGTGAGGGCGTGTGTTGTTCAAACCCCACCACGGCCAGGCCAATCATGATCAGGCCAGCAAGACCCGCACACTCTCGCTGCCAGGTGTGGCTGCGTTCAACCAATGCATCGCCATGAAATGCAATCAACGAGCCCAGCATTAATTCCCAAGCTCGCCCCGTGGTCAGGTAGTACGCCAGCTCCAGATCCAGCAATCGGTGGCTAAGTTCTGCAGCGGCCAGGCTAATGATTGCAATCATCCCAATCCAGCGCACGAGGTGCCCTCGACCGTGGCGCCAGCCAAGCATCATCAGCAAAGGAAAGAGAACGTAAAACTGCTCCTCGACGCTCAGGCTCCAGGTGTGCAGCAGCGGTTTTTCTGGCGGCGCAGCACCAAAATAGCCAGCATCCGCGGCGAAATAGAAATTCGATACGAAGCCCGCCACCGATACCATGCTGCCGTAGTAGTCACGCACTTGATCCGGGATCATGTAGTAGACCGCGAACACTGTCGTCACCAAAATCACGAATAGCAGCGCCGGGACAATACGACGGATACGTCGCTCGTAAAATTGTGCGATCGAAAACTGCCCCGCCTGAAGATCAGCGATCAGCAATGAGGTAATCAAATAGCCGCTGATGACGAAGAACACATCAACGCCGACATAGCCACCAGAGACTATGCTAAAGCCAGCATGAAAGAAGATCACCGGTACTACCGCGATCGATCGTAGGCCGTCGATTTCCTTGCGATAGTCCATGGGTCAAATGTGAAAAAGGGTGGTTTGGATCACCACCATGAGCCAAGTGCTGGTCGGGGTGAGAGGATTCGAACCTCCGGCCTCTACGTCCCGAACGTAGCGCTCTACCAGGCTAAAGGAACATTTCACCCCGTGTTAACTATGCTCTAGCGCATAAAAAGTTCCAGCAGAGTAGTGAGATTGTTGCTGATGTTTCACAGCGTATTTTATACCATCCTTAAAGCTGTTCAAGCGTAAAAAATATCAACGCTCAATTAACTATGTGTGTCTGTACCGCGACCAGTCTTTACTCTTTCACTATCAAATTCATCAAAATCTGCTGATTGCGATTCTTTATCGCGGTTCGAGTTTTGTTTTTGTTTGGCACTTGGTGCTTGAATATTCTGTGACTGCTGAGCAAAGGGCAGCACTTGTGCTGGCTGTGGCTTAGGTTTTGTTGAAGGGGCTACTTTAAGCGTGGGCTTGGGTACAGGGCGGGCAGCAGGTGGCTTGGGCTTTTTAGTAGTGGCAGCTTTAAGCTAAGCCTTCAATGGCTGTGCTGCTTTTGCGTCAGCCTCCGCACGTTGCTGGTCGCCAAGTGACTGCCACACCTTGTCTGTAATTAACTTAAAAAGTGCTATCTGGTCTTTGGCACTGGCTACCTCATCAATACGCATTCCTTATCTCCCTTGCGTGTATTTACCAAATAAAATCAGGTAACACGTTGAGGAAGATGTAGAACATTACCCTGACCGTACTGTGCTTCC
>Ga0194133_10006322_pt1 | contig 14628 bp, 10 predicted proteins | sample TA2KigOf40mmetaG_FD_155448 | JGI IMG/M metagenome (GOLD analysis project Ga0194133, IMG submission 155448) | Freshwater microbial communities from Lake Tanganyika, Tanzania - TA2015055 Kigoma Offshore 40m | ecosystem: Environmental > Aquatic > Freshwater > Lake | place: Tanzania: Lake...
TGTAGTTGGAATGAACCCGTATTGGTATTAGTTACCCTAAATTCATTGGTAACATTCGTAGGTGTGATGACTACGTTATTACTAGTTTGACTAGCACAATCAATTTCAAATTTTCCAAAAGACTGGCTTAATCCACTAGGCGAAGAGCTAGTATTTGCTGTGTACTTTAATCTACAAGTTGAATTATTATTCCAAGTTGCTGTCGGAATTGTACCACCAGACGCACCAAGATTATGCTCATAAACACTACCTGAAAGAAACTGGGTAGTACCAAAAGAAGGTGCACCAGTATTTTGATATTTAACCGTTGCATTGTTTGATACATCCGTTGCAACTGAAGTATAAGTAGCTGTACCTGAAGGTAAAGTAAGAGCACACGCATTCGTACCATCACCAACCACAATTTTTGAACCAGTACCAGAAACCGTCCATGAAGCTCCGATTGTTGGAGTTGCGTTGTTGCGGATGTTAAACGTAGATGAGCCTGATGTGAAATTTAGTGGTGCAGAACCAGTTCCATCTGTATTTGTTCCCCAACTAGAAGTTGATTCTAAATTTCCATTTGATTTACTGTAAAAATTAGTTGCTGCTATTGATATATAGTTCGTACTTGGACGTAATAAATCCATTTTCATCAAACTGTAAGATGCATCACGATTGGGTGTTATGCTCATACCATCAGCTATTACATTTAACCTTACTGTTTTTCCGATTGCTGAAGCATTCAGATAGGTTGAGGAACCCATTAGTACGACATAACATCTTAGTCCTCCCGTAGTATTTTGTGGAATAGAAATGTTCAAAGCATCATTTCCATATATATTATTGCTAGTTGAGTTCGAATTATAATTACCATAAAGTTCCTTAAAACTCTCATTACCATTGAAGGTTTCTGAACCAGTAGCTGCCTCATAATAAACTCTAAATGCATCGTTTGTGGCAACAATGTCTGTGCCTTCAGCGGCTGTACCATCATTTTGTATCCATAAACGATTAAGGGCCTGACCACTTGTATTGTTGTTTGAAATGGTAAAGGAAAGTACCACATTAGTTCCAGTAGCATAATTAACAGTTCCAACTAACGCGTCAGTTTTCCCAACAACATCCATAACAAAAAATGATCTTTCATTGAAACATGTACCAGTTGGGGTCATCGAACCACACGAATAACTTGGTCCACAATATTCAACAAATACTGAGGAATACATAATATTGCTAGCCGATAATGAATTTGTAGAGTTATCATAATTATCTGTATCGTCATCTCCTCTTGCACAACTACCATATCCTGTATAATTATACTTAGTTACATTTGGTCCTGCCAAATAAGTTCTCACACCGTATTGATAAATATTGTTATAACCACCATTTGCAACCAAGAAATCAGTAACAGCTGCATCTTTTTCAATATAACCATATTGGCCATAACCTCCAGTTGTTCTGATAAATGGCTGCCCCCAACTCATTCCAACAATCCCGAAGTAAAATGCGCAAAGAAATAAGGCGTGACGTAGATGTAACGTAGTAATTTTCATAGCAATACAGGTTAAGTTAGTGTAAAAATAACACTCAGGAAATAAAAAACAAATTTTTTAAACTTTTTTTTACGACACTAACAATTAGTGTTTTCCAAATGTTTGCATGCCCCCCGTATGCACAAAAAGCACCTTTTTTCCTCGAAGCTGAGGAGCTTCGGTTTGTAGCGCCAAAAGCGCTTTGCCCGTATAAGTAGGTTCTATTGGGAATTGTTGGCTGTCATTAAATGTTTGAATGAAATCCATCAATTCGGGGGTGGTTTTGGCGTAGCCGCCGTGGTGGTGTGTGTCGAGCACGCGGACTTGAGAAAAGGGAAATTCAAGATGGGCGGTAGTAGGGTTTTGTTTGGCTTTTTTGGCCAAAGCTTGCATTTCAGAAATAGCGTCAAATCCTTTTAAGACAGGTACGACAAATAACTGCGTGGTGGCTGAAATGCTGGCTAAGAGACCCAAACTTGTGGTGGTGGTGGCTTGCGCAATAAATACAGCATCAAAATGCAGGTTGTTGTTTTGGGCAACTGCTTCTGTGTAAATTTCGGTACACCCCAATATACCTTCGGGGTTGGCGCCTCCTTCTGGAATAACCCAGGTGGGTTTGTCTTGAAGTGGAAAAAGGCCTGATTCGTATTTGCTTTCTTTAAAATCTGACCTATTGATAAAATTTAATTTCATGCCGAGTTGGTGGCACTGGTGTAAAATGGTATTGCTTTTCGCATTCAACTCATCTCCCCTAATCCAACCTACAATAGGGATATTCAATTCTTTAGCCGCTGCTGCACTTGCCAATAAATGATTTGAGTAGGCCCCGCCGAAAGTGAGCAATTGCTGCGCGCCGGCATTTTTTGCTGCTTTAAAATTGCCCTCGAGTTTGCGCAATTTATTGCCCGAAATGAAAGGATCAATTAAATCGTCGCGTTTGACGAACAATTGTACTTCAAGTTTGTTAGCGTGTGGTAGGTAGAAGGGTTCTAATTTGGAACGACTTTTTAACTTTGCAAACCACAGCGACATATCAGTACTCATGAGCGAAGATTTTTCTGGATTTTCAAAAAAAAGTCATTTAAACGACGAAGATTACTATTTATCGGAAGAGGGCTATATTGTTTTTACCGAACAGTACCATTTGAAGCGCGGCTATTGTTGCAAAAGCGGCTGCAAACATTGCCCTTACAGTTACGACCCTAAAACTGGGCGCATTGCCGAGTACCCAAAAGATTAATCGATACCCAAATTCGGAAAACGTCCTTTGTAAGATCTGAGGATGTCTTTGATTTGTTGGATATCGGCATCGGCATCTCCCGAAGGCCAAACTAAACTATGAAAACCACCGGTTTTACTTGGGAAATCAATATACGCTACATAGATCGGCACCTTGGCTTTTTCGGCAACGTAGTAAAATCCTTTTTTCCAGTTGGGGTTGTAACTTCGTGTTCCTTCGGGTGAAAATACCATGTACATCGTTTCGTTTTCTTCAAAATAGCGCACTGCGGTATCCGTGAGGTTATTTTTCTCACTGCGGTTTACCGGAATACCACCAATTGCTTTTAAAAACCAACCCAAAGGCCCCCAAAAAAGTTCTTTTTTGATAAGGTAGCGTCCGTTGACGCCGTACTGATAGAAAGCCAAACGACCCAAAATAAAATCCCAATTAGAGGTGTGCGGACCAACAACAACCACGCATTTTTTAATTCCTGCCGGTGGGTTCGGATCAATTTTCCAGCCGATTATCCAAAAAATAAATTTTGCAACGAACTTCATGCCCTAAAGATAAACAATTCATCTTTCATTTATCTTTACACCGTGAAGCGCATCAAAGAGGTTCTGATTGGTTTGTTTGTCATACTTGTACTCTACGCAAGTTACGCGCTGCTCCCTTTTTTAAATTTTCAAAAAACACAAACTGCGCAAATACCTGTTTTCAAGGGTCAAGTCTTGCAAATTGCCCTGATTCCGCTGCAAGTTGTGCAAAGCTGGGTACTCGAACAACAGCTTGAGTCTAAGGATCCGGCTGTTCAAGAAACCCTAAAGCGTTTTGCCCAACAATTCAAAAGCAAACCCGACAAAATTCTTTCCACCTTTGAATTGAATCTCAAAGGCGCTGTTGCCTATTACTTTGTTGACCAACCAGGCCAACAACTCTCCTTCTTTTTTATTCCCGGAACCAGCGCACAGCGCGGTTGGCTTTCCGATACCTACTTTAGTATAGATCAAGGCTTATTTATATTTACCAATAGCCTTTCTTTGGATGAAAAAACGGCATTTACCAAAACGTGTCAAAATTTGCAGTTTAAAAAACAAACCTTTGAGGCGCGTGCACATCATTTTGAATTGCGCAATCAAACCTATACGCTCCGGTGGGAAGAGCATGCTTTTGAGTTGGAATTACCAATGGGAATTCAGGATGCCAAAACCATTTTAAACCCCAAGGGCTTTCATGTCAGTTGCCCTATTGCTTTTAGCAACTTGCCTGCGAAATACCGATTCTTTGAAAATATCAATGCATGTTCAGTAAATTATTACGGCGCTAAACTCAACACCAAACAAGCGCTTGCTTTGGAGTTCGAAGCCTTACTTTCATTTAATCGGCCCACTCAGATCAAAGACTTTCTTCATGAAGCTAAAAAGGTATTCCCGGATTGGAATTGGCAAAACAACTTTGTGCGTGTCAACGATGCCGTATATGCCCTCAAACCAGAAGGAAGGAAGCAACTTTATATTTGTAGTAGCCCCAAAAAACATATTCAAAATGGCGCAATAGCCAAACAAGAAAGTGCTTCGCCCGTTGTCATTAGCGGAGACCCTACCCTTCTTACCAAATTAGACAACGCAGGCTGGGCTGCAGCAATACTCGAACTTTTTCCGATTTATAGAGGATTATCTGATTTTTCTGCCCGAACCGCCAAAGTAAGTACACAACGCCGTCACATTCGTTGGAAACTTAAAAAAGACTATTTTGCCGCCGGAGAATTCCTCAAACTATTGGGCACAGCCAGCGAATAAATAAAAACCCCGCTGCGAACAACGGGGCTTTTCCACTCAGTATTACTAAACCTATCTATCGAATAAAGAGCAGTTCTCTGAATTTCGGCAATGGCCATAGTTCGTCTTCGACAAGCAATTCTAATTTATCGGCGTGGTAGCGGATTTCATCAAAATGAACTTTGACTTGATCACAGTATGCCAAAGCTTTGGCCTCTGCACTTTCAATTTTATTGGCCACCTTGCGCTGCGCAAGCATTGCGTCTGAAGCTTCTTTCATTTTGTTGAGATGCAACGACACCTTTTCTAGTAATTCGATTTGCGCTTTTGCAGCACTTCTGCCCGCTTTATCGCCAAGCACACTTATGAGGCCTTGTACGTTTTGAATGAGTTTATTTTGATATTCTACAGCGGCTGGGATGAAATTATTCTGAACGAGGTCTCCCATGAGGCGTGATTCAATTTGAATTTTCAAGATGTAGTTTTCAAATTCAATTTCAGCTCGTGCTTCAAGTTCTCTTGGGGTAAGTACCTCCATTTCGTTGAACAGTTGCTCCACTTTCTTATTGTGCCAAACTTGCAATGCACGTGGGGTATCTTTGAGGTTGGAAAGCCCACGTTTTTCAGCTTCTTTTACCCATTCGTCGCCATAGCCATTGCCTTCAAAACGAATTTTTTTAGAGGCTTTAATCAATACTTGTAACTCTTTGAGGATGGCTTCGTCCTTGCCTTCCCCTTTTTCAATGCGCTTGTCAACGGCAATTTTGAAGAGACGCAATTGTTTGGCCATAATCGTATTGAGTGCAATCATGGCAGAACCACAGTTGGCTGATGAGCCCACCGCGCGGAATTCAAATTTATTGCCGGTGAAAGCGAAAGGCGAGGTGCGGTTACGATCGGTGTTGTCTAGTAAGATCTGCGGAATTTTACCGATATTGAGTTTGAGCTCTGTTTTATCTTGTGGTGTCATCTTACCAGCCTTGATGTTTTTCTCTAGGTCGTCGAGCAATTGCGAAAGCTGGGTTCCGATGAAGGTTGAGATAATGGCAGGCGGAGCTTCGTTGGCCCCCAAACGGTGATCGTTGGCTGCTGAAGCTATTGCTGCTCTGAGCAAATCTGCGTTGTCGTGGATAGCGGCAATTGTATTCACAAAGAAGGTCAAGAATTGCAAATTGGATTTTGGATTCTTGCCAGGTGCAAGAAGGTTGACACCCGTATTACTACTCAAAGACCAGTTGTTGTGCTTACCAGAACCGTTGACTCCTGCGAAAGGTTTTTCGTGCAACAAAACGCGGAAGTTGTGTTTACGCGCAATTTTCTCCATGAGGTCCATGAGTAAGAGGTTGTGGTCGTTGGCCAAATTACACTCTTCAAAGATAGGTGCACACTCGAACTGGTTGGGCGCTACTTCGTTGTGACGCGTAGTAACAGGAATGCCTAACAATAAAGACTCCACCTCGAACTCACGCATGAACGCGTTCACGCGCTCTGGAATTGAACCAAAGTAGTGGTCTTCGAGCTGTTGGCCTTTTGCAGGCGCATGGCCAAACAAAGCACGACCCGTAAGCATGAGATCAGGGCGCGCATTGAATAAAGCAGAATCAATTAAGAAATATTCTTGCTCCCAACCTAGGGTGGCGATTACTTTATTGACATTTTTATCGAAGTACTGACACACCTCAACCGCAGCTTGGTCAACGGCATGCAAGGCCTTGAGCAAAGGCATTTTGTAGTCAAGAGATTCTCCTGTGTAGGAAATAAAAATGGTAGGAATGCAAAGGGTTTTGCCGATCACGAAGGCCGGTGATGATGGATCCCAAGCGGTGTAGCCACGCGCTTCAAAAGTATTGCGGATACCGCCATTTGGAAAAGAAGATGCGTCTGGCTCTTGCTGCACTAGCATATTGCCATCAAAGCGCTCAATAGCTTTTCCTGGACCAATTGGTTTTAAAAAGGCATCGTGCTTTTCAGCAGTAGTGCCAGTAAGTGGCTGAAACCAGTGCGTGTAGTGGGTGGCTCCTTTTGAGATGGCCCAATCTTTCATGGCGCTCGCTACTTGGTCAGCGTATTTACGGTCTAAACGCGTGCCATTTTGGATGGCTTCTAACATAAACTTATAGGTGTCAGACGGAAGGTACTCGCGCATGACATCTTGGTGAAAAACATTTTGTCCGAAGAGATCCGAAAGTTTGCCATTGAACTCAATGTGCTTTGGTTCACGGTGCAATACATCTTGGTATGCGTTTAGTCGTTTTGTAGCCATATTTATAAATTTTTTACAAATGTATTCATTTTTTAGGGGGTGTTTCTCTTTTTTTTACTCTTTTTTTCAACAATACCCCCTAAAAATTATAAATGAATTAAAAAATATTGAAAAATCAATTTTATAAAATGGAATTTTGAAATTTGCATATGCACTTGAATTGGCTACAAACACAACTTCAAAAAGAACTGCCCGGCGAGCAGGCCCACGCACCCTATCTTAAATACAGGCGTTTTTTTGAAGCAGCCGATAAAGCGAGTGCCCAAGAAGCCGCTGTGGGCATTCATCTTTTCGAGAAAAATGAGCAATGTTATTTTTATTTGATTGAGCGCAGCACCTACGAAGGACAACACAGCGGGCAAATGGCTTTTCCAGGAGGAAAGAAAGATCCAGCAGACCAACACCTCGAACTAACGGCAAGAAGAGAAAGCGAAGAAGAATTAGGAATCAAGCAACAACTCGGCACTACGGCCAAACAACTCACCGCAGTTTGGATACCTGTTTCAGGTTTCATCGTTACGCCTTTCGTATTTGTTCACGAGCAAGAGCCCATATTACAAATAAATACAAGAGAGGTGGCCCATGTAGAAACAATCAAGGTGCTTGATTTACTAGATGAAAAAAATATCCAAAACAGAGATATCCTACTCCCCAACAACCAACGGCTCGAGGGACATCCTTGCTTTATTTTAAATGAAAAGATTATTTGGGGCGCTACGGCTCTGATGTTGAATGAGTTGCGGATGATATTGGGGTAAGACAAGGCCCAAAAAACAGAAAGAGGAACAAACGCTATTTGTTCCTCTTTCTACTAAACCATGCTAAAACTATAAAACTAAAACTACAACTATGAACTGTAATCTTGGTGCAAAGATACGGCGAGTTTTGGTCTGTGCAAGGAAAAATGTGTGAATTTTTTGTTAAATTTTATAAGCGCGGGTCATTTCTCTTTTTCCGGGAGGGCCAGGTAAGGAAAGCACCTCAAAACCAATTGCTTTTAAATCTCGTCTGAACTGCCCTTGGGCGCAGTAGGTTACGAGCACGCCACCTTTATTGAGCGCTGTAAATAATTTTTCAAAAATGGCTTTGTTCCACATCTCGGCTTGTGCTCTTGGCCCAAAAGCATCAAAATAAATCAAATCAAAAAGCGCTTTAGGCTGCCAGTCTTGAATGCTGTTCTTCACTTTGGTAAGCGTAAAATTGGAGTTGAGTGCAAGCGGTTCTTCCCAAGAAGCCGCCATCAATTCATAGTAAATTGCTTTTTCTTCGGGCTTTTGAAAATAAGATAGTTGGCGCCAAATGGCTTCTTCAACCGGGAAAGCTTCGATTCCGGTATATTGGACACTGGACTGATGTTCATGAGCAAACTGCGCACTTAAAAAAGCATTTAATCCCGTGCCAAAACCTACTTCTAATATTTGGATGGATTTGTTTTTTATAGCCAAAGGCTTTAATCCACTGGCAATAAACACATGAAGCGCTTCTTGGACACTGCCATGCCTAGAGTGATAGGTTTCATCTAGCTCAGGGACATACAAAGTTGGCGAACCATCTGCCGTGAGGCGAATTTCTCTTTTCATTTATTTTTTTCTGATCAAGTACAAGCCGTCGCGAATGGGCAACAAGACCCTCTCAACTCTTGGGTCCTGACTGATTTTAAGGTTGAGTTCGCGCAGCAAAACACTGTCTTTGTCTTGGTGTTTGTCGTCGAGTACCTTTCCCGACCACAAAACGTTGTCGATCAATATAAAACCACCCGGACGCAGTTTTTCTAACGCCTGCTCATAATACAACGGATACTGTTGTTTATCGGCATCGATGAAAATCAAATCAAAAGAGATAGCTAGTGAAGGAATCAATTGAGCGGCATCGCCAATTTGATAATCAATTTGAGCAGCAAACGCGGAAGCAGCAAAATAGCCACGCACGCGCATTTCTAATTCTTCATTGACGTCAATGGTAAGGAGCTTCCCGTCTGGCCTCAGGCCTTCTGCCAAGCACAGTGCCGAATAGCCCGTGTAAGTACCGATTTCAAGAATGTTTGTGGGCTGCAACAACTGCGAGAGCATACTGAGCACGCGCCCCTGAAAATGGCCACTAAGCATCCGTGGCTGCAAAACTTCTAGATGCGTTTCGCGGTTAATTTTGGCCAATAGTGCCGATTCTTCTGAGCTATGTTGCGTCACATAAGCTTGTAATTGTGCAGAAATGAATTCCATGGATAGTTTCTATTTGCACAAAGATAGGTGAAGCTCGGCGCATTTTTCTAAATTTGTAACTTCAGATAATTCAAATGACTGTATCCGCAATTCGACAACAATTTTTCGACTTTTTTCAAAGCAAAGGACATCAAATCGTCTCTTCGGCGCCAATGGTCGTCAAAAACGACCCTACCTTGATGTTCACCAATGCTGGTATGAACCAATTCAAGGACTTTTTCTTGGGTTACCAGACGCCTAATGAGCGCAGGGTGGCCAATTCTCAAAAATGCTTGCGCGTTTCCGGAAAACACAACGATCTCGAAGAAGTCGGTGTGGATACCTATCACCACACCATGTTTGAAATGTTGGGCAACTGGTCTTTTGGCGATTACTTCAAAGAAGAGACTATTGGTTGGGCTTGGGAACTCCTCACGGAAGTTTATCGGATCCCAAAAGAGCAATTATACGTAACTGTTTTTGAAGGCGACACAAAAGATGGCGTACCACAAGACCAAGAAAGCCGCGACATCTGGAAAAAATACATCGCCGAAGACCGCATCATTCTCGCCTCCAAAAAAGACAACTTCTGGGAAATGGGCGACACCGGCCCTTGTGGCCCTTGTACCGAAATACACGTTGATTTGCGCAGTCCAGAAGAACGCGCCACAGGCGATGGTAAAGCGTTGGTAAATGCAGACCACCCGCAAGTCATTGAAATCTGGAACAACGTTTTTATGGAGTTCAACCGCAAAGCCGATGGTAGCCTGGAAGCGCTTCCATCCAAACACGTCGACACCGGTATGGGCCTTGAGCGCTTGGCCATGGCGCTGCAAGGCAAGCAATCAAATTACGACACCGATCTCTTTCAGACCCTAATTCAGTTTATTGCCAGCGAAGCCGGTGTTCCGTACGGTCAAAAAGAAGAGACCGATATTGCGTTGCGCGTCATTGCCGATCACATCCGCGCAATTGCATTCTCTATTGCCGATGGCCAGCTGCCGGCCAACAACGGCGCAGGCTATGTCATTCGCCGTATTTTGCGCAGAGCCGTTCGCTACGGTTACCAAACCCTTGGGCTTAAAGAGCCTTTCTTGTGCGAGCTAGCACAAGTGCTCACCGAACTCATGGGCAACCCTTACACCGAACTCATTGCACAAAAAGAACTTATTTATAAAGTCATCAAAGAAGAAGAACTCAGTTTCTTCAGAACACTTGAACTCGGAATCAAACGCATCGAGGATCTCATCGGACAAGTTAAATCTTCCGGTAGAAATCAAATTACAGGCGCTGCTGCCTTTGAACTTTATGACACCTACGGTTTTCCACTAGACCTCACCTCCCTGATTGCCAGAGAAAACGGACTCAGCATAGATGAAAAAGGCTTTGAACAAGAGCTTCAGATTCAAAAAGAGCGTTCCAGAGCCGCCACCAGCATAGAAACCGACGACTGGATGCAAGTGCATCCGGATGTCAACACAACGTTTATTGGCTATGACCAAAAAGCGGCCGCTGTCCAAATCATCAAATACCGACGCGTTAGTCAAAAAGGCAAAGTTTTTTTCCAACTCGTATTGGATCAAACGCCTTTTTATCCCGAAGGTGGCGGTCAAATTGGCGATAGCGGTGTGCTTTTCAATAACACCGATCGCATTGTTATTTTCGACACCAAAAAAGAAAATAACCTCATTGTGCATCTCGCCACCACCTTACCCACAGATTTAACCGGGACTTTTGAGGCACAAATCGACTTGGCCAAGCAACAACATACCGCCAAAAATCACAGTGCTACACACCTACTCCACCACGCCCTGCGCAGTGTCTTGGGCACGCACGTCGAACAAAAAGGATCTTTGGTTTCCGACAATGCGTTGCGTTTTGATTTCTCGCATTTTTCGAAAGTGACCGATGAACAACTTGCTGCGATTGAAGCACAAGTAAATTCCGTAATTGCCGCAGCTCAGCCGCTCATTGAAAACCGCGCCCTCGATATCGAAAGCGCAAAGCAAAAAGGAGCCATGGCACTCTTCGGCGAAAAATATGGCGATACCGTTCGGGTTATTGAATTTGGACCATCAATTGAATTGTGTGGTGGTATCCACGTTCCAAATACCAATCAAATTGGTGTTTTCAAACTAGTTTCAGAAAGTGCAGTAGCAGCCGGAATTCGCCGTATTGAGGCCATTACAGGTATGGCAGCCATGGACTACTACAAGCAAAAGGCCGCTCAACTCGAACAAATCGAAGAATTACTTAAGAAACCTAAAGAAATTGTCAAGGCCATTGAAGCTTTGCAGCAAAACAACAACGCCCTACAAAAAGAACTCGAGCGCTTTGCTAAATTACAAGCGCAGCAACTCAAAAATGAATTGAAAAAGGAAGTCAAAGCAGTCAACGGCTATCATTTATTGATAAAAGAAATCAATACAGACGCCGCTAGCGCCAAAGACATCCTCTTTCAATTGCGTCAAGAATTTCAGCCTTTTGTCGGCATTTTAGCCAATAAAGAAAACGATAAATGCGGACTCACGCTCTTGCTAGATGAAACACTAGCTGCTCAAAACAATTGGAACGCAGCCCAATGGATTCGTGAAACAGCTAGCCTGATTCAAGGTGGAGGTGGTGGCCAAGCTTCTTTTGCGAGTGCCGGTGGTAAAAACGCTGCCGGATTGGGCGCTGCACTTGCCGCTCTTCAAAACAAACTCAGTGGCCAATAAAAAAATCCTGATCATCACTTATTACTGGCCTCCGAGCGGAGGCACAGGCGTGCAGCGCTGGTTGCATTTTAGCCGTTATTTAGAAGAGTTGGGTTGGGAACCCATCATTTACACTCCAGCTAATCCCGAAGCGCCAGTCCAAGACGAAGCCTTACTGAAGCTGATTGGTCCCAAAACCAAAATACGCAAACAACCCATCTGGGAGCCCACCCAACTATATAAAAACCTAAGCGGCCAAAAAGGAAAGCAACTGCATACTGGCTTCTTGACGCAAGAAGGCCAAAAAACGAGTTCATGGCTGCAGCGTTTAGCGATGTGGTTGCGTGCCAATATCTTTATTCCCGATGCCAAAATGGCCTGGATACGTCCGTCTGTACGTTTTCTTACCAAAGAATTACAAAAACAGCCGGTAGCTGCCATCATTTCTACAGGTCCGCCCCACTCTTTGCACTTGATTGCCCGCCAACTAAAACGACGCACGGGTACAAAATGGTTGGCCGATTTCAGAGACCCCTGGACGCAAATAGATTGGTTTGAGCAACTTCCTTTAAGTCGTCTTGGCTTGCGCCAACATCAAAAATTGGAAGCCAGTATTTTTAAAGAAGCTGACGAACTCATTGTAGTGAGTCGTGATATGCAAACCCAAATGCACAAATTAGCGGGGCGTCTTCCCAAACTGATTTCCAATGGCTTTGCACCTGAAGATTTCAGTTGTTTCGAACACAAGCCGGACCCGAATTTTACCATTTTGCATACGGGCTCAATCAACAAAGACCGCAACCCTAGCGCTGTTTGGCAAAGTTTGGGTGCGTATACCAAAGCCCATCCTGATTTTGCAGCCAAACTGCGCATACGCCTCATCGGTGCACTAGATGCAAGTGTCAAACAAGACCTTCAGGCCGAGGGTTTACTTCCTTACACGGATTTCCAGGATTTCATACCACACGAACACGTTATCGAGGCACTTTCATGTTGCAGTCTGCTGCTGCTTCCGCTCAATAATGTCAAGAGTCAGAAAGGAATTGTGACCGGAAAATTATTTGAATACCTTGCTAGCCAACAACCCATTTTGGCAATTGGCCCTGCCGATGGCGATGCCGCAGCTATTTTAGCAACACAAGCAGGAACGCAAATCATCGATTTTGACACTCCGGTTCCTTGGGCGCAAATCATCGCTTCCTGCAAAGACAAACCCCAAAGAACTGCCAGCTTACTGCCGTATTCCAGAAAAGAACTCGCCAACCAATTTGCCGCTTTAATCCAATGATGAACGCCGTCGAATTTTTCCTGCTTGACCTCTTTGGTTCTTGGACCTTCGCCAAGTTTTTACCTTATGCGGTTCTTTTGCTTTTAGGCGGTCTTGCGGCATGGTACTTAAAAAAAATGCGCAGCAGGTTATGGATAAAACTTAGCTTCATGCTATTGGTCGCTGCTTTACCTTTCGCAACCTATTTTTTCTTCTATCCGATTTACCAACCTGATCTTTTTGACCAAACCTACAAACCTGGCGCCTTCGTGAAAGTTCAGACTGCCAAAGCAATGCTTGCCGTGGTTGTTTTACCTGGCTGCCCCTATTGCGAAGGATCTATCAAAACAATGAACCAACTTCAAGCGCAAAACCCAAAGCTAAAAATCGTGTATTATTTGGTATCCGATGACAGCACGGCCAAGGCTTCCTATGAAAAACAACTCGACAAACGCATTGGCGTTGTCTATGAAAAAAATGCCATGCGCTGGATGTTAGCCGCAGAAGGTGTTTTTCCGAGTTATTTGCTCTATGATCACAAGCAGCTAAAGGCGGCTTGGCACAACACTACTTTTGGAGTTCGGGCGCTTGATTATTTGCGCGCTTATAAGTAAGCCAGAGCGCCAAAGCAAAACCGAGTAAAAGCAACCCAGAACCGAGCATCGAAAGCGTAGTTCCTACTTGCACACTAACCGGCTCAAATTTCCATGTGACTTGATGAGTGCCAGCCGGCACAACCACCGCACGCAATAAGTAATTTGCACGTAGTGTTTCTACAGGCTTTTTACCATCAATATAACAATTCCAGCCCGCAGGGTAATAGATTTCACTGAAGACAGCTAGTTGTTTGGTTTTCGAATTTGAACGATAAGCCAGTTCTGAAGGATCGTATTTGGTAAGTTCAATACTTGAAGTTGAGTCCGCTTTTAAACCAACTACCATGTTTGCATATTCGCTAGAAACAATTGCTCGTGTTTTACTATTTTGAAATGCTTTAGAACCCGAAGCTAGAATTTCTTCATTGGCATTCTTAACCAATTTGACGTCGGAAACAAACCAAGCAGGACCATTTGCATTGGTATTGCGCAAAGCAGGTTGGTCTGGTTTGGTAATGATGTATTTTGTATTGAGCATATTGAGGTATTCTGCCTCGCCACTGAGTGCGATTTCAGACACACTAAGTGTATCAAAAATTTGCTGTGCTTGCTCTTGGCTCATGCCAGCAGGAAGCACAAGTGTGCGAAACTTCTCATTTTTCGCCTGATTCACTGCAGCACTCAAGGCTTGGGCAGCAGCAGGAAAATGAAAATCGACAAATTCTTGGTAACGCTTTAGTTTGGCGCCATGGTAACCACCTAAACTTTTGTGAAAAAAGCTGGTGTTGGTCTCGGCCATGGTGCCATTGGTGTTGAGCACGCGGTAGTTACTTGAAAGATTAAGCGCACCGAATGCAGCATAAGCGCTTAAGGTGTTTTCGTCGGTGAGGTTTTTGTAATAGTCGAAATCTGCGTATGCGGTACGTAATTTTTGAGCAAGAGTAGCATTTGGTTTTTCACGGTTCAGGATACTCATATCGGCAGGTGAAACCGCATAAGGCACGCTTGCTTCATCCAATGTTTGGTAAGAAGCATAGCTGCCGGTGCTGTCGTCGTTGTTAAGGTAGCGCTTGGCAACACTCATCTGATCGCCG
>Ga0194133_10006323_pt1 | contig 14628 bp, 14 predicted proteins | sample TA2KigOf40mmetaG_FD_155448 | JGI IMG/M metagenome (GOLD analysis project Ga0194133, IMG submission 155448) | Freshwater microbial communities from Lake Tanganyika, Tanzania - TA2015055 Kigoma Offshore 40m | ecosystem: Environmental > Aquatic > Freshwater > Lake | place: Tanzania: Lake...
TTTGTATGTCTTCCAAATCTCACCACAGTTAGTTCACACACAGTCTCAATTATTTTTTGAAATTTTTAGCTTTTATTATTTTTTTTAGTTTTTAAGAGTTTTTAGATTGGGGTTGACTTGGCTTGACAAGGAAACGACTATAGAGTTAGTCGAGTGAGTCTGACTGCTGAGTTGGATTGGTCGGTTGCGGATCAATCGATTCCCTTCACCATGTGCTCAACTCAAGGACGGAAACAGATAACACGGCTGCGCGAATAATTTCAACACACGTCGCGATTTTCAGCCAAATATCGCGCTGCCCTTTTGCAAAGATCGCTCCGTGGAATCGCGCCAGCCGGCACTATTCGTGGCGATCAAAATTAAGGTGCGCCGCCGCCCGCGTTGCCTACCTGCCGCAGGCCTGCTATAGGGCGAGCGCGCTCACGCTTGCAGCATGTCGGAAGTCGATTCTTAAATCTCAATGCAACGTTGCCAAGGTGGATTGTCTTAAAATGTTCAGAGTTGTTCTCAAGGTTACTTGAAGTTTATCTCGAAATGGTCCTTTACCTAAACCTACCGACTGGCGACGACCACTACCAAAATCGAAAGAAAATTTATTCAAAAATCCTGTTGGCCTTCATAAAATCATATCAATAATAATTTCATCAAAAAAGGTGATTGTTATTATTTCTAGAATTGATTAAGAGGGTTCTGAAAATAGTTTCAAGGAGTGGAAAAATGACTTATTTAAAGGGATTCTAATGGCAGAGACTGTTTATTGATGAAAAGCAGCATTGAGTTTAATCCTTCACAAATCTGGCCATATATAAGTTCGAGCTTAAAACTTGGGGAAACGTTCAACCCGTGAAAAGTTCAAACTTTACCAAGGTTCTCTGATTTGAACTCTTAAAACCACCAACAATGTCACATGCATTGTACGACAAATAAAATTTAATATTCAAGAAATTCACTAAAAGTGTTGGTTTGTATAAAAAATCAACACTAAATTTAGTTTGAATTTTAAACCAAGGTAAGGCCAACACTTTGTTAAGATCAAACTTTGTAAAGTTTGTTTACATTCTCAAATCTTTACTATAAAATCAAACTTTGGACGTTCCTCTTCCGCTTTCAAGTGGACAGCACGTGCTGGGGTCCTCTGAGAGAAAAATTTGTAGGTTATTTTTCTTTGAAGAGGTTTTTTCTCCGCTTTCAACAGGATAGCAAGTGCTGAGGACTCACCTTTCCAAAAAACCAGACTTTTGGTAAAATACTCTATCACATGGTAGATGAAATCTACTTTTGTGAGCTGAGCTGTGAGCAGTAAAGCAGTAAAACTAGAGCATAGACTCTGAGCTGTGGGCAGTAACTCCAGCAATAGACTTCTGAGCTGTGAATAACAAATTCGGCGAAGACTTTTGAGTTGTTAACAACAAATTCAGCAAATACTTAAGCTGTAAACAACAAACCGTTGATCAGCACCTACACCAGTGGCTTTTCAGTCCCATATCCTCCAACTCCTCGTAGCAAAAACCTCTTAAAGTGAGGTTAACCACCCCTTTGTCAAGTGGGTTGACGAGTGAAAATAAAAAAAAAATTTGGGGGACTAAAAAACCCACCTCAGGCTTGATTTCTGTGGTTGCGTGAAATTGATTAATGCTCCATTAACTTGATGACACATAAATTAGGTATAATCTGAGTAGTAAAATTTCCACCTTTTAAAATGTTCAAAATTTTTAATGTATATGGTTGTGAAAATTTTGAACCCTAGGAAATCTTTATTGTCCACTCGATCTTTAATTCAGGTTTCTGTGGTTATGTCTTTCGTTGCGTCATTCGGCGAAAATTGAGTAAAAGTTGGCGGAAAAGAAACTGAAAATTGTAGCCGACAAGTTCCAACATGTACGGCACGTGGGCCGTTTAGGCCGACAGCTGATTACCGACACCGGACGGACAGGCTCTGATTACTTATATAGTGAAGTTGACATCTTAGTTCCCTTTGTTGTCGCCTCTTTCACAGTCTTTCGCTTCGTATTGTCAGTTTAATTTTATGGTATAGTATGTAGTTTGAGTTTGACAATTGCAATTCTAAGGATATATCATGCAGTTACACTAATAGACCCAACCTGAATCGATTCTTATCTGCAACGGTGTTGTAATCACTTTTTTTGTTTACTTGCCGAATTAGAATGTGGCCAGTAGAAAGTTGTGACTTGACTCTTGACGGGTAACAAGACATGTCTTCCAGTGTGGCCATTCCAATGGCTCAAACTGAGACTTTAATCAAAGACTATGGATTTAACCTTGTGTACGTTCAAAGGTTTTGGAGATTGCAGAAAGTAAGTGAAACATTCGAAACTATCACAAGGAGTATCAGGATTTTGCACGAGGCGTTTACATTTTTGTTTTAGGTGTTGTTTCCTGCCTTGTTATCAGATACCATAGGACTTCTTGTTTTCCTTCTTGTTTTGGCTGTTTTGGAGGAGTTTCTGGCTTACAGTATTGGCCTGATATCAGGTCCAATAATCTGAAATTTCATAAATAAGAACACAGATGAGACTCTCCTTTTTTTGATTGTGTTAGGCCAATTTTTTGAGGTCCTGGGAAAGCGCGACTTCGACAGCTTTACTTCAACCGTGCTGCAAAGCTCAAGCATCATTGCCTTAATGACTGTTACAAAAAGCACAAAAAGTTTTGTTTCCAGTACGATTGTAGTGGCATGGTAAGGATTGGGCAAATATCTCTCTGGATTCCGATTTTTCAACGCTCAAAATGTCTTTGTAGGAGAAGAAAACTGACGAGACGAATCCATCAATTGTACCTCGCGGGAACAAACTTTTATCAAATCAATGTTTTGAGTGAGCTTGTTCGGTGTTAGGGACATAAATTGGTGGTACTTCTTCATGTTCTTTTTCCAGACAAAACAGACTTTGACAATCCAGATCAGAGAATGACTGCCGACGTAGAAATTTTCTGCAAAACTTATGGGGACGTCTTAACAGATATTGTCATTGCTCCATTTACAATTGCCTACTATACCTACTCTGCATTCTCACGGTAAAAGAATTCCGTCCTCACGTACAGTGTTTTGAAATACCAGTTGTATTTGTTTGAAGGGCAGGATGGATCGGTCCTTCGTCAACCTTCTTATTCTTTCTGGTCAGCTCAGTTTTTAACAAGTTTCTCATGAGCCCTATTGCAAAACTAATAGTTGAGCGAGAAAAACAGGTTATAATTTCTTCAATAGTACAAGCAAAGTAGCTTTTCTTGATCAACTAAAAATATTTCACTCAAATTTTAGGAAGGAAATTTTCGATTTCGTCATGCCACTCTTCGTGGCCATGCCGAATCTTTGGTAATCGATTTAAATTGCCGCAATGAAAACATAAAATATTTTTTAAATCTTCTTTCAAGGCCTTTTTAGGATCGGAGGCAGTTGCCCTTGAGCTAGAGGCTGCAAACTACAAGTTGGACTCGTTGTGCTCGGTACAGCAAAAGGTTGTAAACTGGCAGGTGACTCATAAATATTTTATTTGCTTGTTTTGTGGCTTAAAGTTTTTATTTTTAGTTTGCCCTGAATGTGGCCACTAATGGTTTCGGTTACTTTGGCAGTATTGTGAGCTTCCTTGTTATCTCTGTGCCAATATTCGAGGGAAGTTATGATGACTTATCTCAGCCGGAGCTGTCAAGGCTGATTTCGGAAAATAATTTTGTTTGTTTGTATCTAATCTTTCAGGTGATATTTTCTCTAGAAAGTGCAAACTTTTGCAGGGTTTTAACCATTTTAATATTTGAGAAAAATTACAGTTTACCAAACTCGTTGACTTGGCGAGCACTGTGAGTACTTTGGCCGGAGTAACACACCGGATAGGCGAGCTTGTAGAAGTTCTTCAAGGAATCAGTAATTCACACGACTCGTTATCCCAAAATTCAAGAGATCAAGATGAGACCACAAAGAAGCTCGGTGAAGATGTAGACGGTGAGGTGATTTGAATTATAAATCCATTAAATTATCTTGAAGTCTTCTTTTGCTTTTCTTCAGATGGAAACTTCAGCCCCACTCTTTGCAATATGGATGTTATAACTTTTTCCATTCGAAATTTTGATCTCAAGGTTCCCTTTCAAGAGACTGTTTTGATTAGAAACCTAAGCATTGACTTTGTACTGAATCAGGTAATTTTGTATCCTCTTCGGTCCTCTAAACCTGAGATTAAAAATATTATTTGCATTAGAATGTTCTCATAACGGGTCAAAGCTCCACAGGAAAGTCCAGCTTTCTCCGTGTGCTTCGTGGATTATGGCAGGAGAATGATGAAAGACATATATTCAGAGGAGAACATACAAAGTTATTTGTACCACAAAAAATGTTTATGTGTGAAAAAGGATCCTTGAGGAATCAGGTAATTTATTTTTTAAACTAATCTACTCTTTCGACCTTTTTCGAAAGAGAAAGGTTTCATCTCCAATCCTTATATGAGTTTACAATTTTCAAATCAACACTCAGACTAGCAACTGTTTTGTTCTTCTTCCTAGATAACATATCCACATGTCAAAGTTTCAACATGTTACTCTGATGATCAACACATACTTGGCATCTTGAAGGATCTTGGTAGCTTACATTTTAGGCAAACTTTGCTCCAGATAACTATTTTCAAAATCTTTTAAGACATGCTTCATCTGCTTGACCGTTGTGGAGGCAGCCTGGATTCTGTTCCTTCATTTAATTGGAGCGATGAGCTTTCACCTGGCGAACTTCAACGCTTAATGTTTGCCAGGCTATTTTTCCACAGGCCTTTGGTAGCTGTACTAGATGAGGCCACTTCAGCATTGTCTGTTGAAATGGAGGAAATGATTTACAGGTAAAAATATCTCTTATGTAGATATGTAGTTTTTGTAACCATTTTGACAATATTTTACAGACGATGCATGAGCTACGGTATGACACTTATAAGTGTTGCCCACAGAGAAACTTTACGAAAGTTCCATCAGGTTCGTTGACTTTTAAAACTTGCAGACCTCAAAAGATATTTACTGAGCTCAGGATTTCAATCTGAACTGAAGAATTCAAAGCAAATTTGTTTATTGCATTATTATTGTAAATTATATTTGATGACAATGTTGAAATTCTAACAACTTGCAGGTTATCTTAGAGATTGGTTTGCCGAACGGAGGTTGGAAACTTACTTTTTTGGACTTGGATAAGTAGTTGAAATTTAGTAATACTTTAGAGGGGCTCCGTTGTTCAAAGGAAGTTTTTCTTTTTAAGGCCATTTGAAGTCAGCTCGTTTTAAACCTTGGATCTAATCCCAGCCTTGGTGGCAAAAGTGTTGACTGTTTTACTCCGAGTAAGATTGATCTTCATAGAGACTTTTAAAAAATCCCTTCAGTTTATTTTAAAATATTGTCAGAATTTAATTTTCACCAGTTGTTATTCTCAAGCCTGTTCATTATGTGAAAAGAAGCCTAAGCTTCATTTTCCAAAAAAATACAAAACAATCTTTGTACTTTATCTCATCCTAATTTCATGTGATACCTAAACATTTTATGTATCTGTCATGTTTGTTTGCAATGTATACTCATAAGCTATAGAATAAAAGAGTTTTATCGAATTTCTTTATAGTATATGTTCTCCACCCTTACCATTTAAAGAATAAAACTTCAAAATAGAAATTTAAAAAAAGAAGTCCAAAACTTTTATTTAAACAACTGAATCATAATTTCAAAATGCAATATTTATACTTAATTAGGGTTTAAGTCCTGAAAAGTGAAATGCTTGAAATCCTTTCTTTTTTTCATGATATAAGATTAGCAAAAATGGAGAAAAAATTACTTGGCTTAAAAAGAAAAAGGATGAAGGAATCCATTAAAAAAGGGTTAAAATGAATTAAACTAAATTTCATAAAGAATTGATGGCTGCAATCATGATTGATTATAATGATGGATTTTCTAGGGTCAAAGTTTCGTTTCCAATAACTCCATAATTCACAAAGGTGAAAATTTCAAACAATTTACCACACATGTTTGACCCCTTAAAATGTCCCAAGCTTCAAAAAAATTTTAATTGAAAAATGGTTGGCCTGAAATTTCACAAATAGTAACCAACCTTGATGCCCATTTTCGTTTGGTCACCCTCTATATTAATTTTCATTCAATCAAATTAAGAAGACTGAAGATTAAACATGAAAATGAATGGGGAATCCAATTTAATTGCTCTTTTGATTGGCTCTTGGCTAATCTCCATTAGATGGCCAACCTTATATTTCACTGCGTTGCCTTCGTAGCGCAAAAGTAATTAAACAAACAATCATTTATATTTTCTGAATTCTGCCAGTGTTGTATAAAATAAATAAATAATAAAAAACTCATTCCGAAAGTAAAAATTCTTAATTTTTTCGACAAGTCAACGCTCAAATCAACCAATTTTTTAATATATAAACATTGTTGAAATTTATCTTTTATTGATATTGCCTTTCCATATAACCAAGTTTATTTTGAGTTGTTAAACTGAAGATTGTTTGGTAATTAAGAACAAGTTCTTATTTTCAATCTAATATCTAACAATTAATGATAAAAACAAACTTTTGATTTACCAAATGGTTATTAATCTTATAATGTATTCTACTTTTTGAATTCATAGTTTTATCCCTTAAATAATATTTAAAAATTTGTTTACAGAGTCCGCAGTGTAAAGAAGATTTGTAAAGTTCTTCTGTCACAATTTCATTACAAAAACAATGGCAAAATCAAAGCTACAAAGTCTGCGCTTAGCTGCTGAAAATTCTATGAAGCAAGGAAACTATACTGAGGCATTTTTTCACTGGACAAGTTTGATCAAAGTTGAGCCAGATGTAGCGAAGTACTACTTGGAGAGGAGCAAGTGTTTCTCTTTGCAAGACCAAGTAATTCAGTCATTTTTGATAAACCTTGTGCTGAGATGACAACTAAGGTTGCCGTGATATTAGTTTTATTTAGCACTTCAAGACGCAGAAATTTTAATCAAAATGCAACCTGCATCAATTATCGGACACGCGAGGAAAGCAGAGATTCTCTACGAGACTAAGAATTTTGAGGAAGCTTTGCCAGTCATACTTAAGTGCTTTAGTCTTGCTGAGCGCCCCGAAAAGGATCATTACATGGATTGGTCTCGACGTTGCAAGCGTGAACTAATGCGTCAAAAGTCTTTGGATACTCAGTACCCTTTTGTGGGTGCAGCTGTGGGTATTGTAATGTCAACCCTTGTTGTAGTATGGGACACACTAACTTTTGGAAGGGAATCGTTTTTGTTTAGTCCTGTGCTAAAAGTAAGTCTTATCATTACGGTCTCAGGTACTTGCTTTGCAATTGCCAAGTCATACCGCAACTACCTGACCTCAACAAAGTCTACCATGTTAATGCCACCCATTGATCTTTATGGCTTGGGAAAAGAGCCCGAGGAGAAGTGGGAAGATCACAAAAATAAATAAGATTGATACCCTCAAGACGTTTTCATAGTTCATCCCACACTTTTTTGTAAGTATTCATAAATAAATCCTTGACTAAGTTCCATTTGTCATTGCTAGTCAATTCTGATTTAAGATCTCTGTTGTACCTGAATTGTGGACAATACATTTTCCTATCAAACATTGTCTGCATTGTAATGCTCTTTATGTGTTCCTTCACAAATGCTCATTGTTACTTTTTAGTCAAGTCGTTTGTAAGGCCCTTTTTATTTGCGTATAATTCATTCATTCAACATTTATTTGGGCTCATCTCTCAATTGTACATGACATCCACTTTCAAAGTGCAAAAATGATCAAACTTGAATAAAAAGTACACTCAAATAATTATTTTTGCAGATTCTTTGCTCAAAGAATTTATTTTCGAATCTCAACAATTTTTGGGCGAGTTGAAGGTACATGATTTTCAGCATTTTCATTTAGGGTAAATTAGTAAAGATTATAAAAGAACTTCGTAACACTAACTGCCATTCGAAAGATTAAAAAGTTGAGAGAGCCTTCCAGCTCTTCCATGTGTGACAGGCAGTTCACCAATGCTGCTAGAAAGATTTTCAGTCTGACAGGGACTAAAGTAATACAAAAATAAGAGGGCATTGAAACCTAATAGCTATTTTAATACATTACATTGGTCCTGAAGATCCAGTGGGCGATGGAAACAGAGAATTTGAAGGAAAGTCTAGCACAGGATATACTGGACTAGTGCCGGGGCAGTTTTGAGCTAAAATAAAGGTCGTTTCAAATTTAGGACCAAAATGTTGAATTATCATTTACGTACTTGAGTTTGGCTGAAAGAAAGGATTAGTCGGGGGTTGAACTTCAGCATACGGTGGAGGGTCATCCCCTCTTGCACAAGCCTACAACAGAGTGAGAATTATGTGAGGAAAGTTGAGCGAGGACATAACTAAACTACAAAAAGTTTTTCACCTCTTGAATTCTATCAAAGGGCACTTCCAACATAGCTTTTGCATTTGATATTATTTGAACAGCTGTTGCTGCACCATTGTAACGTGTTTCCTATAAAGAACCAAAAAGTTTTCAGCCTTATATTCTACGTAAAAAATAAGAAAAAGGAGGAATATATTTGGCTGGAACCTTCAGGCAATCTTCGACTCCGGATTGCCACAAAAAATCCAACAAATATTCCGAACCAGATTTGAAAATGCGCCTTCAATGATTAACTTTGATTAAGTTTTTGTGTGTATCTTTCCTTTTCATGTGAAAGAAAATGATTTTTCGATCTTTTAAACAAGTGGCATGCTCCCCAGAGGGCAGGAGACATAAATCTCTGGATGTTTTCTAACGAATGAGGTATGGCATGGGGCCTTTAATGTGAATTGATAATGTGGTGGAAAAAATGGGAGTTATTGTGACAGGGAAATAAAAGCATGTAGCTTGACACACCATGATAATTATCTTGAAATGACTCTAAGGGTAAATGAGATAAGAAAATAATCAGTTGCAATAAAATAACTATGATTTGAGAGCTTAGGGAAATAAAATGAACATAGAAGATGTTATATAGTACTTATACTGAAACGAATATAATCTAAAAGTTCAATTGAACCTGTAAATTTGATCCTGATTCTAACTCTGGAATGAGGTTTGCAACATCTTGCACTGCTTTGAAAATATAATTTGTTTTTACGGCAGCCTCTTGTTTTGCTCGCGACAGTTTAGTCAGACCAGTCTTTAGGCGAATCATCTTTACTGCTTCATGCTCGTTTTGAACTTCGACAAGCTCAACCTAAAGTGTCAAAGTTGACATCAAAGATTCATCTATCATCATCATTATTTCGAAAAAAAGATTCAATTTACATGCACAGAATCTTTGACATTTGAGTAAACCTCAAGCTTTGTTTTCAAATCTCGAACTTCAGTGCTGTTTGCATCATTCTTTTTGAGCGCTTTTTTCAGTTCACGACGTTGTCTGGTTTCTTTTTCTTCGGCCTCAGCAACCTGAATTTGCAAAATCTCTTTTTATACCAGACCGTTAACCAAACAAGAGTAGAAAACCTTTTGCTTTGCATTATCTACAGATCTGGCCCCTTCCAAAACCATGACGAATTGGTGTCGAAACTCTTTTAAGCGGTCAGCCATGTTGGTGTGAATGTCTGCATAAATTGCGAGAAGTTCGCCAATATTTGCAACTAGAAATGAAACGATACTCTAGAGAGAAAAAAATGATGATTTGATATTTGACCTTCATCATTGTAATGAGACACTTTTATTCATAAAAGTTTGTGGAGAAAACGTATTTACTGCAAGAATTGTCATAAAAGTCTTTGTTTATTGCTCGGATCCAGGATTTCCTGAGAGATTAAAAAACACAAATTTTCAAACTCAATACCTAGGGGGCGATTTCCTCATGGGAAGCTCTTTTTTTTAACAACTAGAACATTAAATATTTAATTTTTGAAAAAAATCATCCCTACCTGTATCTTGTATAGCCCTATTTTCATTTTCAGCCCATTTCGTAAGGTCGTTATTGAATGAGGCCTGAGCAGCAGCAGTTGCTTTACATAGATTCCTTCAGTGAAATGGGATTGACTTTCGTTTATAGTTTTCAAGTTAGGAAAAGACTATTAAATTTGATCATACAAGTTATGATACTACTTACTAATTTTCATGAGTTAAAATGAAAGACAGGGTGATCTTGCTCTACCTGATTTCTTTAAGCTGCTCGATCACCATGACAAGCTCTGAGTGTGAGCTTGTGAAGCTTTTGAGGATGCTGCTGCTACGACGCATGGCTGTGCCAAAAGAGGTCATTTTCAATTCGTTTGCTCCAATTACCTCGTCGATATCACTTGTGAAATAGTAAAAAATTGCCCACTAAAATTTATATTTCTTTCGAATCAAGCCAAAACTTACGTACGCTTTAACGTGTTGAACTTTTACTCGTTTAATTTTTGCCGAGGAGAAGCAATAAGATGAATTGGAAACAGTGAATCATCAAGGAACTCGACCATGAACCTAGTTGCACCACCTGCCGGACGAACAGCCAACCACTAAGTTAAAGAAGAATAAAATAGAAACATTACTTGACACTTAAACTTTCAAATATTTTCTTACCGTTCGAAACTTAAAATGAACGCCTTTTTACATTTGGAGCTGTTTACAAACCTTGAAGCAATATCTATTTGCAAAAAAAATTGAGAATATTTTTGAAATTCTGTGCCAAACAAAAGACTTCTAAAATTCTTTGTTTTTCTATTCATGTATACATCTATGGAGGAGCAAAAGTTTCACAACAAATATGTGCGACTGTGAGATTTTGCCAATGCCGTTAATGCCATTGAACCTTCGAGCTTTCCTTTCTTTCTTGAATTTCAGCGGAATTTACGGTTTTTCTTTGCGAGGCTTCAAACAAAAGCAGCTGCAAATTGTGACAATGTAGAAAACGTCAACAACAACAACCTGACAACCATAATCCCCATCATGGCCTCGTCTGTGAAAAGGATTATTCATGATGTCGACTTTGAACACATACTTTTGAAAATTTTCTTATACTTGGATGGAAAAACTATTGAGAGTTGCTCTGCCGTATCAAAAACATGGAGAGGATTCATCAAAGGTTATAAGCTTACCGAATTGATAGGTGTGACTTAATTGACAGAACATTTTACCATCTTTCTAGACCACTTTCAAAGAAAATCTACCCAAGATCACTTAAAACTTTTCTGGAAATACGAGGTCCCCACCGGTTACAGGCATTTTATAAGAAAGGATATCCGTGGGTAAACATTTTATGCAAAAAAAGCAAGATGAAGGTTTTATTTGCGGAAGCCAAAGATTATCTAAAGGATTCAGGCTGATTGTACGTCACTTCTGCTGGGATTTGCTGACGGATCTGCTGAGCTTTGGGACAGACCGGAAGACTCAAAACCGGCGGAGAGAAAAAAATGCTTTAGAGTATTCAAAGATGAACAACCTAATAAGGTGAAGCTGAAACGTAGCTTACTTAAGATCTGATGTGCTGATTATTTCTTATAATCTAGAGTCTTAAATTTTTCCCAGTGGATTTATCCCCATCGTTTGCTCTAACTGGTTTAAATCTCTGGGATAAAGAGAAGGAGGTTTTACTTGTACCATCTTCTCGGGAGTTTGAGGATCAAATTATGAAAGTCCATCTGAACGAGTCAAAGTTAGCGGTCTTTTATGTTTCAGAGTTTGAATGAGCCAATTTTATTTTGTCCTTTTATTTCCAGGTGTCAAATTCTCTGCTTGACAACAGACGGAAAGATTTTGGAAATGAAAATAGCTCAAGATGATCAAACAAAACTCTGGAGTCTTACTAAAATCAGCACGTTTAATGTTCAGAATGGTGAAATAACATGTTTGAACATTCATGGGGACTTGCTGTTGACAGGTGATGGAGCTGGTTTTTGCAGGCTTTGGAAGTTGTCTTGTGAAGTCTTTGAAGAATCTCACTCTGCAGATAAAGTATTTAAGGGTAAAGGCTGCTTTTTTGTATAAAAAGGTTATGGATTCGTCTGAAACTTTCATTTCCTTAAAGGCCACGAGGAAAAAATCCTCACATGTTTCATGAACTCTTCTTTGGCCATTACTGGATCTCTTGACATGACAGCCAAAATATGGAATATGGATAATCTGATGCTGCTGAGAACTTTGGTGCATGATGAAAAAGTGTCCTCTGTGGCTTTTAATTCTTGTTTTATTTTCACTGGTAATTTGGAGATACTTTCATATTTGCTTATTCCCAACCTCTTCTAAATTTAGTTGACATGGGGAGCGATCTGTATGTCTGGGACCGAGAAAAGTGCCTTGAAACGCAAAGTTTTCCAAGTGAAAAGGATGTCTTGAGACGCACCCTGACTGGTCAAATTGGGCTCGTTAGCAACATCATTATCAGGCCCACTGCTTTGATTTACAACGACGATTCAGGATCTGTTGTCGAGAGAAACTTTTGGAGATCGATTCGCAACAACAGATCATTAAAGTAAAGACACAATCAACTATTTTCTCTTTACCTCGAAAAAATTGCTTCAAGAAAACATTTAGGAATTTTTATTGCACTGACGGTGTTAGTTGTGCATCCTGTGATAGCGAAGAAATCGTTTGTGGTTTACTGGACAAAACAGTTCAGGTATTCCACCGAAAGAACTTTCAGCAAGTGCACCTACTTAAAGGCCACACTGACCACATTTGGAGTGTGCATCTCGACAACAATTTTTACATATCAGGCTCTTGGGATACAACTGCAAAGGTTTAGCACTCAATATTTGTTTGATTGTACAAACTAAATTATACTTCTTCTCGTAACATTACTATCAGACATAACCTAAATAGAAAAGTAACCACTTTTTATTCCTAGATATGGGTAAGATCGAACGGAAGGCTTTTTCAAACTTGTGAGCATCCTGGAAGAAAGGAAATAAATGGAGTCAGGATAGTCAGAGGAAAGGTAATATGAAGCGCTTAAATGTCATTAAAAATTGAAAATACAAAGTGTTTATTTGCCAGGTTTACTTGTCGAGTTTATACGGTTCCGTTTGTGTTTTTGGTCAAGAAAATGTCTTCTCTCTTTTCGAGCTCTTGCATGACGTCAAACGTCCTGGAGAGATTTACTCTATGATGACAACCGAAGACCTTTTAGTCGCTTCAATTTTTTCTTCAAATTGCGAAATAGATGTCATTAAAAAAAGGATGGAAACCTGGAAGCTTATAGTTTAAATTCTTATTTCTCATTTCAGGTCTTTAGATTCACCCACACTGGGGATATTTCCCTGGAGTGTGTAATAGAACAGGATACAAATGTGTCAATCATATGGAACATGTTCATCAGCTACCCTCTCTTGTTTGGATGCAGAAATAGCCCTTTGCTGGACATCTTTCAAATTGAAACTGGTGTCTTCATAAAAAGTCTCAAGCATTTGTATAATGTTATGTTTGCTTATTTGCACTTGGGAATTATTATTGTCGGGTGAGTCAAGAATTTATTGCAAGTCCAATAAATCACCTTTAATTTCTCTCTTATTTTAAAAGGCTACTCAAATACGAAATTTTTTGGAAAATTAAATTTATTCAACTTTTATGCACGATTGGACTTCAATTTATTTCAGGTGTCAATTTGGAAACATTGTTTTGTGGGATCTCAAGTCAGTGCTCGAGTGTGATGAAGAAATGGATACAGGTCACCCTGCTTGTGTCAAGTTAATCTCTGAGCACACCGGTATCATATTTAAATTTGTCTTATAATTTATAACAAGTGAAAAGAACTCCTTATGGTAGGGGGAATCTCTTTCATTGGCGTTGACGAGGATGAAGTAATAACTGCAGATTATGATGCCACAGTAATAGTAAGAAAAATCCACAACCATAAAGGTAAGGACAATCTATTTTCCGACAAGGTACTTTACTGTTCATCCTTTTTTTTAATTTCTAGAGTTTTCGGATATTTTTTCCTCCTCGACAAAGTGAATTTACAAATTTGAGAACAAAAACTGTAGATCGATTTAAGTTTTGAAAGTGAAACTTGATAGAAAATTATTTTTTACAACCTACCGTTCTTGCCAACTCCATCTCTCTTTTTAAGCTGAAATCATTTATATATATTTTTAAGAACTTTAGAAACACACAAGGTCAATATTTGCTTTATTATATTTTTAGGTCACGTACAGAAAAATGACCTCTTCATCCCAAATGTGTTTTTTTCATCTTTTTTTAGTACGCCTTGCGAAATTTTTTTCATTAAAGACACACTTCTTTTGGCTGAGATTTTTTTGCAACCCGGTGTCAGAGGTTCGTACCCCGTTTTGGTCTAAATATGTACATTCTTTTAAGACCTCCAAGTGTTTAAAAACTTTTTACAGCAATTATGGTTATTCAAAGATTAGAATGAAATCGTCATATCCATTTACCTGAATAAAGATGCAAACAAAAACAGGATGGTGACCTCTGCACCTTTTAGTCAGCCAATATGACCACACCCACCCGAATCAAACACATCTCAGCCACATACATGGCCTGCCAAAGCTAAATCAAGCAGTTGGCAGTTGCCATGATGACCCTTAAACCCACCCCGGTCCCTAGTCTGACCCTGAGGTCACCATCGACTGCTATGCAACCCGTGACCTCTCCCTCATTTCAACCCAACCCCAAATTTCACTATCGGACCTTGCGCACACCGCATTTT
>Ga0194133_10006324_pt1 | contig 14625 bp, 11 predicted proteins | sample TA2KigOf40mmetaG_FD_155448 | JGI IMG/M metagenome (GOLD analysis project Ga0194133, IMG submission 155448) | Freshwater microbial communities from Lake Tanganyika, Tanzania - TA2015055 Kigoma Offshore 40m | ecosystem: Environmental > Aquatic > Freshwater > Lake | place: Tanzania: Lake...
CAAAGCAATTTGATTGCTTGTAACTGATTTAACAACTATAGGGCTTTGTATATAGTATGGTGTAGTAGAGCCACCAACTGTTGTAGCTAGCGAATATTCGTGTATTTTGCGTGCACGTAGACAATTATCAGTTAAATAATCGGCATCAGTCTCCAGTTTAAATCGGTCGGCGTTAAATATACCAAATCCCCCTGAACCAACCGTGACGATATCAAGCTTACCTAATTTGGGGTCTAGCCGGACTTTAGTTGATTCAATTAGGGGCACAACAAACATGAGGCCGGGATTATTTATATTGGAATTGAGATTCTTGGAGGGTGCAATGCCGAATGTTTGTGACTTGTCATTGGCTTTATTTTCAATATCTACCCTACCTCCGATGTCCCCTTTAATGTAGGTATAATACTTATTGGTTTCCAGGTCAACAAGTTGATAATGTGTATTAGGATAGGCTAGGTCTCTTTCAATCTTAGTGCCCTGAATGTATCCACCCTTGTCAAATAATACTAAACCGGACAAATCGCGAACACGTGGTAGTGGGCTAAATTTAGCAAAATTGGCAGCTGCAGTTATTAGGTCGGATGCCGGATTATGTATAATTGCAAGCTTGGCAGTCTTAGCTGTGTTTTCATATGTTATATTATATGGATTTGTAGATGCCAGTATTGGGGTATCTGATGGCAGGAGTAGAACTGTGAACCAAGTAGGTGGTTGGGAATTAGCTGTGGGGGCGGTTTGTTTATAAAACTTATCACGGTTGACAGTTAGATTCTTAAAATCGCCAAGAGTGACATTGTGAATATTCAATTGTCGTGATGTATCCCCAAGGTCTTTGAGACTAAATACGGTGATTTCGTCGGCTTCATTGGTAGTGCCGCTTACAAGCTGGAACCCTGTTGAGTTTGCGGTGACTGTGCTAAACACAAATTTATAATACTTGCTTGCATCTGCAGCGACGCTGGTAACTGGTTGTAGCCGGAAATAGACTGTCCGTTGTGTGCCGGATTTATCATAATTATCTTTGGCATCCACTATTTTGCATAGGCCAGACGAGTTATCATCACTATATGAAGCAATAGTTGGTTGTGCTAATGAAGCCGCGTCTATACTTTTAGGTAATGAGAGGTATAGGGCAGGGTCAGTGTCATTATTAAACTGGTATCGCAAATGTATTTGTGACGATATATCTACCTCAGATGCTACCCCTACCGCCTGATAAAACGATTCTGTTGTTACTGGACGTGAACGGCGTTTTAGAACATAAAATACTAATACGCCGATGGCCGCCGCTATAAGCAGAATGCCCAACCCTAGTAATACATATCCGGTTATCTTATTTTTATCCATATTTATCACTAATATAGTATAGTTGTATTGTATGGCAGTTGTTTATTTTTAATTATTAATCAGATATTAAAAATTGTTTTAGAACCCCATTTCGAATCAATTAGTGACTTAAGCAGATTCTCCATTTACCCATCTAGCCAACCAATATATTCAATAGCCAACCTCAACTATGACAACTACAACTGACCTTAAATATGATATCATCGTTGCGCACCAATATCCAGATTTCGGCATCGGTCACGAAGGTAAACTCCCATGGTCCATTAAACCGGATATGCGTCGATTTCGCGAAATTACCACCACTGCCCCACCCGGACGTAAAAACGCAGTTGTTATGGGCCGAAAAACTTATGAGTCGCTCCCTAAGCCGCTCCCCGACCGTTATAATGTTGTTCTAACTAGGGACTCTCGTGAATCGGACTCGAAAGTGACCTATTCTACTTGGCAGAGTCTGGAACAAACACTAGCACGGCTAGACCCTCATCGTGTATTTATTATTGGCGGAGCTGAGATATACCGTCTAGCCATGGAACAGCTCCCTATACAGCGAATGTATATTACCGAGGTGTTTAATGCAGGCGGTGTAGCTGTCCCATGTGACATTCACTTTCCCAAATATGATCCGCTAACACTCGGGAATTCACAAAAAGACCCATTGATGGTGGACCAAGTAAGTGATTTTCATTATGATCAGACCTCTGGGCTACATTACCGCTATGTTACATATTCCACTTTTACTGGCCAGCTTGGACCTATGAGATACATTAACCCGGAACAGCAATATTTGGGAATCATGACGGATATCTTGACCAAGGGTATTGAGCGGGGTGACCGCACGGGAACCGGGACTATTAGTCTATTTAGCACTACACAACGCTATAACCTGCAACATGGATTCCCATTGTCTACTACCAAGCGGATGTTCTTCCGGGCTATCTTTGAGGAACTGGCGTTGTATATTTCCGGTAAGACAGATAATCATATTTTGCAAGAGAAAAACATTCATATTTGGGATGGGAATACTAGCCGGGAATTCTTGGATAAGCGTGGATTGACTCATTACCCGGAAGGCGATATGGGTGAAACGTATGGCTTCAATTTCAGGCATTATGGAGGCGAATATGTGAATTGTATTAAGGATTACCCAGAGGAATACGGATATGACCAGATTGCGAATTTGGTCCACCTCTTGAGAACTGACCCGACTAGCCGGCGATTGATTATTAACCTGTGGAATCCGGCTACCCAACATAAGGCCGCATTGCCTGCATGTTTGATGATGTATCAATTCTATGTAAACCCGCATGCCAAGACGCTCAGCTGCCAAATCTATCTCCGGTCAAGTGATTATTTCCTAGCTAATAGTTGGAATGCTTGCACTGGTGCCCTTTTGACACATATGCTGTGTAATCTGGAAGGTATTGATTTGGTGCCAGGTGAATTGATTGTCCAGACCGGGGATACACACTTGTATAAAACGCATTTGTCACAAGTGAATGAGAATCTAAGCAGGCAACCCTATTTGCCGTGCCAACTTGTGATTTCTAATCCGAATAATGGCAGCGAATCTAGCGAAAAACGAAAGTCATTGAGTGATTTTAAGTTTGAAGATATGAAGTTGATTGGGTATAGGGCGCATCCTAATATACCGGCACCGATGGCTGTATAAGCTAGAGGTCCGATGACCGCTAGGTCATCCAGATGGCTGTATAAGCTAGAGGTCCGATGACCGCTAGGTCATCCAGATGGCTGTATAAGCTAGAGGTCCGATGACCGGTATATTAACTAAAACTTGCCTTAAAATCAGAGCAAGAATATTGGGATGACGAACTTGCAACTATGTCACTCTTTGGTAATGGCTCCATTGGTTCATTAATTATGGTTTTATTTTTGGGGTCTTTATATATCTCACTTGCAGTCATAAATAAATCAAATGCCAACTCTTCAGAGTATAATTTAGCAAGCTCATTAAACTCTGAATCATAGACCTCATCAACTAAAGCACCGGTAATGCAACTATCCTCTGGGTCACATGTAGAATATACTATTTCATTAAATTTATCTTCTAGTTCAGGATCAATATCCTTAAGGATTTCCTCAAGTTCTGTGTCGTCTTCACTATCTGCAGAATTGTTCATTGTTTTTGAACTATCAGGCTGGTCACCTTGTGCAGTCGGTTCATATGATACTTTGGTATTGCCTGTGGTATCAGGTTCATCATCTGCTTCAACTGACTCTGTGTGGGCTGTTTGTATACGTATGGACATAGACTCTATAAAAGTTCGGACACATGGATATTGTTTTAATATAGCCAGTGCTTCAGCTTCATTTAAGGATTTTTTGTTAGTTAAAGTATTACGTATATCGTTATATTTTGGTTCTTTAGAAGATTCACATTGCCTTACTACCAGATCAATAAACTTACTGTGGGCATCAGGGTTACTTGTATCATTAAATATTTTAGTAAATTTTATAGCGGTAGCTTGCATGGCTAAATCGGCTTGTGCAGGTGTTGGTTTTTTAGTCCGGTTTGCAATAGTGCCACATGATAACTCCGGTAGCGGCTTAGCTTCATCTGGCTTTGGTTTTTTTGATTCAGGACTAGCAGGTTTACATGTGCTATTTGCTTTACGCCGCTTTCCAAGTAAGGTATTTATGGTTTTAGACCCGATTTTCTTTATTCCTTTACCTATTTTCTTAAATAAACGCTTTAATCTAAACGATTCAATAACAGGCGTTTTTTTAACAGTGGTAGCAGAATTTCGCTTTATCCATAACAGTGCCAGAACAACTGTCAGGGACACCAGGACGGCTAGGAGGAACCCGGTCCAGGAAATCCCGATGTTTATTATTTTATTTGGTCTAGCCATGGTCAATGACGGTTTATCTGTTTATTTATTTATAAGCCGTTAAAAATAAAAATAAAAACGGAAAAATAAAATAATGTGCATAATTAATAAATAGGTAATAAATAATAAATAACAAACCCCAAGTAAACTATACTATGAGTTTTAACCGTCTACGTTATGACACATGTGCCTACCGACATGAGCTCGCGGAAAGTGTCGGCACGCTCTCGTGGATATTAGACCCTAACCGCTTCCAGAACACTAACAAGTGCCGTGTTGAGTTCGGTATTGTCGGCGGCACCAATGTCAGCCATGCTAAAGGCAACCTCGTCGATGTCGAAAGTGACCTCTGGGGAACTACTCGTCTCCAGACCAAGTGCCCTACCCTCCAGTATCTCAACCCATGCCCTAACAGCGATATGAACCAGTGCCAGCAGCAACAAATTGTTATCCGTAACACTCCTACCACTCAGGGTCGTGTTGTAGATACTACCCCTGTTCACCTCTCCAGCTGCCAGATGTTCCGCTACAAACCCATTCCCCTACCTCCTCCTATGGAACCCTTTAAATGCAATTATAACTAAGTTAGTGAGCCTGCCTATAAGTCCTGCAGTCTAGTTAATCTTCTTTTTTGTCATGTTATTATAAAGTTAGTGTTTAAGCCAATTGACATAATCTAATATCCAATGGAATCATCCGGAAACCAGAATCAATCAGGTAATAATAAGAATAATAAAGGTCTATTCCCACCAATCATTAATTCAATGATGAACCGGGCTTCGGGTGCCAGTCAGATAATTCAACAGGAGGAGAACGCCCGGTTACAGGAACAACAGCAACAGAACTCTATGTCCGGAAAAAATAACCAGCCATTGTCGATGGTAAGTGGTATGTCTGCAATGGCAAATGGTGGTGGGTCTATGGGTGCTAATTCGGAGCCATTACAGCGCATGTTAAATAGCCGTGTTTCTTCCCCTAGACGGTCTAGCCAAGCAAAGGCCTCTCCAATTGGTAATGCAAATACACCTCGGAATAGTATGTCAACTGCCTCTGGTGAATTATTTTCTAAGTTGGCGAACAGTGGTGCTAATTCCACAGTTCCCTTAAATAATTCGGTAGGTGGCGGTGCAATGCTGGAATCCGCAAATGAGGTAGGTCCTAAGGAGCTTAATGGGCTAGTAGATGTGATTATGACTAGTGATATGGCTAGACCGGTTAAACGGCAATTACTCAAAGTCATACTCAATAACATAAAGACCATTACAGACCGTGAAGATAAGGAAATTGATGATATGCGCGATAAGTATACAGCCGGTGCCTATATGTCCTCTAGCCTGATGCCACAAGTCCAGTCACAACTTGGTATGCCCCAATCACAGTATGGTATGATGCCTCCATCTCCATCCCCATATGGTATGCCTTCGTCCCCATATGGTATGCCTTCGTCCCCATATGGTATGCCCCCTACTCAATATGGTATGCCCCCGTCACCATATGGTATGCCTCCATATGGTATGATGCCGGCAGGGATGGGTGGTAATTTAGCAATGCCATATTATATGGGTGCACAGCAGCCTAATATGCAGGTGGAGATGTTGGGAAACAAGATAAACGTGTTACAGATGGAGATGGCAGATTTAACCCGGCATTTGAAGGATTATACCCGCCGATATATGGATGTTATGCGTGAGGACGATATGCAACGTATTAAGACCTATATTGAGGAATTGAGTAATGTTAAGGAGACAGTGGAAGAGGCAAAGGGTCTAGCCAACACAATGGGTCCGACACCAGAGGAACTTGCAGCCGAAGAAGAATCCGCGAATAAGGGGCTAATAGATAAAGCATCCGATACAGTGAAAAATGGTTTGGCAACAATGACAAATGCCGTTAACAGTATAGGTAGCAAACTAGGTTTAGTTAAGGAGCCAGCCGCTAATAATAACACTACCACTTCTGCGAACACAACTCCGGCGAACACAGTTCCAGCGAACACAACTCCGGCGGGAACAACTCCTGCGCCTAAGAACACCCCTATTATGCCGCCCACAAATATAGCAAAACCAGTATCTAATAATAAGCAAGTGACAGAGGAGCCGGATAGTGAAGGAGAGAACATGGTTGATTTGTCGGACTATGAAATACCAACTAGCGGAGATGAAGAAGAACCGGAAAAGCCCGATACGTCGGGTGAGGATGACTTAGATGCCGCTATTGACCAATTAAATAAGGCATCAAATGAGGCATTAACCGGTGGTAGCAAACCAGCACAGCCTCCAGCACAACCCCAAGTAGCAAACAACAAGAAGCCCAGTATCAGTAATAGCAGAAACCAGCCTAAGCCAGTAAACACTGCAAATGCCGTAGCTAAAGTTACATTGAATAAGCCAACACCAGTTTCGCCACCTAAACCTGTAATGACTGGTGGTGCGGTGGATACAGTATTTTATAAGACTTTTAAGAAACTACTAACTAAGAATAAGAGTCCGAAAACTAAAAAGAATAAATCCCGTTAAGAGCATGGCTAGAGCCTCAAGCCGGTTGATTACTGGAAATAAATAATCTAATCTATAAATAAACAATCGAATAAAAAGACCATATCCCAATCCCATAAAATATGAGTTTTAACCGTATACCCTATGACACATGTGCCTATTCCCATGTTCTAGCAGAATCGATTGGCCCGGGTGTTTATAGTTTGACAACCCCTCCCAGCACATGCACACCTTGCCATCCAGCCGATCCTTATATCCGGTTGCAGTCTACTGGTGTGAGCCATCTAGCCAAGTCCAACCTTGTAGATATTGACAGTGAGCTTATTGGTATTACCCGTAATCTTACTGGGTGCCCAGAGCGTAAGTATTTGCCTATGAAGAACGGTAGTGCTTATTGTGGTGCCCAGGCTGGTCGTGCCCCAGGCTGTGTTCCCGGGTCCAAGGTGTGCATAGATAATACCGAATATGTCCATTTTGGCGATTGCTTTACTCCTACTGAGGATACCCGATTAAGTAACCCACCCTGCACACTCCGTGGCACTGGTTGGAACCGTTGGGAATGGTTATGCCAGAACCCACAGGACCGTGTAGAGATTCCGTTTGACTTTAACATTGATAGTATTATTGTGGCTAAGGATAACCACCGTGCATGTGTTCCGCGACCAATCAAGCAAGACAACGCATGGCCTACTCCCGTTAATCAACCCATATGCGAAACAATTGTGCCAGTTTGCATGGTTCCAACTGAGCCCCCAAGTGTTCAATGGCGCGATGCTGCTACCATCAGCCGCTATTAACCATATAAATAATATGGGTCATTTCACATAATTTCCAATAAATCCAATCCAATAACTTCCGTTTTTTGTATTATAAATTAATTTACCGCTTTACAGTAAACAAAACCACAGTGTAGTTAAGATAAGATTAGCAAAATGCCAATAACAACAATTTGGGACTATTTACCAGCTTATAATACATTCTTTATACTAATAGCCAAAGTTTACATTGCTGTAATTATATTAACCGTTATAGGATATTTGGCATATTTAGGTTATCAGAAATATATGGTGCATGATGTGGCTAGACCCTCTAGCCAAGCATCAAAGACAGAACCATCTGATAATAAATCGGAACATCAAAAAGTGGAAAGCAAGACCGACCAGCATGTAATTTATATTCTATGGACAGGTGATATGGCGAGCACATATACAATCATAAACGCGCTAATCCAAGATGACATGCGCGTAGTCCAGCCAGTATACATTCCCAGGTCAGGTAGTCCATCGTGGTCCAAGCTGGAGAAATTGTGTATGGCCGAGTTGCGAAAATTAATAACCAAGCGGATTCCCACGGCTAGAGCCCGCCTATTACCCATTATGAATGTTTCGCCTGACTTGGATGATAAAGCGTTTACCGAAGTATTCCGGCCTAAATTCGCGAAGCTGCCTCTAGCCGTGCAACCCTATTATCCATTAGTCCAATGGGCTTACTATTATAAAATTCGTGAGCCGGTATTGGTATCTGGATTTCCGGTGGCGGTGGCAGATACCGATTTAGTGAATAGAACATCTATTGAATCTAAATTATGGGATGCAACAACAGGAAAACCGGTTACAGCCAAGAAGATACTAAGCATGGCTAGAGAGTCCCGCGTCCCGTTTGCCGATATATTGCATAAGACATGCACATGTTGGCAGGTTGGAAAGGCTAGATGTGGCGAATGTAAAGGATGTTTAGTTATAAAGGCGATTCAGAAAAGGTTAATAAAGTAAGCATGCTAGATATGACGAACGATTGGATTAGCGCCGTAGCCTGGTTGCAATAAAGTTATCAATGCAGTCCAGAAGCTTGAACTTAATGGTTGTCGGTATTGTGCTACAACGCTTTAAGCTGTCTAATTCGCATTCGATATCCCGGTAGAAGTCCATATCCAGCCCTTGGATAAAGGCTTTGTTATTTTCGAGGAATCCGATAGTCAGGTAAACGCGTTTTTCAACTTCATCGATGACAACCGGGTCCCAGCAGATGAGCTCGTTAAGATGTTTAAAATTGTCATAGAATGCTAGGAGTAGCACGTCATACATTGTATTATTGGCCGCCCGCCTGTCGCGCCGGTTACCACCAGTCGGTGGTTTTGCAACTTCAATCGAATTCCGCACGAATAGGCCAAGTGTATGGAATACAGTATCTATATTGGCGGATAGGTCGCATTTAAGTAACTGAGCCAGTTTATTATTACATGTTTCTTCGTCGGATGCAGGTTGATTAGCAGTAAAATAATCCATTGTCCGAAGATATTGCAAAATTTCGCTAAGGAGTTCCTGTCTGCGACCAGATATCCCGCTTAGTCCGATATCTACTGAACTGGTAACCCGTGCGGCTAGAACCGGGGTTTTAGTTTTTATCTTTTCCAGTATTACTTTATGTGTGCATTGACAGCAGCGGTCAATCAAAGCAAAATAAGTTGTCGCCAAATTGGCCTGTGTTAGCATCTTAGACGTAATATTTGACCATAATTCCTGCTGATATCCCATATAACGTTCTATCAGTGTATCTGGTTCGGTATCCTTATTGAGCTCATCAATAAGCCACGTAGTGAATATGTCAGTTATGGACTCGAATATAATATCCAGATTGGTTGGACTCAATTTATTAAGTTCGCGATTTATGGATACCTTAATTTTATCTGCACCCAATAATTGACTCAGGAGACCTAGAGGTTTACCGCCAGTGCTCATGGGTTTATTTTCATTTGTGGCCAGTGGACGCTCTGTTCGCCAAACTGAATTACCACCCGACGAACGATGTCCACTAGCATGATGTTTGCCAGTGTGACCGTGTTTATTATTATTTGTATTTGTCGAATTATGTCTATCTGGTCCATTACCGGTGTTTGGATATTTTCGTGTAGTGTCCTTCGTATGATTATTCGCATAGACCCCTTCTGGTCCACTGCTTCCACCATGTTTAATGTGTGCCTTAATCCGGTTCTTACGGAGAACTTCATTATTGATATTATCAAGAATATCACACATATAATCCAATAGGTCATTGTGATTATCAGTGTAGAAGTCCGTATGAACCTGTTTAAGGTCATATAGGGTGGAATATGTCAATTGTGGTAATTGGGCCATTTGGGATTGGGATATATCAGACGAAACTATCTGTGACATATTGTATTGTATTAAATAGTATGGTTAATAATACTATGTAGATTTAAAATTTATTCTTAAGTTGTTTGTATGAAACAACCGAACAAGTTATTCGAACAAGTTATATTATAAAGAAATAAAGAAGACATATAATAAAGAAAGAAGACATATAATAATAAATAATAACCAGGTTAATAAATATATATGTATTCCCCAATTGGAGGTATGGGTGCTTCGTCGGTATACGACCAGTCACCACTGTCCCAGGCATTTGGTTCGGAATTCAATGCCGCAAATAACACATATAACGCGGCTAGAACCCCTAGTCAATCGGGCGTCATAGCTGGTCAAGGATTTAATCAAAACATAGTTAACCAGGTTGATATGACCGACCCTCGTAATCACCGCCCTCCGTCTCAGACAGGGGTCGTCATCAGCGAACTCACCGGACAACCAATTCCACAACGTGATTTCCATCAGAACCAGGTCCCATTCATTGCCCGCAGCACACAAAATGTCAATACACATATATATGATACCAAACTGGAACACTTTACCGGCACTAGCCAGATTCTCCGTGCCAAAAAGCAAGAAGTTCCCAGTTTCTTCGATACTCGACCAGATGCCGGCGCACACGTATATGGCACCCCATCATTCACATCCCATGGATTCGAAAACCGGTTCCATGCCAGCAAATACCGCCAGGGTGAAAAACCGTTCCAGGATGTTAAAGTGGGTCCGGGTCTCAATGCCGGTTTGGACCCAAGTGGCACAGGTGGTTTCCAACAGGCAAACACACTGGAATTCGTTCGTGCAGCTGCCAATCGCACAATCAATAATCGCCTACCCAACAATCCCCGTGTAACATATAACTTGCCGTTGAAACCCGGTGCACTTCCCGGTGGCACACGTGGTCTACAAGCACCAGTTAAGAAGCAACGGCCCGAAAAGTGGTATCGTAACACCCCTGACCGTTACTTTGTTACTGTAGGCGCGGTAACCGGTGCCACTCTGCGCGAGAAAGTGAATGCCAAGGCCACCCGTCGCCAGAATCACCGTTCATATTATGGTGGTATCGGAACTAGTGCCAACCAGCGGCAAAAGAAGGACCCCAGTGTGCGCAAGAGTCGGCGTAATAACTATATGGCCGATAGTATCCGTAATGCCTTCCGCGGTGATGGCTGGACAGTAAATGAAACAGCGAATGACAGTGCGGTCGGTGATTATGGTCTTAATAGTATTGAAAACAAGCCCAATGAGCGTGATGTTACCCAGTTACGCGAACACCGGCTCAACTTGACTTCCAATGTCAAGAAGTTGATTGCACCATTCACTGACCTATTCCGCAAGACCCGTAAGGAGAATGTGATTGGCAATATCCGACCGGAAGGTAATATGGGTGTCCAGATGCCGGCTAAGCTGACAGTGCATGACCCCAACGATGTTGCACGCACAACCCGCAAAGAACTCAATATCCATAATGAACATGATGGTTTCGTATCCGGGCCCAATAAACTAACAGTGCATGACCCAGAGGACGTAGCCCGAACAACCCGTAAGGAGCTCAATATCCATAATGAACATGATGGTTTCGTATCCGGTCCTAATAAACTGACAGTGCATGACCCAGAGGATATCACCCGCACTACCCGTAAGGAACTCAATATTCATAACGAGCATGATGGGTTTTTACGTGGTCCGGAGAAGAGCCAGGCATGGGACCCTAATGATATTGCACGCACCACTATTAAGGAAATGAATATCCATAACAAGGCCCCATATATCAACTTGGCACCTCAGCAGCCAAATAGCTTGCGTGTTTATGACCCTGAAGATATTGCCCGCACAACTATTAAGGAGCTTACGGAGGATAATAACCATCGTGGGTTCGTGCAAATGCCGGATGAGTATATACCCGGTGGTTACATAAGCACCAATGTTACCATGCGTAATACCCATAAGCAGTTTACAAGTGATTATTACTACACCGGGACACCGGATGGTGAAGTGGGTAAGGGTGGTGGTCGTGGTTACTTGGCTAGTAATTACAAGGCCAGGAATACGCATAAGCAGTTTATCAGTGATTATGAATATAGTGGGTCGGCCGGATTTTATCAGCCGGGACAGCGTAGTTACAGTGCGGAATATGCACAACGGCTCAATCCTAATAAAGAGGAAGTCGCAATGGGTCGGGCACCAACACAGACGGGAGTTAAGCTTAATGCGGGTGGCGATATGGTGAATATTAAGTTCGATAAACTGGAAAGCGACCAGATTAATATCCGAGAACCGGCGGAAACGTTTGTATATTCAGCACCGCCCCAGAAGAATTTCTGTGGTATGACAACGGTGAAACAGTCGTTACCGGAACAGGTGCAGAGAGCACGGCTAGACCCTGATATCTTAGATGCTTATAGGTCGAATCCCTATACACAGAGTTTACAAAGCGCTGCTTAGCCAAATCCCGGGGGTAAATTTTGTTTTTTTTTTTATTTGTATAGTATAATACAGTTATTATCTCTATCAAAGTATTTTCTACATGTCTACAAGAAAGGTTCATTCGGGTTCCAGCAGAAAATCATTTAAGGCTCCCAAGAACCCACTACCTGAAAATATTGCTCTACAGCATGATTTAATGGATATTAGTTCCACAAAAGATAATTTAAAAACTATTATAGCAAAAATAACTGAAGTAAAGCGTAAATTAAGAATACCGCCTCCGGGAAAACGAAATAATAATATGAATATTGCATTTCCTACAAATACCAATGAGATGGGAAATTTCCGTTATGCAAATAAAATAAATTCAACTGAAAATAAGCTACGTTATAAACATATATTGGAAATCATATTAGAGTTAAGAACAGATTTAATAATCCAATTGGATATAATATTAAGTCACATTGGGAAGCATATAAAGGATAAAACTACAGATATTTTTACATCAGATGTATGTAAAAATATATATTCCTATTTGGATTTTATAGAGTCAATATCCGCAATAATTCCAAAGAAGAAGCATGACTATAAGCTACATTTATCAATATTAGAAGGTTCTAAGTTTCAGTCATTGATGAATACAATATTAACAGGTGGCGCAGAACTTAAACAGCAAGACGGATTTTATCATTTATTTAAAATCTATTAATAAATTATCTAATTATTTAATTATTAGTTTTTGTAATAACTTATATTATAAGATTATAAGCATTAAATCAAATAACGTATAAGGTGATGAGTTCAACAACATATACCATAATTACCAAAATATTCCCGTTACAAAGTAAACGTGAAAAGATACTCTATCTCAAGAAGCAACAATGGGAAACCTACTATTCCACTGCCAATAAATGGCCGTATCTCACCATCCAGAGTATAAATCCTGGAACGGGTCAGGTGCTTCCTGGGCAAGAACTCCAGCGACAGTCCCGACAAGACCCGTTCCGTCCGGATCCGGAAGTCCCCACCGAGTATAGTATGGCTCTAGCCGATTATGATAACTATAAAGTAATGGGTGGTAGTCCGGGACACAATGCACCTGCCAGCCAACACCGGACCACAATCGAAATATACGATGAAACCTTCCTCTTGAGTAACATCACGCCACAAGAGATAGTCATGAATGCCGGTGTCTGGGTCATTTTAGAGAACTGGGTAAAATTACTCGGCCGGAATTCGCGCGCATCGGACGTGCACTGCATTACAGGTAGTGTTGCGGATGCCAGGTCTACTAAACTAGGCTCTAGCCAGATGAATATCCCCACACACATGTTTAAGATTATCACGGCCCGACAGAGAGCACCACAAACACCCCAGGAGAAAAACACGTTATATATCGCATGTTTCCTATATCCGAATGTGCCTATTAACCCAACACCCGCGAATACTGAGATCTGGAAGTATTTAGTGAGCTTAAAGACCATCGCGGATATGACCGGGATTGCGTTTTTCCCGTTGTTTGAGCGGATGTATGGTTTGGCGCCGTTTGCAACACGGGTGCAACACTTGAACAAGTTGGTGCCTATAAAGTTTACGCCTAATCCTGCGTTACAAATACAGATGACCCGGGCATATTATTATGGTGCGTTGGTTTACTCGACTACTTTGGAGGAATTGGACCGGGTATGGGCGGAATGCCAGACTCATGCTGCGGACTTCGTGCATATGCAATTCCATGCCGAGTATTATGAAATGGCTAAACAGCGGATATTAAGCGGGACCAGGTTAGTGATACCGCATGTTACGGATAACACTGCGTGGTCCCAGACTTTGTTTGGTGTTTAACTGGACGGGCCTTCCCGGATTTTTCAGTATGATTAATTTTATTTTTAGGATTGGGACCTTGTGTGCACGGCTAGACCCTCCCTAAGTAAAAAAGCAGAACAAAATGTAAAAAAGCAGAACAAATTATTTTATTGGGGTCTCTAGCCAACCATCCAGGACATGAATTCATGGATAGTAACCCGGAATTTCCAAGTTTTACACGCTGAATTAACAAACCAGAGTAAATTTACATACGGATGAGAACAATTTGCAAGTGGGTAATGGTCAACCACTATCCGGTTCGGCAGGGATTTTTTGAGATGGTTGATTTTATTTTTAGGATTGAGACACTGTGTGCTTGGCTAGAGCCTCTTGATGTAATATAGTAGAACAAATTGTAAGAATGCAGAACAAATTACTTAATGGGGTCTCTAGCCGTCCAATAGGTCCATGTATCCTAGGATAGTAATCAGGGTCTGCCGGTTGGGGATTCCGGGTTGCCATCTAGTAAACCCGGAT
>Ga0194133_10006328_pt1 | contig 14608 bp, 20 predicted proteins | sample TA2KigOf40mmetaG_FD_155448 | JGI IMG/M metagenome (GOLD analysis project Ga0194133, IMG submission 155448) | Freshwater microbial communities from Lake Tanganyika, Tanzania - TA2015055 Kigoma Offshore 40m | ecosystem: Environmental > Aquatic > Freshwater > Lake | place: Tanzania: Lake...
TTAAAAAATCTTTACGTTAAAGGTTCAGCAACTGTCCATCACAATAGACTCTCTTAAAATTGAGGCTGATAAGATTGGAATTGAGAAGAGTTCGTCAGATGCAGAAATTGAAAGGCTTTCAAATCAACTATCTATTTTGGGGACCATTGCAGAGGAGGACAAACGTAAACTTGAGGATGAACTTGCTAGAAATGAGACGATATGCCAATCTTTAATAACGAATGAGCAAGAGATTGCTTCGCTCAAAATTGAAAATGAAAATTTGATGTCTGAGGTTGCCTTGCTGCGAAAAGAATCAGAATCCAAGGTTGAACATCAATCCAGAGTAAGTCAGTCATCAACAAGTTTGATTCATAATTTTTTTATTTGAACATTCTAGCAATTGTCTGACGAGTTTGAACGACTTTGTATGGAGATGTCAAACAAGATAGACGAGCTTTTAAATGTGCATAAAAAGTTTGGAGTATCCATAGAGTCTTTTGAAAGTAGCCTTGGTGAAATCAACAAATTAAACTTCACTTATTTGTCAATTGCAACTTCTGTGAGGGAAGCTTTTAATCAGGTTTTCAGTGGTTATTTGGCTAGTTTAACTTTTCCTCATTTCATCTTTATTTTATTTTAGACTAAGGTGGACGAACAGATATGCGAGGATTTAGAAAAGATGATAAGTGCTTTAGAAACGGACAGGTTCTCGTTGCTTTGCAACTCAACCTCGGTTGAAGCTTTGACAAATAAGTTAGAGGTTTTGAGGACAGAGGTAAAGTGTCATTCTTTAAAATGTTTATTCCATAGTTTTTACATACTTTTGTTATTTTTCATTCAAGGTGCAAGAGCATCAAAGACAAGTTATTGGTCTGACTGACAAAATGAGTTCCATTGAAAGAAATCAGGTCGAACTTTTAGAGGAACGAAATAATCAGATAGAAACTGCGAGGAGGTCCATTGAAGATCTCGAAAATAGACTTGCAGAAAGTGATGCTCGTGTCCAACAGGTTCGACTCAATGATCATCTCACTTATTTTTAAAGTCTTCTCACAGTAGCTCTTTTGAACTTCAGGCCCTGGGTGCTGAAAGACCTCTTGACATTGCAGAGTTTAATCGACCTCCGCCAGGTTTCTAAATGGACATTTTTGAACGTTGAACTCCACTTTTTAAAACTACTCATACTTTTGTCTAGATGTAACACAATACCAAGCTATGCAGCTTCATCCAGATGTTGCTCATTATCCCACAGCTTCAGTTCAACCTGATTTGATGCCCCAGAATAACTTCCAAGTAAAAATCTTTGTAGCCGTTATAAAGGGTTGATACCAAAGTAGGTTTTTGTTACAGGTAAACCCTGATATCAATCCCCCTTTTGATTGGAATGATGCTGAAGGAGGTTGGGGCGATGACGAATGGGGTGTGGAAGTTGACGATCAGCCCCAACACTACTCGCCAGAACAAGATATTCCTCAAGGTGCGTTCAAAAAAATGTCTTTTAACAGCAAGCATTTCAGATCCTTTTTTGGTCATGTTTAGGAGATATTCCCAATCTCCACGTTGAAAATTATTTCATTGATCAGCCTGAAAATGATGTTTTTGACGTTGCTCCTCACCATTTAGCTGATCCCATGGAAGATGTCACCCTACTTCGAAATCAAATAAAGCAACAAAGTGACGAGATAGTCAGTTTGCGTGGCCGCCTTGATCACGAAGACCAAGAGATCCAAGTTCTCAACACAAAACTTGCAGCCCTATGTAGATTGATTTCATCAATGCACGTTGAGTTTAATCCAAGTTTACAAATGGATGAACCTGAAGCATTGCTCCAGCATTATTGTGACGAATTACTGACTTTACGCAACGTTTCAAGAGTATCTGATCATCAACGTCTTGAGATTGAGAGTCTCCGTGACGAACTATCCAAGTGGATTGATGCAATTACCTTGCTGCGTCGTGAACAAGCAGCTAAAGATGAACTTCTTCAAGGAAATGCCGAAACTATTCAGTCATTAAATCAGCAGCTCTTGGAAAAGACAGATGCATGCGGGATCCTTCAAAAAGATATTGTGATTACAAAAACCACTTTGGAAGAAAAATCATTAGAATGTGAAACTTTGCTAACAGAAACATATCACCTAAGGAAACAATTAGAAGATACTTCGAAAAGTTTCGATGAACTTTCTCTTCAATTTAATACTCTTCAACAATCTTATGAAGTAAAGTCTTCAGACTTCGACTCCTTATTGTCAAAATATGATTCTGTCCAAAAATCCTTTTCTGAAAAGCATCAAGAGGTCGAGGAACTGTTATCTAGGATCAATGTTCACCAAACAGCTCTTGAAAACAAACCTGTTGAATGTCATGATTGGTTGTCAGAAAAATCTCTTGAGAGGGTATTTTTTTATTGCAAGGAAAATTATTTTTTGTCTTGTTTTTCAAACTACTTAAATTTAGGAGACTGTCTCTGTTATTCCCCAAAAAGAATCTTTGTTCACATCAGAAGCTTTCCAAGGATCATCTGATTGCGTTGATAGTAAAGCTACCCCATTCTTTAGTTGGAATGATAACCCATTCGGGGCAACGGGGAAAGAGGCAGATTTTGATATCTTTGCTCAACCTGGGGAACAAACTGGTCACTTTCAGCAAGTACATGAGGAAGAAAGTCCACACGACCATCAATTTGTGAGCGTAGAACTACTAAACCAACAGATTTTCCAAGTAAATTATTTTAGCAATTTCTAATATCAGTTCAGTGATCTCTTATTTATCTTATTTGCAGCTTCAAGAGTCTCTCAAGGTTCAAGAGCAACAGCTTGGTAATGAAAATGAAAGGTGAAACAAATTTGGCAAAATTTTTAGGTGAATTTTCTGTTCGATTTAAAGACCTGGTTCTTTTAAAGGCTTTCTGAAGAAATTAGTAAGCTCAAAAACTTACTTGAGTCTACCGAAGCCCAAAATAAGGCACTGGAAAATGAACTCCTTACTCGACCTGAAGTGGCAGATTTTGAACAAATCAAGGGAGAAATCAGCCTTCTGCTTGAACAAGTTCAAACAGGATCCAATGAAATTTTCCTGTTACAGAAAAGGTAGAAATTTTCAGTGTATAAAGCCTTGGCCCTAATTTTTAAGCAAGCATATTAAATTCAACAGATAAGATTTAAAGACCTTAAAATGATAAGATTAAATGCAATGTCTTGTTAATTTCAGGATTTTTGAGCTTGAGGAGAGTAATAGGATCCTAGAAGAAATAAATTTCAACCAAAAGAAAGAGGTTGAAGAGCTATTAAAAGCACGAAATGACGTGGACAGGGATGCCGGATTCAAACAAGAGATTAAGGACGAGGACCCAACTCCATCGGCTCCTCAGACCGAGACTTTGTTCCATCCAATCGATTCTCAAGAAACTCTAATTGTTGACAATGTTAGCTCATACTTCCAGCCAGCTTCGCAGCTTTTTGGGGTAGCAGACATTCTAAATTACGCGTGGAATGATATTTTCATAGAAAAATTTCCATAGTCCTCGGATGCCTCGTGCGAGTTTGAGGTCTCGACAGTTGAGCCTCAAACAACAAGTTCCTTTGTTGAGGCTCATCAGGAAAGTGCTCTGCATGCCATAGACGACCAAACTGTTGAATGGTATAAGGCAGAGCTTACAAGGTAATGAACTACAAAAAAAATGCTTTTAAAATATTGCCAAATAAAATAATTCAATCTTTTCAGGTACCAGCAGGCAATAAACGATTGGTACAGTTGGGCAGAAGCCAATGCTGCTGAAATGGCTACTTTGCAGTCCAATCTTTCTCAATGTACTGAGGCTTACAACACTGTAACATCAGAGCTGGCAACTTTGAAAGAATCACAATCAATACGAACAAGTGAAGAGGTAATTTTTCAAGTTAGATTTTAAATTTATTGACTTGGTTAAATTTTCTCAACATTATGCAGGACTTGGAACGCCTTAAAACAGAGGTTTCTCGTTTAAAAGCACTTCTCCAATCCAGGCAGATAGAAATCGATGACCTTATAGAAACTGTGGACAGGTTAAAATTTGAGAAAGAGGACTTGAATGAAGATTTCCAGATGCTTGAAGCAAAGTTCAAAGATGCTGAAAACTTTGAGAAGAGGCAAGAGGATCAGGTGAGAGAACCAGTCCCATCATTTCTCGTCATTTAATGACTTTTTTTGAATTAAAATTATTTCACAGAACTTTCAACTTTTGTACGAGGAACTAAAAACTGAGTATGATGCAATCATAGATCAAAATTCAAAGCTCAGTTTAGGCTCAGAGGTCTCCAAAGGAGAACTGGTAAAAAGCAAAAATGATAGAGACTTTGTCCTATTTTTAAATGTTTTTTTATTGATAGAATCATCAGCTCCACGATCTTCAAACCCGATGCGATGAAGCTGAGCTCCGAGCACAAAAAGCTGAGGTTTCTCTTCAAGAGGCCCAACAACAAATCGGTCAACTGGTATTTAACTTTTTTAATAAACCTGAAAAGTAACTTCAACTTATATTTGAAAAACATTTCTAGTCTTATCTTCGTGACAACTTATTAGCTGAAAAGGTACGGTTATCAGAACGTATTGACACACTGGAAGAAGGAAATGAAAAGTTTTTTGAAATGAAAGAAAAGCAAGATCAGGTTCAAACTAATTTACTGTAACAATAACAAAAAAGAGTTGACAGCCTTGTCTCTTTCTCAGGAAATTGAAATGCTCAGAACATTTGAGTCAGACTGGAAACGTCGCCATGATGCTCTTCAATGGCAAGTTACTGAAATGGAACAGCAAATGGTTAATACAATTTATTATTTTTGAAAACCTAGACCATCTTATGCTTTTTGAACTATTAAAGGAAACACAAAAAACAAACCTTTTGAAATCTGACCGTGAGCAAGAGTTGTTAAACAAGGTTGCAAAGCTTCAGGAAGAGGTTACAAACACAATGGGCCAAAATCTCGTCTTAAAGAACAATCAGGTAAAAGACTTTGTTCTCCAAATTATCTTAAAGAACCAGAGGAAGAAATATATTTTTGTAGGATGCATTCTACAAGGAAAATGCATCGCTTAAGATGGAAGTGTTGGGGATGAAGCATTCTGTAAATGAAATGGAGCAAGCGTGTGAAATGTTAAAAGAACAGGTACAGGTTCCTCAAAGAATGAAATATTTTAATAAAGACTTATTTATCATTTTGTTTTAATTTTTGAAGCTACGAGATGCTGGTGTTCTTTGTACAAACATGACCCAAGAAAAAGCTAAAATTACATCAGAGTTTGCAGACTTGTTAGAAAAATTTGAAACTGCTCAATCAGGCCTCGAATTGATGCAAAACATTATCGTTCAAAGGGATCAACTTGCTGCAAGATGCCAAGAGTTGCAAGCTCAGGTAGAATGGATCACATCACCAGTTTAAAGACTTTAGATTTACCTTCTGAATTATTGCAGGTGCTTGATTTGGAACAGCAACAGTCTGAAATGAGTCTTAAAGTTGAAACTCGAGACAATGTGAGATCCAGTCCTTCCAAAGACTATGCTGAATTCCAAAACATTAACATTAAGCTGCAGGTTTGGCACCTCCTCGATCAGATCTGGAGGATTCCTCAGATTAACTTTTTTTTAACAATTTAGACTGAAATTCAATCTTTACGAAGCTACATAGACGACCAACAACATGTTATAGCTGAACTCCAACAGACACCTTTCGGCCACTCGTCTTCGCAAGATTTAATAATACAACTCCAAAAACAGGTTCTTTCAGAGAAATTAATTAGGATTTTTTCAACATTCTCACTCTAATTTTTATATCTTATGTTGCAGATTCAAGAAAAAACCGAGCAAATAATCAAACTCCAGGTATAAAATGTGATTTCAAGTGTCTAATTTGATTCCACAGCCACGTTTCAAATCAATTTAGGGCGATAATGAGTCTCTTCAGCGTGGCTTAGATGAACGAGAGAGGGAAGAAGAAATTCGTAAACTTTTAACAACTTCAAATGAAGGCAGTGACTACCTACTTGAACAAAATTTGTCCCTGGAAAATGACAGATTGAAAAATGATTTGAATCAGGTTTTCATTGACAGATAATTGAATGTTATTTAGAAAAGCTCTAACTTTTTAATCTAAAATAGTCTGCTCGTGAGAATCGACAGCTTTCTCAACAATTGGAAGCATGGTAATTGGAAATTTGACATCTGATTTGTTTCCAACCTAAAAGAAAAATCAAATGTTTAGGAAAAAGCAACTTGCATCTTTCAGTGCAAGCTCTCCAGACAGTTATTCAGGGTCTGATTTTGACAATGAAGACTTTGACAATTCTCCTGTAATGTTGCGGATGCGTCAGGAGCAAGCCTACAGATCGGTTACAGCATTACAACTCAGGGTGGAAGAGCTGACCCTCGAAGTTACCAAAGTAAGCTATTTTCTTTTCTTTTTTCGTGATTTTTTTACTCCAAGAAAACCTTGATTGCAGTTGTTGGAAGAACGCGATACCCTGCAGATAAAACTTTCAAATGTTATGCGACAATTCGAGCGCCATAAGGAATCTGCAAGTAGGGCAAGGTTAGTCTCTCAAGCAATTTTTAAGTTTGGACATCAGCTTAATGAATGATCCTTCTTTCAGCACCGCAAGATCTACTCCTGTACCATGGATGCCATTCGTTGATTATGCATCAGAGAATCGAGACCTACGCCAGAAGTAAAAATTTATTTGAAAATTTTCAACCCAAAAGTAAAATTATGCTTTTTAGGCTGGATGAGTTGGGGAAGCTAAATTATGCTCTCGATATTGAACTTCAAAAGGAGCGTGAAACCCGTCAGTTAATGCAATCAAGATTGACAGGATCACCAAGAAGAATTATTGAAAGGTCAAGGAACGAAAGTTCAAATCAGGAAGTGACTTCGTAAGTTTTCGTTCTAACTATAAACATGGACTTTCATTTAAAAAAATCTCTATCCTTTAATTTTTAGGCCCGGGAGTGTCATACACCTTTAAACTAAAACAGCCAACTTGTTCAGACTTGTAGTGCAGGATGGTTATAGCATTTGTTGCCTGTTAATTTTGATAAAAATAAACTAAATAAATTTTAAAGCAGGATGATTTTTAATCATTTTTATTGATCGAATTAAGTCATCACAATCCAAGAAAATAAGAGACTAACGTTCCCCACATACGATAATAAATTACCAAACGTGGCTATTGCAAATTGGAGCTGCATTTTCGTTCCCTTTAAGCAAGCCCATGCTTCCTCTGGAGAGCAATATCCTCCTGATAGAGAGTGTTGACACCATCAATCATGGTTTGAACCAACTCCACCTCTGAATAACCAAGTCTGTGCTTGTTGGAAATATCATAGGTTACACCGTCGTGGCCACCGGATTCTCCACGTGTGCCACGTGGTTGAAGGTTCAGAGCTTCACAGCGTTTCTTCAGAGCTGGCAGACCTTCTTTAGTCCATCCAGGAAGATCGACATGAACAGAGGCTCGCATGCCAGTCCCCAGATTGGTAGGGCATGAATGTAAGTATCCTAGCCTTGGGTCAAGCATAAAGTTGCGCCCTGACTCTGACTTGACAGATTCACCAACAGCTTGTATGCCACGAGCAAGTCTGTCAAAGACTCCACGCACATCACCTCCTATAAAATCAGCGACTTTATTTTAGTAATTGTGCCAACAAAAATAAATCAATTGAGCACAAACCATTTTCCATGGAGATGATCCTAAGCTGATCCTCTTCATTGACCCAGACCAAAAAAGTTTTGGCAACATTATGGTATATGCCGCGACCCTCAGGCCAATCCCTTTCCATTCCGGCAGCAATAAGGTTTTTGTCTCCAGACATGAAAAGAAAGTGATCATCTACAAGCTTTTGTCGAACAGCCTCATCCATTCCAAGAAGTGGGAAGTAGGTGCCCGACAAGTCTCCCTGGAGCTTCTTAAAAGCATTTTTCATCAGAGTCTCAACTTCCAAGCGCTGGGTGCGGGTTATGCCTGGAGACAAACCAAATCCTTCGATGCTGCGTCCAACACGAATCCTAAGTAGTTAAATGAAGTAACTATATCTGTTCCTTTAACTGAAGGATTTCTTTTGCCACTCACCTAGTCGAATGAACAGGTGCATTAGTGTTTATATTTCCTTTGATCTTGTTAACATCCATGTCTGAATTGTGTTTAAAATTCTTGGGTAGACCGTGGTACTCCTCAATGATCGGGTCAAAAATCTCAGCAAAAACCTTGTAGGAGTCCTCATCTCCAGCATAGATTCCACAATGCTGATCATCAAATTGAACCGCACAGGCAATGGCCTGGGCCAGGGTGAAGCCGGATGTCTTGGTTGAGATTCCGCTCAACTTTGCCCACTTGTCGGGTGTTACGTGCTTTGAAACAAGACTCTTGGTGGACCGAATGTAGGGAAATGGCTGAGGCACATGCTTGAAAGAATTTCAGTTTTAGGCTGAATAATTTCAAAGGAGTTAAGTTTAAAAAAAATTATTTTTTATCCATAAATCTTGGCTCTAATTTCAAAGGCAAAGGAGACAGAAATTCTGAGCTAAACTGGAAAGATAAAAAAAGTATACTGAAAAATCGGCCTTTTTGCTAACAAAGACCAAAATGAAATAGAATGGAGATGAGAAAACTTTTCACAATTTAAATACTTTCTGGATTCCTTATCTTGATCATTAACTGTAAGGTCATCTTCAAAACTTTAATTCTTTAGGCATTCCACTTACCCTTGCCTTGCACATTCCTTAGATACAGCTACTTAACATTAAGGATTATGTTGTGCAGGGTTGAAAAGACAAAAAAAGTGCCATGAAATTTAAGGTATAAAATCTTCTTTGATGTCAAACCTAAAATCCTCGTTCTTGATCCTTTTCAAACAAAATACATTGATAATATTGCAAAAATTAAATGATAAAAAGTCGAAAGAAGCAGCAAGTACATACCATAACAAAAGTGACTAAAAACAAAAAGATCCAAATTTGGCCTGTCAGAGATCCTTACCCAAAAGAGATGGTTAGTTTTTCAACTACCTTTGTGATTAATGTAATGTATTCAAGGTAAAGTGTCAATCAACCAAAACCTGCTTGAAGGTACAAGGCGCCAGTACAGAGCTCTGAAAGGTCAGCCCTGAAGCTATGTAGTGAGGCCCTTCGTACTTTGCAACTTCTTTCGAGGTGTGAAGCATAATAAAGATCAAATGCATAAACATGAGACGCAGAGGAGAATCATAATTTATTTGGACTCTATCAAAGATACGATACCACTACAACAAAGGTTGTTAGTAAGCTTGACTAAGGCGCATTAGGGTTAGTCGTGAGAACTGGAGTGGGCGATTTGGCTACCTTTGAGGAGGACGAAGAGAACTTCTTGTATAGAATGATGGCCGAGAGTGACCCGAGGGTTGCCAAAGCAACATTGCGACGGCCGATCTGGGTCTCAGAATTGAAAAACTTCTTCAAATCCATGGCGAAAATCTGTACGAAAATTTTGAATAGAGTTACAATTAAATTATAATCTTATCCTGCCAACACATTTTAATTTGTCTAAAGTTACTTTCAGACCGGGCAGATCTGACATGCCTCTGAATGAATCAAATTTCAACGTAATTGGAGGAAAATTAACAATTGACAACATACCAAAATTAAGTCTAAGTCAACCACTTACACAGAAGGGCTAATTTCTCTATCCTTCGATGCGGCCCTCCTTTCTAGATTGGCGATGAAGAACCTCAAGACGAAGATTCTGCTATTTAACAAAACTAAAAGGAAGAATGGCTGAAAACAGCAAACCAACGTAAAATTTTATATACGGTGACCAAAATTCCAAGGTTCGTTAAATTAAGGCTGAAGAAAAAGCTAGATATGTTTAAGTTAACCAATTTTTTACACCCTAATAAGTAAATGGTACAAGCTATTTATTTTCCCTCAGCATATGTTTATATATCTTTGGATGTGAACTAAAATAGCTCAATTTGACTGTCCATTATTAAATAGGTAATCTATTATTTTCAAAAGATGTCAAAATTCAGAATTTTGAATATCAATCATTATTAAATGAATAATCTTATGAAATGCGAAATGGTCAATTGAATTTATTTTTATAGAATATAAAAAAGCTGCCTCGATCACCAGCGCCAAATGATAAGTGTGAATAATACAAAAACTAATGAGAGGAAGTCGTAGAGCGCTCTCTTTTGTCAACTTTTGAACTGACCAATAGCGATTCATTTTGTAAAAGCTTTCGGCCAATTGTGAAAGACTTTTGATTTCCGGATCGCACGCGTTTCCCCCTGTGGCCGCCTGCGTGGCTGCGTGTAGCTGATCCAAACTCAGAGGCGGTTCAATTTAAATGGCTTATATATTAAAGTGAAGATTTTTTGTTGATTCATTTTCCTTAATTCGTTGAACCATCTTGATGTTGTGGTCTCAAAGGAATTAAAATGGGTTCCTTTAATAATTTGATTTTGATATACTTTTCTTGCTTTTTCTTATTTGCTGAAAGTGTTTATCATAAAAGTCGAGTGTCATTTGATAAAGAAAAAGGTGGTTATGTGGACATTACGGTGGAAATTTCAAGCGACCTAAACGCTTCAGATTGCCCAAGAATTCTGGACGACACAATGGTGACTTATTTTACTTTTAAAGTGTAACGAATATTTAAATAATTTATCGTCAATTTCTTTTCAATTTTTGGATATTTATAGGCAGCTTTCACTGATGCCTCGGAATCTCTGTTCAAATCTTTGGATCAGAGGGCCTTTTTTGCTTCTGTCGACATCCTGTTGCCTCATAACTGGACGGCCTCTGATTGTGGGACGCCTCTGAATCAAGCTAATGCTTCTGGCAGACAGGTGCTTTGAATGCATCATCTTGTATTTATTGTAACGTCTAACAAGAGGTGTTTTGTGATTTGATATTAGAGATCAGACTTCTTTGTTGGACGTGATCATCCTGTTTACAAAAGTTCTCCCTGGACACAACAGAGTTTGGGTTGTGGCCAATCGGGAGATTTTGTTTATATACCTGCCTCATTTCTTCAGTCTGGTATTCTCAGATCTACTGACCCGTCAAACTTCTCAAGTAAGGGTCCTCAGCCTCTAATCCTGTAACATGTATTCATCGTCCTTTTCCAAACTTACAGGCACTGTGGAAGCAGATGGAGGTTGCGGAAAGACACTGCAAGACCGCTGGCTGCAATATCGATATGGTGTTTTTTCGACTGACATCGACAGAATTCCATTGTCTGCCTCCTTGCACGACTCGCTGTGCATGGGAAGGTGACTTTAAATGGTTTGAATATCCATCTGACCTTGCTAAAATGCTCTTTTTTTCAGGTCTCCCAAAGAAGTTATTCTAACTCATTCAGATTTCAAAACCCCTGTCAAAAATTCCATGTTGGTAGAAAATAGGCAAGTCTTGGGGATGGCACAAAGGTTGAATGGCCTTAAAACATCTTTTTTTGTCTTTATTTCTAGAATTCCCCAGTTCACTGTTACCCGAATCGAAACTCCCAGGTATGTTATAGTTTTGGAGAATACGGCTGCGATGAACCAAAAGAACAGGTGGGATCTCATCCGAACTGCCCTAAAAAAATTCATCGAGCATGATCTTCCATCAAATGTCAAGGTAGACTTTTTACTTGGAAAACTTGAATTCTTTTTTGCTCAGTATAATATATATCAAAGGTTGGCCTAGTTCTTTTCAATGAGGGTGCTCATGTTGCACACACAATGAAAACACTCCTTACTAAAGACGACAGATTGGGAATAACAGTTCAGGTTGGTATTCAAGATAGTAAAACCTTTGAAGTGTGTAATACAAGACCATCAATATTTACGTTTCCAGATCGAGAATAGGTATCGTCTTAATCAGAAGCTAGACAGTTGTTTACGATGTGGATTCATCAAAGCCATCGAGGTACTGCAGACTGCTGGATCGATCGCTGGCGCAACCTTTATTTTAATAAGGTAAACCAAAAAAATCTTTTAAGTGCAAATCTTATCCTATTGAACTCTAAAAAATAATTTGCAGCCAAGGAAAGCCCACAAGTCTCTCTTCAGATTCAGAGAAAGATTTGACAACCCTTGCTAGGCGTCATCGTATTCAAGTTTATTCTATTGCAATACCTGCAGAGCCTTATACAGATCTCTCCCTATCCTTGGAAAGACTCTCGTTCAACACAGGTGGTCTATCATTTTATGTCACTCAAAATTCAAAACTCTCGACTTTTGTGGGATTGTTGGATTCTTTACGAGAAATACAAAGGAGGACGCAAACTGCAGGACCGTTTTTGGTAAAGTTATGTCGGAAAAACTTTCTGAGGCCCAATCAATTTAAAATTTGAAATTTTAGATTCACAATCAAAACTTCGACAGCTTTGGTCCTTCGTTAGAAACTGGCTCGTTCATGATTGACAAGTACATCGGGCGGAATACATTTTTTGATTGCTATGCTCTAAATCCAACCAACATTGACAACTCATACGTGAGAGGTCTAAGTTTGGAGGATCAAAAAGGGAAAAAGTTCTTGAAACTTGACGATTCGAGTGCACTTTATAATAGCCTCTCTGTGTACGGAGTCCCTTTTGAGCTTGTAAGATTTATTGCCATTCAACAAAAATTTTCCCCTTCATTGTTTTATTGTAATCTTAAATCAGGACCAAAATATTGGGATGAACTGGACGTACACACTTGACAGACTAGCGGCTCCATTAGAATTTGTTGGAGCTAACTTTCATGTTGTTCAAGTAACCTCAAGACCTCGGAATCCTGGTGCGTGTGACAAGCATTTTTGATCTTTCCCGTTTTTATTGTTGCTTTTTTTAGATGAGTTTATTGATGTTAATTTCTTCACGAACCTCAACGCTCATTCAACAGAGGTTAAATTTAATTTATTTTTCAAGGAATTTTTTTTCTATTAAATATTTCAAATCACCTTTCAGGCGAGTGTAAGACGCCCCATCAAAATATTTGTAGAAGTAAAATTGAACGGTGTGCCCATCCTCGACGCTGGGGTTAAAGTATTTTTTGAGGTAAGTAATCTTACTAAAGAAAAGTGTTAAAAGCTTTTTAAATATTCGTCACTTGTACTCAGGTTATTAATTTGCGAGGTGAAAACGTCAATAATCAATTCATCGAACTTTATGATAATGGGAACGGAGGTAAGCTTTGAAGTGTAAACCTCATGATCGATAAGGTTTTCAAAATAAGCAACTTTTTAGACCCAGATCTTCACTCCAACGATGGAGTTTACTCCAGATTTTTAACAGACCTGACCAGCGGAGAAGGACGTTATGTTGCCACTGTTTTAGTTGATGACAACGGTGGCCGGGCTTTCAGTTATCAAAGAGAAAAAAGTAACATATCATTTCTATAACTTATATTTCATTCTCAGTAAAACACATTTTGTTTTTTATTAGGTTACAACGGAGGCTTTTGTTGCAAAGGTGTTTCTGGAGTTGAGCCTGCCTCATTTGTCAACCAAAAGTTAGGCTTGTTTCGTCGAATAGTTTATGGCGACTCTTTCCGCATCCATTCAATACACGACCTTACTAAAATTCCTCCTGCTAGAGTTCTTGACCTAACAGTTAATTTGCAAAAAGAGACTCAAGAAATAGAGTTGCAATGGACAGCACCTGGAGATGATTTCGACAAAGGTTTAAGAGTTTTTCTATTTTATTCTAACTTACAAAGTGAAAGTTCTTGTTATGAAAGTCTCTGTGAATTTTACAGGTCAAGTGAAAAGGTATGCTCTTTACAGTTCTCTCTCCCATGAACTGTTTTACGCCAACCTAAATGAAACAACTTTTGTGGAGGAGATTTTGGCAACCAAACCAGCTGGAAGGCGGGAATCTCATCGCCTTAAAGTAACAGATTACAATACAAATGTTTTCTATGCCATCGTTCCCATCGATGATGACAACAATGCTGCGCCCCCATCAAACGTCCAAGTGGTATTCGTACTATCCCCAGAAAATGATAAATTTTCTAAGAAAGATGATACATCGGCACTGACCCAATTCATGAACTCTGGAGACGAGGTTACCGTTACAAACCACAAGAAGCCAGAAAAAATAATGATCTTCCTTGCCCTTGGTGTCCTTGCATTTGTTGTCGTTTGTATAATCAGTGTCATCCTTATTGTACTTGTCAACCGACGAAAGAAACCCACAGATGATTTTTCATCTGGAGGAGGGTCAGAGTACGGAGACAACGACGAGCAAAAAATATACAGTGGATCGAATTTCAACTCCATCTCAGCCACTCTCACAAATGAACAGGTAAGGGTCTTTTTACTCCAAGATGTCTGACTTGAATTCACCAATATTTATGTTTTCATATTGTGCCAACCTCACTTTACAGTCACTTGGAAGAGAATTTGAAAGGCGTCGATTTCTAACTCTGAGTAACCAAAAAGACTCCAGTGGCAGTAGTTACGCTGACCGAAGCTTTCTGACCTCGCCAGTTATCAACCCTCAAAATGTTGCTTGGATGGAGCATCATATGGATCAGTTGCCACATCAGCCACAACATATTTTTCAACACCAGCTTCCCCAACCTCCTCCACTTTATGCTGTTCCTTTACCAAAATCGCAAAGATCAAGGTATAAAGATGATTTTATT
>Ga0194133_10006329_pt1 | contig 14607 bp, 15 predicted proteins | sample TA2KigOf40mmetaG_FD_155448 | JGI IMG/M metagenome (GOLD analysis project Ga0194133, IMG submission 155448) | Freshwater microbial communities from Lake Tanganyika, Tanzania - TA2015055 Kigoma Offshore 40m | ecosystem: Environmental > Aquatic > Freshwater > Lake | place: Tanzania: Lake...
TGTGGACAACCTGTGGATAACTAGTCATGGTGGGCTCCATCCAGGTCGCGCGCCGCCTGCACATAGGCGAGCGCCCCCGAGGATCCTGAGTCATAGGCGAGCACGGTCTGGCCGTAGGACGGGGCCTCCGACAGTCGCACCGACCGCGGGATGACCGTGGGGAGCACGGCCGCGCCGAAGTGCTCGCGCACCTCCTGCACGACCTGGGACGACAGCCGGGTGCGCCCGTCGTACATCGTGAGCAGCACCGCCCCCACACTCAAGTCGGGGTTGAGGTGCTTGGTGACGAGATCGACGGTCCGCAGTAGTTGGGAGACGCCCTCGAGGGCGTAGTACTCGCACTGGATGGGCAGGAGCAGCTCGCGTGCCGCCACGAGGGCGTTGAGGGTGAGCAGGCCCAGGCTGGGGGGGCAGTCGATGATGACGTAGTCCAGCGGCCGGCCGTGGCGCGCCACGTGCTCGCCTAGGTAGGACTGGATAGCCCGGTCGAGCCTGCCCTCACGGGCCACGAGGGAGACCAGCTCGATCTCGGCTCCGGCCAGGTCGATGGTCGCGGGGGCAGCCCAGAGGTGCCCATCCCCCTCCGCGGCCCGCGTCACGATCTCGGCCAGGGGCACGTCCTGGGTGAGGACCTCATACGTGCTGAGCACCCCGCTGTGGTGCTCCAGGCCCAGGGCCGTGGAGGCGTTGCCCTGGGGGTCAAGGTCAATGACAAGGACCTCACGGCCGTCATTCGCCAGGGCCGCAGCCAGATTGACGGTCGTGGTCGTCTTGCCCACGCCGCCCTTCTGGTTGGCCACCGCGAGAACCCGGGTCACGAGAGACCCCGGTGAGCAGGCTGGGTTTCACGTGAAACGGGCCAGCCCAGTCCGGTGAGGGGTGTTTCACGGGAAACATCCTCCGGCTCATCCTCATGCGTGGCCGGCCAGCCAAGACCGGTGGCGGGAACGTCAGGCAAAGTCACAGGCGACATTCTGCACTCTCGGCTGGACAGGGTCATGGGTGCCCGCCACCCCCTGCGCCAATTCCCGACGCGTCGCGGCACGGGTCGCCTAACAAGTTGAATGATAAATCACATGTCTGTGGGTCTAGGCGCCCTTCACAGCACCACCGTCGTCACGGGATCGACGACCCCCTCGCCGCACTCCACGACGTCCACGGCCACGATGCCCAGGCGCTCAAGCACGCTCCGCGAAGCCTGGACCTCCTCTGAGGCCGACCGCCCCTTGAGGGCAAGGAGCTCACCCCCGGGCTGCACCAGCGGGACCGTCCACCCCGCCAGTCGCTCCAGTGGCGCCACGGCACGGGCCGTCACCACGCGGGCGCGCAACGACGTGACCGGACCGCGACCGCGCACGATGTCCTCGGCCCGCCCGCGGACCACCTGCACACGCGCACCGAGGCCGAGCTCAGCGACGGCCTCCTCCAGGAAGGTGGCCCGCCGCTGGAGCGGCTCCAGGCAGGTGACCGTGATGTCGGCGCGGACGATCGCCCACACGATGCCGGGCAATCCTGCACCTGATCCCACATCGATGACGTCAGCGCCATCGGGCACCAGGGGTACGGCGACCGCACAGTTGAGCAGGTGCCGGTCCCACAGCCTGGGCACCTCACGTGGGCCGATGAGACCGCGCTCGACCCCCGCCGTGGCCAGGAGTTCGGCGTACCGGGCAAGGGATCCTTGCGAAGCACCATCGGCCGCCACGGCCGCCAGCGCAGCGGGGGCTGGCGGCAGCGACTCGGGAGTCGGCTCGGGGGTCAGCGGAGACTCCGGGGCGGCGTACGCGCTAGGAGGCCGGCTTGATGACGATGCGGCGATCGGGGTCGACGCCCTCGGACTCACTCACGAGCCCGGCATTCGTCACCACGTCGTGCACGATCTTGCGCTCGAAGGCGTTCATCGCCGCGAGCCTCACGGGCTCACCGGTCTCCGTGACCTCGTCGATCGCCGTCTGCGCCAAGGCCTCGAGATCACGGCGTCGCGCGAGGCGGAATCCTGCGATGTCCAACATGAGACGGGAGCGCTCGCCCGTGGCCTGCGCTGCCGCGAGGCGCGCGAGCTCCTGCAATGCATCAAGGACCTTGCCGTCATCGCCCACCAGGGACTTCAGTTCGCCCGCATTGATCTCGACGATGGACACCTGCGCGCGATCGCCCTCGACGTCGATGTCGATATCGCCATCGAGGTCCGCGATGTCGAGCAGGCCCTCGAGATAGTCGGCAGCAGCGTCACCCTCCTTCTCCAGAAGGTCCGCCGCAGGTTCCTGTGTCTCGGTGCTCATGTCGTCCCCTTCGATGAGGTGCCGGCGGCCTTGCCGCCCTTGGATCGCTTCGACTTCGGTTGCCGCTTGGGTTGCACGCGCGGAGCGGGGGCCGGAGCCTCCTCCTCCTCGACCTCGATGACGGCAACGCCGCCCTTCTTGGCCGCCTTGCGCGCCGCCTTCTCGGCCTTGCGTGCCTCCCACGCGTCGAAGGCGGGCGTGCCGGGCTGCGGGTTGTTGCGGATGACGTAGAACTGCTGGCCCATCGTCCAGAGGTTGGTGGTCATCCAGTAGATGAGGACGCCGATCGGGAAGTTGATGCCGCCGATGGCGAAGATGAGCGGGAAGACGTAGAGCAGGATCTTCTGCTGCTTCACGAACGGGTTGTCGGGAGCGGAGTTCTTGACGATCAGCTGACGCTGCGTGATGAACGTCGTCGCGGTCATCAAGATGATGAGCACGAAGGACAGGATCCGTGTGTTGAGCGGATTGAAGCCGTCAGCCGCGACCTCGCTGGCCCCCATGAAGTAGCCGTAGAGGGGGGCCCCGAAGATCGACGCATCGTGGGCCTGCGGCAGCAGGGCGGCGTAATCGGCCCAGGCAAAAACGCCCGGGGGGGTGTAGCCGGGATCGTTGGGGTTGTACATCGCGATGCCCTGCAGCACGCGGAAGAGCGCGAAGAAGATGGGGGCCTGGAGCAGGATCGGCAGGCAGGACGACAGGGGATTGGTCCCCGTCTCCTTGTAGATCTTCATCATCTCCTGCGACTGCTTCTCGCGGTCGCCGGCGTACTTCTTTTGGATCTCCTTGATGCGTGGCTGGATGATCTGCATGTTGCGCTGCGCCTTGATCTGCTTCACGAAGAGCGGGATCAGCAGGATGCGGATCACGACCACGAGGCCGACGATCGAGAAGGTCCAGGTCCAGCCGCTCGCGGGATTCATGCCGAGCGCGGTGAAGAGCGCGTGGAACTGCACCAGGATCCAGCTGACGCCGGTGCCGATCCAGTCAATGATGAACAAGCGCGCTCCCAGGACAGGCGGCACGGTGCCGCCAGAAGAGGGTATTAGGCCGCAGGGTGGCCGGTGACTCTCGGGGTGCCGTCGGGGTGGATGTCCGGTCGCCATGCTCCGCGCGGCGGCACCGGGTCGAGGCCACCCGGGGTGAATGGGTTGCACCGCAGCACTCGCCAAGCAGCCAGGACGGTCCCCTTGGCGGCACCGTGCACCTGAAGGGCCTCGAAGCCATACGCCGAGCAACTGGGGTGGTAGCGGCAGGTCGGCGGCAGCATCGGCGAGATGGTGTGCCGGTAGACCCAGATGAGGCCGAGGAGCAGCGATCGGATCGGCCAACCAATCCAGTAGAGCAACCGGGCTATGCCGCCGCGCGATGGCTGGCCGGCCTTCGCTGACTCCCCGGCGCCCGCCGAGTGTGCACTTGCGTGCGTGATTCCGGTCGATTCCGGGTACGCAACTGCACAGTCGCGCGCATCCGTGGCAGCCGGCGGGGCGAGGGAAATCACGCGCTCCAAAGCGCGGGTGAGGTCGTCGCGTAGTTGGACGCTGGAGGCGGTCGCTGCCTCCGGCATGGCCCGCACGACCACATCGGTGCCCGTCGGCAGTCGGTCGAGCAGCGGTGGCATCAAGGGGCGCAGGCGGCGTACGACGCGGTGACGGGTGACGGAATCCCCCACCGCCTTGCTCACAGCGAAGGCCGCGCGCGCGGGCCCGTCACCACCCGTGCTCACCTGGACGTGTACGACGAGGGAGCCCCGGCGGGCCCGTGAGCCCAGGCGAATGGTTCGGGAGATCTCCGAGCGCGAGCGGAGGCGATAACGCGAGGGCAGCATCACGGCCCTCCAGGATCTAGGCCCTGCAGACTGTCAGGCAGACAGACGGGAGCGTCCCTTGCCGCGACGCGCGGCGAGGATCGCACGCCCGGCGCGGGTGCGCATGCGAGCGCGGAAGCCATGGGTGCGCGCCCGACGACGATTGTTGGGCTGGAAGGTGCGCTTCGACATTGCTGGCTCCTGCTCGATACCGGTCACGGAAGGATCCGTGAGCCTCACGAGGGTACCCGTGGGACTAGGGTCGATCAAATCCACCCCGGTGAGTGCGTGATCCACAGCAGGGATCAGACGGCTCTTGAGTCATCCACAGGGGGGCACTAGGGTCAGGCGGGCGCCCGGACCTGCCCGGCGCGGCATCCGACCAGGGATGCCGTGCCCCTCAGCGTTCCACAATCTGTGGACAACTTGTGGGGGGAGTGGGGCGCACGGGACGAAGGGAGACACCGGTGGAGACGACAGCTGCTGAGCTCGGTGATGTGTGGGCTAAGGCCCTGGAATCCCTCGGCGACGGCACACTCACCCCCCAGCAACGGGCCTTCGTGTCCCTGACGCGGCCCCTGGGGCTGGTCGAGGACACCGCCCTCATCGCCGCTCCCAACGACTTCACCAAGGACGTCCTCGAGACGCGCCTGCGCCCCGTGGTCACCGCCGCATTGTCAGCGGCTCTGGGCCAGGAGGTGCGCCTCGCGGTGACGGTCGACCCCGGCATCGCTCCTCCCCCCACGGAGGATGAGATCGACGCTGTCGCCGACGCGACGTACCCCGTTGCCGACGTCGTGGAGATCGCCGGGGAGCGCCCGGGCATGGGGTCACCGGGTCCTCGCGGCGATCAGGTCGCGGCCCGCAGTGAGGATGGCCGCCTCAACGCGAAGTACACCTTTGACACCTTCGTCATCGGCTCCTCCAATCGCTTCGCACACGCCGCTGCGGTCGCCGTCGCCGAGCAGCCCGCCAAGGCGTACAACCCACTCTTCGTCTACGGCGGCTCGGGGCTGGGCAAGACCCACCTCCTGCACGCAATCGGCCACTATGCGCGCACCCTCTACAAGGGCACCCGTGTGCGTTATGTGAGCTCCGAGGAGTTCACCAACGAGTTCATCAACTCGATTCGCGACGACAAGTCCTCGACATTCCAGCGGCGCTACCGCGACATCGACATCCTTCTCGTCGATGACATCCAGTTCCTCTCTGGCAAAGTGCAGACGCAGGAGGAGTTCTTCCACACGTTCAATACGCTCCACAACGCCAACAAGCAGATCGTCATCACCTCCGACCTCGCGCCCAAGCAGCTGCAGGACTTCGAGGATCGGATGCGCTCGCGTTTTGAATGGGGTCTCACCACCGACGTCCAACCGCCTGACCTCGAGACACGTATCGCCATCCTCCGCAAGAAGAACGCTCAGGAGCGGCTCCAGGCACCGCCTGAGGTGCTGGAGTTCATCGCATCCAAGGTCTCGAGCAACATCCGCGAGTTGGAGGGTGCCCTCATCCGCGTGACGGCGTTCGCCTCGCTTAATCGCTCCGCGGTTGACCTTGGACTCGCTGAACTCGTGCTCAAGGACCTTTTCCCTGCTGAGGCTGGACCCGAGATCACTGCCGCGGAGATCATGACCACGACCGCCGCCTACTTCGGTGTCACGGTCGACGATCTCTGCGGTACGTCGCGCTCCCGAGTCCTCGTCACCGCCCGTCAGATCGCGATGTACCTGTGCCGCGAACTCACCGATCTCTCGCTGCCCAAGATCGGGCAGGCCTTCGGCGGCCGTGACCACACGACCGTCATGCATGCCGACCGCAAGATCCGTCAGCTCATCGGCGAACGCCGCAGCCTCTACAACCAGGTCGCCGACCTCACGGCTCGAATCAAGTCCCAATCCCGCGGATGAGCACCAGCCACATCCGCCCCAAGGTCACCGAAAGGTCACGGCGTCCCCAGAATGGGGAATACCTGTGGACAACTGGCATCCTCCACCCCACAGGCGTGGAGGGAACTGTGGATAACCGCCCATTGAGTGTGTGTCTCACAGGGGTGAGGCGGACTGTCCACCGATAGGGCCCGCACACCCCCCGCCTGTCCACAGCCCATGTACACGGTCGTAGACCCCCTGACGTGGTCCGACAGTCCCTATCCCCAGGATCCACCGACGCTATGACGATGACGAGTATCCAGTCAGAGAAGTGACCCAGAGCATTAACCCGCACCCTCCTGGGGACGATGTCACTGTCCCCAAGCCAAACCACCCCTAGCCCGACTCACATCCCGATGGCAGGATGACGCGTCTGCAGGCACGGCCGTGCCGCGTCCGGAGGTCATCGTGAAGTTCCGCGTCGAGCGTGACGCCCTAGCCGACTCCGTCGCCTGGGCCGCGCGCACGCTTCCCAGTCGCCCGTCGATGCCGATCCTGGCGGGTCTCCTGATCGAAGCCGACTCATCCGGACTCGTCGTGTCGAGTTTCGACTATGAGACATCCTCACGTGTGGGCGTGGACGCCGATGTCTCTGAGCCGGGCAGGGCGCTTGTGCCCGGGCGACTACTCGCCGACATCAGCAGGGCACTCCCCGCTGCACCTGTGCAGATTGCACTGGAGGGCACCCGCGTGAGTGTGGTGTGTGGCAAGTCGACCTTCGCCCTTCCGACGTTCCCCGTCGAGGACTATCCGAGCCTCCCTGCCATGCCTGATTCGTCGGGGTCGCTGACAGGCGCTGATTTTGCCCATGCCGTCGCCCAGGTCGCGATCGCGGCGGGCCGGGATGACACATTGCCCACGCTCACCGGTATCCGCGTCGAGATCGACGGTGCCTCGGTCACGCTGGCTGCGACGGATCGCTATCGGCTCGCTGTCCGAGAGTTCACCTGGACACCGGCGTCACCGAAGCTGGAGGTGCAGGCACTCGTCCCCGCCCGCACGCTTGCGGACACGGCAAAGTCCTTGGCGGCCGCGGACATCGTCAACCTCTCGCTCGCGGAGGGCGGCGAGGGTCTGATGGGATTCGAGGGCAATGGTCGGCGTACGACGACACGGCTCCTCGACGGTGAGTTCCCGAAGTACCGCTCACTTCTACCCTCAGAAAGTCTGGCAGTTGCCACCGTCTTCACCGCACAACTCGTGGACTCAGTCAAGCGTGTCGCTCTCGTGGCCGAGCGGAATACCCCGGTGCGCCTAGCCTTTGCCGGCGGTGAACTCACCCTGCGGGCCGGTGCCGGTGATGAGGCCCAGGCAACGGAGAGTCTGGACTGCTCGTTCGATGGCGACGAGATCGACATCGCCTTCAATCCGCAGTACCTACTCGATGGGCTCGGCGCACTCGATGCCGCGGAGACACGGATGTCCTTCACCCAGTCGACGCGCCCCGCTGTGCTCAGCGGCGCGGGTGACGATGACGCTGACTACCGCTACCTGCTCATGCCGGTGCGTCTCGCCGGCTGACGTGTCGGTCACCGGCGATCCACCGGTCCGCGTGCGACACCTTTCGCTGGCCGACTTCCGCAACTACACGCACCTCGAGGTGGGTCTCGAGCCCGGCATCAACGCATTCGTCGGGGCCAACGGCCAGGGAAAGACCAACATCGTCGAGGCGATCGCCTACCTGTCGACCCTCGGCAGCCACCGTGTCGCCACAGATGCCCCCCTGGTGCGCCATGGGTCCGAGCGCGCCGTCATCCGAGCCGACGTCGTCCGTGAGGATCGTTCACTTGTCATCGAGGTGGAGATCACCCCGGGCAAGTCCAATCGCGCACGCGTCAACAAGGCACCCGTGCAGCGAGCCCGCGACGTCCTGGGGATCGTGCGGACGGTGGTCTTCGCACCGGAGGACCTCGCACTCGTCAAGGGCGATCCCGGTGAGCGGCGCAGATTCCTCGATGACCTGCTGGTGCAGCGCCAGCCTCGTCTAGCGGGCACCCGTGCGGACTACGACCGTGTACTGCGTCAACGCAATGCACTACTGAAGTCGGCTGGAGCCGCGCGCCGCTCCAGCCTTGAGGACGTCGAGCGCACGCTCGAGGTGTGGGACGAGCAGATCGCGAGTATCGGAGCCGAGATCATCGCTGCCCGGCGAGATCTCACTGCTGGCCTGGCGCCGAGGGTCGAAGCGGCGTACACCGAGCTCGTGGCCGGTGGTCCAGGCGTGCGGATCTCCTACATCAGCGGGGTGGACGACACCGCCGAGCCCGACGCGGCCGCAGACGACATCGCTCAGGCACTGCTGTCCGCGATGGCTCGGCGCCGCAAGGACGAGCTTGACCGCGGCATCACCCTCGTCGGACCGCACCGCGATGATCTCCAGATGGTGCTTGGAGATGCGCCCGTCAAGGGATACGCCTCGCATGGGGAGTCCTGGTCGGCTGCTCTATCCCTGCGTCTTGCGGCGTACGACCTGCTTACCAGCGAGTCGGGTGCGCCAGTGCTGGTGCTCGACGACGTCTTCGCTGAGCTCGACGCCCGCCGCCGCGCACATCTGGCCGAGCGTGTTGCCGAGGCGCCTCAGGTGTTGATCACCGCGGCCGTTGCGGATGACGTCCCAGAGGGCATGTCGGGCTCATGGTTTGAGGTCGTCGAGGGCACGGTGACGCGACGTGACTGACGAGTCGCCACAGGGCGACACTGAGGCGGCGAGTGATCTCCCGCGCACGGCATTGGCGCGCGCCAAGGCAAGTGCGCGAGCAACGCCGACGAAGAAGGCGCCCGTGCGCCGTGTGCAATACGGCGACGATCGAGACCCGCAGACCATCGACACGGTGATGCAGGGCTGGCTACGTGACCACGGTTATGAGTCCCAGGTGGGGTCAGGGTCTCTGGTTGCGCGGTGGCCGGAGATCGTCGGCGAGACGCTCGCCGATCACGTAGTGCCCGAAGCCGTGCGCGAGACTGCTGACGGTCGCGAGCTTGTGCTGCGCGCGGATTCCACGGCGTGGGCAACCCAGGTGCGGCTGCTCATCCCGACCATTCACGGGCGCATTCGATCACTTCTTGGCGCAGGTGTGGTGGATCGGATACGGGTGAGTGGCCCCGTTCCCCCTGCACGCAATCCCGGCCCGCGCCGGGTGCCCGGCCGAGGACCCCGGGACACCTACGGGTAGGGCCCGCCTCAGGGCATCCCCGGCCACGCACCGTGGTAGCACGGAACCTTCTGTCGCCACCGCGACTCGGCATCTGCCCGTCGCTACGGTGCTCAGAGGTCTTGCCGACACGAGGGGTCACTATGCGCATCATCTGGGCACCTGTCATTGCCGGGGCACTTGCGATCGGGGCGCTCACGGTCCCAGCATCGGCCGCGCCCGTGCCGGCTGCGCCGCCGGCCGCGGAGACGAGTAGTCCGCAGGTCGATCCCCGGGCACGGGATCAGCGCCCCAACTTCGTCATCGTGCAGACCGACGACATGACGGTCGATGACCTCAAGGTCATGCCGGGCGTGCGCGCCCTCATCGGGGCGGCCGGTGCGACCTTCGAGCAGATGCTCACGCCGTTCGCGCTGTGCTGCCCCTCTCGCGCCTCCCTCATGACCGGCTGCTACCCGCACAACACCAAGGTGCAGGCCAACTTCCCGCCCGATGGCGGCTTCGTGGCATGGGAGAAGATCAACGGCCAGAAGCACACGGCGTACTGGCTGGAGCAGTCCGGCTACCACACGGTGCACATCGGCAAGTACATCAACGGCTACGGCCAGTACAACCGCCCTGTCAAGCGCGTGCCCTCCGGCTGGAGCGAGTGGTACGGCACTTCAGACCCCTCGACGTACCAGATGTACGGCTACCGCATGAACGAGCCGCGAGGGAGCAAGGTCTACGGCGACTTCTACGTCGAGGATCCCAAGAATTACGGCACGGACGTCTACACGGCCAAGGCCCTCGGTGTCATTAAGCGCGCGGCTGCGACACCCGGCCCGTTCTTCATGCAGGTGGCCTATCTGGCGCCACACGTGGAGACCATCCCGCTGACGGACGGCTCGTGGAAGGACAGCTGGGCGGACATCGACAAGCCGGAGAGCGGATCGGGCATCACGGTGCAGTCGATCCCGCCGCGCCCGGCCAAGCGTCACGCAAACCTGCTGCCGAACATCGAGTTGACCAAGGACCCGAGCTTCAACGAGGCCGATCGCTCGGACAAGCACCCCTTCATCCAGGCGATCCCGCCGCTCACCGATGAGAAGATCGCCGACCTTGAGGCAGACAACCGCAGCCGCAAGCTCTCCCTGCTCGCTGTCGACGAGGGCGTGACGGCCATCGTGAATACCCTGCGCCGCACCAATCAGCTCGACAACACCTACATCGTCTTCATGGGCGACAACGGATACATCCTCGGCCAGCACGCGATCAGCTACGGCAAGTACTTCCCCTATGAGCCGGCGCTCAACATCCCGGCCCTGATGCGCGGTCCCGGGATCACCCCCGGCACGACCGTCAAGGGCATGACGTTCGAGATCGACATGGCCCCGACGATCCTCGAGCTCGCCGGCGTCAAGCCCAACCGTCCGATCGATGGCCTGTCGCTCACCGGTCGGCTCATGGACAACAAGCCGCTGCCTCGCCGGCCACTCCTGCTCTCCAGCGGCCCCCAGCAGTCCGCCAGCGGTCAGCCACTGCCACTTTTTGACGGCGTGCGCACCGAGCGCTACGTCTGGTGGGTCTACGAGGATGGCTTCGAGGAGATGTACGACCTGAAGACCGACCCCTACCAGGTGCAGTCCGTCGCCGACGATCCGGCGTATCTGAAGACCAAGCTCGCTCTCATCGGGCTGTGGGATCGCCTCCAGGACTGCAAGGGAGCCCCCTGCCGGGTGCCGACACCGGCCATCCCCGCACCCACTGTCGGGTAAGGCGGACTAGGGCTAGCCACCCCTCACCGCCTCGAACTTTGGGCGGATAGTGCCCATAGACGGCCGTATTCGCCCAAAGTTCACGGTCGGCTCGGGGTCCGCGGTCGGCACCCACAGCCGGATTAGGCGATCACGCGGCGGTCGGCGTACCCTCTGACGTGCCCGGTCATCCGGGCCCCGGGGAGAGATCCCCCACCTCCTGCTCCGGAAAGACCGGAGCCGATGAGCCCAAAGGAGGTCGGCGACCGCATGCGCCGATATGAAGTCATGGTCATCCTCGACCCCGATCTCGAGGAGCGCACTGTCGCTCCCTCGCTCGAGACCTTCCTCAACGTCGTCAAGCAGGACGGCGGCTCGGTGGAGAAGGTTGATGTCTGGGGTCGCCGCCGTCTCGCCTACGAGATCGCGCACAAGCCCGAGGGCATCTACGCCGTCCTCGACATCACGTCATCACCTGCCGCCGTGGCGGAGCTCGACCGACAGCTCAACCTCAACGAGGCCGTGCTGCGCACCAAGGTGACGCGCCCGGAGGAGTCCTAAGCCATGGCCGCCGGGGACATCAACGTCACGGTCGTGGGCAACCTGACCAACGACCCGGAGCTGCGCTTCACACCGAGTGGTGCCGCTGTCGCATCCTTCACGGTCGCGTCGAGCTCGCGCTACCTCGACAAGGCCACCAATGAGTGGAAGGACGGCGATCCGGTCTTCATGCGCTGCAGCGTGTGGAGGCAGTACGCCGAGAACGTCGCCGAGTCACTCCAGAAGGGTATGCGCGTCATCGTGCAGGGCCGCCTCAAGCAGCGCTCCTACGAGACCCGCGAGGGTGAGAAGCGCACGGTCGTGGAGATGGAGGTCGACGACGTCGGCCCTGCACTCCGCTACGCCACAGCCAAGGTCACCCGCACCCAGCGCGGGGACAGCGGCTTCTCCGGTGGCGGTGGCTCGGGCGGTGGCGCACCTGCCGACGACCCGTGGGCTGCACCCAGTGGCGGCGGTGCCGCCTACGACGAACCCCCGTTCTAGACCACCGACTTTTCATTCGATTTTTTGCCTTCGTAAGGAGATATGACAGATGGGCCAGGGACCGCGCCGCGATAAGCGCTCAAGTGAGCCGGCACGCGTCAAGAAGGGCACCCCGCTGCTCGCACCGGACGTGACCTTCGTCGACTACAAGGACGTCAACCTTCTTCGCAAGTTCATCTCCGACCGCGGCAAGATTCGTTCGCGCCGCGTGACGGGACTCACCATGCAGCAGCAGCGCGCCGTCGCCAAGGCGATCAAGAACGCGCGCGAGATGGCGCTGCTGCCCTACACAAGCACGGGCAGGTAGACGTGAAGATCATCCTCACCCAGTCCGTCGACGGCCTCGGCGTCCCCGGTGACGTCGTGACCGTCAAGGACGGCTACGGCCGCAACTACCTCGTCCCCCGCGGCATGGCGATGCCGTGGACCGCCGGTGGCGAGAAGCAGGTCACGCAGATCAAGCGCGCTCGTGACGCCCGTGAGATCCGCGACATCGCCCACGCCAAGGAGGTCAAGGAGCAGCTCGAGGGCCTTGCTGTCGTGATCCCCGCCCGCGCGGGCGAGAGCGGCAAGCTCTTTGGCTCCATCACTAACGCCGACTTCGTCGCCGCGGTCCGCAAGGCCGGTGGCCCACTGCTCGACAAGCGCTCCGTCGAGGTGTCGCACGTCAAGGCCGTGGGGAGCCACAAGGCCCACGTGCGCGTGAGCCCCGAGGTCACCGCCGCGGTGACCTTCACGGTGACCGCTGACTAGCGACGCAAGCCCGCACTCGGTTGTGCGCACGTGGCGGACTCATCCCCGCGACGTGCGCACAGCCATGTGTGGACCTGTGTCCGGGTGAACTAGATGTCGAGGTCGACGACCACGGGGGCGTGGTCGCTGGGGCCCTTGCCCTTGCGCGCCTCGCGGTCGACGTAGGCATCCGTGACCCGCGCCGCGAATGCCGCATTGGCGTAGATCAGGTCGATCCGCATGCCCATGCCCTTGTGGAAGGCCCCGTCGCGGTAGTCCCAGAAGGTGTAGGGCTCGCCCTTGAGTGCACGGGGCATCACCTCGCCCAGGCCCGTCGCCCGCAGGTTGGCGAGTGCCGCGCGCTCGGCCGGCGTCACGTGCGTGGAGTTGGCGAAGAGCGAGATGTCCCAGACATCACTGTCCTCGGGTGCGACGTTGTAGTCGCCGATCACGGCGTACGGCCTATCCGGCGCACTTGCCATCTCCGCTGTCACCGTGTCCCGCAGCACACCGAGCCATTCCAACTTGTAGTCGTAGTGCGGATGCACCGGCTCACGGCCGTTGGGCACGTAGACGCTCCACACCCGGACGCCGTCGCATGTCGCACCGATGGCGCGCGGCTCGATCGATCCGTCGTACGCCGGCTGCCCCGGCAGGTCACGCACGACATCCGCGAGCCCCACGCGCGAGAGCAGCGCGACGCCGTTCCAGCGACCGTCACCGTGCGCGGCCACCTCATAGCCGAGTGCCTGGACCGGCATCTCGGGGAAATCCGCGCTCGCGCACTTCAACTCTTGCAGGGCCAGCACGTCGGGCTGGGCCTGCTCCAGCCAGTCCACGAGGCGGTCCAGTCGGGACTTCACGGAGTTGACGTTCCACGTGGCGATGCGCACGAGGGGAGGCTAGCCGTTAGGAGGGAGAGGTCGTGGGACCGGACCTACCTGGGCAGTGAGGCGTAACGGTAGCCGTTGCGCTCGGTGCCGAACCACGAGTTGATCGTGCGGTCGAACCACGGCCACATGGTGTCGCGGGCGTTCCACCCGTAGGGCGCATCGTCCTTGGGCTTGTAGTGCGATCCGCCCTTGAGTTCCCACGCTGCCCAGATGCGATCGACATTGGCATGGTGGATGAAGAAGACCGGGTCGTTGGGAGAGGTGTAGATCGCCGTCATCGTCCCCTGGGACATCTTGTCTGCGACCTTCCACACACCACCGACGTAGATGTGCACGGCGTTGTGCATCACGTAGGGCGACCCTTCGGTTTGGAACTGGACGATCCAGCCCGAGTCGCAGGTGGCGGGCTCGGCCTCTCGCCAGCCTTCGAGGCGATTGCGGAAGGACTTGTCCAGGGGCGATTGGCCGTTGTACGGCGAGTGATCGAATCGGTGGCCGTTGAGCGTCTCGGTGACGTCGGCCGCGGTCGGCAGGCTGACGGTGCCCAGCGGAAAGGCACCGAAATGGCGCACGAGGTGAGGTTTCGGTGCGGTGACGTCCTTGAGCAGTGCCTTGGGGTCCTGGACGGTGATCGTCCACTGACCCTTGCGGAACGGCCCCGTCGTCACGGCCCACGCCTGCTGCGCGTCTCCGTTGCCGCCCATGAAGTCGGGGCTGAAGACCGCAGCCGTGGACTCGGGGTCGGACCAGTCCCAGTAGGGAAGGCTCATGTGGGGATTCCCGCTCATCCGCTGCAGCATCTCCTCGAAGAGATGCAGGAATTGGCGGTGCCAGGGGAGGAAGGTGGGCGAGTTGTGCGCTGCTCCTGCCCAGTTGCCGGTCTGCTTCCAACTCACGGTGCACCGGAATGCCTCCCGATGCCACAGGACGAACTGGTCGTAGTAACTGATCGATGGGGTCCACGGCGAGGGCACGGTCTTGGACTTCTTCACGGCCGCGACGAAATCAGCCTTCTGCGCGGGCGTGAGGTCCT
>Ga0194133_10006330_pt1 | contig 14606 bp, 6 predicted proteins | sample TA2KigOf40mmetaG_FD_155448 | JGI IMG/M metagenome (GOLD analysis project Ga0194133, IMG submission 155448) | Freshwater microbial communities from Lake Tanganyika, Tanzania - TA2015055 Kigoma Offshore 40m | ecosystem: Environmental > Aquatic > Freshwater > Lake | place: Tanzania: Lake Tanganyika...
ATGAAGGGCAGTAATCAATCAAAAAATTCTTTGTAGATGATGAGTTCCTTGCAATCAAATTATTAAAATGGGTTAAATAGCTTTCATTCAACTTGAAATAATTGTCATTTGGCAATAGCTTTAATCTTTGACATTTTTTCACTTGATTTGACATGTTCTATTTGATCTTGCCAAGAGATATTCTATGCCCTGGTATTCCATAACTGAATTAAGGATCATCATAATTTTTGCCAATTATATTATCTTAAAGAAGTATCTGTTAAGAAACTTTTTCTGCATCAATAATACATTCGAATTGGCTTATCAGACCAACAGCCCCGCCTGCTAGAAAAATTATGCCAAAGAACATTTTTATTATTTTGAATTTCTTAGTGATATAATTCAACAATTATGTCAAGCTAATATTAATGAATTACAAGTTCATTTTAGTAAAAAAACAGAATTGCAGACTGACAAAAATGTCAGTTCTTAGCATTTGAAGTCAGAAAAAAGTCATCAAGGCAAAAATTTAAAATGTGCCTTCAAGTTATTTGATTTGATTCTTCCTGGGGCTCTTATTCAGACATTTTTTCTTAACTAAAATTCTAATGTCTAATGAAAAATTCTACTTTCAAAAGCCAATGCAGGGACACACAAAATGGGAAATATTCTAATTTTTTGTAAAATTTTGGTGTTTTGATCCTCATAAGGTGTACTTAAACGTACTTTCTGTATGAGCTTAAGGTTAGATAAGATGGCAGAATTAAAATAGAATTGAAAACTAAGTTTTTTACAACTGATAACAGGAGTAAAAGTTTGGCTGGCTTTCAGAACTTGAAAACAAATGCCAAAAGAAGAATGTTTTCAATTATATGTTAAGAAGCAGATCAAGCTTAAAGTATTCATGGAAAATACGAAAAGCTTATTGGTAAGAAAAATGGCTTCACAATCTTTTTGGAAACCCTCGAAGTTAATTGTAAATGAGAGAGAACTTGATCGAAATTTAAAGAAGTATAGAAAATCAGATATTTTTTTTGACACGTCAAGACAAAAGTTGTCATGAAAGATTTTCCAACATTGCTTTTTAAAGACAAACTGATTACTTAAAGCTTAGGACAAACTATCAAAAAAAAGAAAAGGTTGATATTTATTTCTATCACAAATATTGTTTGACCATCGGAATTCTAGACCTTCATTAATTGGAGTCTATATTTCAAAAAAAAGTCTGAACAGTTTGGATTGTATAAATTATAAAATATTCTAGCTGAAATCTTTCAAATTTTGTTTAGAAAAATTTGTTTTTCCATGATTTGTTTCTACTTTGAAATCCATAATGGTGGCTACCATTTTCGTATTTTTTGAACCATCAGGTGAAAATGCACTTGAGATGGAAGTAAGTTTATAATTAGTTTTGGTCCTTTTGACAAGGCCAAATGCTAGGGACAAAATGTAGATATCTATGGGACATTTCCCCAGAGGCATAGATATCATGTCACAACGAAAAATAGAGAAAGGAAAAATGACTTTGAGTGTCACCAGAGACTTTGATAATCACAAAAAGCAAAATGCATGTCCTAATCATAGCTGAGAGGGTTTTCTTTTACTCCTTTAGCTTGTTCAAATAATTCGAATTTCTATGTTTGCTTCTGCAGGATTTCCCTCAATATTGAATATATGGTAAAGGTTTCTTTTTCCATTTCAATTTAATCTGCTTTAAAATGAAGCATCCACCTCTCTCTGAATATATTCATTTTATTAGCATTAAATTATTTTTGCTTGATATTGAAGTGAAATGGAGCAACATCATTTTGTCACCTTTTGGCTTGCATCAAAACTATATGGAAATATTTCCTTCAAGCAAATTTTATGCAAAAAAATTAAATAGCAAAATATAGAATACCTTTCTTTTAAGTTAAGGACGAAACATGACCTTTGCAAAACATTTTTGAATACCTGACAAATTCAAGGTTTGAAAAAAACCTTAGCTTTTTCAGCTGATAAAGTGTTAAGAAAAAGATATTTTCAAGTGTATTCTTAAATTCTAGATCAAGATCTTCAAAATTTTGCATTCTTCAAACCAAAATCCAATTCAGTTCTCTACTTGCAATAGAAGATTTTTTTAACCTTTGCAAACACAAGCAATTTCAAGTTGATAGCCAAGCAATAGTGATCTAAGTATCAGATATTGAAAATGTGTCAAGCAAGGTTTTCTTCGGCAAAAAAAAATCTACTGACAGAGGTTCAATCCACCAACAACAGTTTTTCCCGAAAAAATCTTTCCCTTTTTTTGCAATATAACATTCATGGTCATCGAAAAAGATGTAAAATTGTTTTTTCGGATCATTTCCTGAGACCACCTTGAAAAGTTCTCTGATTTAATCAAAAATGTCACGGGTATTATTTTTATTTTAGCAAGAAACTGCAGTTTATTCTTTTGTAAACAAAATTTTTTCTGTCATAATGTAAACTTAATCAGCGTGTTGACTTCAGTTGACCAAAATTCTGATGTTTTTTCTCTCTTTGTAATATACTTTTAGTCAAAGATGCGCTTTTTTAGTATTTTGATCAAATTAATTGTGTAAGCGTAGAATTGAACATTTTTTATTTTTTATTCTTTCTTCGTGGGTGTCGTTGCTCATGCCTGCAAGCTTAAAGTTCAATCCCTTACCCCTGAATCAGCCTTAATTGGTCATTTTATCAGTGAGGGAGGTCTTGATAAAGTCAACTAATAATGAAAACATTAACAGACTGTAGAGGTGGAACAGGCCAAGATATTTGTGGCCCGAACCGATACAGTGCCCCAAGAGAGGCTCGGATCTTGACCGAGCCTTTATATTTTGACCCGAGCTGTTAATAGTTTGTTTATGTAGTAAAATTTTCATCTGCTGACCCGACCCAAGGCTTGGACTTTGGCCATTTCACATCTATCAGATTGTTGAAAATAAAGATCCTTGCATTGCATTGCTTTATTTTAGCTCTTTCCACAAATTTCATACACATGGAATAAAATGCTTTACATCAGCTGGCAATATTAACAATTTTGATGATTTTTGCTGGGGTGGATAGCAAAGGACTTCTCTCGGTCTGCCACCACTATATGGAGGAAAAACCTGGATTTATCCATTGCTTTATATTACTTTTGCAGTAAGGAAAGAAACTGATGATGACTGGAAAAACCTCACAGCAAGACCAATGGTGGACTCATTGATGAGATTTAGGGGAAAAATGCTTTTTTGAGACAGACTCTGAGTCTGTCTTTACATTCAAGATGCAGCCAACTAAAATCAAGTTTCAAAGAAACATAACATGGACAATTGATTGTTGGGCAATTCTGAAGTTGACCGAGGAGAACATAAAACCCTTCCATGATATCGGGACTTGCTTGAAGTACGACTGGGTACATGGGTCGGGTCGGGTCAGGTCAGCCATCTTTGGTTTGGGTTTGGAAAATTTCCCCCAAAAATTTCAAATTTTTCAATTTTTTGCCCTTTGGGCCAAAAAAATTTTATTGAGTCGGGTCCAAAAGTACTCAGATCAATTTTTCAGTCTTTCCAAAAAGACCACGATAGCTAATTTTCTCTTTCAATTTGAATATCGGTGATTTTTTCTGTGATAGGGGAGAGCTTAATGACCTCTCTGACTATGTTATAACGACTTTGAGATGATGTGTACCTTAAAAGAGGGAGGCCTGATATCTTACCTCTAACCTCCTCGTTAGTTCTATTAAAGGATTACAACCCCACCTGATTTCTTCCATTGGTGAAACATTGCCAACCCATGAAATAATTACTTAACTAACTAGGATTTTTTTAAGCTGCAACCCTGGGGGGAGTGGGGGTTACCAGGAGGTGCCGAAGTTTGAACCCACAATCCCAAAGGTAGCCTCAACTAGATACCATGACTGACATGTCCTCTTGGAGAAATTTTACAAACAATCTTTTTACTTTTATTTACATTTGAAAATCGTCAGACATTCAAAAGTGTTTCATTTTTTGGTCTAACAATTGAAACTTCATTTCATCTTTGAATAGATGCGGCACAAAAGCCTCCAACCGCAAACAATCTTATTCGCTTTCAATTTTTTTGCATTCCCCAAGCTGTAATGGCAATCAATAAATCAGACAAGAGTGGAGCAATTAATATTAGAATGGGCTATCATTTATTATCCAAAATTCGATTCTAGAGCCAAACTAGTATAACAAGATAAATGCTTAGAATAAAAACCTTGGCAAGAGACCCCACTACATCTTTTTTTATTTCCAATGCGATCCTTGAAACGTTCAATTCATGTTCTACTTCAAACCTTAGCATCTTTTTTACCAAAGGGTGGGCAAACTTTTTGCTTTTATGTAAAAATACTTAGCTAATGTGCTTAATTTTGAATTTTTACACTTATGCAAAAAGATGAGTCATGCCCAATTATTCATCCAAAGCTTTTTTTAATCAAATTCCTTTTTGACAAACACAATGGAAAAGTTTTTAAAGCACAAAGTAGCTTGCACCTAAAAGTTAAGACTGCCTTGAACTTTACACCAAAGTTAACATAAGTTTTTTGAAAAAATATCTTTTACTTTTCTAACCAATAATTTCAGTAATAAATTATTATCTTTTGAATTAAACTAAAAATTATTATACAAGATGGTTTCCCAACATAAAATGAAAGAAGTAAAAAAATTATAACCACATTTAATACCTCTTTCTTGGAGATTTTGTGGCTTCTATTTTCTTGGGGAATGCCATAGATTCACATTGATTTGGGTTGATATGGGACAGAAGTTAAAGTACAAATATCAACATTGCATTTGAGATGTACTTCTTTGAAGTATCTTTTGAGAATAAAATGTTTGCCTTTGGCCGTATAATCAAGGAATCTCTTTCATCAAACTTTTATACAACAAAAAGTATGCTTCAACAAAGTTTTTTACTAAATACACATTCTTGTCGAGGTTTTTCTTGTCGGTATGGAAAGGCTTGTCCAGTCAGTACATCTGTTGGGTGTCAATTCTATGAGCTAATCAATCTCTTTCAATCTTTGGCTCTGTTTGTCCAACTGAAAAATCACTTACTGCAATCCAACGCATTTTCTCATCAGAATGTGGAAAATTGGTAAGGTTTGATTGGATGTATTATACTACTATTGTACTGAAAAATAGCATAACAACAGTACTGTAAATGTATGAAAAAAGGACAGATTGAAAATATAAAAGAAAATGTTCAGTGTCCATCTGTATTGTTTGATTGCTAAATATTTTTTATCAAGTTTCTGAAGTTTTCTCGACTGTACATCAACAAAAAGTAAAGAATTAATCAATTAATCCAGATATTGAAGATATTTATGATCCTTCTAAGTGTTGACATTCAATTGTATGTTGTAAAAGCCACTTATGAAAGATCAGGGATTTTTGAGTAGGTTAAATCCCTCGAATTAATGAAAAATATAACCCTGACAATCAAAAGATAAAAGTAATGATAAAAGTTACTTGTATTATTCAAAATTATTTTACATCCATTTCAAGAATAATGCATTATTACATTTTGATGGAAAAACATTCACTCTAGCTTGTGGCATTTTTTAACAGGAAGAGCTTGGATTCCTAAACAGTTTTTCAGTTAGTTTGGGAAGGATTTTTTTTGAACCACTTCCAATTGACGAAAGAGAGTTTGCCAAGTTCTTACATAATAATAGCTTTTGCTCTGACAGAGAAAATCTCATACAAACTCTTACAAAAATGGTATTTTTTCAATCAATAATATGTGACTTTCGAATGACTAAAAGTCACATCTTAGACGTTTTTCATACGTAATCCTTTCATGAAAAAAAAATTCGCAAGGCGCACTTCAAAGATTAAAAAAAAAAAAAAAAAAAAAAAAAAAAAAAATCTGTGTTCTGCTGTCAGCCTCAATCACCAGAGACCTTTTTTACGACATCAAACTCTACTTGAAAAACTGAACTGGAAAAATTGTCCAAGAAGCAAAAGTGATGCTTGAGTCAAAGACATTACAAAGTGAAGTGATATTTATGTTTAAGTAATCTGAATATAGTAACGAAGAATAAATGGGTTGATTTCTACCAAAAAATTTTGACTTGACATTCAACGAAAAAAACCATATTCATTGTTTCTGAGCCAAACTATTAGCAAATTAGTAAGGCATCGTATTGAGTGATTGTAAAATAGTTTTTTTTTGTTCAAACCTTGTGCTTCCTTAGTAAGAAAAACATATGTGAAACATTTTTTGTCTTTTGTCTACACATCTACGGTCATATCATGTAAGATGCTCTTTTTGGACGTGTTTTGGATTGAATCATCCCATATTTTTAAAAGCACGACCAACAACCAGCAGACCGATTCACTCATAATAATACAAAAAAAGAGTTTTTGATGCTTTTTTTCCATGCGAAAGCTGAAAAGTCATTGTAGAAAGTTTCGTGAAAAAAGCAAAGATTTTGAAAAACTGCCATTGTAGTAGAAAGCTGAGTATTTCAACACTAAATCAAATGAATGAGAATAATGTTTACTTTACAAAACAGTTCTTTAAGTATTGTGCAGAAGACAGTATAATAATCTTGTACAGTATAGTTGATGCGGGACCAACACCTTTATAAGAGTCCCGCCATAGAAGTTTATGGTCACTGCAGATTACTATTACCCTGACTGAAAGCGCCTCAGTGATTTTTTTTGCTATCCTGGGTTGAAAAATTGTTGGCATAGGCAGCCGGGGATTGAACCCACAACCTTAGATCTTAGTTCTCAGTCAGGTTTCTTAAGACCTCTCAGCCTCGGCCACACAATGGATAGATGAAAGGCAATATTAAATTTCCTAACTTAGACTATCTTAATGACTTGTGAAGAAATTTTAACATTAAGGTTCAGGAGTGGCCACTCCTAGTTTTGTAGTATAGGTATGTGACGATTGCAAAGCTTCTTGGGATAAAAACTGTTTATTTTTCATAACAATTTTTGTATTAACATTTCATCCCTTTCTGGCTTTTCTCAGAGAACTCAGGAAAAAAACTAAATGGTTTTTTCGAATCAATGATGATTTATGAGTCAGAGCACAAGAATGGAAAAGAAGATTTATTCTATTACTTCTCATGCTTTTTATTTCATGCCTAATCGAGTCTTGAAAAAGGCTTTTTTCACCTATCCTATTTCCTAAAGGTTAAGTCAGGCATTTATAATATGAAAGTTGATTAACAAAAACACTAATTTTAGGTAAGTTTCGAACCTCTCCAAGGTCCAAAGGCGACATGCAAGATTATGATGGTACGAACACGTAGAAAGATAGATCAAATAAAGTACTAAAATAAATACTGATTGTTTATATTTTTAATAGCACTTCTTTGTTAGTTCCATGTGAAAAGCAATCAGACAATTGTTCCAAATTGTATTTGTAATAAACATTTAGCATTTCAAATAATCCCTTTAACTTATTTTCAGTCATTTTTGTCTAACATTTTTAGCCAAGTTATTTTTCATTTTTTGATCTATCTTTTCTCCAAATACCTAAATACAATATTTGCTGCCTGGCATATCTATTAAACATCTTTTTTACAATGCACACTAAACGTTGAAATTAAAACCCACATGTGCTTATCATGAAACATAATCGCTGCTCAGATAATATAAAATAAGCAAATTTTTCGCTATTATTAAAAGCACAAATTTTCAAAAACTGTAGATCTAATTCTTTATTGGTAGCTTTTTTATGTAAATATTTTACTTCAACTTCACTTCTTCTGTCTAAATACATTTCACCTTGAAATAAAAATATTGAAATGAATGGAAGCCTTTCATGTGATGAGAAATGACTTACTTAATCTATTAAAGCATGACAGACACTAACTAAAATAACTTTTTGAAGCTTGATAATTATTCAATATAACTTCGACCCTGTCAGTTTTATGATTAGCACTTTAAAAGATACTTTATTTTTCCTGCTGTTGATTTTAATGTGGGTCGATTGTTTGTTTATGTAAATTTTGAGTTCATTTCCCACAAATTCAAGCACAATTTCTCACTTTTAGATATCGTCATAGGCTTTTTCAAACAAATAACAAACAAAATAGAGAAAAAGGGAACTTTTAGTGGAATACAATCAAACTTTTACTATTTTCCAGCTTGTTGACTTTTTTTGTCAAATGATTTAGTTTAGTTAATATAGAGACAAACTCCATGTGATTCTTCTGTATAAAAATCAAGATAGTCTAGCATTCTTTTGTGAAATGTTTATTCCTTTGGAAAGCTTTTCTTTCTTTTACTTTTAATGTTGTCAGCATGCTCAAATTTAAAAAAAAATATGATTCAATCATTTAATGTTTGTAGCCTAAAGCATCCTTATGGATGTGTTTTGTACCATATTTACCAAAGTATGCTTGCATTCGACTTGAGGCCATTCTTTTTTGTGACAACACTTAAACATACATTTCAACTCAACAGACATTTTACATTGAATGAAAAAGTTTACACAACGGACAAGACCACCACAACAAACTGACTGACTATGCAGTACTTGAAGGTGAATGACAAAACTCAAGATTTGTTGACTTAGGACCTTTTGATGGGATCTATTGTAAAATATGCCACGTTAAGTAATTTGTCAGTTTCTCACAGAAAATCCCATGCAAAGCTAATTTTTTTTCTTAAAAGCTGCATTCTAGAAAAACAGGAAATTTTGAAATTTGATGTATGTTTATGTATAGGATTTGCAAAATACCTGTCGCTTATTTTTGACCAAGCTTTCTCTTCATCTTCACTGCTGTTTTTGAAAGAAGTATCAAATGAACTTTACAAGTAGTCCTGATGTCATTGAGGTAGAAGCTTATAAACATTAATCATACATAAGATTGAGTCATTAGATTTAAGTGGTAAAATCAAAAAAAACTGTCTGAAAAAAATCAAGAATCATTAAAGAATAACTGTTTGTGACTTCTTTGGCTCTACTCATTTAAATTATTTATCAAATTTTGTTTGTGCCCCGGGCACCATTACAAAAAAAAGATTAAATTAGAGTTTGCATGACTTTAAACTAAATTAAAATCATTCTGAATGGCCTCTTAAATTTATGTAAGCCCTGCATTACAAGTAGAAGAAATCAAAATAAGGTAAAAGCCCTAACAGTGCGGCACTCGACTGAGAACTAGATCTATGGGATTGAACTGCCAGAGGTTAAATCCCAGGCACCGACATTTGATCTGAGGCTGGTAAAAACTTCAAAAGAGCCCAAAATTCTTGCAAAAATCGCCTCTAATGCACTAAATGAAGTGCCCTGGCCTTCACTGGAAAAAATTCAGCTCTAAAAAAATCTTCCACATATCATCAGAGAAACCAAACCTATCATTCAGAATTGATAAATAATGATAAGGAGATGTTAAATAAACATTGTGATTCGAATTTCTGATTTGTCCAACCCAAGTGAAAATAACCCACCTTGGTTGAAAGTCATGAGTGATTATTTAATTGTCAGATTTGAGTATTATAAGATATTACCGTGAAAGATCACTTGCTACTTTGAGAAGAAAGAAAATCTTGACTCAAAAACAGAATTTCAGAACTTAATGTCACCCATTTTCTTGACATCAAACATATTGTTGATCAGTGTATGCGACAATGTTAAAGTCCTTATGTGGCTTTTTCTGCATTGAGGCCAATGGCGTAGTTTTTTTTAAAAAAAAGATTGTATGTACTAGCTCAATCTACTATGCAGCCCTCATGTCATAAATCACAAGTATTTTGCTGGGGGTTATTCAAGTCAGATTATTAAGCCTTTAATAAGACAAGAGCTAACCAAACAAATTAAAATTGTTCACATTCCACATTTCAAATTTCGAATTATTCGTGATGAGATTCATTATATAAGCTTTAATCAAAATGAAAAAGTAAACTAATTTGAGTTATTTTCCCCCCGTCTTTCTCTCTCGATTTGCTTTCATATGAAATAAGTTTCAATTTGGCCTAATGAATGGAGCAAGGCCGCTGGGCTTTGCGGTACTGTTCTGATGCTTATCTTTGCACGAAAAGTTATTACGGATATAATTTGGAAGCGACCGAAAAGCCCTCGAAAGAGAGCCTAACCTAGGGTACAAAACAAATAGAGAAAAGCACTTTCAGGAAGTAAAATAACGATGATTAAATGGAAACCTGCTCGAAGACTTTTCAAAATCAAGTCGAAAGTTGCAAAGGAAGCTTCATGTTGAAAACATGCTCTTTGTAGGGCAAAACTCTCTTCAACTTGAAAACTGTGACAGCCATTTTCCTCTCTTGTCTTCACTTGAATAGAGCATTATTTTCAACAATGATTCAAAAATAAAATAGGCCTTTTTGTATATGGTCCGGATTTCCGACGCGACGTTTCACTCTCAATACGAGGTTCATTAAAGGCACCAAACAACAATTTTTGTTGCTCAAACTTCGATCTTTGGGGGGTATTGAGTGATGGTAAATTAAATATTCTTTGTCTCAAAAAAAACTTTTTATATTTCTATGCAAAGTTCTTTACAGGGCAGTTTTTCTCTCCCTTGTCTGCAAGAGCTCTGTAAGTAATCTGCATATATTGAAGTCGGAGAGATTGCAATTTTAGATTAAAAATATGAAATCTTGGAAAACAAAAAAAACGGAAATGTGTCTAACCATTTCAAACGCCGATAAAGCAAATCCGACAAATCGTTCCAGTTTATCAGACTTTTGCTCCCCTACTTTTGATCACCTTGGAAATTTTTAGCCTAAATTAATAAAGTTGACTTGAAAGTTTGCGGTCTCATTTAATAATTAATTTAGAGGAAGAAAAGAAGATAAACTGAAAGCTCATCTTCGTGAATGATTCAATCTTCAGATAGACTTTTTCCTGTAAGATCATCTCTGAAAGCCAAGCGTTCCGAGCCATGCACATTTATCACTTGAATTTGTGGGACAGGATGGCATTCCTCTTGATATATCAGGTCACAATTATTTGGACTATGCCCACTTCGAAGAATAATAAATCCTGATAGGGTAGAAGATTTTTCTGTAAAATGCTCTGAATCTTGGCAGACAATAAAGAATTGACTTTTCAAGCCATCTTTGTAACATTTTTTTACTTGCATTTTTAGCAAACCATGTGGGGTGGTTAAGCTTATGACAGTAATAAAGATGTGTTTTTCTCAATAATTATTAGTTGCATGTGCAAGTGTTAAAATTGCAAATGGGGTCGCAGTGGCATAATGGTAATGGCATCTGACTGTGGACTAGGAGGCTGGGGTTCGATCCCCAGTCCAGTCAAATCTTTGACCCCTGGATTTGTCCTTAAATAATCATTTAACATTATGTTTAACACAGTCAGGATTGATGGTTGTGCAGATCACATGAACAAAAAACCTGATTTAATTATTAAAATCACAAAATAATTACATCGGAAAAAATACCATTCCCAAATTTAACCAGGGATAGTTCAGATGATGTAAGGCACAAAAATAGTGTAGGGAATCACTGTAAAGTTTAATATTTCGGTATTAAAAGAATCAGTTCCTCAACCAACTATAAGCTGTCAATCAAGTCAATCTTAACTTATAAGAACTGTGACAACTGAGCCACTTGTAGGCTCTTCAAAAAACTTTAAAGTCACAAATGAGTTTTTGTCAAAAATGTAAGGATGGGGTCGCTGTTGCCCTTTATGATCAATGCTGGAAGGTTATGGGTTCGAACCTAGCACCTTTACACGCAAATTTTGACACCAGGTTGCCAGACCAACCATAAAATTCCCCAGGCATTTTTGGAATAAAAGATATCAATCAATCCATGAGCTCAACTTTTGAATTAATTACTAAACCTAAAAGCAATTGTCCATTGTGGATTTTGCAAAATAAGAACTTTCCAAGAAGTAACTAAAGTTTTAGATTATCGGAATTCTATTTCCTTATTGGCTTGGCCCAAATTATTTAATGAGTAAAACCAGAAGACTTTCAGTTTAAACAACTTCCTTGCAAGAAACATTTCCTGGGCAAGTCAATTCCTTCCTTAACTTATCTCAGTTCCAATTTTGTCAAATGATCAAGTATGGAATTTATCATTTTAGCATCATCCTTAAATTATGAATATTCTTATGTGCAGAGATGTAAAATTAATGATCTTGACCATAAAAGCTTTATGAATGTTTTTGACAGAACCTCTTTTCTTTTTTTACTCTATGTTTATGTTAATTAAGGCGCTTTTTTCTTGTGTCATGCAATGAGGTCATAAATCACGACTGGGAAAAAGCATTTTTGAGAAATTTCGCTCACACTTCATTAGCAACTCAACAACACACATAAAACTCTTTCTTTTCCGGAATGGAAGCATCATACAGCCACTTACCACAGAGTTGATTTGTGTCCCAACTTCGTCATCTAGCTTAAACCAACACAATAAATTACTAGAAAATAATTTTTCCAGTGGACAAATTGTAATTCCTAGAAGCTTCAAGTAATATCAAAAGCTTTCTCTGTTAGATTTTAGAAAGCAAAGAGATAATTTTTGTCTGTTTCTTGATGTTTCCATGTAAAAAAAAGTTATCAAATCCAGAGCTTTCGAAGTTTGCCGTTAAGTGGTTAACCCCGATTTTTAAAGTTAACAAGATTTCCTCGGCTCCGGTTTCTGAAGGCCTTAGAACTTTATCATCTAAGAGTATCAAAAAGTTTTCCCCTCTGCTCTCATCCAAATAGTCTCTTGAGTCATCAAAGTTTCAGGATGTGGGAAGGAAAAAACTTTGCTTTTCATGCAGTTGTGGAGTTCGGCCGCGCACAATAAATCATGGGACGATGGTTGGATGGATCTATAAATGAAAAAGTTGGGCCAGTTAGTAATCAATCAGGTCTTCAGGTGATGATGATGTGACGATTGAGTGTCGATGATGGGAACAATTTGCCAGAGACAGATGGCCCAAACGAGTTAGATTTCAGCAAAATGTTCAATCTTTTTTCAAACTATGATCGAGCATCAAACCATTTAAGCACCATCAACCGAATAAAATTTAATGTTGAAAAAGTTGGGCTTATCAAAGACAGATTTTTTCAACAACCCATGAGCTATTTCAAAAAATTTGATTGAATGGGTTACGGTGGAGCCTCCTTGGATGCTCAGGGTGTTAAAATCTTAGATCCCTGGGTTACATTTATGGTGTTTAAATCGGTCAATAACATCAAGTTATTGAAAGTGTTAAAGAATAAGATAATAATCAAGATTGCTGAAAAAGACCAGTATGAAAATAATCAGCTTTGGATGCACGCTTTCTTTACTTCAATCCAGAGAGGTAACAAATATAGAGTGTGCACACAACAAAAATTTAACGGCCCCAATACCAGCAAGGATTCAACTGTTGAGGGTTTTTGTAGAAGGTAGAAATTTCATTTTGGCTCGCGACAAAACGGCGTGATATCCTGTGTATGTATGTCACCTCCTCCTCCAACACCAGTGGAGCTAGGGACCTGAAAATTGGTTTGTATAATTCTTCCATAGATGGCTCAAAAGCTACTGACCAGACTTTTGATAATTTGCCTTGAAGCTGAGATATTTAAGTTCAAAATTTATATTTACATCTTTAATAGCTCCCATAATTTTAAAGCTAGAGAAAAGTTTATAAAATAACATTTTTTGTTCAAACATTTAGCTAAAAATGATGTTATTTTATAAACTTTTCTTTAGCTTTTAGCTTTTTAAAATTGACGGAGCCATGAAGTAGACAGGCCGCTAGGGAGGCATAGGTATTTTTCCCCTCACAAAAAATACCCGTTTACTTAATTTTTGTTTATTTTTGAGGAACAATAGACACCCAGAGTTACAAAATAAAGCTTATCTTTTCAAAGTGGCCAAACAGTCTTGGCAGCAGCTGACTGAAAACTGTGGACAGGGGATCAATCCCTGATAAATCTTTGACCCTTGGATTCTCTTAATTAATCATCTTACCTACTCTCACCCATGGCCCACTCAAGTATCCATTGCTATCAACTGACTTAAAGACACAACACGAAGTTGCTGCAAAGTCATAAAAGATCAGTTTTTAGATAATCAGTTCTTTAAAAAAGCAATCATACCATCAAAAAAGTTTGCTTTAAAGTTAGTTTTGGAAATACTTTAATCTAATTAAAGCTAATTAAGTTCAAATCTAATTTAAAACAGTCATAAAATACAGCTCTCATTTCTCCTAAGCCATAATAAAATATGATCTTTAGAGTAGGAAGATCAATTCCCTTCACAAATGTATTTCTATTTGGCACATACGTTACGAAAATCTTTTCTCTCCACATCTTTCAAATACATTTTCCACATTTCCTTACGAACCTCGAATAAAGATATGGCAAGGAGAAGAAATCATCTAGAATTTTATTTAACTGAAAATCACAGAGAGAAGAAGACAAAAAAAAGGTTATTCATAAAAAACCACCCTTTTTATTGTAGAGTTTTCAAAAGTTTCGAGGTCTAACTTTTGGCTGTGTTTTGGAACATATTTTTTGTGATTTGTCCAAGCAATGGTTTTATTTCCATATGATGTTTCATATTTCTGTGATCCATTCCCAAGCTGTGAGTCTGCTTTTATTGTAACGACCCCACAAACGACGGCAATAAGTGGAAACCAGAGATAAAATATGAGTTGAGTGAAACGCTACAACTTACTATTTT
>Ga0194133_10006334_pt1 | contig 14598 bp, 11 predicted proteins | sample TA2KigOf40mmetaG_FD_155448 | JGI IMG/M metagenome (GOLD analysis project Ga0194133, IMG submission 155448) | Freshwater microbial communities from Lake Tanganyika, Tanzania - TA2015055 Kigoma Offshore 40m | ecosystem: Environmental > Aquatic > Freshwater > Lake | place: Tanzania: Lake...
TTGCAGCGGCCCCCGGCTTCTGCCACACGCCGCAATAGGCCGTTTCCTGCGCCATCGAACCCAGCCACTGATATTGCAGCGGATCAAACTTGATCGACGGATTTCCAAGAATGGCTTCCACCGCAACCGAAGAGGCGAACACAACCAGCGCTGTGCCGTCTTTCGGCGATGTGTTGTAAACAGTATTCGCCGCCACCAGCGATCCGGCGCCGGGCATATTCGCTGCAACAACGCTGGGCTGTCCCGGCACATGCTTGCCGAAATGCCGCGCTAGCATGCGCGTATTCGCATCATAGCCGCCGCCCGGCGGAAAACCGATGTTGATCGTGATCGTCTTGCCCTTAAAAAATTCCGCAGGCGATTGCGCCTGCGCGCCTTGCGCCATCAATGCGCCGAGAGCCAAGACGCCTGCCTTCAATGCTTTGCTCATTTTCCCCTCCATTATTATTTGACTTTTGTGTTCCTGATGAAGAATGCGCTTCAGCTGTCAAGCAAATGGCCGACGCCAGCCTCCTTCGCCCAGAACTCCCATCCCCGCTTCATCGCTGGCGAATCTGGATCAAGCTCGAAACGCGCATTGATCTCGCCTTCCGATAGCGCAATGAATTCTCCCATGCGCATGGCGTTGATCTGCACACGCGCATTGCGCGGAATATAAACGCATATGCGCACGAGATCATTGATGGTTCGCCCGGCAAACACAAATCCATGCCCGCGCATCAGCGCCATGCGATGGCAGTCAAGGCATGTGGCAAGATCACGCCCATGCGCCATATTGGTGACGAGCAGCGTCGTCGCATCGCCGAAATTCCTGGAGATGTCCCATACCGGAATATCCGAACCCATATCGCCGGTTGTGTGAATGACTGGCCGCAGCCGCACGCTTTTCGAAATGGTGAAAGGCAACACGTCTTCGGCATGGGAATGCAACACTGCCTTGACATCTGCACGGCGTTCATAAACCCCGCCATGAATGAAACGCTCGAGATAAAGCGAACGGTTCTCATTTGCATCAACCGGCGTACCATCCAGGTGAAACTCGATGATATCGCTGTCCTCGACAATGGCAGGCGAGAGCGAGCGGGCGAGAAAATATCGATCCTGCCTGTGCGGATGGCGCATGCTCACATGGCCATAGGCGTCCAGCACATTTTGCTGGGCCAGAATACGGTTGGCGATCACCAGATCGCGCTTCAGCCGGGTGATTTCATCCATCTCATTCCCCCACATCAACAAACAGTTCTTCCAGAGACGGACGCCGGTAAATCATGTTCTGGCGATGCATGAATTCAATCTGCTTGAGCAGCGTTGGCCGGTTCTTCTCAATGCCATAGGGCCAGGGATCGCCATCAAAAACCTGATGGACTTCCTCAATGTCATCATAGAGGAACGGCAGCATATATTTCTGCGCGCCGTCGTAGATCGCCTCGTCCCAGGCGATGGCCTTGGCCTGGTTGAATGCCGCGTAGAGCGATTTCGCAATCCATGAATTTTTCTCAAACACCGGTTTGCGGATAGCGACCAGATGCATGATCGGATGAATGCGTGTGCGCCGGTAATAATCTTTCTCGAATCCGGGAAACAGCCGCACAACATCTTCATGCGTGCGCAATTGCGGCGGCAGAACCGCGCCAAGAATGGCGTCAATCTCACCCTTCGCCAGCAATTCGCCGAGAGAATAAGGCGTGGTGTTGAATTCAATTTTCACTGGCTTGAGCAGCGGCGGAGGATGGGGATTGCCATGCGATCCAGGTTTTTCAACCGCGCCCTGCACCCAGGTCACGCCGGAAAAATCAACGCCATATTCATCTTCCAGCACACCGCGGCACCACAGCGCCGCTGACATTGTATAGAGCGGTACGCCGATACGTTTGCCTTCAAGGTCTTTGGCCGTGCGAATACCCTTCTTGCGATTGATGGTGACAAAACCCAATCGGAACGCTTTCGACACAAACACCGGCAGCGCAACAAAGGGCGAGCCTTCAGAGCAGGTCATCGCGATATGTTCAGATGATGAAAATTCGGCGAGATCGAATTCATCGCCTTTCATCATGTGATCGAACAATTCACGCACACCCAGATTGGACACGGTTGTCAGATCAATGCCCTCCGGCTGTACGCGCCCGTCACGCAAGGGCTCAATCCGGTCATAGCGGCTGCAGGCAAATTTCAATTTGAGACGGCTCATCTGTCCTCCCCGCGCATGGTTATCTGCAAGATTATATCCAGAAATATCTCCAGAAATATCTCCAGAAATATCTCCAGAAATATCTCCCTTGCGCTGCGTTGCTGTTAGTTTCTTTTCACCCTGGCGTCGCGCATGACGCGCCACAACACCTGCGGCGTTGCAGGCATCGGCACGTCGCGAACCTTGAATGGCGAAAGCGCATCAACCAGCGCATTGGCGACAGCAGGCAAAGCGCCAACGCATCCTGCTTCACCCGCGCCCTTCACGCCAAGCGGATTGGTAGAGGTCGGATCAGGATTGCTCTTCACTTCAATGCTGCAGAACGTGTCGGCATGTGGCATCGCATAATCCATGAATGACGCCGCCAGCAATTCACCTGATTTCTTGTCATAGGTGAGGTCTTCCATCTGGCCAACCCCCTGCGCAATGCCGCCGTGAATCTGGCCCTTCAGCAGCAGCGGGTTCATCACATTGCCGACATCATCGACAACATGATAGGCGATCATGTCCACCTGGCCGGTTTCTTCATCAATCTCCAGTTCGCAGATATGCGTGCCGCTGGGAAAATTCGCTGTCTTGGCGTTGTAGACCGCGCTGGAGTTCAGGCCCGGCTCCATGCCGTCAGGCAGACGCTCAGGCTTTGAAGCGGTCCGCACCACATCCTGCATGGAAATGGTGGCGCCGGCCTTGCTGCGGAACAGGCCGTCGGCAAAATTGATATCGCCCTCGGGCGACTGCAGAACATGCGCGGCAATCTTGCGCGCCTTGGCGATGATTTTTTCCGCCGCCATCAGCATGGCTGTTCCACCAATCGCCGAGGTGCGCGAGCCGCCGGTTCCCTCGCCATAGAACACGATATCCGTATCGCCCTGCTCGTAATGCACATCCTTTGGATCAAGACCAAGCTTGTCACACACAAGCTGTTTGAACACGGTCTCATGTCCCTGTCCGTGCGAAACCGAACCTGCGATGATTGTCATGCTGCCGGTGCGGTCAAAACGGATTTCCGCGCCTTCAATGCCAGGCGCAGCCGCTTTCTCGATGGAGTTTGAAATACCGATGCCGCGCAGCTTGCCGCGCTTGCGCGCTTCTGCGCGGCGTTTCTCAAAGCCCTTCCAGTCCGCCATTTTGAGGCACATATCCATGCATTCCTCAAAACGGCCGCTGTCATATTTGAACGACAGCGCTGTCTGATAGGGCAGCGCAGAATAGGGAATGATATTCTTGCGCCGCAGTTCAACCGGATCAAAGCCGAGTTCCTGCGCAGCGCAATCAATCAACCGCTCCAGAACATAGGCGGCTTCCGGGCGGCCATTGCCGCGATAGGGCCGCATCCAATGCGTATGCGAGAACACAGCCGTCACATCAATATCAATCGCCGGCGTTGTATAAATGCCTGCGAGCGTACCCAGATTGCTGACCGGCCCGCCATCTGATCCCGGTTGCACATAAGCGCCGAGATTGGCCAGCGTCTTGATCCGCATGCCCAGAAACTTGCCATTCTTGTCGAGCGCAAGCTGGGCCTCGGTGACATTGTCGCGCGCTGCCGCGTCAGACAGAAATGCTTCCGTGCGCGTTGAATTCCATTTCACGGGCCGGCCCGTAACCTTCGCTGCCAGAAGCACGAGACCAACCTCGTTGTAAACGCCGGACTTCATGCCGAAGCTGCCGCCGATATCGCCTGCCACAACGCGTATGCGGCTTTCGGGCACGCGAAGCGTCTCGGAGAGTTTTTCGCGGAAATCGAGCGCGCGCTGCAGGGTCGTGTAAACCGTGTAACGGTCTGAGGCCTGATCATAAACGCCGACCGAACCGCGCGGCTCCATCGTTGCCGCCGTCACCCGGTTGATGTTGAAAGTTTGCTTGACGATGTGATCGGCCTTGGCGAAAGCCGCGTCCGTCGCCGCCTTGTTGCCTTCCGTATGCACAAAACAGATGTTGTCGGGGTTGGCGTCATGCACCAACGGCGCGCCGGGTTTGAGCGCCTCCTGCGCTGTGAACACTGCCGGCAGGGGTTGATATTCAACCTCGATCAGCTCGAGCGCATCCTGCGCCTGCGCATAGGTTTCTGCGACAACAAAGGCGACATAATCGCCTACCCATCGCACGCGGTCTCCAGTGAGGCCCGGCAGCGGCGGGCGGAACAGCGGCGAACCATCGCGTTTCTTTTTGCCGGTCGGGCGCGGGAGATCGGCAAAGCCTGATTGCACCCAATCGGCATGGGTGAGCACCGCCAGCACGCCTGGCGCCTGGCGCGCGCGCTCTACATCCAGCTTGAGGATTTTCGCATGGGCATGGCGCGAGCGCAGCACGGCGCCATGCGCCATGTTCGGCAGGAACACATCATCGACATAGCGTCCGCCGCCCTGGATGAGGCGGGGGTCCTCAAAACGCGCCACAGGCTGGCCCAGCGCATATTCGCCCATCTTCACGTCCTCCCTGCAAACCTGTCACGCGACATTTCTGTCTCTTGCCCCGGTCTTATACGCCGCCCGCCGGTTTGTGAATTGCCGCGGCGAACAGGCCCGGCGGGGCGGCTGCATTTGCGGTTTTGCTGTGCGCCGGGATGATTTATACAACCGCATATCAACAAGGGCTGACATGTTCGAGACTTTGCGCAAGCTGATCGGCGACCTGAGCGAGGCGGCCAGCCAGAACCGGCCGGGCGCGCGCCAGTTCGACGAAGACGACCATCGCGTCGCAGCCGCCGCCTTGCTGGTGCACGTCGCCGACGCGGATGGCGACATCGAACCGCGCGAGCAGGAGCGGCTGCGGGCGCTGGCAGGCGAACGTTTTGGCCTTGATGCGGCCGAAGCCGCCCAGCTCATCCGCGAAGCCCTGTGGAGCGACCATGAAGCGGTCTCCATCGATCATTTCGTCAACATCCTGCGCCGGGCGCTGGATGCGGAAGGCCGGCTCAAGCTCGTCGAGATGATGTGGGACGTCGTTTATGCCGACGGCGAAGCCAGCGAGACCGAAGACACCATGATCTGGCGAATCGCCGGCAAGCTGGGCGTTGGCGCGCAGGAGCAGGACGTCCTGCGCCGCAGCCGCACACCGGGGTTTCTGCCGCCAACAGAAGGTTCCGGCGGCGCACAGGGCTGAGGAGAGAAATACTTGCCACGATCCGCGCCGCCCTCCTCACTGCCCGCCATCATCACCGGGGCGTCCGCCGGTATCGGCGCGGACCTTGCCCGCGTCTTTACCCGCAATGGCCACCCGCTGGCGCTTCTCGCCCGTGATGTGCCGCGGCTGGAAGCGCTGGCCCGCGAACTTGCCGCGCCCGGCGGTGCGCAACCGCTGGTTCTGGGCCTTGATCTTGAGGCCCCCGATGCGCCAGCCCGGCTCGCGGCCTTCCTGCGCACGCAGGATTTTGAACCCGGCATTCTGGTCAACAATGCCGGCTTTGGCCTGCTCGGCCCTGCCGCCGAAACCGATCCTGGCCGGCAGATCGCCATGATCGACCTGAATGTGCGCGCCCTGACCGCCCTGACGCTGCAATTCCTGCCGCAGATCGCCGCCCGCAGGGGCGCGATCATGAATGTCGCCTCAACCGCCTCCTTTTTTCCCGGCCCGGGCATGGCGGTCTATTACGCCAGCAAGGCCTTTGTGCGCTCCTTCAGCGAGGCGCTCGCCCATGAGCTGCGCGAAAGCGGCGTGCGCGTCAGCGCGCTTTGCCCTGGCCCGACTGCGACGGAATTCTTCGACCGGGCCGGCGCCAGAAACGCCAGCCTGTCCACTCTCGCCATGATGCCCTCCATGCGTGTGGCGGAAGCGGGATATTCCGGCCTGATGGCGGGCAAACGGGTTGTCGTGCCGGGCCTCGCCAACCGGCTTCTGACAACATTCGCGCCGCTCGCGCCTGCCGCGCTGGTGCTGCGCGCCATCGCCCGGTTGCAAATGTCGCGCCGGTGAAGGCGGCAAATCTTGACGTGGCCTGCCATCTGCATCATGTGGCAGTCACGATGGCAGTCACGATGGCAACCATGTGAAAGCAAGCATGTGAAAGCAAGCATGGCGGGCAATCCGGCGCAGGCAACATCAAAACACCCCGCACGCGCCTCATTCCGGGCGGCGGTTGAACGGCCGCGCATTCTGATTGTCCTGCATCAGGAGCAGTCAACGCCCGCACGCATTGGCCGCCTTTTGCACAAGCTGGGATATGATCTTGATATCCGCCGCCCGCGCTTCGGCGACCCCCTGCCGGAAAACATGCAGCAACATGCAGGCGCGGTGATTTTCGGCGGGCCGATGAGCGCCAATGATCCTGACGATTACATCCGCCGCGAGATCGACTGGATTGGCGTTACGCTCCGCGACAAATCACCCTTGCTCGGTGTGTGCCTGGGCGGGCAGATGATCGCCAAACATCTGGGCGAGCGTGTGTACAAACACGATCTTGATCATGTTGAAATCGGCTATTATCCCCTGCGCGCCACGCCAGCTGGAAAAGCGCTGTGCGATGCGCCGTTTCCTGAACATGTTTATCAATGGCATCGTGAAGGTTTTGACCTGCCGCGCGGCGCACAATTGCTGGCGGAAGGCGATCATTTTCCCGTTCAGGCCTTTGCCTATGGCAGCGCGACGGCGATCCAGTTTCATCCTGAAGTGACGCTGGAGAATATCTACCGCTGGACAACGCGCGCGGGCGACCGCATGCATGGAACCGGCGCACAGCCGCGCGGGGCGCATGTCGAAGGCTGGTTCATGCATGATGCAACAATTGCGCGCTGGATCGAAGCCTATCTGCGCGCCTGGCCGGCAGGTCAAGCCGGCGCCGCAGCACCGCTGCCGCGCATATGAACTTCCCTTTGCGGGAAGGGAATTTCGACACCGGCATCGCGGAACATCCGCAAAATCTCAAATCGTAAATCACTGCGCGCCTGCCCGCTCGTATTCACATCGGCCACGAAACACCGCAATTCAAAATTCAGCGCTGACTCGCCAAAATCCGTAAACAGCACGGACGGCGGCGGCTCCGCCAGAACAACGGGAATATTCGCAGCGCATTCCAGCAAAAGCTCGCGCACGCGATGGGGATCGCTGCCATAGCCCACGCCAACGGCGATCGTGATCCGCCCGAGCCGGTCGCCCCGCACCCAGTTTTTCACCACGCCCGAAATCAGATTGGAATTGGGCAGAATAACCATCTGGCGGTCGAATGTTTCAATCTCCGTCGAGCGCACATTGATCCGCCGCACAATGCCCTGGTCTTCGCCAACAACAACCCAGTCGCCAACCTTGATCGTGCGCTCCCACAACAAAATGAGGCCGGAAACGAAATTGCTGACAATGGACTGAAGGCCAAAGCCGATGCCCAGCGACAAGGCGCCCGCCACCAGCGCAAGCTTTTCAAAATTGAAGCCGAGATAGGCGAAAGGCAAAGTGCAGGCCGCAATCACGCCCGCATAGCCAGCGCTGGTGACAATCGAATTGCGCAGGCCTGAATCAAATTCCGTATTGGGCAGATAGGCGCTATCAAGCCAGCGCTGGAACGCGCGCGTCGCCAGATACCCAAGCGCAAACAACGCAATCGCAACAGCAAGCGCTGACAGTGAGAAATTGATGGCGCCAAGGCTGAAACCGCCGAAGACCGCGCGGATTGTTTCCGCCAGCGAATCTGACTCAACTCCCCAGGGCGCAAGCGCCAGCATGCCGGCAATGATGTAAATGAGGATCGTCGCCACGCCCTGCAACAGCACGCCAGCCTGCTTGAGCGACGAATCGCGCACGCCAAGAATCTGCATGGCAGTCTTGCCGAATGCCGTATCCTGCAGCAGATAGGCTGCCGCCGCCTCGCGTACGAGCGTGAGCGCAAGATAGGTTGCGATCATCAGGAATGTGATCCACACAATCTGCGACACGGCAAAATTGGCGAAATTGATATAGCCAAAAATATTGGCGCCAATGATCGCAACAATCGTCACCCCGGCGAGCATGCGCCAGATGTTCAACCAGTCGCGTTTGCGTTCAACCAGAGGCCCGAATTCGCAATCAAGGTCGCGACGTTCTTCCGCGCTCTTGTAGAATGCAAATGCGATCACGGCTGCAACAGCGCATGTTCCAAGCACACGCAAGGCCACTGAAGTCACCAGCGGCGCGCCAATGACATCGCTGACGGTTTCAAACACACGCATCGCCATCAGCAGCGACACAGCCGTAATGGCAAGCAGCGCCAGACGCCGCGCCAGCCCGTCTGATATATCGAGCAATCGCCACTCCGGTTTGCCCGGCGACAGCAGGCCGCGCGACAAGCCGACTGTGATCGCAATCGCCTGCACCGCGGCAACAAGCGATCCGGTGAAACTCTGTAACCCGGGCGAAACAACGCCAAACAGCCGCGGGCACTCGGCAATCAGCATGGCGATACTTACCGGCACAACGGCGAAAACCAGCGTGATCCATATCGCGGCGACAGCCTTGTGAAGAAGCGGCGGCTCGCTCATGCGCACTTGGCGCGCGATCACCCGCTCAGCGATCCGCCGGAGTGGGAAATAGGCGGCAATCAACACTGCAACCAGCGCCAGAAATTGCCACAGGCGCGAACCGGACAATTGTGATGCAAAGATTTGCCTCCAACCGCCTGTCACATAACCAGCATTCTGGATATTGCCAGGAATCGTGCGCGCTGCCTCCATCCAGAGCGCTGGATTGAGCGCGCTGTAGCTGCGCTGGAATATCTGCCGCAGCAGCAATTCACGGCGTTGATTGATAATGGTGACGGAGAGTTGCTGGATGCGCAGCGACTGCAGCGAAGCCTGCCGCACCAGCGCATCAATTGTATCAGCTGCTTTTGTCAGTTCTGCGCGCTGGCGCGCTACCTCTTCCGGCTCGGCGGGGTCTTTTTCGCCAGGTTTTGCGCCAAGCTGCGCCAGTCTTTTCCTGGCGGCTTCGAGTTGCGGCTGCAATTCATCCTGCGCCGCACGCAGCGCTGGCGCCAGACTATCAATCTCGCTTTTGAGCGCGACAAGCTCGCCCTCTGTCTGCCAATATTCGCGCAGCGTTGTTTCAGCCTTGTCGAGTTCAGTCCTGACTGTATTGATCCGGTTGATGGAGGGCGCAAGCTGCGCTGACGCCTCCTGCTGCCCCTGAACGGCGTGCGAACCCGCAAACAGCGCCAGCGCCATCACAGCAAGGATGGCAAGGCAGCGCCACGCGATCAAATGCTGTCTGCTGCGCGCGCCCTCAGTCATCGCGGTTTTCATCGCGGTCTTCATCCCGGTAATCATGCCAGTTGCCTTGCCAGTCCTGAATGCTGCTTGCATGTTCATCGCGTAGATATTCAGCTGTCACCGGCGATTTGCCTGCGCCTCCGGGAATATCGAGCACGTAATGGGGGATCGCCAGCCCCGATACACGCCCGCGCAGGCCGCGCACAAGTTCACGCCCGCGCCTGAACGGAACCCGGAAATGCCCGGTGCCGGGCGCAAGATCGGGATGATGCAGATAATAGGGCTTGATCCTGTTCTCAACAAAGCTGCGCATCAGCGCGGCAAGTGTGTCTGCATCATCATTGACGCCTTTCAGTAGCACGCTCTGGCTCACCAGCGGCAGCCCAGCATCCGCCAGCATGGCGATGGCAGTGCGCGCGGCGGACGCTTCAAGCTCGCGGGGATGATTGGCGTGGATTGCAATCCACACAGGTTTTGCCGCCGTGCCCAGCGCCGCGATGAGATGGGATGTAATGCGGGCAGGTTCAGCCACCGGCACACGGCTGTGAATGCGAATGGTTTTCACATGCGCAATGGCGGCGAGACGTTTCATCACGGCTTCAAGCCGGCGCGCAGACAGCGCCAGCGGATCGCCGCCGGTCAGGATCACTTCCCAGATTGCCGGATGCGATTCGATATAGGCGAACGCAGCATCCAGTTCTTTCGCGCCCAGAATTTGCGCCTGTGCGCCGCCAACGCTCTCGCGGCGGAAGCAAAAGCGGCAATAGACGGGGCACAAGGTCAGCAGCTTCAGCAACACGCGATCAGGATATCGATGCACGATGCCCGCAACCGGCGCATGCGCCGCATCTCCGATGGGATCATCGCGTTCATGGCGCGCGCGCTGCAACTCAGCCGCATCGGGCAAATATTGCCGCGCGAGGGGATCGCGGGGATCAGCAGGATTGATCAGCTTCGCCACATGATCTGTCACTGCAACCGCATAGCGCGCCTCAACGCCGCCCGCCTCTTGCGCCTGTTGCGCGCTCATCAGGCCAGCCTCAGCCAGCTCGCGCGCGCTGCGCAAGGTCTTTCCCGCAGATGCGGTTTGAGGGCTGATCGGCGCGGGCGCGTTCATGATGACCCTGTGTAGCAGACAATGCGGCCAATTGCAGACGTCTGTGTGTCAGGGAACCGGCGTCCAGAGCGTCTGGGTGATATGCGTTGCGCCGCAGGCGAGCATGACCAGCCGGTCAACCCCCAGCGCAATGCCGCTGGCGGGCGGCATATGCGCCAGCGCAGCAAGAAAATCCTCATCCAGCGGATAGGCGCCGCCATAGATGCGATGGCGTTCCGCCATTTCCGCTTCAAAGCGGCGGCGCTGTTCCCCCGCATCTGTCAGCTCGCCAAAGGCATTGGCGAGTTCGACGCCGCAGGCATAAAGCTCAAACCGCTCGGCATGGCGCGGATCATCCCCCGTGCGCTGCGCCAGCGTCGCCTCGCAGGCAGGATAGCGGTCGAGCACGCACATCCGGCCATGACCGAGTTTGGGCTCAACAAATGCGCTCAATATCTTGCTGAAGAGATCGCTCCAGCTGTCATCAACGCTGACGCGCAGGCCCAGACGGCGCGCCTCCCCGGCCAGCCCCTTCCGGTCTTCGCCATGCGCGGCAAGCGTTGCGTCCAGGTCAACCCCGGCGTGACGGGCGAAAGCCTGCGCCACGGTAAGGACCTCCGGCGGCGCAAAAGGATCGCATTCGCTTCCCCGCCACACGAGGCGCGATGCCCTGGCCGCACGGGCGGCGGCCTGCGCCAGCGCGGCGCAATCTGCAATCAGATCATGATAGGGCGCGCGGGCGCGATACCATTCCAGCATGGTGAATTCGGGATGATGCAACGCGCCGCGCTCGCCGTTGCGGAAGACTTTCGAAACGGCGAACAGCCTTTCTTCGCCCGCCGCCAGCAGCTTTTTCAGCGCAAATTCCGGCGAAGAATGCAGGTAAAGCATCCGCGATTGTCCGTCTGGATCATCAATCTGCGTGGCAAAACCGGCGATATGCGCCTCATTTCCCGGCGAAACCTGCAGGATGCCCGGCTCAGCCTCGAGAAAACCCTGTGCTGCAAACCAGCTGCGCCATGCAGCCATGATCTTCCCCCGCGCCAGCAGGAAGGGCCGCCGGTCGGCATGAATGTCAGCCCGCCAGAACGGCGGCGCAGCGGGCGCTTTGCGGCCAGGTCCGGTCATCGCCGCAGCCTCGCAGCCCGCCACTGGCAATAAGACTGGCGTTTGCCGCGATTCCGGGTATTTTGCGCCCCGATTCCGCCGCCCGCCGCGCGGGCGCTTATTCTGCGGCCCTCCCGCCGCCAGCCAGCAAGGACCATATCTGTGAGAGTGATCGCCAGTTCCATTCGCAAGGGCAATATCATCGAGCGCGAGGATGGCAATCTGTATGTCGTTCTGTCCGCCGAAAGCTTCCATCCCGGCAAGGGCACGCCCACGACCCAGATCGACATGCGCCGCCTCTCTGACGGGGTGAAGGTTTCTGACCGCTACAAGACCACCGAACAGGTCGAGCGCGCCCATGTGGAGGATATCGAATTCGAATATCTCTACAATGACGGCGATGGCTATCATTTCATGAACCAGCAGAACTATGAGCAGCTGCAGGTTTCGCCCGACACTATCGGCGACCAGGCGCTGTTCCTTCAGGAAGGCATGAAGGTCTATCTCAGCATCTTCAATGAAATGGCGGTCGGCATTCAATTGCCGCAGCGCGTGACGCTGGAAATCGTCGAGACCGAGCCTGCAATGAAGGGCCAGACAGCGTCTTCATCCTACAAGCCGGCCAAGCTCTCCAATGGCGCGCGCGTGATGGTGCCTCCGCACATCCAGACCGGAACGCGCGTTGTTGTGAACACCGAAGACGGCGCCTACGTCGAGCGCGCCAAGGACTGAACGGCGCAGCCTTGCACTGAACGGCATTGGACCCGCTGGCGCCCGCTTGCGGCAGCGCGCGTCCCGGCGCATTCTCTTTTCACATGAGAGCGCCAGCGCCAGGATGCCGCCATGCCGCAGCCGCCAGTTTACAACATCGACCCCAGGGCTTTCTGGGACGATCCCTATCCTGATCTCAAGGCCATGCGCCGCGATGCGCCTGTCGCATTCGTGCCGCAGCTTGGCGCTGTGCTGATGACGCGGCGCGATGATATTTTCACCTGCGAGAAAAACATCGCTGTCTTTTCGTCATGGCAGCCCGGCGGGCTGATGACGAAACTGATGGGCGAGAACATGATGCGCAAGGATGGCGAGGCCCATCAAAGCGAGCGCAAGGCAATCTTCCCGTCTGTTTCACCCAAAACCGTGAAGGAGCACTGGAAGGCCGCATTCGAACGCGAGACGGATCACATCCTCGATGACCTCGCCCCACGCAGGCAAGCCGATCTCCTGCATGACTTCGCCATGCCGGTTTCCGCCGAAGCGCTGAAATCTGTCACCGGCCTCACCAACATGCATTTTGCCGAAATGAATCGTGTCAGCCAGGGCATGATTGACGGCTGCGCCAATTATGGCGGCGATCCTGCCGTTGAAGCGCGCTGCCATGATTGCACAGCCTCCATCGATACACATATCGATGCGATGAAAGAACAGGCTGAACGCGCCTCTGACTATTCGCTTCTCACTGTGCAAATGAAAGCGGGCATGAGCGATGCGCAGCTGCGCGCCAATATCAAGCTTGCCATATCAGGCGGCCAGAACGAACCGCGCGATGCGATTGCTGGCACGGCCTGGGCGCTGCTCGCCCATCCCCGCCAGTTGCAATTGATCCGCGATGGCAAAGCCACATGGTTGCAGGCGTTTGAAGAATATGCGCGCTGGCAATCGCCCATCGGCATGTCGCCGCGCCGCATCGCGCAGCATTATCAATGGAACGGCATTGCGCTCGAGCCAGAGCAGCGCCTGTTCTTCATGTTCGGCTCCGCCAATCGCGATGAACGGATTTTCGAACAGGCTGATGACTTCGACATCACCCGCAATCTGCAACAATCCATTCCCTTCGGCGCAGGTCCGCATTATTGCGCAGGCGCATGGGTGTCGCGCTGCCTGATTGCAGAAGTCGCATTGCCGAAACTTTTCGCGCGCCTGCCCGGCCTGCGCCTTGCTGATGGCGCGCAGGTTCCCTTCGGCGGCTGGGCCTTTCGCGGCCCGTTGCGGGTGGATGTTGTGTGGTAGGATGCGCGCCGGGCCAGCTGGGAGCATTGCGCCGGCCAGACCCCTCATCCTGAGGGCGATCCACAGCATCGCGTCGCGAAGGATGAGGGAATTGAAATCATGCATGCTGCGTCAGACCACTGCGCGTTTCCGCGCCATCTCACTCCGCTGCTTTGCCCGCGCCAAACCGCTTTTCAATATAATCTGCAACAATCAGTTTGAATTCATCGGCAATGCCGGCCCCGCGCAACGTCATGGCTTTTTTGCCATCGATGAATACGGGCGCAGCCGGCGTCTCACCAGTGCCGGGCAGCGAAATGCCGATATCGGCATGTTTGCTTTCGCCCGGCCCGTTGACGATGCAGCCCATCACCGCGACATTCAGCGCCTCAACGCCCGGATGGGTCTTGCGCCATTGCGGCATCGAGGTTGAAATCCAGCTCTGGATATCGCGCGCCAGCTCCTGGAATACGGTTGATGTCGTGCGCCCGCAGCCGGGACAGGCCGCCACCAGCGGCACGAATGTGCGAAAGCCCATGGTCTGCAGCAATTCCTGGGCGACCTTCACTTCCAGCGTGCGATCACCGCCCGGCTCCGGCGTCAGCGAAACGCGGATCGTGTCGCCGATGCCTTCCTGCAGCAGGATTCCCATTGCCGCGCTGGAAGCAACAATGCCTTTCGATCCCATGCCCGCTTCGGTCAGGCCCAGATGCAGCGCATAATCACAACGCGCGGCGAGCATGCGGTATACGGCGATCAAATCCTGCACGGCGGAGACCTTCGCCGAGAGAATGATACGGTCCTTGCCAAGCCCGATGTCTTCCGCACGCTGCGCCGACCAGATCGCCGAGCGCACCATGGCTTCGCGCGTCACCGCGCGCGCATCAACAGGCGTTGCAGATTTCGCATTGGCGTCCATCATCGCAGTCAGCAATTCCTGATCGAGCGAACCCCAATTGGCGCCGATGCGCACGGCTTTGTCATATTCGATCGCCTTCTCGACTATGGCGGCAAACTGCCGGTCCTTCTTGTCCTTGAAGCCGACATTG
>Ga0194133_10006335_pt1 | contig 14596 bp, 6 predicted proteins | sample TA2KigOf40mmetaG_FD_155448 | JGI IMG/M metagenome (GOLD analysis project Ga0194133, IMG submission 155448) | Freshwater microbial communities from Lake Tanganyika, Tanzania - TA2015055 Kigoma Offshore 40m | ecosystem: Environmental > Aquatic > Freshwater > Lake | place: Tanzania: Lake Tanganyika...
GATTCTTTTCAGGATGGGGATGGGAGGATCTCGTTTCAAGAATTCCTAGACACCATCGTTCTCTTCTCAAAGGTGAATTGAATATACCTTAATTTGTCAAGCAAAAAATTAAGCTTTTTAATTATCTCCAGGGTCGGACAGACGACAAACTTCGCATAATCTTTGACATGTGTGATGACGATCGTAATGGGATGATTGATAAAGGAGAACTGTCAGAGTTGCTTAATTCTTTAGTAGACATTGCCAAGACAAAGAGATTATCAGAAGGTCATGTGAACGATCTAATCAACTCAATGTTCAAGTAAGTCTTCTGGTATAGCCTTTATGATTTGAAAATATTTAAATTTATTTTTGTACTTTCAGGTCCGCAGGTTTCGGTGACAAAGAGTCCTTAAATTATGATGACTTCAAGTTGATGATGAAAGAATTTAAAGGAGATTTCCTGGCCATAGGGTTAGACTGTAAAGGTGCAAAACAAAACTATCTGGATGCCACCACAAACGTTGCAAGGTAATTAGATGAGAAGAAAAACCTTGATTTTCTCTATAAACATCTATTAATTAATCCAGAATGCAAAGTTTTGGCTTGGAGGCTATTGCTGAACGCCGTCGCCATTGGATATTGAACAAATGGGACGTCTGGACAAATTTTCTTGAAGAAAATCGGCAACATATTTTTTACCTATTTGTGTTTTACGTCATAACCATCTGCTTGTTCATCGATAAATTCATTTGTGAGCATAGTTTCATTTTGAAATGAGTAATTAAATCATCAGTTTGTATTTAACTTTGCAGTCTACGCTTTCATGGCCGAACATCTGGACTTGCGCCACGTCATGGGTATAGGTATTGCCATTACCCGTGGATCTGCAGCGGCCCTATCTTTCAATTACTCCATACTTTTGCTGACCATGTGCAGAAACCTGATCACAAAGATGAAAGAAAGCTCTTTGCATCAATATATTCCACTGGTAAGAAATAAAAATATTTACCTGTTTGTTGTGACTGCAAGGAATAAGATCTTGTAAGATTCATCAATAAAGTCAAAATGCAAATTGGTTGATCTGAATTGGAACGGGATAATGAATCTCTTAGACTTCCTCTAGTTTGGTTGCTTATAACATGACCCTTCCGAAACAATTAACTGATTGGAAGCCATTTGTCTACAAAGGGACCAGATCAGAGAATTAAGCCTCTTGCAGATGCCAATTTAGGCTGCTTCCAGAGGCTGAATTCTCTGAAGTAATGCTTTGAATAACGCTATTTCTTTTACCTGACAGAGGGACAAATCTTTTGATAATTTGGTGATTAATGCAAAGTAAAAGAAATGTGAGAGTGAAACTCAAGGGAAATCTAAAATGACATGGATTGGAACATTTACATTAAAAAGACGTGATGAGTTAATTTTAAACATGAATTTGAAGAAAAAGCACATACTATTATAAAGTTTCATGCTCTGTTCAAAATTAGATTTAGAGCTAATATTTTTGACTTAATTTTCTAGGATTCACACCTTCAGTTTCACAAGATATGTGCTTGCACAGCTTTGTTCTTCTCTGTATTACACTCAACAGGTCACTTGGTAAGTCTGTTGAAAAAGAAATTATTTGTGATGGAACGTTTTGATACAAAATTACATTCTTACCCGAATCACAGGTCAACTTTTATCATGTTGCCACCCAACCTGTTGAGCACTTAAATTGTCTGACAAAAGAGTTCAACTTCGAGACTGACAACAAACCAACCATTACCTATTGGCTTTTCCAAGTGAAGATTTTATCTTGAAAATTATTGAGTCAAAGGATTTCGTTTCAAAGTTAACTTAATCTTTGTTTAGACTTTGACCGGTTTCACTGGAGTTTGTCTATGGGTAGTGATGGTCATCATCTTTGTTTTTGCTCATCCTAAAATCAGGAAGAAGGCATACAACTATTTTTGGCTCACTCACCAGGTTCATTCTTTGTTGTTTGCTTTTACATTGAAAATGGTTTAAAGTATCAAATTTTTTAGTTGTATGTTCTCTTATACATTTTGTCATTGTTACATGGACTGGCCAAGATCACTGCAGCACCAGCCTTCTGGTTCTACTTCGTCATTCCTGGCATAGTTTACACAATTGACAAAATAGTAACGTTGAGAACAAGATACATTGCTTTGGACATCCTAGAAACAGAGCTGTTACCCTCAGATGTTCTGAAGGTGAAGTTTTATAGGCCCCCAAACATGAAAGTCTTGTCTGGTAAGATTTTGTCACCTAGTTTTAGAGAAATGTATAAAAATCTGTTCTATTATCAGGTCAGTGGATACGTTTCAGTTGCACTGCACTACAACCTGAAGAGTTTCACTCATTTACCTTGACCTCTGCACCCCACGAAGACTTCTTGTCTGTCCACGTAAAAGCTCATGGTCCGTACACTTGGAAATTGAGAAACTATTTTGACAAGTCTATCAATGACCAAGAAGAGGACAAAGACAACCCACCAAAGGTTCGCATCGAGGGCCCATTTGGAGGTGGCAATCAGGATTGGTACAAATTCGAAGTTGCAGTTATGGTTGGAGGTGGAATTGGGGTAACCCCATATGCATCCATACTGAACGACCTTGTTTTTGGAACATCAACCAATAGGTTCTTACTTTCCCCACTCTCATATTTTAAAGAAACCTTTTTTAAGTGCCCCCCTCTTTTTTGAAGGTATTCTGGAGTTGCTTGTAAGAAAGTTTATTTCCTTTGGATTTGTCCGTCCCATCGTTACTTCGAATGGTTTATCGATGTTCTACGCGACGTTGAGCGTAAAGACGTGACAAATGTGCTTGAAATGCACATCTTTATCACTCAATTTTTTCACAAGTTCGATTTGAGAACAACAATGCTGGTGAAGAATCAAAATTCAGTCTAAATTTTTCATTGTAAATCAATAATCAAATCCTTTTTATCATTTTTTTCAGTATATCTGTGAGAATCACTTCCAACGACTCAATAGTCGAAGCATGTTTACAGGCCTGAAGGCAATCAACCATTTTGGTCGGCCGGACATGCCCTCGTTCCTAAAATTCGTACAGAAGAAGCATAGCTACGTAAGTTCAACCCACAAAACAGAGTCGTTACCCATTTAGACAATTTTTGTTGTTGAGTCGTGATTCTAGGTTCTTGTCACGCCACTCAACCCATCCCATCCCAACTTCACGATTCCATCCTTTCAATACACTTAACATTTTTTTCTTTTTACAGGTGAGCAAAGTTGGTGTTTTCAGTTGTGGCCCTGGTCCTCTTACCAGTTCCATCAGCACCGCTTGCGACGTCGTCAACAGGCAAAGAAAATTGCCTTACTTCATTCACCATTATGAGAACTTTGGCTAAATCCATTGATTTTTATTGCTCAATCCAGTATTACCATGTTTTAATTATTATTGTATACACATCGTATCTATTGAAATGATTGATTTATCAAAGCTTCGCTTGCAGAAGCGGTTTTACGTTTTTTTTGAAAAAACTCCTCCAACTAGATTTTGTTCGAATGACCTCTTCTTCAACTTTCAACCAGCCAGCTGTTATTTAGCCTGATCTGTATTACCTCAATTAACGAACGAATGCAGTCCTAGAGGTCTTTTAAAAGAAAGAAATCCGTTTTTTTGTTTTTGTTTTAATTTTGAAATATGTGAAAAAAAAAACTTTGTCTGGCTCTAAAAAATACCCCTTTTTCTATATTTTTCGACAATCATCTTGTTTAATAAAATGATATTGAATCTCGCCTCCAACAACTTTTTATCTTTTTTTTTAAAGATTTATTGCCTACAGAATGTGTGACTTATGAGTTTCAAACAAAAACAACGTCTAGCTAGAGTGCTAAAAGCCATGGTTAAAAAAGAGAAAGTGTCTCGAGAGTGCAGCAAATCAAATCTTTGTTTTTATTTTTCCAGCTCTTCTAAGCCTGTCATTTGGAGGCTGAAATAAATCAAGTCTAGACAGCTTATGAATCTAAAAAAAAATACATTTTTTGCTACCATTTGACAGTCCCAAAGATCCATTCATTATAAATACACAATTTATGGGTTGATAGAGTCAGATATATTGCCCCACACGAAGACTCTTTTTGACAGACAGTTTGATTTGATGGTCATCCAGATAACTCTTTTATGACCTCTAACCATCACTTGACTTCAAATCGATGGAGATATTATGTTTAAAGAGCTTTAACTCAATGTAAGCATCAATTTAAACATAGATAAATTTTCAGTTCGTTGAAAATAAACGTGGGAATCCGAATAGAAAACATGGGTTCAACCGACGTGGAAAAAAACACCTGTGAAACAATAACAACAAACACAAAAAAACCTTTGTTTTTTAAGTGAAATTTAATATTTTGTTGCTTTTTTTTCTTCCTTCAAACTATCTTCCTTTTCAGACGTTTTTTTTTTCTTGAATGCACTAATTAAACAATTTTGAATAGTTCTTTTGTCAGCAATCGTTAATGTTTGAATATGGTGGCAGGACTTTTTTTTGCTTGCCCCCCTCCTGACACCCCCAACCAAGTTGGCCTGGCTTTAGAGGGGCTTGACATTCACTGCCTCTCTAGATAGTGTACTTTTTTCCACCCTTGAAATTCTTAACTTTATTTGTTTGAAAAAGGAAATTATCAAAAGTCTTGAACTATAAGCGCCATCTGTGGAAAAGTTTTCAAAAAGTTAAACTAACTGAAAAGAACAAAAAGTATTACAGCACAGACATTGGTATGGAGGGGACCTCAAAGTTTACATTAAAAAATCAATTTATTTTTTCAAATTTTTTGGGTTTTTTTACATTAAAATTTTGGTCATAAAAGTACCATTTTTTATGGATTCGATGAAAATTTTGGTCCCTTTTTTAAAAAAAAATTTCATTCTATTCCATTTCTTTCTCCCTTCCTTCCTTTGTTAAGGTGCACCACGACCATTACCTTAACACCAACACCCCTTAAGTTGGGTTGGGGTCGTCAGTTCAGTTGTGGCTGTTGAATACAGTCAGTTGTGAAACGAAACTTCAAGAAGAAACGACGTTTTTGATACAAAAAAAAATAAAACCTTATTTTTAAAAATAAAAAAAGAAAACTTCAACCCATGTTTGCTATTCATCTAAATTTGAATCATCAAAATTATTGCTCTAACCAATAAAGGTAGGTTTTTTTAAATATAAAAATTATTTATTGAACACCACTTTTTTTCGTTCAATGAAATTTTTCATTTTTGTGTTGTGTCGTGTCAAAAAGATATGGTAAAATTAATAACACTTTGACGTCTCACCTACAATTGATTGAGGAAGTTTGTCTTTTGATTAATGAAAGTAAAGTTACAGTTTTATGCAATGTCGGCCACTTAAAAAGAAATATGTTTCTTGCACATTTTCCAACAAAAAAAATACCTTTTCGTCTGTCTAGACTCCATTTATCATGACGAAATGGCAGCTCTTGCTCAACAGAGACACTATTTAGAAATGAAATGGAAAACAGAAACAGCACTTCATAATCAATTATATTTTAAATACTTTTCCAAAAAATAGCTCAAGAAATTTTTTCCTCACAAAAAAGCTTTTTCAGCATCTTAAGTTGCCGTTGATATCTTGTTTCAAAAAAAAAAATTCTTTTGGCCAGTTTACTTTTTTCAAGGAGAGGAAATATGTTTGAAAATGAGTTTGTCAGAAATGTTTACAAGAATGAAAAATGTCAGACATGTGAGTGAATGAGAATCATTTAACAATGTTTTCAATGCAAATCCCCTGGCTGAGGGTCTCAAACACCTCACTGTGATTTAATGTCTATGTAAGGTTGTGGGCTAAATCCCTGGCCATACTTACAATTATTCAACACCAGATTCAAAAAAAATCAACAAGGCAACCTCAGTCAGGGTAATTGTAATCATCAGTGACCACTGACATAATTATACGTCTTTAGCAGGACTCTTAAAAGGTGTTGATCATGCATCAACACAGCCTGAGTCTTAAACTTTGCTAGTTAATTATCCCTCCCAAAGGGAAGTGAAGTGGAGTTTAGAAATTTTGTACAGGGATCAGGCGTGACACCACGCGTGCATCCAAAACCTCATTCTCCTCCCACACCAGTGAAGCTAGAGGCCTGTGTAATCCCCAAATGGACGGCCGATCAGATTTTGATATTTTGCTTTGAGGTTAAGATATTTAAGTTTAAAGTTATAGAGTAAACTAGGTGGACTGGCCCCTTAAAAAGTGTTGTTTATCAATCAGGACGATGGGGTGATGGTAGGGTCGCTTTGCAGGGTATGGCATTTTTCCCCGCACAAAAAATGCCCGTCTTCTTAATTATTATAAAGTTCGGTTCATTCAAATTCACCATAAGAGCCATTCCAAGTAGTCTTTCATTAAATAGTTGCAAGTTTACAATAAGTGTGGCCCTCCAGATGACATGCTATACTCAGCATCCTCTTTTTGGTTGGCTACATTCCCTGACCTACCCATTTTTATTTAAAAAGAGTTTCTATCCAACAATAAATAGTTCATTGCTGATTCTTTTCTTCATCTTTCAAAGTTGAATGAGCTCTTTTCAGTTCACCCCACTTGTGATAATTATGCAAAAAAAACCACATTTTCTAAGATTAACGGATTTTGAGCTAAAAATTTGTTTGCATAAATAGTATCATCTATTTGCTTCCATTCAAGTTTTAAAGATAAGAAAGAATTTTTTGTTCTTCTTTTTTATTTTAAAAGCTTTACTTTTTCATTCAACAGATTCTTTTTTTGGCCCCATTTTCATTGACAAAACAAACATGAATTTTCTCACCTCTATTTTTACATTGAATGTAATTCAGTTTTTGTCAATATTTACTTCTTAATACTTCCTGAAATTCTTTTGCTCTCTTTTAGAATTTGCGACGTCGTGAAATAGTTGAGCTTTTTGTTTTCTATGTTTGAGTTTGGGTTGGGGTTGAAGTTGTTGTGCAATTTCCAACTGTTATCTATGAATAACATCTCTTCTTGACCAAAAAAAGGAGTTTGTCTCTCCTCTCTCTTTATTATCAGCTCAATCATTTTTCACCACCGAAAAATGTCAAAATATGCAAAACATTTTTGGAAATCAGGAAAAAAGAGGTGGGAGTTTTTTTCGCTTTCTCTCTTTCCTCATGCAGATTGTTTTTGGGGGCACCCGCCATGATTAGAACCTCGTGGTCAGAGGGTAGTGGACCACCTCTACTTTTTTAAAAAAAAAATAAACTTCATCTCTCTAAAGTACTGCAAAGATTTATTTATGGAAAAAGCTTGACAATTTTATTTTTTTCCTCAGCTGCCTCATGATTTGTCCGTTTGATCATTAAATCTATAAGGTCATCTCAGAAAGTGATTTTTCAAATCATGGAACACCATCTGTGTTAAAAAAACCCAACTTTTTTTCATAATTTGTAGCCGGTCCTTTGGATTTAATCCTAATGGACAGATGTAAACAACCGTTTATGAAAATCCATCAACGTCTTGAAAATGACATTTAAACAAAAAGGACTATTTATCTCTCTCTATATAAGAATCTTTGTCTGTCAGGGTGTGTGTGGGGACTTTAAATATACAATAAGGTGTGATGGTAGAGTTAAGAGCTGGGGTGGCTGGGTTTGTGGCTGATGAAAGGCTTAGTGATTAAGAGCCTCTGGGGTGGATGAAGCGAAACACGCTTAGGTATATGGGGATGCTTATCAGGCCAGGTGGGGGAGGCATTTTGATAAAGACTCACTTCAACTAACTAATTTATGCTGTGGCTGCTAAGAGATGTTGGGGTCAAGAGCCTTTGTGGGTAATAGGTTATTGGGTGCCCCATGATGTTGGGATTATGACCCTGTTGGGATATAAGGGTAGATGAGGATTGGCATGGATGGTCAACAGGCCATGCAGGTAAAGCAAACTTATAGATACTCACTTTAGGTTTGTGGCTGCCTTAAGATGTTGGGATCAAAAACCTGCGGGACAGGTGGAGCGCAAATTACTTAAGTGTATAGGGATTGATAAGAATGCCAATCAGCCCGTAGGGGTTGAGACGTGGTGATAAAGACTCACTCCAACTATTAGTCAAGTTTTATGGCTGCCATAAGATGGTGGGTTCAAGAGCCTTCAGAGGAAACGGGGCAGGGATGGAACATTAAGTACTATTGTGGATGGGGATTTATATGGTTCCTTATCAGGCCTTAGGGTGGCTTTATTGATAAAAAATCACTTCAATTAACTATTTTGAAAAACAGTGAAAAGTTGGGTTTTTTTTCAATTTAGATATTCTCAAAAAATTACTTTTTTCTTCTAAATTGTTAATCCTTTTCTGTCTGTCAGAACCGTTTTAACTTTTTCCAGCACGAGCCATCTTCCAGATCTGAATAAATTAGGAATAAGGACAGACAGCTGGAACTAGTCACCTACAATAAAGACTAACTAATCTTTCTATCTCCAAATGAAACAAACTTTAAAATAAATTGCTCTCTCAATTCTCTTTTTTTCTCCTCTCTTTCTCTTTCTCCCTATTCAAAAAAAACATCAAGTATCAATTCAAACCATCTTGTTTCATCTGAAACTTTGATTTCACAAAATTTTCATAGAAATAAACACACACAAAAAAAACCAGTGATCTGCTGAAATTATATTTGATTTTCTCACGTTTTTCCATAACTTTTGTTGCTGCCACTGATCCTTTTGTGTTGACTCAAGTGTTTGGGGAAGTATCAATCAAGCAATACAATTTTGGGAGAGAAAAAAAATCTCTTTTGATAAATCTTCCCTTTAAAAATCTATTCTTATACAATTGACAAAGGAGAGAGGGGAAAGAAGTTTTCTGCACAAGGTACAGATTTGCAACATCAGTTTTTTTTTATTCCCAGGGTTTTTTTAGTCACTATGTTAGAGCAAAACAAAGAATCTAAAAATATGAATGAGTTTTACAAAGTTCGAACTTAAAGACCTACCTATGAAATGAAGTTTTGGGCTTCTCTTGGTTTTAAATTGAAATTGGATAAATATTAAAAAAAAATTAAAATCCCTTTTTTGGCTTTATAAAGGCTAGTTGACAACACACATTTCTTGTATATATTAAGCATTAAAATCATTTTGATTCATAGACCTCATAGAATAAGAAAGCCCTATTGAAGTTTGTATATGTAAAGGGGTTGATTTTTTTCCCAAGCTTTAAAGTTTGAACTTTGTTAAGTTTGTTTGCACTGAAAAATTCTTCTTAAAGCTCAATTTTAATCTCTCCACATTCCCCCTTCTGAAGAGCTCACATGAGTGAGTTTATTATTAGTCTTTGATGAATTGGCAACAGATGTCAATTCTGACCTGATGTGTGAACATGATGTGAAAATCAATCTTTTGTGTCACATCCATCACATGTATCACAAAATGTCAGAAAATAACAATTTTCTCAACGGTTTCTACATGTAATCTGATTATTACTTCGCCGCCCATAATTATATGCATGAAAAATGAAACTAAGCAGGAAGGATGTAAAGAAAGCAAAAAACAAACAAAACCACGTGGTTTGTCTTTTCATGCCTGAATGGATAAACAATCGGCTTCTTTTTACCCAAATATTTGTTTAGATCTTCGATCTTATTCTTTTTTTTCCTCCCTTATAAGATCGTTATCATAAACGGCAGGTAGATTAGATGATATATATTTGCATTTTTCTCATCGATTTTCTCCATTTCCATTTTGTTGTCAGCAAATAACCAACCGTCAGAATTATGTCAAGCATAAAAAAAGGAATCCAACTGAATTCTATTCAGCATCTTGAGAAAATTTTGCTTTCATGACATTTTTTTGGGTCAGAAAAAAAAATTGTTGGTTATACAATAAACATTTTATGAGATTGTAAACTGTTGTCTATTTTAAATAAAACGGTGCAATTAAGTGGCAAACTGGAAAGTTAAGAGATTAAAAGTTCAGGTTACCGTCATCTGGTTGCCGGACTGATACGGTTGTAAAATGGGTCGAGACCATTCGACTATGTCACCAGAAAACCGAAAAAACCTTTGTTTTTCTTGAAAAACAGTTTTTTTTTCAAGAGGCATCTGCTTCCTTCTCCTTCAAATGTTTATTTATCTGATCAACAAGTTGGGAATAATTTTTTTTGTGTTCAAGATCTACTTTGTAAAAAAAAATATTCAATTTTAGTAGTTAAAATTGATCCCACGTTTTGCAAACAATCCCAGATTAAGTCTGGACAATTTAAACACTGAAAAAAAATTATTTTCTCACACTTTCAGATTGTAGAAAAAAAATTAAAAATGCTTAATCAACTCATTTCATTTTGTGAAAAGGTGAAAAATATGTCGCCAAGTTAATCAATCAGTTAAATTAAAGTTCACCCAAGTAAGATGTTTGAAAATGATTTGTATTTCCTTGGCCAAATGTTTTCATCTTCTTGGGTGTTGGGTGTCAACCTAAAGGGTGGTCCTGGTCCTTCAGGGGGAAAAACAATTTCTACAAATTTAGAAGTACATTAAAAATTGATCGATTAACAAAACTAGATGTATATGGTTTCCAATTCGTTGTTTTTGTTTTAAATTGATAACAGCTGCATGAACACGTGGGGATGTAACCGAATAACACCAATTTAAAAGCCTTTCTTTCATTTTACATCTTAATCACTTTGTGATGAGCAATACTAATAAACATCTACCAAAATGTCACCGGATCAAATAAAAAGGGTTGGCTTTTTTGCTCCCCTTTTCCTGATAAAGTTATTTAATACGTGTTTGGTTGTACTTTAAAGCTTCCGGTGATGGGGATGCGACAGGGAAGTTGTTTTCATCTTTTATAGGAAATTGAGCATCTACCTAGCTGGCAAAAATAAAAGAATTTCCGTCTCGTATAAATTTTATTTTACATCCAGAGAGAACTTTTTTTATTTATTGTCAAGTCTCTGATCGTAAAACTCTTGGCGTCAAATTTTTGTTGCCTGTCATTTTCCAACCCCCCAACTTAAGCCTTTAAGGTGAAAAAACCGTTCTAAATAGGATTATTTGTTATTCAAATAATTTTCAAGTTAATTTGACTTTCATTCGACCAAATTTAATTTTGCTCTATTCAAATGAAGGCAGCAAAAAAAGAGATTTACTGTTCAACAGCCAAATGTTTTAAACATAGAATTTTTAGAATGCAAGTTTAAACAGGAAGTTGTTTTAAAATTGGATACATTTAAATAAATGATGCTGTTCAAAAAGCAACCCTACTTTGCTGATTAAAATTCTCTGCACGACGAAATTTTATGAGCATCAAGAAAAAAATTAAACTGCTGGTTGGCTGTTGGAAAAAAACATAAAAATTATTTGCAGTAAAACTTTTTTTTGGATTAGGATGTGTTGTAACCATTTTTTATGTTTATCAAAAAAAAAAGAAAAAATATAAAGCACGATCATAAAAGTTGTACAAATTATTCAATAGATGTGATGACTTTGAACACAATTTATGATAGGTCTTGGTTTACAAAGTTTTTGCCAATTTTAGTTTGATTGCTTTTACTCCCTACCATATTTTTACTTGATAAAGAGAAGTAGTTTCATTAAAACATTCCTTTTTCGTTCCATTCTCTATGATTTGATGCTCTGGAAAAGAAAAAAAGTTTTTTTTCTTTAAATTTTGACAGTGTAAGTCAATTCAAAATTTAAAGTTAACTGATTCAGTGGGAGATTCCAACGCAAGGTTCATCTCTTGTCCAAAATTCTTCTAACATTTAGCTTGTCAGTGAGATAAAAAAAACTTTATTGATAATAAACCTCAAAAAATCAGCTACATTTTTACGCAATATTTACGCTACAGCGAACTTTTTCATACAAATCTTTTTGAACATTGTTCTCGAATTAAAACATTTTCTGACATCTACAGCGAAAAATCGGTTCATGTTGAGCCGTCGATAAAGAAGGCGATGAACCTTTAATCCATGTACCTCCTCCCCCCTACCATGGGCTCCTCTTCTGTCGTCGTAACACAATTGATTCTCATGAATTTTTTTCTCCTAAGCAAAAAAAAAGTAAATAAAAATAATTTATTTCTGATTCTGATCCCTTCATCACACATGAAAAAAATGTGAATCATTTAAAACTCTTTTCGTCTAATTGGTTCACTCACCTTCTGCAGCAGCCCCCTCTTGTCTATAGGAAACAGATCTTCAATTTCCTTTCAACTCAGTGTGTTTCCAATCGACAACGAAAGAGGATTGTCGTAAGCAACAAATATAGAATGCTGGGGTTAGAATTCCTCAAAGGTGTTGGTCTGAAAAATTAAGTCCCTCCGTGACTGGAAAAATTGATTTTTATTGTGCTAGAAAATTTTCATCTCACGGTCCTGCTGACTGACAAATATCCGTTCCGAAATAGAGCTAAAAGAAAGTTGTGAGAAAATTGAATTCCTTCCTTGGAAAGTGTGTGTGAGATCAAATCGTTGGGGGAAAATGGTAAGAAAAAATCCTTGGGAAAAGGATCTATTTTTTGCACTATGCCACTCACCCCTGATTGAGCTGAAAAGCTTTTTTTGATTGGATTTTTATGTGCCTCCTTTTTATGCGATTGTTACCATCAATTAGAAATGAAATGAGGCAGCTGTGAGAGCGTTAAAGTGGTCTGTTGTGAGGGTGGATGACCCCAAGCTTTCTTTCTCTACTAATTGGGTTTGGTATTTTTTTTTGAAGTGGTGGATCAATTCAAAAATTATTTTAACTCTGATTTGAAAAGAAAAAAAAATGTTAAATAAGAAAGGAGCAGAAAATTTTACTCGTATTTGTATGATCGGTAGGTCCTTACGATGCGCAAGTGGACCACTACAAACATCAGGGGTTGCCCTACAGACCTTGGGTCTACACTTCTCAGTAAGATCTTAGCACTTCAAGGCCCACTCAACCCCGTCGAGTGTTGGGCCCTTCTTGCTCAAATTGGATGTACCATTCAAGATCTGTTGGGGAATGTTCAAGGAAAGAGACGCTTGAGAAGATCATCAAGTAACACATGGACAGGTCGGTGTAAAAGTAGCCTCTGAAAGGAGTAATAATATTGTAAATAAATGCCTTGTGAAACGCTTCAAATAATTAGTTTATTCAATAAAGAATGCCCAAATACAGATATTTGGAATTCAAAAAATATACTTCTCTTATTTAGGCATTCAGAACCGATCTGTCATATCTGACGTTCAAATGGTCACCGTTTACCCATCTCGAATCATTTGTACAACTTCTGGAAAAATAATTTTAGCCACGCCAACCTTGAATGGCAATTTGTGGCAACAGTTCGCTCATCCAGGTAGGTTTTTCTCGCTCTCTCAAGACAAAAGCTGAAAGAAAATGTTGTCAATGTTTAACTACCTCTTGTTCTTCTCTATGAATGCATAGATTATCTTCAAAAGTCCAGTTCTGAGGTATGTGACCGCGACCTGGAGGTATGCAGCATTTATTCATTGGCACAGACCGTGATGAAGTGTCTTCCAGTAGAAGATGCTGCCATGACACAACCCATAAAAGCTTTACTCGAGGGGATGAAGAAAGGACAGGTAAAAGAAAAATTTAAATAAATAGACATCCACGGGGAACATTTTAATGAACACTTAAGATTTTTAAAGGCTTGGCTTTTGTTAAAACAAAACAGCCAAATATATGTTCATTTTTCATTTAAACCAAAACATTGAAAAAAATCTCGTCTGAATAAAAGAGTCTTAAAATAAACTAACCTAAAACACTCTGTTCTAGAAAGATTTTAGTAGAGAAACCCATATAACGACTTCAATTTTTTTATAATTATTCCTAAAAGACACTAGCTTTTTTAAAAATTTGAGGGGATGGAAGAAAATGGGAATTTTTGAAATACGGTTTGCGTCTGCGATCAACTGATACGAAAGGGTGTAAATATCCGCTAATGATTTCATTAATTTTATTTAGTCAAATGAGCTAGCTTTTTGAGTACTGGTCAAATTGAAATATTAAATTTGTTTACATCTCCAATCAATTCAATTGAGTTTGAATGTTTACATTTACAAACAGGGATTCGTGCCAAAGCCAAAGTGCAAGATATTTTTATAATCTTTCAAAATTTGAAGGCTTTTAACAATAATTTTTAGATAAGTCTGGTAGTGATGTTACAAACTGTTTCTGCGGAGTGGTCAAAGCTTGTCGGGGATTCACCCATCACACAGTTTGTAACTCAATTGTGCGGAAGAGCCCATGGGTGGAACGGTATGCCAGGAGTTGACAAGGGAAGTGCCTTGAAAAAAGTTGTTTGCTCAAACAATAATGAGGAAGTCGAGATTGAGTTTTCAAAGCTTGAGTCAACTAGCAGTGGGACCCCTTCACCAGTTGACTCACCCCAGATCGCGTGTAAACCGCTTTGTGCGTCCTCGCCGATGCACGTGAAGTCTCCCTCGGCCCTAAACTACGGAAGAAGATTGGATTACAGGCCCTCCAGGTAGGACAAAATACAAAGGAACAACTGAATATGTATTTCCTAATAGGCTAATCTTTTTTTATAGAATTGAGCCTACAGCGAAGAAACGACGGGCTGTCGAGAGAAATCCGTCTCGTCTTTACCGTGTTGTTCGACCCCTTACTGAAATTTCTGCGACACCACTTCCAGCGACTAAGAAG
>Ga0194133_10006336_pt1 | contig 14595 bp, 6 predicted proteins | sample TA2KigOf40mmetaG_FD_155448 | JGI IMG/M metagenome (GOLD analysis project Ga0194133, IMG submission 155448) | Freshwater microbial communities from Lake Tanganyika, Tanzania - TA2015055 Kigoma Offshore 40m | ecosystem: Environmental > Aquatic > Freshwater > Lake | place: Tanzania: Lake Tanganyika...
GGTTTTCAAAAACTAATGCTTGTACATTTCAATAGGTCAAGACTTCAAGGAGATCAATACAGAAAAACTGAAGAGCTTCCTCATGAGAAGGCGGTGGCAAAAAGCAGCCCATGCAATCCGTGCTCTTGGCAGGTTTACTTCCCTTGGATTTAGGGCTGATGCAAAAGATTCTGCAAGTTCTATAACAGCACTAAGCACTCAGAGTGCAGACTTCTAAAAAAGTCTTTTAAAAGTCAAAGTAATTGTTTTTCCTTCCTCTCATGTCAAATTTCTGTTACCCGAAACATATTTTCTTGAAACAACTCTTAGGTTCACATCTTTATATTTGCACAGAGTAAAAAAGATCAGTCAGAACTTAAAATTCTTAATTTATAGTTCAGTCAGATTGTTGCCTTTCTTCACAACTTTAGAGTATTTTTAAAGCAAACATTTGGACCATTAGACCAGAGAAAACTCTTTTTCCAGGGAGTTCAGAGCAAAATTCAAACAGAGAGTAGTCAATGTGCCACAAATAAAAAAAAGTCAAATCTCTATTATTATTTGTGGATGGTTGTTTTTGTTTACTTGATTTTTTACACATTCATCTTTTTTTGAGGAAAACGGCTATCAAAAAGTGTAAAGTAGTATTATAGGAATGTTCGACACAAGAGCATGTCATGTCATCTTTTATCCAAAAAATAAATGTTTGTCCAATTCACATTCTTTAAGACTTATTTCAATATTTTGCTTATTCACAAACTACTGATTTGTTGTGGGTGCTTACTTCGACTTCATTTTTTATTTTGAATATAAGCCACCCATATTAAGCTTTTGCAAAAAAATACAAAGTCAAATAACCTCATCTGAAGATTTACCTTCATGTTTTTGTAAGTCAGTATTGAAATATTATAAATTACCAGTCAACTAAAAAACTAGCATTATAATGAAAAAGCCCTTAGTTTTTGTATAAACTTCGCAAATTTATATATTTATGTGTCATTTTTTATAGCTGCATCTCCCTCCAGCAACAAATCTGCAGAAATTATCTCAAATTTTATTCTTTTTGACTTTAATTATTTAACAATTCATACTTATTCCCTTCATATAAAACTGAAAATGCACACATCTATTTGGAAGGCATTGTAAGTTCAGCTGTATATGATGAGTCATTCATGACAATTCAAATTTTTTTGAACACTTCAAATAAAAGAAATTTCATTTACTTAAATGTCTATCACTCATTTTGGGAGTAGATTTTATTTTTAGATCCTCGAATAATTAGAATCTTACGGCTTGAAAAGATTTCTTGAAAGAATCTTTGCATGTGAAGCATAAAAAATCAATGACTTTCGGGAAAACTTTGCCTCCATGTAAATTGAGGCATCATCATAGACAAACAAGGGAGTAGAAATTTTCAACAATTCATAACATGAAAAATTAGATCTTTAACTATTCAGATAGCATGCTCAGCCAACATTAAATTTTGGAATAGCAATATGAAAACTTAGTAAGCAATTAAAATCTCCACTGATCCCTTCCGAACTGCATGAAGCCTATTACACATATCGAAAAAGGATTAACTCAAGCTGAGAGAAAATAGCTTTTGAAAAAACTAAGGATAAATTGTGAATTGTGAATTTTCCAGAGCCACGATTTGAAAACTGAAGTTTTTTTGCATGAAGGTATGTCAGACTTTAACAGGACAACCTCTGGCAAATACATTTTTTTCATTCTCTTTTTCCAAGTGTATATGTGTGTAAAGAAACAAAACTGGCCACTTAAGTACTCACATGGTCTAAGACATAATTAATTATCTCTACTCTTTTCAAAAAGGTATGTTTATTTACATGTAAAAAGGGGAGAACATTGAGTTGGTTTGCAAGGTTCTGTGACTCAGTGCCTCAAAGATCAACAAGAAAAGAACTTGTGTTTTGAGCCTATAAAAGATAGTAAAATTTCAGATAGATGACTTTTTCTCAGCATCAAAAAAATTAATTACCCAATGTTTGAAAACCCTAATTGACCATATATTTGAGGGAGTAACCTGAAGAAAGTTCCAACTGTTTCTCACTGAAGATATCTTGAAAAAAAGACTAAGGTCTTCGTCATTGTACTTAAAAATGTACATAAAATCACTTTTAATAACTAGTTTCTGCGAAAAAATTCCTTGCCCAGCGCAATTTTGAAATGAAAAAGAAAAAGTTTTCTTCAGAGCTGATGAAAGAAATGAAAGAAAACAATAAAAATGTTTAAGAAAAACCCATTTTTGCAGACATTTTTCACAAAGTGAAGATTTGATTTTTTTTCCAATGGTGAAAAGTTTATTTCTTTTTTATCTTGGCTGACTTATTTGTTAAATTTGAATTCTAAATGAAAAGAATTGCAATAAAATCTTTTTGAAGGCTGTTTTTTCCTCTGTCGAGATGAATATTATGAGGCTCTTGAAGTCGAGAGTCGTTAACACTTGATGTTTTGCCGGACGATTATTGCAAAACGATCTGAAAATGTGAAAAGAGGAGTTAAAGGAGTAAAAAAACCTGGAACAGACAGACAAAAAATGTGCTTTAAGTGAATGACTTTTTAAAAATGTAAATCTTCAATATAACCGCGCAGCAGCAAATTAATGGGAAAATGTTTGTCTTTTGCTGCATTGGATTCGATTCTCACGAAGCGTTTTTCTCTGATGAGATTTTTGATAAAGCATGCCATTTTCTATTGTTGTTGAATGTTTGAACTATTCTTATCGTACGACAAGGTATACAGACTTTTACAGCGGATGCAAAAAGATATTACTTTTGGACTAAGTAGACCTACTTGAACAAAAGAAACACAATTTTGACAAAGATTTAGTGTTGGAGCCAGAAGAGCTCTGGCAGAGAAAAGAAAATGGTTCAAATAAGATGAGGACAAGATCATGTCAAAAGCTACTTTTATTCTACTCTGGTTGAAAATTGCTTTTCTGACAAAACAAATGCCGTCCTTACCTTTTGTGTCTCCGAAATCTGTCATAACTCATTTTGCATGTCAGTATAAAACAAGGGACGCTTCAGTGGCCTGTCTTAAAATTATTTTTCGCTTCCAGAAATGGGTTGAACAGACATCAAAAGATTAAGAAGTGACACTAGGTTCATTCATTTAAGCATGTTTTCAGCGCAAAAAAATATGAGATTGTCATTTTCATGTAAACTTTAATAGCATTTTTAGAAGTACAGGATAGGACTCATTCTACTATAAAATCAGAAATTACAATACTAATAAGAGTTGCAGACATACGAGTAGGGATAAATCCATTCAGCATTGAGACAGCATAAAATAAAATGAAATAGAATCAAAACTAAAATCAATTAGTGATTGAAAACAATGAAATCATGAGGTTAGAGAGTTGACTTTAAAATTACACGAATTATGTCTTTATTGAGGTCACAGTTTGTCCATGGGACTTTTATTTCATCCAACACATTACCACACCAATTTCTAGTCACCTGTCTTCCACTTTTGTACTTGGAGTTGTCGAAGCCGAAGAGTCGCCCAGTTTCTCTGCTTTTTTGTGTATGTACTTTCAAAAAAGTTCACTCTCATATTGTTTGGAGAACCAGATCTTCATAAGCTCTGTAGCAGCTATGAAACGCAGCCATAGCTTGGGCGGGAGTCGATTAGTCCTTTTTGCCATCACATCACTGCTCATTCGTTGTTTGTGATCACACGCAACAATTCTTAGCGCTCTGTAGTGCAGCTTTTTCACCTCTTTAATGATTGCTTTACTGGTGGATGGTGTTAACCAGACTAGCGAGGCATAGTAGAGGATGGAGAGGCTTGGGAGGTCACAACCATCAGTGTTTGTTGTTCATTCATTTTCTTCCTAATAATTTTAAGACTATTGATCGTTCTCAGAACTCGGATGTGCCCCTACCTGAGAAGAAATCTCTAAGATGCATAAGTATATGAAATAGCTCTGCAAATAGCAAGATTGGTTGGATCCATTGGGTAACAAAGTGATGACCATCCCATCGGTTAGAAAAGAATAAGTACTGTACAGTACTTATTTATGGAACAGGAGCCCCTTTTTAATAGACTTGGGTCAGATTAAAGGAGGCATCAAAGAATATTGCACTTGTGGTTATCTTCTTGATGTCTTATGTTTATAAAAGTGTTAAAATAAATTTCAGATATGAAAGATATCTTAGCAAAAATAGTTTTAAGGGAAATGTGAATAAACTGAACATTTGCTTTAAACATCGTGGAATGAGAAATATGATACTTTTCGTGAATATCAAAGATTTTATTTGCTTTTGAATCTGAGGCTTCATATTGTAATCTCTTGCAATAAATATAGAACTCATACAAAATTAGAAAACTAAAAACTACTGGTATAGAGTGAATAATACTTGATATTTTTCATGGCTAAAATAAAAATGATTACAAAGATGAGAAATGTTCTTTGAAATGGGTCAAAAGATGTGTGTAAAATTGTCTTAAATCAATAATTTCCTATGTCCTATTTTCCAAAGGTTTTTATGGTAAGTGAGCTTAATTGAGAAGAAATTCATGTTCTGATTCTGTCTCATAGTTAAAAGTGTTTCTCAAGTTGAAAATGAAAACTCAATTTTGCCAGTGTTTGTGTTCCAACGATTGGAAAACATGCTACCATCATGCATCAGACCAAAATTATTCTGCTTTTCAAACATCCCTTATGCAGCTGATTTTTTGCTCCTATTTCAATCTTAATAAGCTAATCCTGTGAAACAAGTGCATGAACAAATTGCAATTTTGAAAATAAAAATACTTTAGCATGCCAAAATGTGTTCAGCTACAAATTTTAACCGAAGTAGATCCAGATGATGTTATTTATATGCTACTATGTCAGAATAATTTTCTCAACTGATTTAAATTTCTTTTAGATAGTATAAAGTAGGTTAAGCTTACTCAAAACAGCTTTGATCTTATGAAGAAGAAGGTTTTTTTCACCCATCCGTGTTTTTATGATGATTACGAATTAAGTTCAGGCCGATGGTTTTTTTCATCTCGACTTGTTTGTGTCTCTTGAATACCAAATTTTAGATCGTGACACCGATGAAGACATCTGAGTAATCTGACAATCAAAGTTACACAAGAAAAATAAGTCTTGTCGTGCACATTCATAAAAACATGGGCCATTTGAAAACATTTTTACACCTGCTTAATCATCAACGTGTCCAAGCTAAGCTGGATGAGAAAAATAACTTTTACCCTTTGACTGAATGCATCTTCTCGAAGATGATGCTAAATTTTTATTTTCCTTCTTTCCATTGCCATTTTTGGCAACTGATGTTATGATCTGCTAAGAGTAAGGAAGGGTAGTTCTTCTTTACCATTTCTCATTCGAATTTAGCCAAGATGGATGATGCCTTCAGTCTAAACTTTGTGACACAATACATTATATCCTATTTACATTTTGGGCCATCCCATACCGACATAAATCACAACCAAGACGAGACAAATTGGCAGACAAAAATACAGGCTCCAAACTAGCCATACAATAAACTATTTTGGTGAAAAATAACAGGTGTTTAGTTGCATGCACGGCACGGATATTGTGTGGAAGATCAAACATTAGACAGGACTAAGCCATATATTAAGTATTTTACCAAATGATGTATGAAGTTGCACAAATATATCCAAAAAAAGGCCTTTTTCCTTCTCTCCCTGCTCAGAGTTTCCTTATTTAGACAGGTTTTCAATTCTGGCAAAATTTTCTTGATAGTGAAATCTAAAAGATATTAGGTTCACGTTTAACATGACCGTAGATTTAATATCAAGCTGCAAATATTGAAAATTTGTGTGAGGTCTACATGAAAGTAAAACTTTTCGAGAATGTTAATGGAATCACCTGGTGGAAACTTGTCGTCGTCGTCGTTTTAACCTTTAGGCTATCTACATTACCTCTTTCATTTGCTTTTGATACATGGACATATTACCATCCTGGTTAGTCTCCCTCGCCCACAAAAGACTCGACCATCCATCACATGTTTCAGTATTAATCTTGTAGAAGTTCTGTACCTAAAAAAAATATTTATGATCCATCTACAATCATATTTTCAAAAGGGAAGACCTTAACTGAAGCACGTACGTTATGTAGAAAATGAAGTATGTAACAAGCACTATCTTGACATAACATGTAAAATATCACACAGCAAGGTTATCAAATTTTGTGCTCTTTAAAAAAAATAAAACATTTTTAAACATCGGCTTGGCCAAAGGGAAAGAAGTGAGGATATTTCAATAATACTTTTTGATTCAGGCGTAATGACTTGAGTTTCTCTCATTCTTCTCCTCAGCTTGCAATAAAACTAGATGACTTTATTCTTTCAGGGTTTTTTTCATGAGGCTAAGAAACATTTTAGATTTTACAACCAACCCAATAAATTCCATTTCTCTTGAGTATTTGTTTCAAGACCTCTCTCTTTGTCAGTCGACCTAGTGGAAAAAAATACTTTTAGCTTTAGGCCCATTTTGCCCCCTACGTACGTGCGTACAACATTTTTAGCAATTTCTTTTTAAATCATAAAAAATATGTCCCAATCTCTGTCCGTTTTTTTTAAATTTACAAAGAGACACTCGCTTTCAAGATGGTTTGTAAAAAAAACCTCTGCCTTAAAGCTTTGGATTCGCTTGACTTGTCGCTTGGAATCTTTCGTATGAAATTTCAGGGCAGATTTTTTTTCTCTGTGAAGTTAAAAGAGTTTCAGGACATTGAGGCAAAAGGGAAACAAATAGCTTAATCAAAAAAGTTAGTCACCAATGATCAAAAATGCAAAAAATCGCATGTTTTCAAGGTAGATATTGTTTTTTGGCAAGCAAAAGGAGATAATAATGTCATGTACTTTGGCTCGAGGCAAACCATAAAACAAAAAAAGTCTTTCAGAATGACTAAGTAGACTTGTTCAAGAGTGAATATTCTTTTAAACATCATAATGAAGGTTTGACACTCTGCCATTTTCAAAAATGAATTCAATTTTTAATCATTGATTTACTGAAGGATTATTGTGGACTAGTAGTTAAAATAACATCATTAAAAACAGAGACCCTCAAATCATGGACTCAAACCTCAGCCTGCCCCAAACATGGAGGCTGGAATATTTGTTGTTTTTGGCAACCTGGTATCAAAGGTTGCTTGGAGGTACAAGTGTTTGAACCCCAACCCTCAGATTCGCAGCCTGTTGCCTTGACCACTCAGCCACAGTGACCCCTACTAACTACTAACCCATTAGATACTTACACGATATTTTACAATTGACTGGGGCCCACTGGACTAGTGATGGGTCCGGAACAAAAAATTTTCACCCAGGTCAGGTCGGATCAATTTTTTTGTTTCTCGGGTCGGTCAGCCATCTTTGGTTTAGGTTTGGGTTTGGAAAATTTCCCTTAAAAATCTCAATTTTTTCCCCTTTGCGTCAAAAAAAATTGCTTCAGGTCGGGTCAAAACATACCCGGGTTAAAGACGGGTCAGGCTCTTTTTTACTGCGGATCAACAGTGAGCTTGGGTTGGGTCAGATCAGGGCCCATCTCTATACTGGATGGCTTTCCCTTTCTAAGATCTGCCCTTTTGCCCGCTGCTGGACTAGCTAAACAGAAGAGGCTAACCTGATTGTTCATTTGATTTATATTTATAAACTTATATAAACCAGTGTATTTGACAAAATATAACCGACATACAAACATTTATCAAACATCAACAATCAGGTTTTCTCTTTGCTCAAGCCGGGAAAAGGTCAGAGGTTACCTTGTATTTAATTAACAATCAAACATATTTATTTGACAGCAAAAAAACTCATCGGTTATCAATTTTTCCTCCATTCTTCACAATCCATACAGCGTTGAAATCTCCACCACCCAAAAAACCAACAAAGTATTTTCTTTTTCCAATAAACCTTGAACTTAATGTTGTAAAATTAAGTCCACTATCAGCAAGAAAAAAAGTTTTTGGACCCACCCATCTGGTTTGACAACTCACGGTGACAAAAATTTACTCACACACAAAATATTTGGTGAAAAGAGCTGCAATTAAGAATCGATTTGAGAAGGCCCTGCAAATGGCAGGAATCAATGTTACATCCATAAAATTTCTGGCATTCAGATAATGCGAACTTTACATTAACATTCCGTATTGGAGAAATCATCAAAAAGTCACTGCTGCTGCTGCAGCATTTTCGAAACGGAAAAATTGTGGTCCACACAACCAGCAGGAAAAAAAATGTATTTGTAACTGACCCTGCAAATCTGTTGGAGAGTCGTTTCAAGAACCTTTGCAGAGCCATTAGCATGCAAGATCTAATTAATAGAAAAGCAGACTTATGATTTGCCTCTGAGCCAAATTCTCAAAGTAAAAATGTTAAAGAAAAAGAAAGAATAAGAGGTGCAATTTTGAACACGAAAAGCACCACGAGGCTTCTGGTTTAACTGACTTTAAACATTTAAAAAAGTTTCGAGATTATTATTTTTCTAGTTTTTTTCCCCGGATAGTTTCAAACTGAAATAAAAAGAATCAGTGTGAAAAGGGTTTTTTTCTTTGCAATGAGCACAATTCTTCTCTATTTGTGAAAGTTGCCCAGCTACTGGTTTAATTTTAACATCTTTGTTGGGCCAAGCATAATTTCTAGCAGTTAAACCTTTCAAAAGGCTGAGATTAGATAATGTATCGATGCAGTTTCTATGATAACATTTGTTAACTGACAACTTATGAATATATATGTCTATGAAAATGCAGTGCAAACACATTAATTAAAGAGACTTTATATTCTCGTAAGGAAAACTGTATAGCTGAAAGATTCAAACTTACTACCTTGATTCTCTGAGCCATTTTTATTTCATTTTTTTACATCTTGGTTTATGAAAGTTATAAGCTGAGTGTGTGCCTTGTAGCAGCATTCCTAAGCTTGTGAAACCTACTCTAATGTATATTTGATATCAAGGTTTTGCATCGCATTTTGAGATGAAAATCTGGATTTTTAATTTTTTCTTCTTTCCCCTTAAAAATCTAGCCTTATGGGAGGCCTACTCAAGATTAACTTGCTCTGGGCAAGTTTAATGAATTTGAATACATTGTTTCTCCTTAAGATAAAAGAAGTTGTACAGAATTGAGGACAAGTTTTCCTAATAGGCCTGAACCTGATTTCCAATTAATCTAGTTTCTAATAAGCCAGCAAATTGTTAAGAGTTCCATGCATGGCCAAAAAATTATAGCTATAATTGGGTCTTGTTTTTGTTCCACCATAGTTTCGGGCTAATGAATACTCGGTAAGACTAGACATCTGATTGGGTAAGGGCAGACTTTTCTCAAGTGATCAAAAACTAACTTTTCTTTTCATCTTTCTTCCTTTCTTACCACAGTCATACTAAGAAGAACTTAAGTCAAGATGTCATGCACCACTAATGGTGAGGATTTTTTGTGTAAGAAGCAGGAGGTAAAAAGTTTTATACAAGCAAAAAATGAAATTCCCTCGTAAAGGTACAAAAAGTTGAGCATAAAAACTCGGCATGCTTTTAAAGACAAAAGTGGAACGAGAATATTTGACCCGGCAATGTGAAATTGTGAAAAGTATGAATGGTTGGGATTTTTTTAAGTGCTAGCTTTGATATTGCTTGTGTTCATAAAGCAAATAAAAGATAAGAAAAAGGTGTTTGTTCTTAAAAGGAAGTACCATTTTAGTCAACACCCACAAAAGGTTCACAATAAAAGGGAGCAAAAAGAACTTTTTGTATGATTCAAAATGACACTTTTTCAGGTGTATCTACCGGGGTGATTGTATCTCATGGCTATGGGCATTGGCCGAGAACTGGGAAGTTTAGGGTTTGATCCCTGGCCTGGACAAACCCTTGACCCCTGTGTAAGCCCTAACTAGTCATCTTATGGTGTCTATCTAATTCAGGGAGGTCTTTATGTTTGTTTACCATGTAAAAAATAATCAAAATGTTCAAAAATAAAAATAACGGATGGAGGACTGAAAAAATACTTCCAAAGATTGCTTTGGAACTGTTCTAAAGTCAGTCAATCACTTGATTAAATGTAACATAATCAGTACTCTAAATAAGCTATTCTTACTTTCCTAGTTGTCTCGAGGAAAGCAACACATAAAACAAAAATAAATATTCATTTATTGTATTGTTTTACTTCAGTGGTTAAAATATTGCTGCATTGTAGATGCCAAGCTAAATTTTCCTGTAAGAAATGGAAGGCATTCTTTGATGCTTTGATAATCTCAGACTATGCCCTGAAATTCGTTCATCTTTTCGACCATTGCTCTTATTACCACCAAGAGTAAGGAATTCAGTAGCCTGTTTCAAAGAAATGATATAGATCAGCTCACTTATTGACAGAGGAAGAAGTCTTTCCTTTAAAGGACATCTGGTCTTAATTGAATCTGAAAATTGCTGACTCCATTTGCACTAAATTGACTCAGTCAAACAAATGATTTTCCGTATTTGTTTGGTTTACCAAAGAAAATACATGTTCAGGTCATTACTAATCTTTTTTTTGACTGAGATAAGGCAAAAGATCTTCAATCAATATCAAAAAAAGTCTATGTAATTACATATTTATTATATGGAAAATTCAGTTTTCACTCAGTTATCAAACTGGCCATCTTATCAACAGTCTTGTTCAACCACACAAAATGATGAATTTTTCTCTTGCAATACTAATCACAGTCTGTAAATTGAAGCTCCTTTCCAGGTAAAGTTCCGAAGGATTTCAATCTCAAATTTTTCTCGATAACAAGAATGCATTTTGGAATTTATTCACCAAAACTCGAAGAAGCGATTTTTTTAAAATAAGTGAACTTAAATGCCACTTTCACTATTTAATCTGAAACATGAATGCGATTGTTAAGAGATTTAATGGCTAATTGGTACAATTATTAGCCTCAATAAGCTGCCTTTTTGGTGGCTGGGCTTGTGGTATCTGTATTATTTGATACTTTTCCTATATTATACAGTTCTAGGCCAAATCTTTTTACATCCTCCAACACCAATAGGTGTTCAGATTTGACAACCGTATCTTAGATTATAATGTCTTTTTCATGAATTTGTAACAAACTCAGCTCTTGCTCCTATTCTATAGAGTTCAAGAAAAATTTTTGTGGTGATCTAACTAAATATTTGCTAAACACTGTTTCATAGATATTCATTTGTGTTATGTCTACCAAAAAAATGTTTGAAAAAACCTTAAATGCTGTTTCAAAATTTTCCTTTTTGGCTTTTGTTTGGAATTTAAATCAAGGAAAAGTAATTCAACCCTTTTTCAAAATAGAGTAGCAATGAATGGGTCCCGGGCTAAAATGTTGAAATACTTCTGTGAAGGTGCTGCATGTTCAGATGCCAAGTTGTATCTCAAATAGCTTTGTTAAAGTAGTTGAACAGTGAGTCTTTATATCTCAGCAGAAAATCTCATTCGAGGTTATTGCGAAAAATTTTCTTGCCGCAGGACTCCTTCGATCAGATGATCGTTAAACAAGAGCTTCCATTTTTTCAGAAATTCAACTCTAGATTTTGGAATGAAATCCATTTGGGTTACAGTAATGGTTCTGCCACAATCCTATTAAAGATTAAGTTTGTTGCAAGGGATAATTGAACGTGACCTTAGGAGAATATTTGCAGTCAAGAATTATCTTGGAGGAAATTGATTTTGAGCTGTAGAGGGCAAAAAAAGGTAATTGATTGGGCAATACTTGCTTATAGAAATGACTCTCATCTGATCAATCACGTAGACTCACAATCTTTTTCTCATAATTGAAAATCTTCCTTGTAATGTTTTAATTACTCCCAGATGCAGATTGAAAACTTGTTTTCATGCAGGCTGGAAAGAGGAGTAGCTCCAAACATCAGAACAAGGAACCTACTAGTATCATGCCTCAGGTCAAAGACGGCATCTCATAACACATGAACCCTAATATCAAAGTCACCTCATATGCAATTTTATATACGAGGAGAGAAATCGATAGGTTGTTCTTCATGAAATAAAGGATTGAATGCAAGACACTTTGAATGTGCATATCATGATCGTGAGCTGAAGAAGATTCCTCATCCCCACTTTTTATTCACCCAATACAAATGCCATTTACGCACGGTTAAGATCTTAACATAACATTTGAGTTGTTGGAAAATGTCTAAACAAATACGAAACCCATGTGGAGGGAGGGCACACCCAACACACCCTAACATTTCATACACGACTTGCAATAGTTTCCGAATAACAAATTCTCTGACATGACTGCGTTTCATCATCTACACTCAAAGAGCCCCCAAAGCGTTGGTTAGACTCTGATAATTATCATTGGATGGAGAAGCTTTTTAAATTTGCCCGTAAACAAGGCAGAGCTTCTGAAAACACAATCAACCATATATTGCAGGGAAAATTCAGATTTACCTCCCAGCTCAATCTACAATAATGTGTAGCATCAAAGGAGGAATTTTCAAAAATTTGCAAAAATTTCAACAGCATCATTTAGCCAGAGGCTGGCAAGGAGAAAATTAAATTCCCAGAGCTTTTTTAGATTTTAGATTATTCTGCAAACCTTGCTGGCATCAAAAATGTTTGACCCGGGTCGGGTTGGGTTGGGTCAGCCATCTATGGTTTGAGTCTGGGTTTGGAAAATCTCCCCTAAAAATGTCAAATTTTTCAATTTTTTACCCTTCAGATCAAAAAAATATCTTCGGGTCGGGTCAAAAAGTACCCAGATCAAAGGCGGGTCAACCTCTTATTTACAGTGTGTCAAAAGTAAGCTCGGGTCGGGTCAGGGCCCATCAAATTAATTGTCAAAGGAAAAGAGTATTGTGTATCCTGGCAGCATTTTGCCCATTCATTTTTAAATGAAAATTTTGATCGTGATAATCACATCAAAGTTATGTTTGCTTTGCTTTGGTAAGTCTGTCGGAATACATAGCAAAAAGGGTCTTCAACTGAAGCATGATTCGGTTATAAAGTATGCAATCAAGTCTTGTAGATGGGTCTTTCGTCATCGAAGACAATGGGGGTATTGTTTAACGGAGTTATTGACAGAACTAAGAACTTGTAGTTCTACAGATATTTTTTTAAAACTCCAAACAACAAGTTTGCAAAAGCTTTGAAAAATAGTTGCAATTTCAGAAGATCTGATATTTTCTTATCCTTCAAATGAGATTTAGGTGCTCTAAGAACAGTCATCTATATAAATTGCACCAGATTAATCAAACCATCTTCCGCAATCAAAAAATGAAAATCGGAAAAGCTTCGAGGAAATAGAATTTTGGGATTTGATTTATGATTATTGGCTGAGTCAGCTACGAAAATTCGAATTTCGTTAAAAAAAACCCCTAGACCTTTATATCAAAAGGTACTTGTGAAACTTTTCTTGCCATTTATTTTTTTGCACATCTCTCATGAAAATCTTTTGATAATATGTTTTGAGCCTAGTCACGAGGTTAATTGCACAAAAATTTTAATGGCATGCCTCGTAAAACTATTAACTATTAATTAAAAATACACGAAATACTCCGATCTTCAGATATTGCACTGTTGAAAATTAATGCTCTTTTAAAAGTTCTTATTATATGTTGATGATGTCGAAATGAAATGGTGCAAATTGCGATCAATGGAGGTTCCTGTTTCCAAACTCTTGTAGAGCGTCGCATCCTGTTGGAAATTCAACCTATAAATATTTCAAAATTTAGCCTGTAAAAAATATTATCACATAAATGGTTCGATGATTTCTTTACATTGAAAAAGCACTGATGTAGTGAATATTGTTCTTATCAAAATATTTGTTTGCACAACCGCAAACCTCCCCACGAATGAAGAAGTATACAGTACTTTGGATCACGAATGAGAAGCAAGTAGAAAGACATGAGCATTGACCTGGATAGTATGAAAGAGTCAGGATTATGAGAAAAGGAATACAGAGTCACTCCAACCTGGAAAGTACAGAAAGAGATGAGAAACCCTGTGACAAACACAACAGACGCACTGACACACTCAAAAAAGGTACATGGAGAATTCAGCTAATCAAAATAATTGAGGTTAGGGGTCTGTCCAACAAATCAAGATGCAGTGAAATAAGGCCTTGGGACAACCAATCAGAAGCAATCCCCAAATGATGACGTCAACTGGCAACACTTTCTGCAAATCAGAGTCTGACACTATCATCTGGCCAATCAACGAACAAGACTAATCAATTGCGCAACACGAGGAAGGAAAATAACATAAAGAGGAGGGCCTTGGGTCCCTCTTGGCTGACGTTCTCGAGAAGCGATGCTCCAGCTATCTCCCCTGTTTCAAGGATGGACAAATTTAAGCCTTCTCCTATAAATACAGAAAAATTCAATGCCCGATGTTCTTACAAATCCTTCTGTTTATGAAAGTGGAGCAATTCATATGGTGTTTTGATTTGAATTTAATCATTTATTCTCATAAATATTCCTCATTACAAAGAAATACTCAAATAGAGAATTTAGTGCTTTTAGCTTATACATTATGTTCACAACTGTGTAAAAAGGGGTCATCGTGGTGGGTAGCGAGGGACTTTCACCTGTCCTACCACTACTAGGAGGAAAAAACCCAGATTTTTTAGCCACACACACATCCACGCTCACACTTACCTGCCCTAA
>Ga0194133_10006337_pt1 | contig 14594 bp, 22 predicted proteins | sample TA2KigOf40mmetaG_FD_155448 | JGI IMG/M metagenome (GOLD analysis project Ga0194133, IMG submission 155448) | Freshwater microbial communities from Lake Tanganyika, Tanzania - TA2015055 Kigoma Offshore 40m | ecosystem: Environmental > Aquatic > Freshwater > Lake | place: Tanzania: Lake...
GAGCTTAATATAAATAAAGAAAAAAAACTAGATGGAATGGTATACGAAGATTCTTATGAAATTGTTCCTCTACATATGGTTGCTTATGAAGAAGAAAATATAACTCTTTCAGAGGAATCTAATAATCAATCTTATCAAAATGATGACGAACGTTTAGAATCTTATTATGACAAGATTAAACGCACTACAAATCCAATCTTAGATAAAAATTTCAGATGGATTTATGATAAAATCGTGAACTTAATTGAAAAAGAATATGGTGAAAAAGCTGTAATAGATGAAGAAGCTAATCTTGGTTATCCAGGTTTTCATATTTACTATCCAATTGAAGGTTGCGAATCAATCATCGATTCTCCACCTCACGTTGATCTTCAGTGGTCATTTCACTTAAACGATTTAAAATCTCTATTTAAAGACGTGTCAGAAGAAACATTTATGACATTTACATTAGCCATCGAAATACCCTCAACAGGAGCAGGACTATATTACTGGGACTGTCCCGAGGAAATAATAAATGATTATTTTGCTTGTAGAGATTTTTATAGAGATGTAATTATTAAAGCTAAAAAATTCTTGGAAAAATCAACTGATCGCAAAGAGTATGAATCTCTTTTAAAACCAAAATTTTTAGATTATAAAGAGGGTGAAATGACACTTTTTAAAGGCTTCCCACTCCATCAAACCGGATTATTTAATGAAGGTTGGACAAAAGATGATAGAAGGATTACTATGCAAGGCCATGGAGTAAAATGTAATGGAGTTTGGAGAATTTTTTTCTAAAATGAATTATTCTCAGCTTCTAATAAAAGATGAAGTGTCATCTATATTAGCGAAATTAGAAGAGTTAAAACCTTTTTATACAGATCTACCAAAAAAATTTTCATTTCAAACTCTAGGCGCTGCGAGTTATATTCATTGCGGTGATGGAACTTATGATAAAAATCTTGATCTTAAAGACGATATTTGCAAGAAATATAATGAAATAAAAGCTAAAAGTAATCCAATATTAATGAATAACTTTAATTGGATCTATAAAAAAGTCTGTAAAAAAATTTATGATATCTACAATGAAGAAGCTATGGTGTGCTCTAAATCTGATTTAGCTTATCCAGGCTTTCATATCTTCTATCCTCATGAATGGTGCGAAGATATACATCATCCTCCTCATATGGATCTTCAATCAAATTTTCATTTAGAAAGGTTAAAAAAAATTTTCAATACAGTCGATCAAAATGTCTTTTTAACGTTCACATTATCTATTCTATTGCCAAAAGCCGGGGCAGGTTTATATTATTGGAATATTCCAAACGAACTAGATACTAGCCTAAAATCTGCAGAAAAGTTTTATGAGAGATTAATAAATGAAATTACAGAAGAATATAAAGATATTTGGGGAGGCGGAAATTCAGACCGTTTCTTATCTAAAGAACAGTTCGAAGCAGATACAAAGCCAAATATTCTTTTATATAAAGAAGGATATATAAATATTTTTAAAGGCTATACGCTTCATCAAATCATGCCATTTTTTACCCCATACTCTATGGACGAAAAAAGAATAACGCTTCAGGGGCATGGAATAAAATGCGATGGTATTTGGAGATTATATTTTTAAGTTATGATTAAATTAATGGAAGATAAGCAATAAAAAATATATTAATAAAAATGAAAATAAGTTTTTTTAAGAATGTATATCGTCCGACTAGAAGATCCTCTAGTTTATTTTTTTTAAAATCTTTGCCAGACCTACCTAAAAATACAAAAACTCTGCTAGACCTTGGCTGTGGGAGTGGAGTCTTGGGAATTTATTATAAATTAAAAAATAAAAAAATAAATATAACATTCGCGGATGTAAAAAAATATGCAATAAAAAATACTGAGAAAAATCTTAAACAAAATAAAATATTTGGAGCATGCATTAACACAAACCTTTTCGATAAAATAACTAAAAAATATGATGTAATTATTTTTAATGTTCCATATGATCATGTTTCTAAACGATATGGCCTAAACCAATATGATTATCGTGGAAAATTATTTAGTAAATTTTTAAATAAAGCAAAGAATTTTTTAAATAGAAATGGCAAGATATTTTTTACATTTTCTAATCTTAGTAGGCTAGACCTACTCAAAAATAAAGATTTTGAATTGAAAATTATAAATGTAGAACGATTTTCACGCAAAGAAATTCGAATCTTATTCCAAGGAAATTTAAAGTCTAATAATTCTTAATCCTATATTCATTCCAAAATTCTGTTTTTCATCGTAATCAATGAATGGCGTTTCTTTATTCATTAATTCTCGAAAACTATGCCACGATCCTCCTGCCAATAAAATATTTTCATTTTCAATTAATTCAAATAAATTTCCTGCCATATCAAATATACCATAATGACTTGATGAGCCACATTCTCCTACTCTAGATGTAAAACCATGATATTCTTTGTAATCATATGCATTTGAAAAATTACATGTATTTACTCCAAAATTGACAATTTTATCATTATTTACTTTGACATACAAGGGCTCAAGATTATCTTTTATTGGATATTGATTGTATGTTTTTCCGTTAAAATATGCAGCCTTATACCATTCATTTTTATTAGGTAAAAAATATCCTTTTTCTATTTTTCTTTTATTTTTATAAAGATCGTAACAACTTTCGTAAGATAAGGGGAGATTATTTTCTTTATTAAAAAGATAATTACAAAATATTTTCGCAATTTTTGGATTTATAAAGGCCGCGGGTCTTTGCAGATTTTTTTCCAAACATGTTAAATTTTTATTTATACAAAATCTGGCATCATAAGATACGTAGTCAGGTAAGAGGTTATGAAAATATTTTAGAAAATTAATGTAAATACTATTTGTAATTAAATATTTTGAAATTTCAAATACATATGGCACAGAACCAAGCTCATTATGATCTTTAAAATTATTTAAATCTTCAATTTTAATAAATTCTATTTGTGTAGACATATATCTCTTCTCTTGGATTATCTCTAACGGTCCTTAATTCTTCTGTAACATTTTTATAATTTAAGTTATCTTCACGAATATTCTGTAAAAAAGTAGCCCCGCCTCCCCAATACTCTTCTTTTGAGGATAAGCGTTTTTTAAAATTAAAATCATTTTCAAAAATATCACCAAAAATATTCTCTATTCCGTATGTTGATAAAAATGCATAATATATAGTGTCATTACTTATGATTTTCGACAAAAAAATTTTAAAGTTATTTTTATACTCCTCGGAGCAAAAATATGAAGCTGCCGCATGATTTCCAAAATATTTTTTATCCAGTGGTAAAATTGGCCAATATAAATAAGTCTCGGGAGTTTTATCTAATCCAATGCCATATATTCTTTTATCTATGCTAGTTATTATATAATTTGCATCATAAGTCTCCAATTCAACCAAAAAATAATTATAAATATTGTTAATATCTTCGTAAGGATAATATTGAGAGATTAAATTTACAACTCTCATTTTATTTCTTAAATTTAAATTTTTAAACAATATTAAATTCATATCTAATAGCCTCTATGATTAGCGGAAAGCATGTAGAGACTTCTGCTGTAACTTTTATAAAGTCTGCGTCGGTCTTTAATTTACCCCAAGTTATCGCTTCGTTTGGTGGACCCCCACTATCGCTGTTGTCATAATCTGAGCTTGTATTAATGTAAACGGCTTTATTTGCTCCTTTAGCATAAATGCAATGCAAAAGATTATGATGTTTTGCAGCGCCACCACCAAGAACGATAACAGATAAATTATCTTGATTGCTCATGTAGTAATCCGCCATTTTATGATAATCTTTACTCAAGGATGGATGATATTCTCTGTTTGCATATAACTTCTGAAATAGAACAAAATCGCCCACAGCACCATCGGTAGGAGCAGGAATGAAAAATGGTATATTATTATCTAATAGATTTTTAAACACACTATTATTGGATAGTTTCAATGTATTTAAGATTTCTTTAAATAAATCCATAAAAGAGTATGTTGCATCCATATTCTTTATATTTATTTTTTCATAAACATTAGACCAAAGATCAAAGTAATATTGATTTGGTATTAATATATCCCCACTCCTATTGATCCCCATTTTCTTTAGTTTAATGTCATCTGATACAGATCCATTATGCCAAAATTCATCGTCAGTAAAAAAATGAGATTGGTATATATCATGCATAATATCCTCTTCAAATGCACCGCAAGTTGACACAAGACAATTAATTAATTTATTTTTTATTAGAAAATTAATATAAACCCTATTAGACATCAAAATGTTTGACGCTATTGATAAACTGATAAAGTTCTTATCCTTTATCATTGACCTTATTATATCGTATGCTTGATAAATTCTTTTAGCTTGATTTCCCATTAACTTATAGTTATTAACTAGTTCATATATATCTTTAGATGGTCTTTCCAATAGCTTCTGTGTTAAAAATTCTTTATTTAATCCATTGTGGACTGGACTAAAAAAAGATGCATACTGGTATGCGTCTTGTACTTTTTGTTCTACAATATTTTCTTGAAACTCTTGGCTCATATCTTTCCGTGCGCGTGACTTTCGTACATACTGTTTGCACTGACTCTAATAATTTTAATTTTATCCGTCCAAATACCACCTCTCATTTCTTCTATAGATCTCATGCCCAAATAACTCATCGCGCTTCTAAGACCATTAACAAAATCGTATGCTACATCTTCTAAAGATCTTCCTTCAATTAACGGAATTAGAGTTTTATCTCCTTCCACAAATAAATTCTTTTTTGTTCCATCGTGAAGTTCATAATCTTCCACAACGTCTTGACTCGCCATCCCTCTGTATTTAGCGTAAGCTCTGCCATCTTTAATGACTATGTTTTCTTCATCAACAACATCAGCAAGACCAGCGAAAATTCTACCACAAATAACTGCATCTGCCCCGCTCGCAATAGCTTTGACAAGATCTCTTGGATTTCTAATTCCTCCATCAGCTAAAATACTTGGTCTATTTTCTTCCTTTGGATTCTCATGCCTAAAATAATCTAGATTCGCTAATTGAAAATTCCTTACCGCTTTCCATCCGTAATATAGTCCAGTCACGCTAGGACAACCGATTCCTGTTTTAATTTGAGTCAAACACATAGAGCCAGGACCAATAAGATGTCTAAATCCGTCCGCTTTTAAATTAGCTAATCTATACACACTCTCTTTTGTCAAAGTATTTCCTACGATAATGTCTTGTGGATATCCAGATTGTTTGTAATTAATAAGAAAATCTTCAACATTTGACGATAGTCCATTTGCTGTATCTAAAAAAAAGATATCTGTATATGGTGAGAGCGCCTCTAATCTATTTTTTGCATCTTTTAGACCAATGGCATTAATACAAAAATTACTCTCATTCTTTATCTTAATGCTTTTTGCCGCCTGCTCTTCTATAGCCATAAATCTATGCAAAACGCCAGCACCACCTATTCTATTCATTTTTATACATGACCTAACAGAAGAGACCGTATCCATTGGTGATAAAATTATTGGAAAATCTATATACTTATTCTTTGAAATCTTGGTCGTTGTATCTACCTCCTTGCGGGATACAATATTTGAAAAATTTGGGAGCAGGGCTATATCATCGTATCCTAGTCCCATTTCGATTTGTTTTTTCATATTTAGAATTCTAGTATTGACCCATCCTTTTTCCGGACATGAATGACTTTCACATTTTCATTCTTTTTTAGATCAGCAATTTCTTGTTCTGTTAAAAACTTGTCTAAATTTGATCTAATATTTTCTAAAAAATTTATAGCGTTCTTATTGCATGGACAATCTGGCTTTTCAGATATCTTTTTGTATAAATCATTAAATATTGTCATTTCTCCTTCTTTACCTTTCAAATTATTAGATTTAATAATAACAACTAGCTCCCAAAAATGTTCTACTAAAAGTATGTCTTTATCTGGATTAATATTATTCATGTTTATTCAATTTTAAGATTAATATATAGTATATTAAAGATGTTATATAAATGAAAGCAAAAAATTTATAGCCTACAAAAAAACTTGTACCCAGCGAAAGCCAAAAATTTAAACAATAAGGACAAGTTATAAGTCTCACAAAAAAGGAATTATAGTTTAAAGCTAGAAACGATGGAAAACTGCTAGATAATCCAGCTTGAGTCATCTTATTAAAATTATCTACGATCTTAGATATTATAGGGAATCTACCACAATACTCTATAAACGCATTGGTCTGAAACCATACGATTAATATTAACGTATTAATAAATGATAATAAAAATGAATCTTTCATTCTGGCGAATAAGAGGGTTTTTGATCTTCTCTTAAAGATCTACTATAAGTATAATAACTGGAACTTATTGGTTCTTCAACAGTTTCTGCAGAAATATTTGATGTACGTTTTGTATATTTTAACTTTGGTATATTGATCTTATTAGATGGATTTAGGCCCGAAATATATCTGTCTGGAAATTGACGAGGAAATACGCTATTGGTAGCGGTGGTTTTATATACCGCATAATTTTCTTCTTGGTTACCATAATTACTTTTTCTGATTATGTAGGTAGGAAATTGTCTATGAAATATCGTATTTGTACCAAGAGATTCGAATAACCAATACTCTTTCTCATTCATTTTCCTAATAGTCATAGTCGGAAATATATCAGGAAATACACTATTCGTTGATGTAGTTCTTCTAATTGTTCCCTCTTGATATTGTGCAAAACCGAACCAAGGGAAAAATACAAGTAAAATTAAATATATATTAATTTTCATTTTCTATAAATGAATATTTCGTTTGTGGGATTAAAATAAAATTAGCTATTTTATCTCCTATATAAATATCTATTTTGCCTTTTTCTCCTACAATTTTTTCGTAATCTGACATCATAATTTTTGCTTTAGCCATATTAGCATTTGTTAAAATTAATTGCAACTCCTTTTTTCCAGGAAAAATTATTTCATTACATATTGTTATTCCGTTCTTCAAGTAAAGATCTTTACTAGTAAATATATAGCCCAAAAAGCCTTGTGGGATTTCTAGCTCTAAAAAACAATTAATAATCTTCCTTTCATTTGGAAGGATCACGCATCTTTCCCCACTGTGAAGAGAATACAATGTGCTGTCAACCTCCTCCGTTGGAAGTCTACCTTTGCTGTGTAATATTTTATATTTAATTTCTTGCATATTTCACCAAATCAATTTTATGAAATTTAAATATATCTTTAGATTTATCGTCATATTCATAGTCTTCTAAATATAAAACTTTTGAGATATTGTAAGACGCTATTATGTTCGCGCAGCTAGAACAAGGCAGCAGGGTTACCGCCAATAGTTTAGCTTGGAATGGATCTACGTGAGACAATGCGTTAACTTCTGCATGAATAATATAATCTCTACGATTATCTCTATCTTGCCAAAAGATTTCGTCTTTAACATGTTTTGATCTTAGACCATTATATCCTACGCCTAATACTCTTCCATTATCGTCTAAAACACATGCTCCAACTTTTCTATGAGGATCTTCTGACCTCTTAGAAGCTACAATGGCGATTTCTATAGCCATATCTTCAAAAGATATTCTTTTCATTCAAAGCGGTTCCTAGTCTTCCAACAAAGTCCCAAGAAGATTAAAAACCCTAAAAATATACTCGTGCTCATAAATATATTATCTCATATTTATTAGAAAAAGCAAGTTTATTTTAATATAATAAATAGAAATGACTATTGTCGAGGCTGTTAATAAGCTGTTAGAGCATTTCCACAAAAAAGACTCTTTTAATATGGAAGATGATTATGCCAGCTTAATGAAGATTTCAGAGACTCCAGAAGAAGACAAAGCGGCTTATGTTTTAGCTTTAGAGGAAATGGAGAAAACCGATATTATCAAATGTTTTACATCTGGAAAAAGAAAAATTTTTTTATTGAAAAAGCCGCTAAACTCTTTTGATCAAAATATAAATGTTGGAGGATATACCTGTAATATGATTGCCAAAGTAATAAACGATTTTTGTGAAAAGGTTAAAGACAAACGAGATTATTGTGACCCAAGATCTATTAATGAAAAAGATATAAGAAATTTACTATTTTTGGCTTCGATGGCTTATGTAGATAAAGAAAAACAAAATCTTGACACGGAATAATTTTTATTATAAAATATAGAAATGTATAATAAAATTATTGGGGTATCTGGTTGCGCTAGATCCGGAAAAGATACATTTTTTAATATTTTAAAAAAATACTTACCAGAGATTGAACAAGTAGCATTAGCTTATGAACTAAAAAAAGACTTAGATGAATTTGTTAAATCAAAGACTGGTGTATCAGTTTTTACTGATGAAACAAAAGATAAGACCTTGATAAGAGGTCTAATGGTAGAATATGGAAAAATAAAAAGACAGCAAACGGAAGGTACATATTGGACATGTTTAGCTCAGAAAAAGATTAATGACATTTTGAGAAGTGATAAAATACCTGTTGTAACTGATATCAGATACGATATTTATCCTAAAGATGAATTCCATTGGTTAAAAGATCAAAACAATGGAGTACTTGTTCATGTCACTAGAATGTTTGGAGAAGATGAAATTCCTCCAGCCAATGAAGAAGAAGCGATTAATAATGAGAAACTTAAAACAAAAGCCGACTTTTCTATAAAATGGAATACCGTTGATATAGGTCAATCAACCGTAGAAGACGAATCTCTTAATGAAACAGTGAAAGGTTTTATAAAATTTTATGATAAATTTAGAAAATGAAACGGACGACTCCTTAGTTAAAAGGGTTCAGAATAAAAATTGCGAAGAAAGCCTAAAGATTTTAATATCAAGGCATACGCCACTATGCTATAAGATATATAAAAAATACATCCCATCGTTTAATGTAAAAAATATAGATTTAAATGAGATCTGTCAACAAAAAGATTATGTTATTTACAAAACTATTAAGTCTTTTAAATCTAATAAAAAAACAAAATTTTCGACTTGGCTTGCTAATCAAATTAGATATCAATGCCTTAACGCAATAAACAAGAAAGAAGATATCTTGTATATGGAATCTAAAGATTTGCAAATGCTAATAGATAATACTTCTAAAAACCATAGGACCGAAGAGAAATTAAATGAATTAAGAGAATATATAAGCTCTTTGCTTGAGCAGTTAAAAGATCATAGGATATGTAAGATATTTAATATGAGATATTTTGAATCTGGTTCAAATCAAACTTGGACAAAGATAGGCAAAAGAATGAATATGAGCACTCAAAATGCGATTAATTTACATAATAAAGGTGTACAAATTTTAAAAAATAAATTGACAAGTAAGGATTTGTTTGATAAAATATAAAAATAAGGAGATACAAAAAACAAAAATGAGCGAAAATAATAAAACTGATTGGTCTAAGCGTGAGCTTGGAGCATTGTGGAAGAAGAAGAGTGCCACTCAAACATATTTGACTGGTCATCTATCTTTTGAAGATGGTGAGCGTATTAACGTAGTCGTATTCTCTAACAAGAATAAGAAGAACGATAAGGCTCCAGACTTTCGCATTTATGTTTCTGAACAGAAACAACAAGCATCTAAGCCAGCAGTAGCCTCAACACCAGTAAAAAAGGTTGTTAATGCTCCAGTTAAGCAAGTTGCTTCACTAGAAGAAGACGAAGATCTTCTGTGAGTAAGAATATAGCATTACATTTACCTGTCAATGCTGTAAGTTTTGGGCAGGTTTCAGTTGCTATTCTTAGAGAATTCTACAGAAGAAAACTGGAACCTTGCCTATTCTTAATAGGAAATCAAGCAGATTTATCTGCCCACTCTGTAGATAAAGACTTTACCGACTGGATTCAAAACTGTAGTTCGAAGGCTCTCAAAGATCATAAAAGGTCTAATCCGATCTTTAAATTATGGCATATTAATGGTTCTCTTGAGAACTTTAGCGATAAGCAAATATTACTAACATTTTATGAGTTAGATTCTCCTACTCCAGAAGAAATTAATGTATTAAAAAATAACTATAAAGTTCTTGTCTCATCAGAATATTGTAAAAGAATTCTTGAAGATTCTGGAGTTAATAATATAAAATATCTGCCACTTGCTTTTGACACACGCTCTTTCCAAGTAAAAAATAATAGAATTCTATCCGACAGAATTACCTTTAATCTTGTCGGAAAACTAGAAAGAAGAAAGCATCATGCTAAAGTTATCAAGTCTTGGATTATGAAGTATGGAAATAAAAAAGAATATTACTTGAATTGTGCTGTTTACAATCCATTCTTAAAGCAAGAAGATCAACAACAACTCATATCATCTTTGATGGAAAATAAAAAATTCTTTAATGTAAATTTTCTTAGTTTTATGCCAACGAATCAAATGTATAATGATTATCTCAACGCTGGTGATATTATTATTGGGATGAGTGGAGGAGAAGGATGGGGGCTACCAGAGTTTAATAGTTTGGCTTTAGGCAAACATGGAGTCATATTAAATGCTCACGCTTACAAAGGCTGGGCTAATGAAAATAATGCTTGCTTGGTCAATCCATCTGGCAAAGTAGAAGCATACGATAATATGTTTTTTAAAAAGGGCGGTCAGTACAACCAAGGGAATATTTTTGATTTTAATCACATTGATTTTCTTAACGCTTGCGATAAAGCTATAGAAAATTTTAGAAAAAATAAAGTCAATCAAGAAGGTTTAAAATTACAAAAAACATTTACATTTGAAAAGATGGTAGATAATATCTTATCCGAAGTATAATTATGCCTGAGTATTTATATCAGAATCCAAAAACTGGAGAAGTAAGGTCTGTTATACAAAGAATTAATGAAGAGCACGCATATACAGATAAGGATGGCCTTAAGTGGACAAGAATTTTCACTGTTCCACAGATGTCTATAGACACAAAAATGGATGCATCTACAGACCCAAAAACATTCTCTAGAATTACTGGCAATAAAAGAGGCACTTATGGGGATTTATTTGATCAAAGCAAAGAACTCTCTGAGGCTAGAAAAAAAATGTACGGCAAAGATCCAGTCAAAAAGAAATATTGGGATGACTGGAGCAAAAGACGTAAAGGTAAAAAACATCCGAAGATGTTTGAAGATTAAATTTAAATAAAATTTAAATCTAATCCCATTTTATTTACTGATTGTCCTCTGTCGAATCTCTTAATAAAATTTGTTCCTTCTTTTGGCATCTCTGCATGATAAGATTTACCATTCTTTAGACTAATCTTAATATGATCTGCCAAAACTGAAACAGTCTTTAAGTTACGAATACTATCTTTAAGAGAACGAGCTATTGCACAGTTTTCTGGATTAGCTAATTCGCCTTCTTTAATATTTTTATTGGTTACTGTTATGTGTTTATTCATTGTTTTACCTCCTCTATTTTATACTCATAGTTATCATTGTCTTCTGTTACCCACTTTGGACAATTCTCTACTGTATAAATCTGACTATTGACTTTACGTTCAATTAAATTTTGACCTTGCTTTGTTACATAATTTGGATCGTATACTCTGATTCTATTATTCGGCTGAATTGCAAAGTTGCCATTATCTAACTGTATAACATGTCCGCATTTATGTTGTCCAGGATTTTCACTAAATCCAAAATTAAGCTCATTGAAATCACTGTGCGCCCAATCAAGCGTAAATAAATAAGTTCCTAGATATTCTTTACCGCTCCTTGCTAAGAATTTAATTTTTTTATTTTGTAGCAATGAAAATTTAGTAACAGCTATATGATAGCTAAAGCTATCCCACAACTCTAATTCATGAAGATCTTGTTCTGGTATTCCTTCTTTTGTGCAAAAAGCACTGATTGGTGCATGCCACCAAATACCACCATCCTCCATAAGAAAATTAAAGAGCGGAACTTGACTAGGTAAACTAGTAACGCCAAAAACTAAACAAGAAAAATATTTATCGTGAGAGTCTTTCTGATTTCTTAGGTAGTTTCCACGAACGAAACATTCAATTGGAGGTATGTTTGCGTTTAAAAATGACATCTTTAATTTATTTACACATTATTTAATATTTCGTGTAAATATCCATGTAAAGTTTAATGTCTAAAAAACACAAGCAAAAGTCACAAGATAAATCGCCAGTTGTTCCTCAAAGAGATAAAATTGAAGGTTTTTTAGATATTCGTGATTTGCAGTGGACTGATAATCAAAAGAAATTTATAGAATTAATACAAAATAAAGAGACAAAAATTGTATTTTGTAAAGGTCCAGCAGGAACAGCTAAAAGCTTATTATCTGTATATTCCGCATTGAAGGCTTTAAATGAGAAGAAAATAGGTGAAATATTCTATATCCGTAATCCTGTAGAGAGTTCTACGCATAATCTTGGATTTTTAAAAGGCGATTTACACAGCAAGTTAGATCCATATTTACAGCCTTTAATGGATAAGCTACATGAATTATTACCAAAATCTCAAGTGGAAAGATTATTAAAAGAAGAAAGAGTCAAGGGGTTACCAGTAGGATTTTTGCGAGGCCTAAGTATTAATGCTAGTTACATTATATGTGATGAGGCTCAAAATTTAAGTATACATGATTTATTATTAATAACTACCAGAATGGGAAGATTTAGTAAATTAATATTAATTGGTGATATAAGACAGTCCGATATTAAAAACAGCGGTTTTGAAAATGTATACGATTTATTCGAAGATAAAAAAAGTAAAGATAAAGGCATACATACGTTTAAGTTTGGAACAGAAGATATTATGAGAAACAATGTCTTAGCTTATATTATTGAAAAATTTGAAGAACTATCTGCCAAAAACAATACACGTAAATAAAGTTTAAAATTAGAAAAAATTATATCTAAAGTATATAATCTTACATATGCCAAAAATATATTGTAGTAACTGTGGAAATGCTATACAATATAGCGATATTAAGCCTAATTTTTGTCAGAAATGTGGAACAAATTTAGCGTCTGGTAAAACTCAAATATCTGCTCAACCACAGATCGAGATTATTCAAGAATCAAAACCAAGATTAAATAATTTAAATTGGGATATTGAAATATCAAAGCCAAAATCTATAAAATTTAAAGACTTAGCTAAAGGGCAAATAAGTAATGTTGAAAAACGAGGAGGAGAATCTTTTGATTCAAAGGAAGAATTTTTAAAACAATTTCAAAAAGAAGCAGGTACTTTACGCAGAGGTAACCAAAATTACCAAGCTTCTGACGATGATTATGATAGTCAAGAACCAGAAGATGCGTGAAAAAACCAACCTTTGAGAATAAGTTCAACGAAATAAATACTGAAATCTACAAGCGAAAGCATAAGTGGAGTCTGACCTCGCTTGCCTGGATGGATTTTGATGATGTCGCTCAGATACTAAGAATACATATATATAAAAAATGGAATATGTACGATCCAAAACAGCCTTTAGCTCCATGGATAAATCGTATAGTCAGTAATCAAATTAAAAATTTAATTAGAAATAACTATGGAAATTATTCTAGACCATGCTTAAAATGTGCGGCTGCTGAAGATGAGGAGCATTGTAGTATATACGGAAAACAATGTGTGACTTGCCCATTGTATGCTGCTTGGGCAAAAAGTAAAAAAAATGCGCATGATACAAAATTACCATTGGCTCTAGAAAATCACGTAAAAGAAATTCATCAAATTGAAGATGGAAAAATAGATATAGAAAAAAGCGCAGAGAATTTACATAAAAAAATGCAAACTATTTTAAAACCTACGGAATGGAAGGTATATAAATTATTATATATTGAGAATAGGAACGAAGAACAAGTTGCTTCTAGTATGGGCTATAAGACTAATGAAAAAAATAGAGCTCCGGGATATAAACAAGTCCAAAATATTAAAAAAGCTATAATGATTAAAGTAAGAAAATGTATTTATGGAGATAATATAGACATATTATGAATGAAATAATTCTTACAGACGAAAATAAAAAAAAGATTTTAGAAGAATGGAATTCTCGCCCTTCTAATCCTCCGTCTTTAGCAGAATTAACTAAATTAATTTATGGAGAAGGTTTTGATGGAAGAAGTCAGCAAGGTAAACTAATCAAAAATTATCTTGCCTCAAGACAAATAATCCCTAAAAAAAGCCACGAATATGAAGCTAAAGGTATTATTGAATTAACAGATGAACAAAAAGAATATGTAAGTAACAACTGCCCAACAATGACTGCGGTTGAAATGGCAAGAGTTATATTTAAAAATAATGATCTTACTAATTTAAATCAGGAAACTAGGAGCGTTGGAGAATATATTAAAACGCTTGATACTAAAGTAATATATTCTAATCCTAATGAAATCCCAGATGGAGATTATAAACCACCAACAACTCAAAATAGATGTTTAGCAAGAATAAACAAATATGTACATGAAGGAATTGATGAAACAAAATTAACTGGGAAGCAAAAAAGAGATATCCAGTCTCTGATTGGATATCTTCATACCTATAGATTTCTTCATCAAATCAATACTTATCAAGACGAGAGTGAGCGAGAGCTATTTGAAAGTAGTTTTATTAGATATACATTTGATAAAAATGATTTAACTCAAGAAGAGGTAGACCAATAC